>Ga0126371_10004008_pt1 | contig 12956 bp, 11 predicted proteins | sample PanSoiMetaPlot_4_FD_110145 | JGI IMG/M metagenome (GOLD analysis project Ga0126371, IMG submission 110145) | Tropical forest soil microbial communities from Panama - MetaG Plot_4 | ecosystem: Environmental > Terrestrial > Soil > Tropical forest > Bulk soil | place: Panama | collected 2016-02-17
CAACACGCGCGACCGGCAGGGACGCCTCGTCACCTGCGAGCACCGCGGCCGCCGCGTCGTCCGCACCGAGCATGACGGCGCCATCACCACGCTGTGCGACCGCTACGACGGCAAAAAGCTCAACTCGCCCAACGATGTCGTCGTGAAGTCCGACGGCTCGGTCTGGTTCACCGATCCGACCTTCGGCCTGCTCGGCTATTACGAAGGCGAGAAGCACGAGCCCGAGCTGCCCGCCAACGTCTATCGCATCGACCCCCAGACCGGCCGCGTCACCATTGTCGCCGACGATGTCGAAGGCCCCAACGGCCTCGCCTTCTCGCCCGACGAGTCCAAGCTTTACGTTGTTGAATCCCGCGCCATGCCGACCCGCAAGCTGCGCGTGTTCGATGTGCACGGCGATCGCCTCGGCGACAGCCGCATGTTCATCGACGCCAAGGGCGGCACGCCCGACGGCTTCCGCGTCGATATCCACGGCAATCTGTGGTGCGGCTGGGGCATGGGCGAAGCCGCACTCGACGGCGTGCGCGTGTTCAATCCGGCGGGCGAGCCGATCGGCCACATCGCGCTGCCCGAACGCTGCGCCAATCTCTGTTTCGGCGGCCGCTGGCGCAACCGCCTGTTCATGGCGGCAAGCCACGGACTGTACGCCATGTATGTCAACACGCAGGGCGCAGCGGGCGGCTGACGCGTGTTCAATCCCGAATCACACGGCTCGAGCGTACGCATCGAGCTGCTCGCCGGCGCCACCACATATCTGACGATGGCGTACATCGTGGTGGTGAACCCGCTGATCCTGTCGGCAGCTGGGATCGATCATGGCGCGGCGTTCGTCGCCACCTGCATCGCCGCCGCCCTCGGCACCGCCGCGATGGGCCTGCTCGCCAATCTGCCGCTGGCGCTCGCGCCGGGCATGGGGCTGAACGCCTATTTCACCTACACGGTGGTGAAAGGCCTCGGCATCTCCTGGCAGATCGCGCTCGGCGCCGTCTTCCTATCCGGCGTGCTGTTCCTGCTGGTCTCGCTGCTCCGCGTGCGCGAGTGGCTGGTGAACGCCATCCCGATGTCGCTGAAGCTCGGCATCGGCGCCGGCATCGGCCTGTTCCTCGGCCTGATCGGCCTGCACGAGATGGGTCTCGTCACCGGCAATCCGGAAACGCTGGTCACGCTCGGGCCGCTCGACAAGGCACCCACGATGCTGGCGTGCCTCGGCTTCCTGATCATCGCCGGCCTCAGCGCACGGCGCGTGCCGGGCGCGATCCTGATCGGCATCCTGCTCACGGCAGCCTTCGGCATTCCGCTCGGGCTCACGCAGTTCCACGGCGTGGTGTCGGCACCGCCGTCGCTCGCGCCGACATTCCTCCAGCTCGACATCCGCGGTGCGCTCGGCCTCGGCATCGCCACCGTCGTGCTGACCTTCTTCCTGGTCGATGTGCTGGACAACGCCGGCACGTTGATCGCCACCACGCAGCGCGCCGGGCTGATGCGTCCGGACGGCACCATCGCGCAGTTGCGCGAGGCGCTGCTCGCCGACAGCGGCGGCGCGATCATGGGCTCGCTGCTCGGCACCAGCACGACCACCAGCTACATCGAAAGCGCGGCAGGCATTCAGGCCGGCGGACGCACCGGTCTCACCGCGCTCGTGGTGGCACTGCTGTTCGTGCTGACCTTGTTCTTCGCCCCGGTCGCCACCGCGATCCCCGGCTTCGCCACCGCGCCCGCCCTGGTGTTCGTCGCCTGCCTGATGGCGCGCGCACTGCGCGACGTGGATTGGGAGGACGCGACGGAATACGTCCCGGCGGTGATACTCGCGATCGGCATTCCGTTCTCGTTCTCGATCGCCGCCGGCATCGGCCTCGGCTTCATCGTCTATGTCGTGGTGAAGACAGCCGCGGGACGCATCGGCGAGATCGCCGGCGCCGTATGGCTGATCGCCGCGCTGTCGCTCTTGAAGTTCGTATTGGGAGGCTAAGACAGATGCCAGAAGACGTGACGATAGGCACCGGCGCTCACCGCTATCGCTTCCGGCGCGAATGGGCACGCCTGCCGCGCTGGTGGAATTTCGGTGAGGCCGATCAGCCCGGCCCGCCGCGCACCTGCGTGCAGGGCGCCGTCGCCGCCAACGGCGACGTCTATGTGCTGTGCCGCGGCGCGCATCCCGTGCTGGTGTTCGATGCGGATGGTCGCTTCATCACCTCGTGGGGCGAGGGCCAGTTCTCCACCTTCGTCCACGGCCTGACGATTGATACCGCCGGTCGCCTGTGGATCGCCGACTCAGGCCTGCACACCGTCACGCAGCACGAACCCGACGGCACGCTGCTGCGCACGCTCGGCATGCGCGGCGCCGCGCAGCCGACGCTGTATGGCAAGCCGTTCAACATGCCGACCGGCACTGCGTTCACCTCCACCGGCGAGATGTTCGTCTCCGACGGCTATGGCAATCGCCGCGTGCATCGCTTCACCGCAACCGGCGAGCATCTGAGCTCCTGGGGCGAGCCTGGCACCGGACCCGGCCAGTTCGCCCTGGTGCACTTCATCGGCGCCGACGAACAGGACCGTCTCTACGTCTGCGACCGCGAGAACCATCGCATCCAGATCTTCGCCACCACCGGCGAAGTGCTGGCCGAATGGGCCGGCTTCAACATGCCGAGCGACATCGCCTTCGGCCGCGACATCACCTATGTCGCCGCCCACGACGGCATCTCGCTATGCACACGCGACCGCCGCCGTCTCGCGCATTTCCCGCGCGACGAACCGTTCCAGGGCGCGTTCAACGTGCATGGCATCTGGCTGGATGCGGATGAGAACATCTACCTCGCCCAGTTCGACCGCGCGGTAAGCAGGCTGACCAGGGAATAGGAACCACAGATCACACAGATGAACACAGATATCCGTGTGTTCTGTGTGCATCTGTGGTTTCAGGAACTTCTACCAAACCATCCCCCGCGTCGCCGTCTCCGCCTTCCTCGTCCCCGCCCCCGCCAGCCACTCGTTCACCGGCATGAACCGCGGCGCCAGGAACTGATAGCTGCGGTTCAGCAGCGACAGGATCCCCTCATCGAACCCGATCCCCGCCGCGTCCCACTCCAGCAGCAGCGGATGCCAGGCACGCTGCGAGCGATACAGCCAGTCGCGATTGGAGCGGATGAACACACGCTGGCTCTCGGCATTGCGCAGCGCCGCCATCACCTCGCCGGTCTGCGCGTCGAGCTCGTCGAAACGATGGCCGATGTCCTTCGCCGCCCTCCCCGCCAGCCGCCGCACCTGCGTCAGCGTCTCCAGATGCGTGGCATCGCCGCGATACCCCTGCGCCAGCCGGCCCAGCTTCTCCGCCATCGCCTTGATCCGCCGCAGCAGCCGGTCGCGCAGCGCCTCGATATACGCAAGCTCCCGCGCCAGCTCCTCCACCCGCTGCACCACCGCCTCGGCGCTCGTCAGCACCAGCACCTCGGCGGCCTTCGCGAATGCTTCCTGCACCTGGCGCCGCCGCGACGGATCGTCGGCGATCTGCAGCAGCGCCTCCGCGTCGAGCTGCGGCGTGTCGCCCTCCGTCCCCGAGTTCAGCCAGGCGACGAGCTGCCATTCCAGCCGCGCACTCGCGATCCGCAGATGCACCGCGTCAGGTTCCCAGCTCGCATTGCCGCCCAGCACCTCGGACGGCAGCGGATCGCCAGGACGCAACGCCGTCACGTAATCGAGCGCCTGGCCGATCAACCCGAGCATGAGGCCGTCAGCGCTGTCGTCTGCGATGCCGAACTCGCGTTGCAGCGACCGCAGCGGTATCGCTGCTTCCTTGTCGCCGAGCATCACAACCATGACCGGCGTCCCGTCGGTATCGGCACGGCGGAACACCGGGGCGCCGAACGAGGCGAACACCCGGTGCTCGAGGCGGCATAGGTCGCCGGCAGTCTCGGCCATCGGCCGATCCCACCACGTTGCGATGAACAGAGGGTAACCAGCCTCCGGTGTCTTGCCGCGGGCGCCGATTGGCCCCATGAGCGGCGTCGAACGAGGGAACTGGGACAGCGATGCGTGGTCTGAGGCGGTTCGTCGGCGACATCTGGCACCTCTCCAAGCCGTACTACGGCTCGGAGGAGAAATGGTCGGCCTGGGGTCTGCTGGCCACCGTGCTCGCCCTGCGGCTCATGCTGGTCGGCATGACCGTCATCCTCAGCTTCTGGAACCGCGAGTTCTTCAACTCCTTGCAGGACAAGGACTGGGCGGCGTTCTTCGAGCTGCTGTTCGTCTATCGCTTCACCGCGAGCGGCCTGATGCCCGGATTCTGCGAGATCGCCGCCGTTTACATCATCGTGGCGGTGTATTTCACCTATATGTCGCAATGGCTCCAGATCCGCTGGCGGCGCTGGCTCACCGTGCGCTACCTCGACGAGTGGCTGGCCGACCGCGCCTATTACCGCATCAGCCTCACCACGGATCGCGCCGCAATCGGCACCGACAACCCGGACCAGCGCATCGCCGAGGACATCCGCTATTTCATCGACAACACGCTCACCCTCGGCATCAGCCTGATCGCCAACATCGTCACCTTGGTAAGCTTCCTCGGCATCCTGTGGTCGCTCTCCGGTACGATCACGCTGCTCGGCATTGCCATCCCGGGCTACATGGTCTGGGTCGCGCTCGCCTATTCCGTGCTCGGCACCTGGCTGACGCACCTTGTCGGCCGGCCGCTCGCGGCACTCCGCTTCCGCCAGCAGCGCGTCGAAGCGGATTTCCGCTACGCCCTGGTCCGCGTGCGCGAGAACATGGAAGGCATCGCGCTCTACAGCGGCGAGGCCGAGGAGAAGGGCATCCTCGGCCATAGGTTCGGTGCACTGATCGGCAACTGGTGGGGCATCATGCAGCGCACCAAGCTGCTCAACGCGCTCACCGCCGGCTACGATCAGGTCGCGGTGATCTTCCCCTTCATCGTCGCCGCGCCGCGCTACTTCTCCGGCCAGATTCCGCTCGGCGGCCTGACCCAGACCGCCGGCGCATTCGGCCGCGTGCAGGACGCGCTGTCCTGGTTCGTCACGCGGTACGCAGATCTCGCGCAGTGGCACGCCATCGTCGCACGTCTCATGACATTCCACCGCGCCGTCGCCGCCGCCCGCGCCGCCTATGGTACCGGGCTTAAGCTGGGCACGTCGGCGGATGGTGCCGTGCGGCTGCGCAACCTTGCCCTCGCGCTGCCTAACGACATGAAGCTGCTCGACGAATCAGACCTCACGTTCGAGCCAGGCCATTCTGTCGTCATCACCGGCCGCTCCGGCTCAGGCAAATCGACGCTGTTCCGCGCGATCGCCGGCATCTGGCCGTTCGGCACCGGCGAGGTGCAGCAGCCGGCGAGCTGCCTGTTCCTGCCGCAGCGGCCGTACATCCCGCTCGGCACGCTGCGCCACGTCGTGACCTATCCGCATGCCCACGACCGCTACGACCGCGAGGCGATCGCCGCCGCGCTGACCGATGTCGGCCTGCCCAACCTCGTGCCGCAGCTCGATCACGACACGAACTGGGCGCAGCAGCTCTCCGGCGGCGAGCAGCAGCGCGTCGCACTGGCGCGCGTGCTGCTGGCGAAACCCGACTGGCTGTTCCTCGACGAGGCGACGGCGAGCCTCGATCCCGACGCTGAAAATGCGCTTTACCGCCTGCTGCGCGAGAAGCTGCCGCACACGACCATTATCTCCATCGCCCATCGCCCCTCGGTCGCCGCGTTCCACGAACGCCGGCTGACCCTGGAGCGTGAAGACGGCAGGCCGGGGAGGCTCGTTCCCGCCGCGGTCGCGGCCGCGGCCGGTGGCGGAAGTTAAGCCGCCGCCCGGCAGCGCGCGTTGTCGGCTCGATCCTCGATGCTGCCCAGAAAAGGATGCCGCCGGCCGACCGGGGGCGTTACGAGTAATGCATGCCGGCTGGCAATCGTGCGGGGCGTATTCTAAGGAACAGCGGGCGAAGAGGGCACCGGGCGGCAGCCTGCGGCGGGGGCCCGGGCTCATCGGTACCCGGGTCGAACAACAAGTGCGATGCAACGCTCGGACCGCGCATGAATAGCGTCACAACCAGGTTCTTTTCCGCCGGAAGGGTACCGCATGAGGGTTCTCCGCGTCACAGTGGTCGATGAGTGGTTCGGCAATGACGATGGGAAAGCCATCGAGGAGTGGTGCCGCACGAATGTGGTGTGCCGGATACTCTCCGAGCGCGGGTTCGAGCTGGAACCGGTATGTCCGTCAATAACCGGAGCGCATGCCGACCTGGCGTTCTTTTGTCCCTGGGGCAGCGGCGAGGCGGTGAAGTCTTATCCAGACGCCGTCAGTGTTTTCTGGTGCTTTGAAAATCACGAATACTTTCCTGAGTTTGTCGGCTACCGCCAATACCAACGTGATTATGATTTCTCGTTCACGATCGACCCCACGACTGGCACGAATTTTCGGATCATTGGTGCGATATTCAACGGCGAGCTCCACCAGCTTGCAGCACCGCTCGGCCTGGCTGAGGCACGGCATGCGCTGGCACAAAAGACCGATTTTGCATGCTTTCTTTATAGCGAAGGCCGCGAAGATCAGAACGGCGTCAAGCTGCGCAATGAGTTCTTCCGTCGCCTGTGCCAATACCGGCACATCAATAGTGGCGGGGCGGTAATGAACAACCTGGGTCATCAGGTGCCATTCGAGGAAACAAGGAATTTCGTGTCACGACATAAGTTTGTTCTTGCGATGGAGAACAGTATTGCACCTGGCTACCTGACAGAGAAGATCATGCATGGTTTCCTGAATAGGACGGTGCCGGTTTATTGCGGGGATCCCGATGTCGCTGTCGATTTTAACGAGCACGCATTTATACATTATAGAGGCGATAATTTCGAAGAAGTGAGATCCGCCATGGATCGGCTGGATCAGGATGACGCGGCATATCTGGAGTTTCTGGTGCAACCCAAGCTGGTGGCAAATCCCGGCCCCGAGTTTCGCGCAGGGACGCTGGAGACATTCGTCGAGGCAATCGGGGAGCGGCTGAGAATGCACAGCTCGTAGGTGCGGACGAAAAGCCGCCCCCTTTTACCCGCCAAACGCATTCAGCCCGGTCTGCGCCCGCCCAAGGATCAGCGCGTGCACATCATGCGTCCCCTCGTAGGTATTCACCGCTTCAAGGTTCATCACGTGCCGGATCACGTGATACTCATCGGCGACCCCGTTGCCACCATGCATGTCGCGCGCCTCGCGCGCGATCGCCAGCGCCTTGCCGCATGAATTGCGCTTCAGCAGGCTGATCATCTCCGGCGCCGCGTTGTGCTCGTCGATCAGCCGCCCAAGACGCAGCACCGCCTGCAACCCCAGCGTGATCTCGGTCTGCATGTCCGCAAGCTTCTTCTGGATCAACTGCGTCGCCGCCAGCGGCCGCCCGAACATCATGCGCTGCATCGTGTAGTCGCGCGCCGCGTGCCAGCAGAACTCGGCGGCACCCAAGGCACCCCACGCAATGCCGTAGCGGGCGTTGTTCAGGCAGGAGAACGGGCCCCGCAGCCCCTTCACGTCCAGCATCGCCCCGGCCGGCACCGCCACGTTGTCCAGCATGATCATGCCGGTGACCGACGCGCGCAGCGAGAACTTGCCCTCGATCTTCGGCGCGCTCAGCCCCTGCATGCCCTTCTCCAGGACGAAGCCGCGGATGTCCCCCGCCTCATCCTTCGCCCACACCACGAACACGTCGGCGATCGGCGAATTGGTGATCCACGTCTTCGAGCCGTTCAGCACATAGCCGTCGCCGGCCCGCTTCGCCCGCGTACGCATCGACGCGGGATCCGAACCGGCATCAGGCTCGGTCAGCCCGAAGCAGCCGACCCACGCGCCGCTGCGCAGCTTCGGCAGGTACTTTTCCTTCTGTTCGTCAGAGCCGAACGCCCAGATCGGATACATCACCAAAGACGACTGCACCGAGAACGCCGAGCGGTAGCCGGAATCCACCCGTTCCACCTCGCGTGCGATCAGCCCGTAGCTCACGTAGTTCACCCCGGCACAGCCGTAGCCCGTCAGCGTCGCGCCAAGAAACCCCATCTCGCCCATCTCGTTCATGATGGCGCGGTCGAACTTCTCGTGCCGGTTCGCCTCCAGCGCGCGCGGGAACAGCTTCTCCTGGCAATAGGCGTGCGCCGCGTCGCGGATCGCCCGCTCCTCCTCGCTCAACTGCGCATCCAGCCGCAACGCATCGTCCCAGGCGAACGGCGTAAAGGGCGACTTGCTCATGCGTCACTTCCTCGTCTCGCGCGGCCGCAGCAACATGAACGCCGGCAGCTCATCGCCAAACCCGCGCACCCTTTCTTCAGGCTGGCGCGCCCCCTCCTCCCTTGCTCCGCTTCGCGGCTCAAGCCCCCGCTGCGCGGTGGAGGGTTTGGCAGAGGGTGCCGCTTTCGCACGCTCCGCCACGTCCCTCCCCCGCGGAGCGGGGGGTTTGGGAGGGGGTGCCGCCCGCGCCCGCTCCGCCCGCACCGGCTTCACCTCGCGCCCCCGTCCGCGCCCACGCCGCCGGCGTCCGTCATCCTCGGCCCAGGCCACCGGATCCAACCCCTCGACGCGCACCGGCGGAATCGCATGCCCGATCAGCTTCTCGATCGCCTCCACCGCCTGGCGATCCTCGGGCACCGAGATGGTGAACGCATGCCCCTCCAGCCCCGCGCGTCCCGTGCGGCCGATGCGGTGCACATAATCCTCGGCGTGGTGCGGCACGTCGAAGTTGAACACATGCGACAGCCCGCCGATATCGAGGCCGCGCGCTGCCACGTCGCTGCACACCAGCAATTGCAGCTCGCCCGCCTTGAACTTCTCCAGCGTGGCAAAGCGCACCGTCTGCGCCATGTCGCCATGCAGCGCGCCGACGCTGAACTTATGGCGCGTCAGCGACTTGTGCAGGATGTCCACGTCACGCTTGCGGTTGCAGAAGATCAGCGCGTTCTGCACCTGCTGCGTGCGGATCAGCCGCCGCAGCGATTCGCGCTTGTCGTGCTCGGCCACCAGCACCAGCCCCTCGGTGATCGTGGTCGCGACCGATGCCGGCCGCGAGACCGCGATCTCTCTCGGATTGGACAGGAACGCATCCGCCAGCCGGCGTATCTCCGGGAACAGCGTCGCGCTGAAGAACAATGTCTGCCGGTTGCGCGGCAGCAGCGACACGATGCGCTCGACATCGGGGATGAAACCCATGTCCAGCATCCGGTCGGCTTCGTCGATCACCAGGATCTTCACGTCCGACAGCAGGATCGACCCGCGCTCGAACATGTCGATCAGCCGCCCGGGCGTGGCGATCAGCACATCGACGCCGCGCATCAGCACGTCGCGCTGATCGGTCATGCTCTCGCCGCCGATGACCAGCGCATGCGTCAGCTTCAGGTACTTGCCGTACTGCACGAAGTTCTCGGCCACCTGCAACGCCAGCTCGCGCGTCGGCTCCAGGATCAGGCTGCGCGGCATGCGCGCGCGGGCGCGCGAGCCGGTCAGGATGTCGATCATCGGCAGCGTGAAGCCCGCGGTCTTGCCGGTGCCGGTCTGCGCCGTGCCAAGCACGTCGCGCCCCATCAGCACGACCGGAATGGCCTGCGCCTGGATCGGCGTCGGATGCCGGTAGCCCATCTCGGCGACCGCGCGCAGCACTTCATCGGACAGCCCGAGCTCGGCAAACGATGTGCGTGGCGGCTCGGCGGCGGTTCCCTCGTGCGGGGCGGCGTCCGCTGGTGCGGTGGTGGTGTCGTTCAAATCCTGTCCAGTCGGCTGGCCGGCCGCGGCGCGGGCGTCGCACCCGATCAACACGTTGCATACCGCGCAGGTGACAAGCGTGTAACCTTCGTATCGGGACGAACCCGCGGAAAGTCAAGGGAGGCGCATGGATGGATTTTGCCGTCCGGAGTCCCATACTTGGACCACGGCAAGATCAGAGGTGATGGCTCATGACACGCACGATCCCCCTGACATGCTGGGCGCTCGCGCTCGGTCTGCTGCTCACGCCCTTCATGCTCGCGCATCAGGCCAACGCGCGGGTGTTCATCGGCTTCGGCTTCCCGCTGTATTTCGGCCCGCCCGCGTATTATCCGCCGCCGCCGGTCTATTACCCGCCACCGGCGTATTATCCGCCGCCTGCGTACTATCCGCCGCCGCAGGCCTACTATCCGCCGCCCGCGGGCTACGCGCCGCAGCAGCGAACCGGCCAGACCTGTTACGCCAGCGGCTACACCTGCCCGATGGATCACCCGGTGCAGCCCGGTGCGTCCTGCTATTGCACGACCGCACAGGGCCGCCTCTGGGGCAACGCAAGCTGATGCCGCGCGCCAGGCGCCACGCATCCGATGATCCGCAACAGCAGCGACCGCCCGCCGCCAGCAACGTAGCGCAGCGGATCGAGGACTATGCGCTGATCGGCGACTGCAACAGCGCCGCCCTGGTCAGCCGCGAAGGCTCGATCGACTGGCTGTGCTGGCCGCGCTTCGACAGTCCCGCCTGCTTCGCCGCATTGGTCGGCACGCCGGAGAATGGCCGCTGGCGTATCGCGCCCGCCGCCGAGCCGACGCAGGTACAGCGTCGCTACCGGCCCGGCACGATGATCCTCGAGACGACATTCGATACCGCCGAAGGCAGCGTCGTGCTGACCGACTTCATGACCTCGGCGCTCGGCGCCTCGTCGGTCGTGCGCATCGTGCACGGCGTGCGCGGCTGCATGCCAGTGCATCTCGATCTGGCCATCCGCTTCGGCTACGGCGCATCGGTGCCGTGGGTAACGCGGCTGCATCACGGCAGCGGCCTGCGCGCGATCGCCGGTCCCGATGTCGTCGTGCTGAACAGCCAGGTGCCGTTGCGCGGCAAGGACTTCACCACCGTCGCCGACTTCACCGTCGGCGCAGGCCAGCGCATCGCATTCGTGATGTCGCACGGCGCATCGCATCTGCCCGATCCGGTGACGCCCGACGCCGAGACCGCGTTGCGCGACAGCGAATCCTACTGGACCGCATGGTCCCGCCGCTGCACCTATCATGGTGACTGGCGCGAGCCGGTGCAGCGCTCGCTGCTGACCCTGAAGGCGCTCGCCTACGGCCCAACCGGCGGCATCGTCGCCGCGCCGACGACATCGCTGCCGGAACAGATCGGCGGCGAGCGCAACTGGGACTACCGCTTCTGCTGGCTGCGCGATGCAACCTTCACGCTGCTCGCACTGATGCACGCCGGATACCGCGACGAGGCGAAGTCCTGGGGCGCCTGGCTGCGTCGCAGCATCGCCGGCACCCCGGCCCAGGTGCAGACGCTGTACGGCCTGGCCGGCGAGCGCCGGCTGATGGAATGGGAAGCGCCGTGGCTCGCCGGCTATCGCGGCTCGCGGCCGGTGCGCATCGGCAATGCGGCGAGCGAGCAGTTGCAGCTCGACGTGTATGGCGAGCTGCTCGATGCGCTCTATCAGGCGATCCATCACGGTCTCGCCTCGCCGCGCGAGAGCTGGGCGATGCAGCGCGCCCTGGTCGAGCATCTGGCGGAGATCTGGAGCGAGCCCGACGAGAGCATCTGGGAAGTGCGCGGCGGCGCGCGTCACTTCACCTTCTCCAAGGCGATGGCGTGGGTGGCGATCGACCGCGCCGTCCGCTGCGCCGAGGAATTCCACCTCGACGCGCCACTGGAGCAGTGGCGCGCACTGCGCAGCGAGATCCACGAATCCGTCTGCCGCAACGGCTACAGTGAGGCGAAGCAGAGCTTCGTGCAGTACTACGGCAGCAGCGAGCTCGATGCGAGCCTGCTGCTGCTGCCGCTGGTCGGCTTCCTGCCGGCGCAGGACCCGCGCATCAAAAGTACCGTGGCAGCGATCGAGCGTGAGCTGATGGTCGATGGGCTGGTGCTGCGCTATCGCACGCACGACGGCGTCGATGGCCTGCCGCCCGGCGAAGGCATGTTCCTCGCGTGCAGCTTCTGGTTCGTCGACAATCTGGTGCTGCAAGGCGAGCGCCAGAAGGCGCGCGCGATGTTCGAGCGGCTGCTTGCCCTCGCCAACGACGTCGGGCTGCTCGCCGAGGAGTACGATCCGCGCGATCGCTGCCAGCTTGGCAACTTCCCGCAGGCGTTCTCGCATCTCGCGTTGATCAACTCGGCGCTGAACCTCGATGATCACGGGCCCGCGCGCAGGCGCAGCGGGCACGGCATCCACCACGCGTAAACGCGGCACACGCAACGGCATACGTAGGGGCGGGTCTCAGACCCGCCCTGCACTGCAACGCCCTCGCCCCGTGCCAAACAGGGAGACGCAGCATGAAAGAGGGAAACCGCGCATTCACCCCGGCGATCGCCGGCTACGAGCGGATCATGGAGGGGCAGGACATGCGCGCCAGCATCCTCACGCTGGCCGCCGGGCAGTCGATTCCCTGGCACTACCACAGTGAGATCACCGACAAGTTCGTCTGCCTCGACGGTCCGATGGTCGTCGAGACCCGCGCGCCCAGGGCGACGCATGTGCTCGAGCCCGGCCAGCGCTGCGAGGTGCCGGCAAAGACCGCGCACTACGTGCATGGCAAGGACGATGGCCCGTGCCGCTTCCTGATCCTTCAGGGCGTCGGCGTTTACGACAACGTCGCCGTCGGTTAGCGCGCGGCGAGCCAGCCCGCTCCGGCACCGATCACCGCGCCGACCGCGGCGCGCGTCGTGAGAAAAGCGCCCCAGCCCCAGCCGGTCGCTTCAGCCGCCACCGCCGGTGCGGCCGCCGTCGCGGCGGCAGCCGGAACCACCGCCGGCCACAGCAGCGCACCCACCGTCGCTCCAGCCGCTGCGCCCACGACGACGGGCACCGCGTAGCTCGAGGAGCCGTCAGCGCGCACCGGCTGTGCCGACGCAGACGAGGCGAGGATCGGCGCGCTCGCCAGGATCGAGGACGCGAACAGGATCGCGGTGACTCGTGACGCCATCGTTCGTGCTCCAGGCTGAGAAGGCCGCGATAATAAGCGGCTCATTCCG
>Ga0126371_10004011_pt1 | contig 12953 bp, 10 predicted proteins | sample PanSoiMetaPlot_4_FD_110145 | JGI IMG/M metagenome (GOLD analysis project Ga0126371, IMG submission 110145) | Tropical forest soil microbial communities from Panama - MetaG Plot_4 | ecosystem: Environmental > Terrestrial > Soil > Tropical forest > Bulk soil | place: Panama | collected 2016-02-17
CCCTTCGCCGGAAATAAGTGTCGTGTGGCCGACGAGCACGCCGGCCACGTCCGTGATGGCGTTCAGCGGGCCGGGCGTGCCGTCAAAAGGAATGCCGAGTTCCCGCGCGCGCGGCTTGGCCGCTGGCTTTTCTTGGGCAGACGAAGCTTGCAAGTTAAGGATGCAGAGACAGGCCAGCAAAAAAACAGATGCAGCACGCCGCATGCGAATCTCCACTAATAAGACTTTTTGAATTTTGTGAACGCGAATTCAACACTATCAAGTGGCAAAAACTTTCGCCAGTGCGAACTGCAATGCGTCGGCGATGAGCTGGCACTCCTGCGGAGTGATGATAAACGGAGGAGCAAGCAGGACATGGTCGCCGCGGGTACCGTCAACCGTTCCTTGCGAAGGATAGGTGAGAACGTTTTTCTCGAGCGCGGCCTGACGAATTTTCTCGGCGATTCCGGACTCCTTGGGAAAGGGCTCGCGCGTGGCTTTGTCTTTGACGAATTCCACGGCTTGCAGCAAGCCAAGGCCGCGGACCTGGCCGACGTGCGGATGAGACTCGAGCGGAGACAAGGCTTTGCGCAAGGATTCCGCCGCTGGACCGACGCAGTCGAAGAGCTTGTGCGCTTCGAGATAGTCGAAGACGGCGTTGCCCGCGGCCGTCGCAACGGGATGCGATTGATACGTGAAGCCGTGCATGAAGGCGGCCGAGCCTTTTTCGAAAGCATCAACGACGCGCGGCGCGGCCAGGACGGCGCCCAGGGGCGCATAACCACTGGCAATTCCCTTTCCAGTGAGAATGATATCGGGTTCCAGGCCCCAGTGCTGGCTGGCGAAAGGCTTTCCGGTTCGCCCCATGCCGCACATGACTTCGTCAGCGATCAGCAAAATTCCGTGCTTGCGGCAGATTTCCGCGATCCGCGCGGTGTACCCGTCAACGGCCGAAGCGGCGCCGAGCGTCGCTCCAACAACCGGCTCAAAAATAAAGGCAGCCACAATGGAAGCGTCGTTCGAGCGGAGAAAAGCGTCCAGATCATCAGCGCAGGCAAGATTGCATTCCGGGTAGGTTTTGTCGAACGGGCAGTGGTAGCAGAAACAAGGCGCAACATGGCCCCACTCAGGAATCATCGGCGCGTACGGCGCGCGGCGCTCGACGTTGCCGCTAACCGACATCGCGCCCAACGTACTCCCGTGATAGCTCTGCTTGCGGGACACGATGCGGTAGCGCGCGGGCTGCTTGGTTTCCAGGCAATACTGCCGGGCCAGCTTAATCGCAGTCTCCGTGGCTTCCGATCCGCCGGAAGTAAAAAACACGCGTCCGCCATTGTGAAAATTGCGCGGGGCAATTGCCAGTACCCGGGCCGCCAATTTCTGAGCGGATTCGGAGTGGAACTGAGTGGTATGAGCAAACGCGATCCGGTTGGATTGCTCCGCCATGGCGCGGCCGATTTCCGCGACGCCATGGCCGATGCTGACAACGGCGGCCTGGCCAGAGGCGTCGAGATACCGGCGGCCGTCCGAAGCGATGATCCACGAACCTTCGCCGCGCACCGCGACGGGATAATCTTTGCGAAAATTGCGGAAAAAAAGCGAAGAGGAATGAAGGGCGGTGGTCATTCGAAAATTGTAGCAGAAGCATGAGTGGCACAGGCACTCTTGCCTTGGCTTCCATACCACAGCGCGGCTCTCTCGCAAACTCCGAGCCCGCACTAACAAGATTGCTGTGCGCGTGGGATACTGTTGCGCGTATGGGAGGCGCGAACTTGCGAAGGAATTTTTACCTGCACGGTGCGGTAATTCTGCTATTGGCGTCAATTTCTAGCTGGAACGCATCGGCGCAAACGACGCAAGAGCCGGCACGGGTTGCCGTGGATTTGCGCGACGCGCCCCGCTACATTTTCCACGCGCAGATTTCCCTCCTGGTGAAGCCGGGCCCGCTGACGCTGGTTTATCCGAAGTGGATCCCCGGCGACCACTCCCCTATTGGGCCGATTCAAAATTTGACAGGCCTAAGAATGGCCGCTGACGGAAAAGAGGTCTCATGGCGGCGCGACGACGTGGACATGTACGCGTTCCATCTGGAAATTCCCGCCGGGGCGAATCACCTCGAAATCAAGCTGGACTATTTGCCCCCAGCGGAGGCGACGGGTGCGCGCGAGCATCCGTCGGCGACGCCACAACTTGCCGTGTTGAACTGGTATCTCGTAACACTCTATCCGCAAGGCGCGCGCTCGGATGATTTAACGTATCAGGCCAGCTTGCGCCTGCCGGCAGGCTGGAAATTTGGAACGGCCTTGCCGGTTTCAAAGGAAGCCGCCGGCGAAATTGAGTTTGCGCCCGCCACACTGACCACGCTGATCGATTCCCCGGTGATTACGGGCGCTTTCTTCCGGGACGTTGATTTGTCGCCGGGGCAAAAACCCCAGCACATGTTACACATCGCCGCTGACGGCCCTGCAGCGCTCGAAATCTCCGCCCAGGAAGTCCAGCATCTGCGCCAGTTGATTGCGGAAGATTACGCGCTCTTCGGGGCACATCATTATCGCCGCTACGATTTCTTGCTGTCCCTGACGGATCGCATGCCGCCCGACGGCGTCGAGCACCACGAGTCGAGCGACAACCGCACCCCGGAGGGACTATTCCTGGATCCGGACATTCGCGAAACCCAAATGGATTTGCTGGCGCACGAGTACACACATTCATGGAACGGCAAATACCGCCGCCCGGCGGGATTGGCCACTCCGGATTACCAGACGGCGATGAAGGGTGATTTACTGTGGGTATACGAGGGCTTGACGCAGTATTACGGGCAAGTGTTGAGCGCCCGCGCCGGATTCTGGACTCCGGAGCGATTCCGCGAGTCGCTGGCCGCGACCGCGGCCTACCTGGATAACCGGCCGGGACGCACATGGCGCGACCTGCAAGACACCGCGGTCTCGGCGCAATTACTTTATGGCGTGCCGCCCGCAGGATCGTCGTGGCGGCGCGGCGTGGACTACTACGACGAAAGCACGCTGATTTGGCTGGAAGCGGACACCATTATCAGGCGCGAGAGCAAATCCAAAAAATCGTTGGACGATTTTTGCCGCAAATTTCACGGTGGAGAAAACACCGGGCCGAAAGTCGTGCCCTACACCTTGGAGGGCGTCGTTTCCGGCATGAACGAAGTCGCGTCGTATGACTGGAGGAAATTCTTTGAGGAGCGGTTGAAATCCCACGGGCCGGGTGCGCCGCTGGCGGGAATCGAAAACAGCGGCTGGAAGCTCGTGTTTAGCGATGTGGTGAATGAACACCAGCGCGGAGAAGAGGGCGGCGACTTCACGGTGGACGCGCAGTTTTCGCTGGGTTTGCTGGTGCACACCCCCGGAGGCCCGGATGGCGGCCAAATTCTAGACGTGATCCCCGGATCGCCGGCAGCGCGCGCGGGGCTTGCGCCGGGGATGCAACTGATAGCCGTGAATGGGCGAAAGTGGTCGCCTGATTTGCTGCGGGATGCCATTCGCCGCGCGAAAGATAGCAAGGAGCCCATCGAATTACTCGCGCAAAACGCCGATTATTTTCGTTCTTACCGGGTCGACTATCACGGCGGCGAGCGCTATCCACACCTGGAAGTGATTCCCGGCAAGGCCGACGTGTTGACGGACATCGTGAGGATGAAGGCCGCTCCTGTCGCGGCCCCGGCAAAATTCTAGTTCCAGGAAAATGCACGCTTGACGGAGAGCCCGCAAGGACTGGTGCGCACGATTGGCCGTTGGAGCCTGACGGCTCTGATGGTCAATTCGATTGTCGGCGTCAGCATTTTCAAGCTCCCTGCCGACCTCGCAAAAAATCTGGGTGGATGGAGCCCGTTAAGCTGCGTGGCTGCGGGTGCGGGAATCCTGGTAATTGCCGGATGCATCGCGGAGGTATCTTCGCGGTATGAAGAAACCGGCGGGCTGTATTTGTACGCGCGTGACGCACTCGGACGATTCGTCGGCTTGCTGGTGGCTTGGATGACGTGGCTGACGCGCATTGCAGCGCCCGCCGCAGCGGCAAATCTGATTTGGACGTACGCGGCAAAATTCCTCCCCGGTCTGGAAAGCACATCGGGAAAATTCCTGGTCCTCATCGTCTTGATGGGGCATCTGGCGGTCTTCAATTGCCTGGGCGTAAAAATGGGAAAGAATCTGAGCAACCTTTTCACGGCCATCAAGGTGGGCTTTCTGGTCGCATTCGTGATCGCGGGCGCTTGGGCGCTCGCGGCGCGGCCGGAACTTCGCGTTCCGGTAGCGCTTCCCGAAGTTTCCGCGAGAACCTGCTTTGAGACATTGCTTCTGCTCGTCTACGCCTATGGTGGATTCGAAGGCGCGCTGTTTGTCGGCGGCGAATCCACCAATCCCAAGCGCGATACGCCCATCGCGTTGCTGTGCGCGCTGGCCGTTGTTTGCGTCATCTACACGGCGGTGCAATACGTGACAATCACCACGCTGCCGGATGCGGGATCTTCCGCTCGTCCGCTGGCGGATGCAGCGCATCGCTTTCTCGGTCCCGCGGGAGGCACCGCCATCGCTTTGGCGGCCCTGCTTTCCGGCTACGGCTATCTGAGCGCCAATGTGCTGCACGCTCCCCGCCTCACCTTTGCGCTGGCAGAGCAGGGAGACTTCCCGGCGTTCCTTGCAAAAGTACACGCGAAGTACAGGACGCCATATGTCTCGATCCTGGTTTATGCCACGCTGACATTCGTGTTTGCGATGGTTGGCGACTTCCGGTGGAACGCGCTGCTTTCCGCGGTATCGCGCCTTGCTGTTTATGCCGCGATGGCGCTAGCCGTGCCGGTGTTGCGCCGCAGGAAGGAAGGCAAGGCCCAGTTCCGTTTGCCCGTGCCCTATCTTTTTGCGGGGCTTGGAGTCTTGTATTCCGCTGTACTGGCTTCGCAAATGGGGCGCAGTGAATTCGCGGTAATGGCGGTGACGTCGGTCATCGCCCTGGCCAACTGGATGGTGGTGAGGAAAACGAAAGCTGCAAATTAGAAAATACAAAATCGAATCGGAAGTACAATGGCAGCGCAAGAAATGGCATGGCAGAGATTGCGCCGCGCGTATTGAGGAGAAGACGATGAACTGTTTGAGAGTGGGCGGAGTGGCGGTGGCAGCGCTCGCGGCAAGCCTGTGCGCGAATGCGCAAGCCCCCGCGAAACACCCCATAACGTTTGACGACATGATCCAACTACATCGCGTGTCCGCTCCGCAAATTTCGCCGGACGGCAAATGGGTGACGTTTGCCGTCTCGACTCCCGACATGCAGGCAAACCGCAACGCCAGCAATCTTTGGCTGATAAGCACAGCAGGCGGCGCTCCCGTACAGTTGACGCAAAGCGGGCACGACGGCGCGCCGGCCTGGTCCCCGGACGGCAAGACGCTGGCGTTTCTTTCCTCGCGCGGCGGGAGTTCGCAGGTTTATTTGCTTTCGATGAGCGGTGGCGAACCCAAAAAACTGACGACGCTCTCGACAGGTGCGGACCTGTTCCAATGGTCGCCGGACGGCAAGACGATTGCTTTCACCTCGGCAGTGTACCTGGCTTGCAAAGACGACGCCTGCAACGCCCAGCGCGACGCGGAGAAAGAAAAAAGCATGGTGAAGGCGCACATTGCGGATCACCTGCTCTACCGCCACTGGGATCACTGGAGCGAGGGAAAGCGCAGCCACTTGTTCGCAATGCCGACCGACGCCAGCGCAGCAGCACGCGATCTGACTCCCACGGCCGACTACGACATTCCCCCCGACGAGCGTGGCGAGGTGAGCGACTTTGCATTTTCCCCGGACGGCAAGGAGATCTGCTACACGGCGGTACCGGACGAGATGGAAGCGATCAGCACTAACGGCGAGCTTTTTCTTGTGCCGACCGCGGGCGGCGAGCCGAAAAAGATCACCAGCAATCCTGGGTTCGACGGAAATCCAGTTTATTCGCCGGATGGGAAATACATCGCCTATCATGCGCAACTCACCCCTGAGTACGAATCCGACCGCTGGCGCGTGATGCTGTACGACCGCAAGACCGGGAAAACCGAGAATCTGTCGGAAGGGTTCGACAGGAGTGCGTCGAGTCTTTCCTGGTCGACAGACAGCAAGTGGATCTACTTCCTGGCGGAAAACGAAACACTGCAGCCTCTCTATGCGATGGAGCCGCGCGCCGGTGCCACGCCGAAAAAAGTGCTCGACGGCTACAACGCCGCGTATTGCTTCAGCAGTGACGGGAAAACACTCATCACCGAGCAAACCAGCCTGACGCTCCCCGCCGAATTGCTTGTCGCCGCGGGAGATGGCAGCGGCGCGAAGCAACTAACGCACATGAACGGCGCGCTGCTGGCAAACGTGGAGATGAACGCTCCGGAAAAATTCTGGTTTGAAGGCGCGGAAGGCACCAAGGTCCAAGCCATGCTGCTGAAGCCACCGCAATTCGACGCGGCGAAAAAATACCCTATGATCGTATTGTTGCACGGTGGGCCGCAAACGATGTGGTCAGATGCCTGGGGCTACCGCTGGAACGCGCAGGTATTTTCGGCCGCCGGCTACGTCACCCTGATGATTAACCGCCGCGGCTCCACGGGCTACGGCCAGAAATTCACCGACGAGATTACAAATGACTGGGGCGGCCGCGCGTACCTGGACGTAAACAAGGGAATCGACGCGACCATCGCGAAGTATCCGTTCATTGACAAGACGCGGCTCGCCGCCGCCGGCGGCTCCTACGGCGGCTATATGGCCAATTGGTTGGCCACCCACTCGGACCGCTTCAAGGTCATCGTCAGCCACGCCGGCGTCTACGACAAGGCCGCGATGTATGCGACCGAAGAACTATGGTTCGAAGAGCACGACACGGGAGGAACACCCTGGGCTGCGCCCGAAAATTACAAGAAGTGGTCGCCCTCGACCTATGCCGCGGAATTGGGCAAGTACAAAACGCCAACGCTGGTAATTTGCGGCGAACGCGATTACCGCGTGCCGTACACGCAATCGCTGGAATTTTTCAGCGCCCTGCAGCGACAGGGCGTGCCGTCGAAATTGATGGTCTTCCCCGATGAAGGACACTGGATCCTCAAGCCGCAGAATTCCCAGCTCTGGTACAAGACATTTCTCGACTGGGTTGCAACGTATTTGAAATAGCGCTTGGTTTTGTTTTTCTTTTGTAGTGGCCGGTCTTTAGACCGGCTCTTCTCTCTTCGCCCCTTCTATGTGTTGAAGCTGGGTCTTAGTTTAGTCGTCGCTCACGTCTCGGCGAATTTGCGCAGCGTCCGGCGAAGAAAGTGGAACAGGTGGTAGAGCAGAAAGAGCGAGACCACCACGAGCGCCGCGACCACGATAATAGCAATTGCCGGATGAGCCGCGGCGAACCACGTCAGCCACACGGCAAGGATATCCTCCCCAAAACTTAGCGCCCAATTGCTCAGTGGCTCCGGCGACAGATTTGCTGCCGCACGGGCACTCGCTTTTGTCCCATGCGACGTAAGCGCAATACCTCCCGCCAGAAGAGCGGCACCCCACCTCCAGGGTTCCGGCGCGGAAGCGGCCGCACTGAAAGCCAGCAACGCCGCAGCCGGCGGCCGGATAAACGTGTGCACAGCCTGCCACACCGAATCTATATAAGGAAACTTGTCGGCAAGAAACTCCACAACGTAAAGAGCGCCCGCAATGCCAAGAACCAGCGGATGCGAAAGTATCTGAAGGCCTTCGGGGAGATGAACGACGCCGAAGCGCTGCAACAGGCCAAGCGTTGCGACCGTCGCGTAAACATTCAGGCCGGCAGAAAAACCGGCGCCAAGAACAATGCTGAGGGTTGCGAGAGGGCTCATGTTCGCGAAAGGAGCGGCGTGAAACGCGCGGCAGACTTCAAAGTACCACGAAAGAGCAGGCCGCCCAACGATTGCTTCCCGGTGGAAATATCGGGAGGGAAATGCCACATGGGTGCATTACACTGGTGGCCTTCACGCTAAGGCTAGGCCCAGGGGATGCCGGTGGCTGCTTCTGCGGAAAACATGATTGAAATACGCGGTGTTTCCTGGCGGGCGAATCCCCATTCGAGCAAAGAGATCCTCGTAGACGTTTCGCTGGCGGTGCCGGGTGGAACAACGTTGGTATTGCTGGGCCGCAGTGGCAGCGGAAAAACTACCTTGCTGAAGCTGGTAAACGGCATGCTGCGGCCGTCGAGCGGAGAGGTGCGCGTAGAGGGTCGCTCCACCCAGGAGTGGGACGGAATCCAGTTGCGGCGGCGCATCGGTTACGTGATCCAGGACGCGGGGCTGTTTCCACATTTTACGGTGGCGCAAAATGTGGGCCTGGTGCCGGGGCTGGAAAAATGGCCGGCGGCAAAGATTGCGGCAAGGGTTGAGGAGATGCTCCGCCTGGTGGGGCTTGAACCACGCGAATTTTCTGCGCGGCGTCCCCGAGAACTTTCCGGCGGACAGCGGCAGCGCGTTGGAGTCGCGCGCGCCCTGGCGGCCGACCCGCCGATCCTGCTGATGGACGAACCCTTCGGAGCGCTGGACCCGGTAACGCGCGCGGAGCTGCAACGCGAATTCCGCGCGCTGGCCCAACGCTTGGAAAAAACTATCGTTTTCGTTACCCACGATTTGCGCGAGGCCATGCTTCTCGCGTCCGACATCGTTTTGCTCGAAAAGGGCCGCCTGGTGGCCAACGGCAAGCCCCCGGATTTCTTGGGGCTGCGGCATCCGGAGGTTCGGGCGTTCGCGGCGTCGCTCGAATTGAATGGAGCCACGGCATGACGGACTTTTGGTCATTCGCAATGGAGCACCACGCCGAAATCCTCAGCGCCACGCTCGAACACGTGCAACTTGTGGCCATTGCGATGTTTTTCGCGATCCTCATCGGAGTGCCGCTAGGAATGTTCATCGTACAGCGCCCGGCGCCGCGCGCAATCGCGCTGGGCATCGCGGGCATCTTTCAAACTATCCCCAGCCTGGCGTTGTTCGGGTTCTTGATTCCGATTCCCTTCATCGGAGGGGTCGGGCAGCGCACGGCAATTGTCGCGCTCACGGTGTACGCGCTGCTGCCCATCCTGCGCAACACTTGCGTCGGCCTGGCGGCGATTGATCCAGCGGTTCTGGAATCCGCCGAAGCCATGGGCATGACCCAGAGGCAGATCCTGTTTCGCGTGCGCTTTCCTCTGGGCCTGGCGGTGATACTGGCCGGTGTGCGAACGGCGACCATCATCACCATCGGCGTGGCCACGATTGCCGCGGCGATTGGCGCGGGGGGATTGGGTACCTTTATCTTTCGCGGCGTCGCGCTGGTAAACGACGCGCTGTTGTTGGCCGGGGCCATTCCCGCGGCGCTGCTGGCGATCCTAGCGGACTTTTTGCTGGGACAACTGGAGCGGCGACTGCGTGTCATCTGAGAGACGGTTTCTTTATCCTGGGATAAGGACTCATTCTGACATTGCATATGCGGACTTCCCTTCCCCGATTCGTCTCCGCGCTGCTGATTGCCGCCGCCCTTATGAGCGGGTGCAAACCGGTTCATCAACGAAGAATCATCGTTGGCTCCAAATTCTTCACTGAACAAGTCTTGCTCGCGGAGCTTCTCGCGCAGCACATCGAAACTCGAACGGGAATCCCCGTCGAACGAAAAACGAATCTGGGCGGAACGTTGCTCTTGCATAAGGCGTTGCTCGCAGGAGAGCTTGATTTATACGTGGAATACACGGGGACGGCACTGACCGCGGTTTTGAACGAAAGACCAGGCAGCGGTGCGGGCGGCGTCTACGAACGAGTGAAGAAGGAATATGCCGAACGATTTGGGATGGAGGTCGGCGAACCGCTGGGCTTCGAGAACACGTTTGCGATGGTGATTCGCGGCGACGATGCGAAAAAGCTAAACCTCCAAAAATTATCCGATATCGCCGGAGTAGCGCCGAAATGGCAGGCGGGCGTGGGCTACGAATTTCTGGAGCGCCCCGACGGATTCCCGGGCTTGTGCGACCGGTATGGATTACGATTCCGGGAAAAGCCGCGGGTGATGGATTTGGGCCTAATCTATCGCGCGTTAGTGGACCATCAGGTGGACATTGCCGCCGGAAATTCCACCGACGGCTTGATCGAAGCGTTGAATCTGGTGGCGCTGCAGGACGATGCACACTATTTTCCGCCGTACGACGCCGTACCCATCACGCGCAAGGCCACGCTGGAGCGGTTTCCGGAATTGCGCGCGGCGTTGGCGGAACTTGCCGGAAAAGTGTCCGCCGCCGATATGCGGCGTATGAACTACGCTGTGGACGGATTGCACCAGGAGCCGGCGGCCGTGGTACGGGAATTCCGCAAGGCAAAAGGCCTGTAGCACGCGCTGGCGGCGCCTACTCGGCGATCCACAAATTTTCGGCAAACGCCCATTCCGAATCGATCCACTGCGCCTGGCGGCGGAATCCGGAAGAACTCGCGAGCTCCCGAAGCTCTCCCTGCGAATACTTGTGAGAGCTTTCCGTCCAGATGGTTTCACCCTTCTCGAAATGAAAAGCTTGCCCGGCATCTAGGATAGTAACGTCTTGGGTAACGCGGGAACGCAGATGCATCTCCATGCTGTGCGTCTGGTGGTTGAAAATCGCCTGGTGTTCGAACTGCGTTAAATCGAAATCCGCACCTAGCTCGCGGTTGATGCGCACCAGAAGGTTGCGATTAAACGCCGCGGTCACGCCCAGCGCATCGTCATAAGCCGGAATCAGTACGTCCAGCGGCTTTAGCATGTCCGTGCCCAGCAGTAGCGAATCACCCGGCTGCAGAATCTGCCGTAAGCGCGCAAGAAATTCGCCTCCCGCGGAACCGTCGAAATTGCCGATCGTGCTGCCCAAAAAAAGGACCAACAGATGCTCGCCTTTGACGCGGCGGGCAGCCGCTTCGCGCAAGCCATCGAGATATTCGCGCTCGAATCCAACAATGCTGATGCAGCGGATGTCCTGCAGCTCGCGCCGCAGAAGTGCCAACGCCGTGGGCGAAAGCTCAATCGGGTGATACCACGTCGATTGCCAGCGCGAAAGTGCCTCCAGCAGGAATCGCGTCTTGCGTCCTGTTCCGCTCCCAAGTTCGGCGACCACCACCGGGCGTGGGAGTTGATCCACAATCTGCCGCGCGTGGGATTGCAGGATGCGTTCTTCGGCCCGCGTCAAGCCGTACTCCGGCAAAGCGCAGATGACTTCAAACAACGCCGAGCCTACGGCGTCGTACAAATATTTGGAGGGAAGCTCCTTCTGCCCGGCCTTGCCGAGACCGTCGTAAATATCCGCGGCCAACTGACTGACTTTCGGAGACGAAATCACTTGGGTTTGCATGGGTGCTCCTGGGGCCTGGGCCTATTCGGAAACGCAGCGGAATCCCGCGTAGACGTATTGGTAGTGGGGCTGGAACCAGTTGCGAAAGGAGCGGCGCAGCATGCACGCGGCCGTGCGCGCCGAGCCTCCCTTCATCACGAAGTGGCGACCGTCAAAGAAATTCGCCGAGTAGCCGGGGTAAAACTCGAACGCCTGAAATCCGGGAAATGGCGCGAAGGGAGTGGACGTCCATTCCCAGCCGTTGCCCAGTTGGCCGACCACGCCGAACGTGCTCTTATTCAATGGATACGCGTTGACCGGCGCAGGATCCCAGCGCGTAAAATCGAAATTGCCCAAACTGGACTTCGGCGCAGCCGTGCCCCACGGGAACGCGCGCTCCGATTTCAGATGAGTGCCATAGGCGGCGCGCTGCCACTGCGCCTCGGTGGGAAGCGCCGTCTTTGACCAACGGGCATACGCGCTCGCCTCTGCGTGACTCACATACACTGGCCAGTTCATCGCTAGGGGTGTTTCTTCAAACATTCCGCGATACATCCAGCCGGCGCCCGATGGCACCCAGAAGACGGGATGCCGGACGCCGTACTTTTCTTTCCACTGCCAATCGTCCGGCGGCCAATAGTCGGAATTTTCGTATCCCCCCGCTTGCAAGAACCGAAGAAACTCCCCATTGGTCACCATGTACTTGCTGATGCGGAACGCGGCAACGCGTTCAGTAACCGTTTCAAATTCGTTGTCCCAGCCGAACGACGAGGACTCTGCGCGGGGAAGACCCAACGTAACGTTGCCCGCGGGAATGTTGACAAACTCATTTTCCACGGCACCCGCCGCATTCTCGGCTTGCCGCTGCGGGTACTTTCGCGTGTGCGGCAACTGGTGAAGCATGTAGGCCAGGGTCTCCGCGTGCATCAACCGGTGTTCCACCGCAACTTGCAGAATAGTTTCAACGGCTGATACGGAAGACTTGGCCTCCAGCGCGGCCGCCCCGGATTCCAGAGCGTTATCGATGCGGCTGCGGACAATCTGCACATAGTTGCGCACTTCCACCACCGAGGGCCATTCCTGCGGCTGGTCCGATGGCAGCTCTCCGCCAACCGGATCAATGCCAAAAGCGAAGAGCTGATCGAAACCGGGAGAAAAGGTTTTCAGGGAGAGCAGGTAATCTCGGAACAGGTTCCAGTCGAAGGCTTCGAGGTGGCCCACATAAAAAATGAGGCGGTGCCGTTCGGGAATGGGCCGTTCATAGAGTGAGTCTTCGCGGACAATCTGGAACAGCCGGTCGGTGTTCGCGCGCGCATCCAGCAGCCGGCGATGAAGCTGCGAAACAACACTGAAACTTCCCTGGGTAACCATGGTCCCTTCCCCGTGGACAGAGTGTCACGCCTACGCGGTATTCAGATGCGCGGGAACGCGTTTCGGCTAGAGAGAAAAAGGACAGAATCAGGGCGCCTGCGGCGCATCGGAGTCTCCCGCTTGCAGACACGGGCTGGGGCGGGGGGACAATACCATTACTATCCCCGCAAAGGCAACCCGCAAGGAGAGTGACCGTACCAGTACCAGATTCTCTGATCACCCAATTTCTCGTCGGTGCGGACACAAGAAGCTGGATTTTCGCGATTCGGAACTCCAATTGCTCACGCGCCCGTATGGTTTC
>Ga0126371_10004012_pt1 | contig 12953 bp, 14 predicted proteins | sample PanSoiMetaPlot_4_FD_110145 | JGI IMG/M metagenome (GOLD analysis project Ga0126371, IMG submission 110145) | Tropical forest soil microbial communities from Panama - MetaG Plot_4 | ecosystem: Environmental > Terrestrial > Soil > Tropical forest > Bulk soil | place: Panama | collected 2016-02-17
CTCGCCGCGGCGAACGCCTCTGCAACTTCCCGTGCCATCCGGGCAATTCGTGGTTAGGTTGCGTAGAAATGGCCCTCGATGAATACAAACGGAAACGCGACTTCGAGAAGACGGCTGAGCCGGCAGGCAAATCGCTCCCCAAAACGATCAAAGGCGCCTCGCGCTTTGTGATTCAAAAACATGATGCACGCCGTTTGCATTACGATTTTCGCTTGGAGATGGACGGCGTGCTGAAATCATGGGCACTGCCGAAAGGACTTCCCTGGAAGCGAGGCGAAAAACGTCTTGCTGTAGAAGTGGAAGATCATCCCATCGAATACGAAGACTTCGAGGGCGTCATTCCGGAAGGGCAATACGGCGGCGGCACGGTGATGGTCTGGGACCGTGGCAACTATCACGTGTACGGCGAACAACCCGTGAAATCATGGCAGGACGGCAAGCTTCACCTGGTTCTTGACGGCGAAAAAGCTAAAGGCGAATGGACGCTGGTGCGGATTCGCGGTCGTGATGATGCAAAAAATCAGTGGTTGGTCCTGAAAACAGGAGCCGACGCAAAGCCGCCATCGCAAAAACTTGAAGATCAATCGGTGAAAACGCGGCGCACGATGAAGCAAATCGGCGAAGATCGTGATGCCGAGTGGGAATCGAATCGCGAAACCGAAGAGAGCCCAACATCGAGGTTCAAGGCGCGAATTCGACAGGCGATTAAAAAAAAAGAAAACGGTGAAATTGTGGGCCAAGCGCACTCGCCAGCCGCAGCCCCGGAAAAGGCGGGTCGTCGGTCGTCACAGGCCAACCGAAGCGGCCCCCCCACAATTACGTTGTTGCGAAATTTACCGTCGGCAAAGCCATGTTTTGTTGAACCGATGAAAGCGAAGCTGGTCGAGAAACCTCCAGCGGCGGGAGATTGGATCTATGAACTCAAATTCGACGGTATTCGCCTGATCGCAGTGAAGAACCGCGAAAAAGTTTCCTTGTTGTCGCGAAACCAAAATGATTTGAGCGCGCGTTTCCCGGAAATCGTCGACGCGATTCAGAATTTGCCTGCGCGCGAATCCGTGATCGATGGCGAAGTGGTCGCGCTCGACGAGGCGTGGCGTTCCTCATTTCAACTTTTGCAAGCGCGCGAGATGGAAGGGCGGAAGTCGCCCATTTATTTTTATGCATTCGATCTGATCCAGCTCGACGGCAAGAACTTGATTGGGCTGCCGCTGGAGGCGCGAAAAGACGTTCTGGAAAAACTCTGCGCGGCTGTAGCCGCGGGCGGTGATCGCGGCTCGCCCATTCGTTACTCTGGAGCGATTGGCGGCGACGCAACACGGCTTCTCGAAGAGGTGAAGCGTCGTGGTCTTGAAGGCGTTGTCGGCAAACAACGCAACTCCATTTACGAACCTGGCCGCCGAAGCGGCGCATGGATCAAGCTCAAATGTATCAACGAACAGGAATTCGTCATTGGCGGATACACCCCGCCGCAAGGCGCGCGCAAACATTTCGGCGCAATTTTGGTTGGCTATTACGAAAATAAAAACCTCGTCTTCGCCGGAAAAGTCGGCACTGGATTTACGACAAAGTCATTGGCGATCTTGCACAAAAAATTCCAAGTCCAAGAACGTGCTCATTGTCCATTCGTCGATCTTCCGTCGAAACAAAACGGCGAGTGGGTGCAAGGAATTACGCCTTCAATGATGAGAACGATGCACTGGATCAATCCGACGTTTGTCGCTGAAATTAAATTCGCTGAGTGGACCCGCGACAAGAAGCTGCGTGCTCCGGTGTTTTTAGGATTAAGAGAAGACAAAAATCCTCACGAGGTCTTAAAAGAAAAATAACTTGTCACGAGGCCACGAGGCGCCAGCCGAACGCAGTGCGCCGGGAGGCCGCGACATAGACGGTTAAGCCCGCGAGGGGAGCACGTGAACTCGCGAACAGCGAGTGAATCAGTTGACGCGTGACGGAAAATTGCGTGCGCCCGTTTTGCCTCGCGTGCACGAAGATAAAATGCCGGGCGACGTTATTCGCGAGGGTTAAGGGAAACTCGTGATTTCACCGGTTACTAGGCAAGAAAATTTTGAACAGGCCAGCATGGATGGCGGGTCGTAATTTCTTATGCGAATAGCTCAGGTGGCGCCGCTTTTTGAGAGTGTACCGCCCAAATTATATGGGGGCACGGAGCGAGTGGTATCGTATCTCACGGAGGAATTGGTCCAGGAGGGTCACGAGGTCACGCTTTTTGCGAGTGGGGACTCGGCGACGAAAGCGCATCTCGTCGCGGCGTGCCGGCGTTCATTGCGACTGGACAAACAATGTGTGGATCAATTCGCCCATCAAATCCTGATGCTTGAGCATGTGTTCCAGCGCGCTACGGAGTTCGACATCGTCCATTTTCATGTTGACTATCTGCATTTTCCGCTGAGCCGGCGCCAGCCAATCACGGACGTGACGACATTGCATGGCCGACTCGATATTCCTGACCTGGTTCCACTTTACCGGGAGTTTCGAGATATGCCGGTAATCTCGATCTCGAACGCGCAGCGGGCGCCTTTGCCGTGGGCGAACTGGCAGGCCACGGTTTACCACGGCGTGCCTGCTGAGCTTTATCGATTCCATGAAGAGGCGGGAACGTATTTCGCTTTCCTGGGACGAATTTCGCCCGAAAAACGTGTGGATCGCGCAATCGAGATCGCCAAGCGGGTGGGCATGCCGCTTAAAATCGCCGCCAAAGTTGATCCGGTGGACCAGGAGTATTTCGAAAGCGTGATCAACCCATTGCTGCGCGACCCGCTGGTAGACTTTGTTGGGGAGATCGGCAAAGGAGAAAAAGACGATTTCCTGGGGAATGCCTACGCTTTGCTCTTTCCCATCGACTGGCCGGAGCCATTTGGGCTTGTAATGGTTGAAGCGATGGCCTGCGGCACGCCGGTGATTGCATACCGTAGCGGAGCAGTCCCCGAGGTGATCGACGAAGGTCGGACTGGCTTCATCGTGAAAGGGCTCGAAGATGCGATCGAAGCGGTCCGGCGTGTACCCGAATTGAGCCGAAAACGTTGTCGCGAAGTTTTCGAACAACGCTTTACGGCCACTCGCATGGCCCATGATTACGTGCAGGTGTACGAGCAATTGATTACGCAGAAGCAACAGATCCGCGGTCATTCCCATAGGTCGGAACTGCAGAAATCATGGGAGGCTGCATAATGGCCAGAGAGGTCATTCGTATCCGGGACGAGTTTTACATTCGTTCATCGTCACCTCGCGTCGATGTTCGCACCCGGGTGTTAAAGCAGGGAGATACGTTCGCTGTCTTCGACCGGTTCGGCGACATCGAGGCATTCGGGTCTCGTGAGCTTGGATTGTACTATCAGGATACCCGATTCTTGTCGCGGCTGACGCTGAAGCTGGGAAAGGATCGTCCGCTGCTCCTTAGTTCTACGGTCAGAGAAGACAACGCGGTGATGGCCGTAGATGCCACTAACCCCGACGTCAGCCGCAATAACGAAACAATAATTGAGCGAGGCACAATCCACATCTTTCGCTCGAAGATCTTATGGCAAAAAAGGTGTCACGAGCGGTTGCGACTCCAAAATTATGGAAGAACGGCTGTCGATTTTTCGTTCTCCATCGAGTTGGATGCCGATTTTGCCGATATTTTCGAGCTGCGAGGGACGAAGCGCGAACGCCGGGGCCGCCGGCTGGAGACGCAAGTTACACCCGATGGGTTGGTTCTCGCGTACGAGGGGCTGGACCATCGCCTGCGTCGGACGCGGATTGTCTTCGATCCGCCACCGACTCGTTTGAGCGATTCTATCGTTAGCTTTCAAATTCGCCTGGAGTCGGGCCACGACGCTACCTACCGGTGGGTAATTGCCTGCGAAGTGGATGGAGATTCGCAAGTCGAGCCCAAGCCGTGCTACGAGGAAATCATCCAAGAGGCAGCCGGTGCGCTCGAACAAGTGCATGCCCGCGAGCCGGAGATTTTTACCGGAAACGAGCAGTTCAACGATTGGCTGAACCGTTCGGTAGCTGATCTACACATGATGCAAACGGAAACGCCGTATGGGCTGTTTCCTTACGCTGGCGTTCCGTGGTTCAGCACGGTGTTTGGGCGGGACGGAATCATCACCGCGCTCCAGTGTCTGTGGTTTGACCCATCTGTGGCCCGTGGTGTTCTGGGGTATCTGGCAGCTAACCAAGCGGACACAGAGAACCCAGAGCAAGATGCACAACCGGGCAAGATTCTGCACGAGTTCCGCGAAGACGAAATGGCTACTCTGGGCGAGATCCCGTTCAGGCGCTACTACGGCAGCATCGATGCGACCCCGCTTTTTGTCATGCTTGCCGGCGCATACTATAAGCGCACGGGCGACCGCGCGTTCATTGAATCGATTTGGCCAAATGTGCAGCGCGCGCTTGGGTGGATCGATCGTTATGGTGATTCGGATGGCGACGGGTTCGTCGAATACACTCGCAGATCCAGGCACGGTCTCGTTCATCAGGGCTGGAAGGATTCTCACGATGCGATTTTCCACCGCGACGGCGCTCCCGCCGAAGGGCCTATCGCCTTGTGTGAAGTGCAGGGCTACGTGTATGCGGCAAGGAGCGCCGCCAGTGAGCTTGCAAGAATTCTCGGCGACGCAGCACGTGCGCGCGAATTGTCAAAACAAGCGGAATCGCTCTCTCGCAGATTCGAGAAAGCCTTTTGGTGCGATGACCTTTCCACATACGCGCTTGCGCTGGATGGAAACAAGCAGACTTGCCGGGTGCGAACATCGAACGCAGGGCACTGTCTTTTCACTGGCATAGCGACACCGGAACACGCGCGCCGTGTCGTGGCGACGCTGACAGACGAAACGTCGTTCTCAGGATGGGGAATTCGCACGGTGGCCAGTAGCGAGGCGCGCTACAACCCGATGTCCTATCATAATGGATCGGTCTGGCCGCACGATAACTCCTTGATTGCTGCGGGATTTGCTCGATACGGATTGAAGGAGTCGGCAGCGATGGTCCTCGCAGGTTTGCTCGACGCCAGTCTTTTCTTTGATCTGCATCGTTTGCCGGAACTATTTTGCGGTTTTCCCAGGCGCCCCGGCGAATCGCCGACGCTTTATCCTGTCGCCTGCGCTCCGCAGGCGTGGGCGTCGGCAGCGATCTTTCTTTTGCTCGAAGCTTGTCTCGGGTTGAGCGTGTCGGCTCCTGAACAAACGCTGGTTTTTTCGAAGCCCATTTTGCCTGCCTTTCTTCCCAAGGTAAGCATTCGCGGTCTGAAAGTCGGCGACGCACGCGTTGATCTTTTGCTTACGAGGCACGACGAAGGCGACGTAGGAGTGAACGTGCTCCGCCGGGACAGCGAACTCGACGTTATCGTTTTGAAATAGCTCCTGAGCGATTGTACTTGTGCGAATGCTCGGGTGTAAATTCGGCACTGGACGAATCCATCCTGCGGCGGATATGGTGATAGGATGAAGGCAAAGGTGATCGTGATGCCAAAGGCGGCGGTGCTAGATCCGCAGGGTAACGCAGTACGCGATGCGATGCGACATCTGGGAATGCCTGAGGTGCACAGCGTGCGGATCGGCAAATACATGGAGATCGATATTAAGGGACAAAGCGGCGAGCTTGAATCGCGGCTGCATCGGCTTTGTCGGGATCTGCTCTCGAATCCTGTGATTGAGGATTACCAGATGCAACCGTCGGAGGTCGGGGGTCAAAGTAGGACGTCCAACTCCGACAAATCGCAAGCACGCGTCGAACGCCGAACCTCCAACCCAAAGAAGAGGAAGAGTTCGCGATGAAGGCGCTGCGATACTTTTTCTGCGTGGTGCTGCCGCCGCTGGCGGTGCTGTTGACGGGTCGAATTGGCAGTTTCTTTCTCAGTCTGATTTTGACTTTGCTCGGCTGGATTCCGGGGGTCATTCACGCTTGCCTGGTGGTGAACGATTATCACTCCGAACAACGCGCCGCCGCCGCTCGTTAGGCTGAGTGAAGCCGAACTGAATTGGCCATGAATCGTGCTTTCAGCGCTGGCACTTTGGGAAATGCTGACACTCCTGTGGCGATGCACTCCAGGCGAAGTGATATGGCGCCTTGCGCTGACACACGGAACCTTTGACAGTTCATCGCATGAAATTCGCCGTGATCCAGTTTCCGGGTTCGAACTGCGATCAGGATTGCGTCGCTGGGATCAACGGTTTGGATGGTTTGCGTGCCGAGTACGTCTGGCACAAGGAAACGTCGCTCGATGATTTCGACGCGATCGTGTTGCCGGGAGGGTTTGCCTATGGGGATTATCTACGGTGCGGCGCTATCGCTCGTTTCTCGCCGGTGATGAAAGCGGTGATTAGCAACGCGCGTGCGGGTAAACTTGTGCTTGGCACGTGCAACGGCTTTCAGATCTTGTGTGAGGCCGGTCTGCTGCCGGGCGCGCTGGTGCGCAACCGGTCACTGCGGTTCGTGTGTGATATGGTTATCACGCGCGTGGAAGTAGATGATTTTCCATTCACCCACGGTTGCCCTAAAGGGTCGCTTCTGCGTCTGCCGGTGGCGCACGGCGAGGGCTGTTTTTTCGCGGATGCAAAAACTTTGCATGACCTGAATGCCAATGAGCAGGTGATCTTGCGGTACGCGGACAGAAAAGGTCGAATCGTTCCGGATGCAAATCCGAATGGCTCTATCGAAAACATTGCTGGTATCTGCAATCGCGAGAGAAACGTGTTCGGCTTAATGCCGCATCCTGATCGCGCGTCCGACGCACGACTGGGAAGCGTAGACGGTGCGAAAATTTTCCGATCTATGCTGCAGACGATTAGTGCCGCGGCTAGTCATAGCACGGGTATCTTGCGTGCGACCGAGAACAATCGGATGAAAGCCGATGCCACATCTGAAGTCGCGTGAGTCTCTTCATCACCGGAACGGACACGGGGTGGGCAAGACGCACATTACCGCACGGCTTTTGCGTCTGTTGCGCGCATCGGGCACAGCCTGCGCCGGGATGAAACCGATTTGTGGTGGAGATCGTCGGGATGCGGAAATGCTGCTCGGCGGGCAGTGATGGCCTGACAATCGATGAGGTTAATCCAGTTTGGTTAGAAAGCGCTGCGTGGGTCTTGTGTTGAACAGCACCGAAAACACTGGCATATAGCGGCGTTAACTAACACCTCTATTCTCAAGCCCATTTTCAATGGGCCATTGGTTGCTGAACTAGGAGAAAGTCTTACGGAACTGCCCATAGAGTAGCAACTTATGCTCGGTCCCGCTAGAGAACATTAGCGTCTTGAGTTGATACAAGACTGTAAAGAAAATGAACACAATTTGGGCAGGGTCGGCTTCGGTTTGCTTCGCGGCGAGCACTGGCATCGCTATTGCTCATATTAATCTCCGGAAAGTTTATTCGTATGCTATTACAAAAAACCTTACATATGAGCCAGCCGTTACCGGAGTGCAAAGCTCGCCTGGCCAGCATCCAATCATACCGTCGACAGTTCTTGATGGTGACACGTGCAACTGTGACGTCATCCAAGACCGTCGATTTCAGTTTTCGCGGTCCGCTTGGCTTCGAGGCGCACACGGTCCTTCTGTCGGTCGATAGCGACTCGCCAGACCAGTATGCGTTCGAATCCGTGGGCGGCAATATAGCCCTTATGGGGATCGTTGATTTTGCCGAAATTCGGCCAAACTGCACGGAGGTGACCCTGGCGGTTCATTACGAGATCAGGAACAAAGTGTTTGCCTGGCTCGATCGGCGTTTACGTTTTGTGGACAGCTTTGTGACCGCGGAGCTGCGCAGCATCCGCGCACATTTCGAAGGCATTGCTGCTAGCTATTTGGATCATGCGCGCGTCATGCCCGTGCTCCAAACAGCGACCGCCTGAGGAGGCGGAAGTTACGAGAGCCACGCAGGTTCGGGGGGGCTTGCGTGGCTCTCTGGCCGTACGCAGACGCCTACGTAATCCGAACTGCGTGCCTTTTGTCGAGACGAAGGATCTGGCCTGACCGAAGGGGGATTACTGTGTTCGGGTCTGTGATTTTTTTGCCGTCAAGCTGAACGCTACCCTCCTCGATCAAGCGGCGAACCTGCGTTCGCGATTTACTAACTCCGAAGGCGTTCCGGAACGCATGGCCAACGAGATCTACGAAATTCGAATAGTTATCAGGACGTAGGTACGGCAATTCAACATGTTCCAGATCCCGCTTGCTGAAACGTGTAGTCCAGTCACTCAGTGTTTTCTGGGCGATCGCTGTCGAGTGATAAGTCTGCACGATTTCGAAGGCGAGCTGCTTTTTTGCGTCGAGCGGGTGCATGCCGGCCGCCGGTGTTCGCCCGAGCAGCAGTTCATAATAACGAGCCATCAACTTATCCGAGATGCTCATCAGTTTCCCGAACATGTCTGAGGCAGGCTCGTTAACCGCGACAAAATTCCCGAGGCTCTTGCTCATTTTTTTAGCGCCATCCAAGCCTTCAAGGATTGGAACGAGGAAGACGACCTGCTGCGGAAGACCCTCTTCTCTTTGAAAATCGCGGCCGATTAAAATGTTAAATAGCTGATCCGTTCCGCCGAGTTCCACGTCAGCTTTTACCATCACCGAGTCCCACCCTTGCATTATTGGATACTGAATCTCGTGTGCGCGAATCGATTGCTGCTTATCGATCCGCGCCTTGAAATCCTCGCGTTGCAACAATTGCTGCAACGTTACGCGGCTGTTCAAGCGAATAACATCTTCGAAGGACATCGCTCGGAACCAATCCCCGTTGCACACGGTCTCTGTCTGCGTCGGATCAAGAATTTTGAACGCCTGCTCGCGGTAGGTTGCTGCATTTGCGATCACTTCCTGATGCGTTAATTGTGGCCGCGTAATAGAGCGACCGCTCGGATCGCCAATCATGCCCGTGAAATCACCAATGATGAGAATCGCCTGATGACCCAGATCCTGAAACTGTCGTAGTTTCCGCAGAACAACAGTGTGGCCAAGATGGATATCGGATGTCGTGGGGTCCACCCCCAGTTTCACCCGCAAGGGCCGGCCGAGAGCGAGTTTGTCCCCCAGCTCATCCTCGCTAATGATCTGCGCAGCGCCTTGTTTTAAGAATGCGAGAGCTTCTTTAGATTGCATGCTCAAAGACAGAATAGCCCAGCCCCAATTTTTGAGAAGAGCCTTTAGCCGGTGAATCGCCCCCAAAAAACTGGGGCTGGGCTACTTGTTTTTATTCAGCAACTCGCGCACCTGTTCGATGGTGAGCGGTTCATTTTGCCGGTTGAGCGATTTTTGACTTTTGCCTTCGTCCAGGAACGGCCGGTTCTCTGCATACGCGCGAACGGGAACTTTTTTTCCAGATTGTGAAGCGTCGCGAACGCCGTGCGCACTCTGGCTTGCATAGGCAGGCCGAGAATTTCCGGTCGCTTGCTGCGAGGGAACGTTGAACATGCTGCGTTTGCCATAAAAAGAATGAGAACTGAATTCTCGCGTGGAAAACTGTCCTGTTCCTGAAAAGTTTTTCTGATTGGATTTCTTCTGGACGTAAAATGTTCCAACCGTTGCCCGTTTGCTTATCGAGGCGGTTCCATCGGCGATGAATTTTTTGTTTTGCGCGTCGTTTTGCAGGGTCATATCCGGCTTGAGCAGACGATCCATCAGCTTGCGTTCCTGGTCCTGGCCGTTTGCGCAGGAGAACGCCGCCAAAACTAACAGACAGGTGGCCGCCGCTTTTCGCACATCGCGAGGCTGCCGGAGTTCAGACGGGTTTGTAAAGCAAAATTGCTGATTGCTAGCCACGCCGTGCAGCGGCGTCCAGCCGGCGCAATGCGGCGACCCCTCTGAGCGCATGGCTTTTTGTTTGTGCGATCGTTTCTTCCGCAGATAATGGGCGCATGCCCGATCATGTTTACAAAAAAATTGAGATAGTTGGATCGTCGCCGAGCGGATTCGAAGAGGCTGTGCAAAATGCATTGGCGCGCGCCAAAAAGACAATCCGCAACATGCGATGGTTTGAAGTGACTGAGACCCGCGGAGGCATCGACGAGGGTAAAGTTGCCGAATGGCAGGTGACGTTAAAAATCGGTTTTACATTGGAAGAATGATATAACCGGGGCTTGGGTCGCAGGCCGAAGCAAGGATTTAAGCGTTTGGGACGAACGCCCCGCAAATACCGCTATTCTTCCTGGGCCGCCTGATACAGCTTGGCGGCGCCATAAACCAATATTGCTGGTTTTAACGCGAAGATAAGCAGTCGCAAGAGGCCGCCCAGAACTCTGCCGAGCGGCAGGCGATTCAGAATGTATCCAGCTGCAAACGCGAACAGAAGAGATTCGGCTGGTTTTTCTCGAACATAACTCTCCGCTTCGGTAAGCACCGCCTCGACCTGGTCTTTCACCCATTGCACCCCGCGTTCGGGGAGTTCAGCAGCTACCTCAGCGGATGACTGATTCATCTTGTTTAATAATTCGCATTGCGATCCTGTCCTGCGCGCATCGGAATGTCAACGCAAAGCGAGCCAAATGGAGCTTGCGCCCGCGCCCGGCGGAAAATCAGGCTGTCTGGACGATCGATGAAAGGTAGCCGCCCGGTGGGTTGCTTTGAGGCAATAACGCGCCATCACTTCCAGTGCATGCTCGCGGACTGCAGAGCAATTGGTTGAAAGCAAGACGTGGCTGTCTCGCTCTACCAGTTCGAGAGCGTCAATCAGCAGCTTTTCGAAGTCCTCTTCGACATGGAACGTTTTTGCTCCGGGCGAACGTGAAAAGGTCGGCGGGTCGAGGATAATTGCGTCAAACTTCTCGCCTCGCCGTGCCAAACGCGGCAACACTGCCCTGACATCATCCGCGATGAAACGATGGTCAATGGTCCGCAGATTATTCAGTGCAAAATTTTCGCGTCCACGCGCCAGATACTTCTTGGAAATATCAATGTTGAGAGTGGTTCCTCTCCTGCATGCTGCACCGATAGAAAACGAGCAGGTGTAGGCAAAGCAGTTGAGCAATCGTCTCGGCGCGATATGACGCACGTAGCGGCGATTTTCTCTTTGGTCGAGAAAGAGGCCTGGAGAATAGCCCACTCCGAAGTCGATCCCGAACTTCAGATGTCGTTCCGTAGCGATTGTTTGTAAATTTTCACCGGCGTCGCCAAATATAAGCCGCGGCGGTTCGCGCTGTTCACTTTTTCGGGGCACGAACTTTGCAAAAATGCGTTGGAAGTGTAATCCCACGGAGCCTGCCCAGGATTCGAGTTCTGTGAGGAGTCGCTCGCGGGTGAGCACTTTTTTGAACGAGATGACGACGTCGCGTCCGAAACGTTCTACCCAGCCGTCCTCCATCGTGCAGAGCCGGTGGGAGTCCGTTCCTTCTGCCTGAAAATCCCGAAGTAACGTGGGATCAATCCACCCAAAATTCATTTTCTTGTGCCCTCTTCCCCCGCTACTTCGAATCGGCATCGCGCAACGGGCCGGTTGCCGCCTGAATCTGCGTTGCTACAATGGCGCATCGTAGAGCATCGTCGCGCGCACCCCGGTGCGGCGGAGCTTACCTATGGAACAAATTACCGTTCGCGTTCCGGCGAGCACTTCCAATCTCGGTCCCGGCTTTGATTGTCTGGGTGTTGCGCTGCGCATTTCCAATACTATCACGATAACCCGCAGCGCGTCGCGTCATCATTTTCATCCGCGGATTGTCTCTGGCGCAGCGGATCGATTTTTCCAGGAAGCGCGCCGTCGCGCATTTTCGTTTTCCTGCTCAATTGCGGAACAAATTCCGCGTTCGCGTGGCTTGGGAAGCAGCGCGACTGTTCGCCTCAGCATCTTGCTTGCACTGAACCGGCTTAGCGGTAACCCGCTCGATCAATTGAAGATCTTCCAATTGTGCGCTGATTTGGAAGGGCATCCTGATAATGCAGCGCCCGCAACTTTCGGCGGTTTCACGGTGGTGCAAGGTACCGCGAGCGTCTCGCCCGCGCGGGGCACGCGGTACGCGTGCCCTACTGTTCAGCGCTACGGGGTCTCACCACAATTGAATTTCGTTCTCCTGGTTCCAGACCTTGAGGTTCAAACCTCCAGAGCGCGAAATGTTCTGCCTTCAAGGATTTCACACGCCAAGGCGGCCGAGAATTGTGCAAATGCGTGCGCGATCACGGCTGCTTTTGTATCACGGGATTACGAAAGACTGCGGGGCGTTTTTGCTGACTATCTTCACGAGCCCTATCGCGCGAGATTGGTTCCCTTTCTGCCGGGAGTCGTCGCTGCCGCTGAAAAGGCTGGCGCGCTCGGCGCTTTCCTCAGCGGCAGCGGATCGACAATTTGCGCCATCACGTTGCAAGATCGGGATCGAATCGCCGCGGCGATGAAACGCGCTGCAGGAGCGATCTCCTCGCGCGTGATCTTTACGCGGGCTGACAACCATGGCCCGCGAGTCGTAGCAGTCCGCAATCTGCAATCTACACTCCAAAATTGAAATGGGCCGCCGGCTTGAAAAATTAGAGGAGTTTGGCATCGATGTTGTTCTCGAGCGCCGTCATGGCATTCGAGCGTCGGTGCTGCGCGGGATTCTTTATGCGCTTTCATTCGTGTACGACCGCGTGGTGCAACTACGGCTTTATCTTTATCGGAAAAGAGTCTTCCGCGAGCGGACGCTGGGCTGTCTGGTCATTAGTATCGGTAATCTTACCGTGGGCGGCACCGGCAAGACGCCGGTTGTTGAGAAGTTTGCCCGCGCATTGCAGGCGGGTGGACGACGCATTGCCATCCTGAGCCGCGGTTACAAGAGCGTGCCGCGGAAGCGAAACTGGCTGAGTTGGTTTCGTAGAGACTGCGATCCTCCACGGGTTGTCTCCGATGGCAAATCATTGTTGCTCGACTCGCTCACTGCCGGTGACGAGCCTTACATGCTCGCGCACAACTTGAAGGACGTAATTGTGTTGGTGGATAAAAACCGGGTCAAAAGCGGACGGTTCGCTATCGATAAATGGCAGGTCGATAC
>Ga0126371_10004014_pt1 | contig 12949 bp, 9 predicted proteins | sample PanSoiMetaPlot_4_FD_110145 | JGI IMG/M metagenome (GOLD analysis project Ga0126371, IMG submission 110145) | Tropical forest soil microbial communities from Panama - MetaG Plot_4 | ecosystem: Environmental > Terrestrial > Soil > Tropical forest > Bulk soil | place: Panama | collected 2016-02-17
CGCGGCGTGATCCTGGTGACCGTATTGTGGTCGATCGCGTTGCTGTCGGCGCTCGCGATGGCGGCGGCGGTAACCTTTCGTGGATTCGCGGGAGTTATGGCGGTCGAACGCGATCGCTTGCAAGGCGATGCCCTTTTATCGGCGGGGCTCGAGACGGCCGCCGACGTCATCGATGGTTTGGGTGAGGCGCCGCTTATGGAAATCGAAACGACGGTCAAGCTCGCCACCGGCTCGGCACGCATGCGTCTCAATGATGAGGGGGGCCGCGTCGATATTGGTAAGGCCCCCGCTATCGTTCTCGCCGCGCTGTTGCGTTCTGTCGGTGCTCCAGAAGCGGTCGCGAACGACATTGCCCAGCGTGTGGTCGATCGACGCTATCCGGACAACGGGGCGCGTCCCGGTCCGGTCCGCCGTTCGGCGAATGGCGCGACCAGGATCTCGCGCGCGCGCATGCCATTCTCCGACGTGGGGCAACTTAGGCTCATTCCCGGAATGACTCCGGAGTGGTTATCTGCGATTGAACCGCTCACCACGGTATTCGGTAGTGACACTATCAATCCGCTCACGGCGCCGCCGAGCGTGATCGCCGCGCTGCCTGGCGTTGAGAGGGGACAGGTCGATGCGCTTCTCAAGATGCGCCGCAGCTTTCCGGCGGATGCTGACCGGCTCGCTCGGACGGTCGGGGGCGCACAGCAATATTTGGTGGTCAAGCCACAGCGCGTTGCATCGGTAGAACTTATGGGCGAACTCAACAATGGCTATGCGGTTGCTGCGCGAGCAGTAATTGTCGTCCTACCTCAGGATACTGAACCTTATCGTGTCTTGATCTGGACCCCGGTATCACCCCGTGGACTCCTTTAGAACATGATCCAGAAAAGTAGCAGTTCGGTCTAGAGGTCGTCTGAAAGCGCAAAAGGCGGACCCATGCATATCAGCGCGGTCTTGAGACGATGGATCGAAGTCCTGGCGGCACTCTATTTAGCCTGGCGAGACAGCCGGCGCGAGCTGCGCTCGCTGATCGTAACGCACGAGAACCAGCATTTCGTCGTCCGCCATGCAGAGCCAACACGCGACCTGTTGCTGCGGGATTGCAAGGCGGGGAGCGTGCTCGCCACCGTGCCCTTTGGAGCAAGCGTTTCTACCGAACTGGCGCGTTCGGTCCAGAGCAGCTTTGTAATTTTCGAGCTTCCCGTCGGCAAGTTGGTGATGCGACGGATTACCGTGCCAAGTCAGGCGCGGAAGTTTCTGTCCGGAGTTGTCCGCAATCAGATCGAACGCCTTTCGCCTTGGCCGGTGAATGGCGTGGTGTATGGTTTCGCAACTGAGGCGGGCGCAACCGATGCGGGGATTGAGGTTCGTGTTCTCATGTGCTCGCGCACCGACATCGAGGCGGCACGGCAGCAACTGGCTGCGCATGGTCTGTCGGTCGACCGGATCGTGGCGCGCGGCCCGGATACGGAAGGCGAAGAGAAAACGGAGCCGGTGACGCTGTGGTCGCGGCTGGCGGACACATCGCCTGACAGGCTCGGCAACGCAGTCCGGACAATTGGTGTTGGAATTGCCGCTTCGGTGACGATGAGCTTTGTTCTCGGCTTATGGGCGCTGGCGTCGACCGCTTCGATTCGAAGCGAGAGCGAAGACTTTGCCGCTCGCTCCAAGGCGTTGCAGCGACAAATGCAGGCCGCCGGAACGGCCTCTTCGTTAGCATCGGCTCCTCCGTCCGTACGGGTATGGCTGCTAAAAACGATGTCCGTATCGAGCGTGATCCTGATTGAAGCGCTGTCACGGGCCCTCCCGGAGTCAGCCTATGTGAACGAGATTCGCCTTGAGAAGGATAGCCTACGGATTATGGGGCTCGCCGAAGACGCTCCTGCCTTGCTCGCTCCACTTGAGCGATCGGAGCATGTGACCAATGTGCATTTCATTGCCCCGACCGCTCGAGGGCCGGACGGCAGACTCTTTCGATTCTCTATCGAGGCGCATGTCGAACCCAGAATCAAAATCGGGGAGCATTGAGGATGCCGAGGCTCAACCGCGAACAGGCAGTTTCCGTCGCGGCTCTCGCTCTGCTGCTCTCATTATGCGTGTACGTTGTTGGGCTGCTGCTTCAGGTGCGCGCCGACGCCGTAAGCGAAGCTTCCGAACGGCGCGAGATGCTTTCGCGACTAGAGGCCAAATTTCAGACGATTTCGAACCGACCGGCCACCGCTGCGCCACCCACCGCGTTCCTTGACGCATCGACTCAGGGCCTCGCAAGCGCGCAGCTGCAGTCATATTTGGCGCAGTTAGCCAGCGATCAGAACGCCAGTCTGGTATCGTCCGGGGGAGAAGCCGCGAAACGTGACGATGTGCCCGACACGATACGCCTTCAGGCGACGCTAGACTTGAATTTGAAGGGGCTGCGAGCGTTGCTGTATCAACTTGAAACTGGAACGCCGTACGTGTTCGTGGACGCGCTGACGATTCAGCCCGCAGGCGCAGATGCGGGCCGCGCCGCCGAGGATCCGTTGCTGCGCACGACTTTGAGCCTGCGCGCGTTTTGGCGAAGAGGCTCGTCATGAGGTCGCCAGCCGCGGCTGTTTTCTCCGTTCTACTCGTGTCGGGCCTGGCTTCCGATGCCGCCGCCGTCGCGGAAGAGAAACAGCCGTCCCCTGCTACGCTCTCCAATCCCGTTGCAGCGCAACCGTTGGACCAGCTGTCAGCAACACTCGATAGACCCCTATTTTCGCCGACACGCCATCCGCCTCCGCCGCCACCACCTCCATCGCCGGCCGTCCAGGTTGTTGCACCGCCTCCGCCACCACCTTCGCCACCAAACCTGGTTCTCTTCGGAGTTGTCATCGACGGCGAGGGCGCGCGTGCCGTTGTTCGCGCTGACAATAAACTGTTGCGCGCGCAGATTGGCGATGACATCGACGGGTGGAAGGTTAGCCAGATCGAAGGACGCAAGATGGTGTTGTCGCTCGATGGCCGCTTCGCCACCTTCACGCTGTTTGGTGACGGTCGTGAGAAACAGCAGGCGACCGGAGCGCCAATGCCGGGAAATGAACTGAAAAGATCCCAAGAACAGAGTCAGGCGCAACAAGTACCAGCACAGGCCGCCGCACCACAGACCGGCCAACCGAGAAGGCATCGACGCTCCCGCCAGTGAGCGGTGATTGTTACAGCTGCAACAGAATGCATGGTACGCGAAAGCTGTTTGTCATGTCTAAATTCGTCGTGTCCAAAATGGTCTTCGCTTTGCCGCATATAATGCTGCGGTCGCCGTACAAAATACATCGTTACCGGTGATGGTGATTGTGGATCTGATCGGCAGGCAGCTGATAGCTCGCCTGTCGATTGGTTTTGGTAACTCGCGCAACTAACTCATGTGCGGGCATTCGCCGTTGATGTGATCACGGGCGACACGGCGAGGAGTGGTGTATTGAGCGCGCATGGGCGAAGTCGGCTCGGTGTTGGGCGGGCGTACGTTGCTGCCTCTCTTCATCTCGTATTGATCGGCTGTGTAACATCGCCGGGGACACCGACGGCCGGTCTTGCGCCGTCCGATACGACGAGTTCTGTTCGCAATGCCGATTTCAGCGCGCGCTTTCCTATTGCCGACGAAAAAGCGTCCGGCCGGACAAATGAATCGTCGCAACCGTATATTTTCCCGGGCTCCGAGACGGAGCCGGAACCGCAGCGCGATCGTGATCCGGAGATGCGGACCGCGTCCCTGCAGCAGGCGGCATTCGTCAAGGGTGATGGCGTCGAGATGAATTTCGACGGAGCCGATGTGCAGACGGTCGCTAAGGCTCTCCTTGGAGATATTCTTCAACTCAATGTTGTCGTGGATCCGCGTGTCCAAGGTAATGTGACATTGGCGTCGGCCGGCCCAATACCTCGCAAGGACGTGTTGCCGGCGTTCGAAAGCGTCCTGCGAATGTCGAATGCCGCGATCGTGCGCTCGGGGAATCTCATGAAGATCGTTCCTATCGCGGAGGCGACAGGTGGTGCCATCAGCGTCGGGGCAGGAGAGCCGGGCTTCGGTGTTTCGTTGGTGCCTTTGCGGTACACGTCGGCTTCGACGGTGGCGAAGACCGCCGAGAGCTTTCTGTCACGTCCCGGCGCGATTCGTGTCGTTCGATCTCGAAATCTGTTGTTGATCCAGGGGACGACGGCTGAGCGTCAGGCGGTGCTTGACGTGGTCTCGACCTTCGATGTGGAATGGCTGCAAAACCAGTCGGTTGGCGTTTATCCGCTCAAATCCACGTCGCCGGAGACGATGATTGGAGAACTGGAGCGGATATTCGAGACGAACGAAGGTGGCCCGGGAGAGGGGGTCGTCCGCTTCCAGCCTGTCTCGCGCATGAATGCCGTGATGGTGGTGACGAAAAATCCGAAGCTGCTCGCCCAGACCACGCAATGGGTCCAGCGTCTCGATAGGTCCGATACGACCGGGACGACGCTGCGAACGTTTCGCTTGAAAAACGGCAATGCGACGCAGGTGGCGAAGATTCTGAACGACATCTTCGGCCAACGACAGGGCACGGCCGCCGACGCTGCGACAAGACAGATTGCGCCAGGTGTCGATGCCGCCCAGTCTCGGCTCGACTCTCTCGATCACGGCTCGTCCTTTGGGAGCGGAGCGGCGTCGGGCGGCGCCGCTGCGGACAATCGCAGCAGCAACCCGATTGCGGCGGCTTTCGAATCATTCTCGGATCGCAAGACGGCTGACACGGACGCGGCAGGAAATTCTTCCAGTTCCGGCGGAAACGTGCAGCGCGGCACATTTCAGAATCTGCGAATTACGGCAGACGCCGCCAACAATGCAATCGTTGTCTATTCGAATCAGGAGGACTACCGCGTCGTCGAGCGCGCGATACGAGACATCGACCGGCCACAATTGCAGGTATCGATCGATGCGACGGTCGCTGAAGTCACGCTGACCGATGAATTACAATTCGGTGTTCAGGCGTACCTCAGCAACAACAAGGGCTCGATCGGTCTGCTTGGCGCAAGTCAGGCCGTTGCGCAATCGGCGGTCCTGCAGAACTTAGCGCCGGGCCTGAATCTTCTGCTGGGATCGCAATCGCAGCCGCGCGTGATTCTCAATGCGCTGTCCAACATAACAGATGTCAAGGTGTTGTCGTCGCCATCGATCGTTGCGCTCGACAACCAGCCAGCGCTGCTCCAGGTCGGCGACGAAATTCCGATTACGACCAGTTCGGCCACGCTCCTTTCCAATTCGGCCACGCCAGTCGTCAACACGATCCAGATGCGGAACACCGGTGTAATCCTGAAAGTGCTGCCTCACGTGCACTCGAATGGGGCCATCCAACTCGAGGTGGATCAGGAGATCTCCAATGTCGTCAACGCGGATCAGCAGACGTTGACGCCGACGATCGCTCAGCGCCGGGTGCACTCGACAGTTTCCGTCATCAGCGGTCAGACGGTCTTGCTTGCTGGTCTTATCAGCGAACGCGATCAGAAATCGCAATCGGGCATACCGGGCGTTCGCGAAATCAAGTTTCTCGGCGACTTGCTCGGAAATACGTACAACACCAAGACCAGATCCGAGATCATCATCTTCATCAAGACAAGGCTCATTCGAAACAGCGTGGAAGCTGGCGCGGTCACTGAAGAATTCCGGGAACGGCTGCAATCGATGCGCCGTGGTCGCTCGGTGATCAACGGCACCAGTGTCCAGTCGGGGCCGGGATCTGGGGATACGACGCCGAATTGATGATCGATCCGGATACAGGAGAGGCACTCGCACAAGCGGATGATGTTCTTCGTCCGAATCCGGCGGTTCTGCTTGGCGGGGCTGTCACCATCGGCGTCATCTCCGCGCTATCTTTGCCCTGGACTGCCGCCATTGCGTCGACGGTGCTCGGAACGTTGATGGTCGCCGGAGCCGAGGTCGATGCGAGAACATTTCTTCTGCCGGATCCGATTACGTGGGGTGCCGTTGTCTGCGGAATTGTCGCAGCGCCCCTGCTGGATGCGGAAGCCTCCTGGATCACTGCTGGCGAGGCGATGGTGCGTGCCGGCTGCGTCGCCATTATTTTGGCCTTGTTTCGCGGCGGCTACGCCTGGATCAGGCGGAGCGAGGGCCTCGGCCTGGGGGACGTCAAGCTGGCCGCTGCGATCGGAGCGTGGCTGCCAGTCGAGGCGATCCCACTCTGTTTCGGCCTTGCGACAAGCGCCGCGTTGCTAATGGTGATGTTCGCACATCTGAAGGGTCGGCCCGTCACGCGGACGACGAGGATTCCTTTTGGAACGTTTCTATGTCCGGCGTTGTGGATCGTATTCTATGTAGACCACGTGACGCGATAGTCAGCATGCGAATGATGAATTCGAAGAGGCATCCTAGCTCATTCTGGCCCGAGTCCCCTAAACACGACACGCGCCGGTGGCGCCCTTGCATTGAAATGTCGTGCGGCATGACAAATCAATGGTCTGACACAAAAATAGAATGGAGAAACAAGACCAACTGCCTAGCTTCTGCCGTCGCGCGCCGTATGAAACATAATGACTTCATATTTCCGCGCAGAGCGCGTCGAAGAATTGTCGAGAAGAAACGGCTTCATTGGTGCTTGTTGAAACATCGGGAGCGAAAATGGAAACCAGCAACGTAGCGCGCGCGCGCATGATCGCCCGCTTTACAGCCATATCGTTGGGGTCGGTCGTATGGTCCGCAGCGGCGTTAGCTCAGGGTGCCGCAGGTGCAAACACGAATGCGACCGCGGCGACGAACGCGGGCGCAGCGAACACGAATGCAGCTAACAGGAACGCGGCGAATTCGACCGCGGCGACCACGAACGCTGCAGCCACGAGCACGGCGGCGGGCCGGGGCGGGCCGACCGACCCAGGTGTGAGAGGCGGAGATCCCGGAGCGGGAGGGCCGCTGCAGGGCCTCGGCGATGTGGAGCAGCAATTCTTTCAGGCTTCGAAGCAGGTCTTCGAGGAAGTTGATGCGGTCCCTGAAGGCCTAGGGCCGCGCTTCAATCTCGATAGTTGTGCCGGCTGCCATGCTCACCCGACTGTCGGGGGAAGCAGTCCTCCTACCAATCCGCAGGTGGCGATCGCGACAGCGGCCGGCGCTAAAAATACTCTGCCCTCCTTCATCACGGCCAACGGTCCAGTGCGCGAGGCACGTTTCGTGCGCAATCCTGATGGCTCGCCGGACGGCAGCGTTCATGGTCTGTTTGTGATCGCCGGACGCTCAGATGCTCCCGGATGCAACATCACGCAGCCGAATTTCGCGGCGCAGCTTGCCCGCAACAACGTCATATTCCGGATCCCGACGCCCTTGTACGGACTTGGCCTGGTCGAGAACGTGCCGGACAGTGCGCTTCAGATATCTCTGGCGGCCAATGCCCAGCAGAAGCGATCGCTTGGTATCTCAGGACATTTCAATATCAACACCAACGACACGACGATCGCGCGCTTCGGTTGGAAAGCGCAGAACAAGTCACTGCTGCTGTTCTCAGGCGAGGCATATAATGTCGAAATGGGCATCACCAACGATCTCTTCCAGAACGAGCGCGAAGGCGATGCGAATTGTCAGTTCAACGCCACGCCGGAAAGTGTCACGCCGCTGCAACCAGCGGACACGGGAAGTCCCGCCGGAAACTTCCAGAATGATATCGAGTTGTTTTCTGCGTTCATGCGCCTGACCGCGCCGCCAACGCCGGCGGGTTCGCCTGCCGCACCGGCTGCGCAGGCGGCGGGAGCATCGGGCCAGACAACAGGCACCGCGGGCCAGGCGACGGGAAGCGCAACTCCAAGCGCGGCGGCCGCGAGCACGACTTCCACAATGATGGCATCGGCCGCGGCGGATATTTCCAGCGTCATGGCAGCCGCTGCCGGATCATCCGCGGCGCAGCCGTCTTCCTCCGCCACGTCAGGTGCTTCCGTCACACGCGGAAGCCAGGTTTTCAGCAATATCGGCTGCGGTTTGTGTCACACGATGACGTTCACCACCGCAAAATCGCAACTCACGGGACAAAGCAACGTTACAGTCCAGCCCTTTAGCGATTTTGCTGTGCACGACATGGGGAGTGGGTTGGCGGACGGCGTGACGCAAGGAACCGCAAATGGCAACGAATTTCGGTCGGCTCCGTTGTGGGGTCTCGGTCAGCGCATCTTTTTTCTGCATGACGGCCGAACCGCAGACCTGAATGTGGCCATCCAACAGCATGCCAGCCGCGGATCGGAAGCCAACACGGTGATCAACAACTACAACATGCTGTCACAGAGCGATCAGCAGTCCCTGTTGAACTATCTGCGCTCACTGTAAACGTGCCGTAGGTTGATGCGAGTCTGGTTATATATGGGAATTGCCGCTTGCCTTGCCGGGACGGCGGCAGTGATCCCTGTTGCCATTCTCTCATCCCGCAATGCTATCGTCGTCCAATCGGCGAATCCGGAGGATGTCCACGTCGCTGACGGCGTGTTTGTCAGCGACTACTTTGACCTTTCGTATCGGGTGCCTGATGGGTGGACGGAAGGATTGCCGGGACCGAGTCCGTCGCAGTCCGGATACTACGTGCTCGGAACGTGGGTTCCGAAGCGCGACTTCGGAGGAACGGTTCTCATCGTCGCGCAAGATATGTTCTTCGCGACGGATGCATCAGATGACCTGAAGAACGTCGTCGCCGAAATTCGAAAGGTCATGTCGTCGGTGGACGGCATGACGATCGACCGGGAGCCTGAGCCCGTCAATGTCGGGGCCCATCCCGGCTACCGCGTTGATTTCAGCGGCGTGGGGCTCTTTCGCTCGGTATTGGCGATCGAAATTCGCTGCCATGTTGTGACGTTTAATCTGACAAGTCGGGATCCTGAATCGCTGGCGGCCCTGGTGAAGTCGTTGGACGATCTCGAGTCGGCTCGAAAAAGTGCTGATCCCGTTCCTGAATGTCTGAAGGACTATGCGTCCGAAAACACGCTGCGTCAGGTCGAGCCTGAGCATATCGGTACGCGGGCAGAATCGATTCCGGTCCGCGTGGTCGTGGCGACGGACGGCAGCGTGAAGCATGTTCACGTGATTCGTGCTTCCGCGGCGCAACGAAGGACCATCGAACAGGCCGCTCGGCAGTGGAAGTTCAAGTCCCATCTGAAACAGGGACATCCAGTTGAGGTCGAGACCGGCATGAGGTTCAACCTCAAACCTGCAAATATGTGACGCAGCGGAGCGAAGCAAAGATGTCGACGCCAAGCCGTGCAAGTTCGTCGGCGCTTGAAAGAGCGGCCGCCGCGGGAGCGAAACGCTCGGTAGAGCAATTCCGTCTGCATTTGCTCGAACGGATGCCCGAGGCGGCGAAAGAGAAACTGCGAGGAGTTGGCTCCGCCGAAACGGCAGCTGGGAACGGGCTACGAGAGCTGTGGGAGAAATCCGACCTGCCGGCCGGAAAGTTCGCTGACGAAGTGGCAAGCTTCTGGAGATTGCCGCGGGTTGGTCTGCAGGAACTGATGAGCGTTGTTGCTATCGTTGAGCAATTTTCTGCGCGTTTCCTGCGCGAGTCATCGGTCTTTCCATTTCGCGCCGGCGGCGGTGGCATTGGTCTGGCCGTGTCGGATCCGGCTGACGGCGCCGCAATCCGGGCCGCGGAAATCGTCTGCGGCGGTGCTGTCAGGATCGTCGTCGCTTCCTTTGACGACATCGTTGCGGTCCTCGAGCGGCGGCTCGAAGAGCGAGTCGCAGATGCCGTGGATGTTACGGAGCCCGAGCGCCGGACCGGCGATGACGACATCGACAGCCTGCGCGATCTGGCGAGCGGGGCGCCCGTGGTGAGGGCCGTCAACGATTTGCTGGAGCGTGCGATGGAACTGCGAGCCAGCGACATCCACATCGAACCATTCCGGACCGGACTGGTTGTGCGTATGCGAGTTGACGGAATTCTCCGCCCCGTCTCGTTTTCGACGGACGCGCCGCCTCAGGCTGTCGTATCGCGTGTCAAGATCCTCGCTGGTCTCAACATTGCGGAACGCCGTCTGCCTCAGGACGGGGCAGCGAGAGCGCGGGCCGGAAGGGCTGATATCGATATTCGTATCGCTACCATGCCGACCCAGCACGGCGAGAGCGTGGTCATTCGCCTGCTGGCGCGCGATCGAGGGTTGCTCGACTTGAGCAAGATCGGATTGGTCACCCGCGATGAAGCTACATTGCGCCGTTTGCTGACGCTGCCGCATGGGTTGATCCTCATCACCGGCCCGACTGGAAGCGGAAAGACGACGACACTTGCCACCATGCTGTCGATCCTGAACGAGCCGACGAAGAAGATCCTTACCATCGAAGATCCTGTCGAATACGAGATCTCGGGCATCAATCAGTCTCAAGTCAAGCCGGCAATTGGCCTGACCTTCGCCACCGCGATACGTGCTTTTGTTCGCCAGGATCCCGATGTCATCATGGTTGGCGAGATCCGCGACAGCGAGACCGCGAACATAGCCATCCATGCGGCGTTGACCGGCCATCTCGTGCTGTCAACGCTTCACACCGAAACTGCCGCCGCGGCCGTGCCGCGCCTTCTGGATCTCGGTGTCGAGGGATTTCTTCTAAGATCAACGCTGCGGGCCGTGATTGCTCAGCGGCTGGTGCGTGTGCTTTGCGCTGCCTGCAAAAGCAAGCATCTGTTGACCGAGCAGGATCTGGTCGCAGACCCGCGCTATGGGCTTCTCGGATTTGCGGCGCGCGAGACGGTATATCGCCCGGTCGGTTGTGAAAGCTGCGGCGGCACGGGGTATCGCGGGCGTGCTGGGATTTTCGAATTGCTCGAACTCACCGACGAAATCAGGCCTCTGGTGGGCGCTGAGACCGACGCGGCACTTATTGATGGCGCTGCCATCCGCGCCGGCATGACAATCATGTTGGACGATGCCGTCGAAAAGTGCCGAACAGGAATGACCGCAACGTCGGAGGTTCTTCGCGTCACGTCTGCTCGTTGATGGACACGCGCAGATTTGCCGACTGCGCGATATGGACGAGACAGGAAGCCATGAAGCCGTGTGCAGAGTCCAGAAGCCGTCGTGCCGCTCGGCGGGGACAAGCGGGTTTCACCTTGGTCGAGATGCTGGTCGTCATCACGATCATCGGGCTGATCATGGGCTTGGTCGGTCCCCGCGTCCTCAGTTATCTCGGAGAGTCTAAAGTCAAGGCGGCCAAACTTCAGATCGAGAGTTTCGCGAGTTCACTTGACTTGTTCTATCTCGATGCCGGCCGCTACCCGACTGGCAGCGAAGGTCTTGCCGCCCTGGCGCAGCGACCCGATAACACCGGGATCTGGAATGGGCCCTATCTGAAGAACGGCGTCGTGCCCGCCGATCCCTGGGGGCACGCCTATGTTTACCGCGCTCCCGCCGAGCGCGGTCCGTACGAGATCATATCGTTGGGATCGGATGGCCAGGAGGGTGGCGCGGGTACGGCGGCCGACATCAGCAATGATGGCGCCGACCCGAAGCGACCATGACGACTTCGAGTGCCGCCGCTACCCCGGAACAATGGTTGAATGGCGAGCAGCCCGCGCCGCCGACGAGCGTCTTCCGTGTCGCTGAAGCGAAAAGACAGACTGCTCAGAACGGCAGAAGCTATGCGGCTAGCCCTTTACGCGCGCCAATAGCGAGTCTTTTTTCTGCTTGCGCCGCTCGGCGCGCCACAGTCCAAGGCCGACCGCGGACCCCAGGGCGCATAGTGCAAGCAGGTAATAAAGGTGCGCCAACGGCAACGATGGCAGCAGCAAGGAGATGAATAAAGGCGTTAGCCCGCCAAAGATCGCGTAGGCGACGTTGTAAGAGAAGGACACGCCTGAGAAGCGGATCCGCCCCGGAAAGGCGCAGACCATGGCATAGGGGACGCCGCCGACAATGCCGACGAACAGGCCCGTGAGGGCGTATAGTGGCAGCAGCAGTGATGGCACGGTGGCGCTCTGGGTATAGAATAGCCAGATACTGGCTCCGAGAAGCCCGCAGCCGACAGCGAAGAAGCGCCCGGGACCGATTCGGTCGATCATCGCGCCCCATACGATATTGCCGGCAATCAGACAAAGGGTTGCCACGTTATTCGCCTTCAAGCCAGTCGTGAGCGGCACGCCCTGCTTTTGCAGCAGTTGTGGGGTCATCAGGATGACGACGACGATCGCTGCCGAGAGAAGCCAGGTGAGTAGCATAGATACGATCACCGCTCCCCTGTGGTCTCGCAACACGGCCTTAAGCGGCGGCTCTTCAGCGAGAGCCTTCCGCTTTCTTATCTCTTCGAAAACGGGGGTTTCATGCAGCAGTCGCCGCAGACAGACTGCACCCAGGCCAAGCGCGCCGCCGAACACGAAAGGCAGACGCCAAGCCCAGGCTAAAATCTCGGCAGGGGTGAAGAGGCTGTTGACCGTCGTCGCCATCGTGGAGCCTAGCAGAATGCCGACAGTAAGACCCGCAGTCAGGGTACCGCAGGCGAACCCGACGCGGTTTGCCGGAACGTGCTCGGCTACAAAGACCCAGGCTCCTGGGACCTCACCGCCCACTGCTGCGCCCTGGAGGATACGTAATAAGAGCAGCAGGGTCGGCGCCAACGCGCCGATCTCGCGATAAGTCGGCAGCAAGCCCATCGCCAGTGTCGCTACGGTCATGAGAACGATGCCGATCAAAAACATGCGCTTTCGACCGAGCAGGTCACCGAAATGCGCTATCAAGATGCCGCCTAGCGGCCGTACGAAATAGCCCACGGCGAAGATGCTAAGGGTCTGAAATTGGCGTAGCCAATCCGGTATCTCCGCTGGAAAGAACAATTGTCCCACCGCCTGTGCGAAGAAAATGAAAATGATGAAGTCGTAGAATTCCAAGGCGCCCCCGAGCGCGGCCAATACGAGGGTTTTGTAATCACGAACGGTCAATGGGCGCCTGGAGACCAAATCGGGACCATTCGGGAGGTCGGCGCTCACGCCAAGTGCCCCGGCCTCATCGATAGAACTGTGTA
>Ga0126371_10004015_pt1 | contig 12948 bp, 1 predicted proteins | sample PanSoiMetaPlot_4_FD_110145 | JGI IMG/M metagenome (GOLD analysis project Ga0126371, IMG submission 110145) | Tropical forest soil microbial communities from Panama - MetaG Plot_4 | ecosystem: Environmental > Terrestrial > Soil > Tropical forest > Bulk soil | place: Panama | collected 2016-02-17
CGGGCCGCTGACCGTCAGCGATTTCGCCTTCAACGGCACCGCCTGGACGGTCGCAAAAGCCGGCGGCAGCACCGACACCATCACGGGCTTCGAGAAGGTCACCGATGGCACCCACACCTTCCTGCTGGTCGGCGGCGGCAGCCAGTACGCCACCATCCAGGAGGCCGTGAACGCCGCGCATGACGGCGACACCATCCTGCTCGCGCCCGGCACCTACAGCGAGAACGTCACCATCAACGGCAAGGCCGTCAACATCGAGGGCTTCGGCGGCGCCAACGGCGTCGGCGGCGCAACCCTCGACGGCTCGATCACGCAGACCGGCGCGATCGGCCACAACATGACGATCGACGGCCTGATCATCAATGCGACCGGGTCGGAAAACGGCATCTCGGTGACGCCGACGCTCACGGGCCCCGAGACCCTCACGGTTAGCAACGTCTCCATCAGCGGCGCGAACGAGACCGGCTTCGCGGTCAACGGCGGCGGCACCAATCTGACGGTCGACACGACGGACTCGAGCTTCTCGGGCAACGGCGTCCACAAGACGTCCGGCGGCTCGGGCGACATCGACTTCTTCGACTTCCTCGGCAATGCCAGCTTCACCAATGTCGCGGTGACGGGCGTCGCGCAGGGCACGACCCTCGCCAACGCGGGCGACAACGGCATCCAGATTGCCGGCTTCGACGAGGCGACCCACAGCGTCAGCCAGCCGCTCGGCAACGTCACGTTCGACAACGTCACGGTGACCGGCACCTACGCCAAGACGCTGGTCTACATCCAGGGCTACGACGACGCGAGCAACCTGCACTTCACGGGCACCGGTCTGACGCTCGGCGACGCCACGACGCAGACCGGCTGGACGCCGATGTTCGTCGATCTCGGGCCGCAGGGCGGCGGCTACACGGCCGACCCGACGCAGCCGGCGACCCTCAATCTCGCGACCGGTGTCACGCTTGCCGGCTGGACCTTCATCCCGGGCAATGCGGTGTTCGCGCCGCTGGCGGCGGCCGGCCTCGACGACGTCATCGTCGGGACGCCGAATACGACCGACATCACCGGCACGTCCTTCAACGACGCGATCGTCTACAACCAGATTGTCGGCGGCGTCGAGCACGTCGACGGCGGCGCCGGCACCGATGCCGAGATCATCATCGGTACCGCGGCGGCGTCGACCTACATCATCAACCCGATCACGCCGTCGAGCGAGCTCGGCATCGAGATCCTGGCCGGCGCCAACCAGACCGGCACCGCCACTGCGGCCAACTCAGCCGTGACGACCACCAATGTCGAGGAGATCGTTCTCAACCTCGGCAATGCGGGCGACACCGTCGACATCAGCGGCGACCTCGGCGGCACCGGCGTTGCGACCAATACGGTCACCGTCAACGGCGGCACCGGCAACGACACGGTCGATGCCAGCGGCATCACGGGCACGCCGGTCGACGTCGTGTTCAACGGTGGCGGCGGCTTCGACGTGTTCAAGACCGGCCCCGGCGACGACACCTTCACGGACACCGGCAAGGGCACCGCGATCTACACCGAAACGCTGACGAGCAGCGAGTTCAGCTATGCCGGCGGCAAGTGGACCGTCGCGACCACCGGCGGCGAAGGCACCGACACGCTGCACGGCGTCTCGACCGTCGCCGACGGCATCTTGGGTCACCAATTCCTGCTGGTGTCGGCCGACAGCCAGTACACGACCATCCAGGCGGCCTTGAACGCGGCGCACGCCGGCGACACCATCCTGATCGCGCCCGGCAGCTACACCGGGAACGTTGCGATCAACAGCCTCGGCATCACGCTCCAAGGCGTCGGCAGCGTGACCCTGCACGGCGAGATCACCGAGACCGGCACGCTCAACAGCACGCTGACGATCAGCGGCATCTCGATCGACGCGACCGGCCAGCAGGACGGCGTGCTCGTGACCGCGAACTCCACGGGCTTCCAGGGCTCGGTGGTGCTGGACAACGTGGCGATCGCCAACGCCCAGCAGAACGGCTTTGCGTATATCGAGCAAGGAAACGGGTCGACGCCGACCCATACCGACACGATCGGCTCGGTCACGATCGAGAACTCGTCGTTCACCAACGACGCCACGCTCAACAGCGGCGCCGGCGGGCGCGGCGACATCCTGCTGTTCGGCTACAATGGCAACTTCACGGTCGACCACGTCGACATCAGCAGTCCGGGCGCAAATGCGCAAAAGGCGATCCAGCTGCGCGGCGTGCAGGACGCAGGCGACGTCGCGGGCGTCGGCCCGTATCATCCGGCGGGCGACATCACGCTCGACAACCTGACGGTCAGCGGGAGCTATTCGCAGGACCTGCTGGCGTTCTACAACTACAAGAGCTTCAACTCCTTCACGGCGAGCGGCGTCAGCCTCGACGCCTCGGCGCCGTGGGGCCTGATGAACTTCGACGGGGTCGGCGGCACCATCGACCTGTCTGGCGGCTTCACGACGCTCACGAACCTCGCGGCCGGGGCGCCGATTGCGGCCCTGCAGGGCCTCGCCTCCACCGACCATCTCACCGGCACCTTCGGCAACGACGTGCTCGTGAGCCGCGGCGGCGACGACACCCTCACGGGCGGTCCCGGGAACGACATCTATTTCGCCCGTGCGGGCGACACCATCGTCGAGCAGCCGAACCAGGGCATCGACGAGGTGCGCACGCCGGACAGCTTCACGCTGCCCGCCAATGTCGAGAATCTCACGCTGCTCGACAGCCCGCCCGGACCGTCGCACACGGAGACGTTCGACAACCTGCCGCTCGGCCCGATCGTCAATGGCGTGAACGGCTGGGAGGTGCTTTCCAGCAGCGGCATCGACCAGAGCGTCGTGAACTACAACGGCGGCCACGCCCTGAGGATTTCGAGCGATCCGAGCAACACGTCGTTTGCGGGTCCGTACTCGCCGGAGCTCTCCGCCAAGGCGGGCGAGCCCGACACCGGCGCGCCGTACAATGGCCAGTCGATCAGCTTCACCTTCCAGGCGGTAAGCCCGACGCCGGACGGCTCGCGGGTCGAGATCGACTTCGGCAATGCGGCCGGCACCGACCGCAACAACTTCCTGGTGATCGAGTCGTTCCCGACCACCGGCATCCGCATCGCGGTGAGCGAGCCGGATCTCAACGGCAACTTCAGCGGCGACAACAACGATCCGGCGCCGAACGACTGGCGCCAGCTCACGACCGGCGTCGACCCGACGGTGCAGCATACGCTGGAGATGCGCCTCACCTACGTCGACGGGCCGAACAACGACCGCATCGAGGTCTATCTCGACGGCCAGTACATCGGCACCACGACCACGTTCGAGAACTTCCACGACTCGATCAACGGCCTCGCGAACCACATCACCAGCGCGATCGCCAACGAGACCGACCGGGTGTTCTTCCGCGAGGGCGCCAACGGCGCCCCGCAGGACGGCGCGGGCGGCTCGCTCGACCAGGGCTTCTACATCGACAACCTGACGACCGCGGTCTACGAGGCGCCGAGCGCGACCGGCAACAGCCTCGACAACGTCATCACCGGCAACGACGCCGACAACATCATCACGGGCGGCGGCGGCAACGACACGCTGTTCGGCATGGGCGGCGACGACACGTTCGTCTACAACGTCGGCGACGGCCAGGACACGGTCGACGGCGGCGCCGGCACCGACATCCAGATCGTCAATAACAACACCGGCACGGCGCAGACCTTCAACATCAATGCGCTCGACGCGAGCCATCTCGGGATCAACATCGAGGCGGGGTCGAACACGGCAGTTGCCGCGACCGCCGGCAATGCCGAGATCAACATGACCAACGTGGAGGAGCTGGAGCTGCACCTCGGCAGCGCCGGCGACACCGTGCTGGTCAACGGCAACCTGAACGGCACCGGGCTCGCCACGTCGACGATCACGATCGACGGCGGCGCCGGCAACGACACGGTCGACGCCAGCGGCATGGATCCGGCCTACCCGGTCGAGATCGTGTTCAACGGCGGCGCCGGCAACGACTCGTTCACCGACATCGGCAACGGCATCGCGACCTACAGCGAGACGCTGAGCGCGAGCGATTTCAGCTACGACGCCGGCACCGGCCGCTGGACCGTCACCACCGCGACCGAGGGCACCGACACGCTGAAGGGCGTCGCCAAGGTCGAGGACGGCGCGAGCCACAACATCTTCCTGGTCGGCCCGGGCAGCCAGTTCAGCCTTCAGCAGGCGATCGACGCCGCGCATACGGGCGACACCATCCTGGTCGCGGCCGGCACCTACACGGGCCAGTTCGTGGTCGACCCGACCCACGGCCACGGCGCCGACGGCATCTCGATCGTCGGCATGGGCGGCGTGACGATCGACGCCCCGAGCACGCTGGTCAGTACCGGCACCGCGCTCGGCTTCAGCGGCCCGCGCGACGTCGACGGCCTGCTCACCGTCAGCAATGCCAGCGACGTCACGATCCAGGGCATCACGGTCAACGGCCTGCAGGAAGGCGCGTCGGTCACCGGTGCGACCAATCCGACGCTCGTCGGCATCGCCTACCTCAACGCCTCCGGCACCGTCGATCACGTCGACGTCACCGGCATCCGCGAAGGCGACGCGAGCTTCGGCGACCAGCGCGGCATCGCGATCTACGACTCGAACACGCCACCGGTCGCCGGCCCGCCGACCGAAAGCTTCACGCTCACCGACTCGACCATCGAGGATTGGCAGAAGGGCGCGATCGTCGCCAACAACTCCAACGTCGACATCGAGCACAACGTCATCACGGGCGCCGGCGCGACCAGCTTGATCGCGCAGAACGGTATCGAGCTGTTCGGCGTCACCGGCGACGTCTCGCACAACACGATCAGCGAGATCGGCTACGTCCCGACGAGCGACAACTCGACCGGCGTGCTGTTCTGGAACAGCACCGGCCTGACGCTCGACGACAACACGATCACGGGTCCGCTGCTGAACAACAACGCACCGGTATCGCAGATCGGGATCGACGGCTTCAACTCGTCGGACGTCACGATCAACGGCAACGTCATCGCGGACGTGCTCGACGGCATCCAGGCGATGAACCTGCCCGGCTTCTTCCCGGGCGTGTTCGCACCCGGCTGGAACATCGGCCTCACCAACACGGTCACCGGCGCCACCCAGTACGGGCTCGACTTCGAGGCGACCGGCGCTACCGGCAACTTCACGGTCACCGGCACGAACGGCGATGACTTGTTCGTCGGCGGCTCGGGCACCAACACGTTCTCGGGCGCCGACGGCGACGACACCTTCGTCTACAATGTCTCGTCGAACGGCAAAGAGATCATCGACGGTGGCGCCGGCACCGACACGCTGACGGTCAACGGCACCACGGCGGCGTCGACCTACAACATCAATCCGATCGACGCGACGCACCTCGGGATCGACATCACGGCCGGCGCGAACAATCCGCAGACCGCCTCGGGCGCCAACTCGGCGGTCACGACCACCAACGTCGAGGAGGTTGTCCTCAACCTCGGCAACGGCGGTGACACGGTCCTGATCAACGGCGATCTGCACGGCACCGGCGTTGCGACCTCGACTGTCACGATCAACGGCGGCAGCGGCAACGACACGGTCGACTTCAGCGGCATGACCGGCACGCCGGTCGACGTCGTGTTCAATGGCAACGGCGGCAACGACACTGCCGTCTTTACCGGCAACTCGACCGATTACACGTTCTCGGTCAGCGGCACCTCGCTGCAGGTGCACGGCACCGGCGTGACCGACACCCTGTCGGGCGTCCAGACCGTGAAGTTCGCCGACGCCACCGTGCTGTTCGTCGACAACGGCACCGGCCCCGGCCACTATGCCGGCGCCTACACGACGATCGCTTCGGCGCTCGCGGCGGCGGCTTCGTTCACCGGCCCGGTGACGATCGAGATCGCGGCCGGCACCTACCACGAGAACGTGAACGTCACCCAGAGCAACGTCACGCTCGTCGGCCAGGGCGACAGCACCGTCATCGAGGGCACGTTCAAGAGCTCGAACAACATCGCCGACGGCGGCGTCGCGACCTTCCTGGAGAGCGGGCACAGCTACGTGCAGACCGCCGGCAGCGGCGTCACGCTCTCGGGCAGCAACGACTCGGTGCAGAACCTCAAGATCGACAGCTTCGTCTATGGCGTGTCGCTCACCGACGGCATCAACGGCGACAGCGTCAAGAACGTCACCCTCGCCGACAACCTGGTCGGCATGCACAAGGGCACGACCCAGGGGATCACCAATTTCAGCCTCACGGGCGGCTCGATCTCCGACGGCCTGATCGGCATCGACTTCGACAAGACCACCACGCCGGGCCAGCAGGCGGTCGGCATGGCCGACCACGTGACCATCGACGGCACGAGCTTCAGCAACCTCGCCTACAAGGGCATCTACCTGGAGACGCTGTCGAACGGCACGATCACCAACGTCACGATGGACGATGTCGGCCAGTTCGGCGCGCCGAGCACCTCGGGCGGCGTCGGCACCGGCGGCGACGGGATCGACCTCAACCTGAAGAACGGCACTTACACCAACGACACGATCAGCCACTTCCACCTGACCGACACCGGCGCGTCGAACCAGAACGGCGCCGCGGCCGATGACGCGCATGGCGGCGCGATCGTGATCGAGGCGCGCAACGACGGCGGCACCTACAGCCTGGCGCCCGCGACCTACACGGGCGCCGTGACGGTCACGAACGGCACCATCGACGGCACCACCTCGACCGGCATCCAGGCCGGCGAGCCCAACCAGCATAACGTCTATCCGGACGTGAACGTGACCGGCGTCACCATCACGGGCGCCGACAACGGCTCGCCGCTGCATGGCGACGTCGCCAACGTCACCGGCTCGACGTTCACGATGACCATGGCAGCCGGCGACGACAGCCTGCTGGCGAGCCCGACGACCACCGGCAACATGGTGATCACCGCCAACAATGATGGCGACACCATCACGACGGGGGGCGGCAACGACACGATCCACACCGGTGCCGGCAACGACAAGATCACGGGCGGCGCGGGCACGGACACGGCAACCTACGGCAGCGACACGCTCACCACCGCGAGCTTCACGTACGACTCCGCCCACGGCAATTGGGTGGTCGCCACGACCAACGGGGGTACCGACACCCTCAACGGCATCGAGGTGGTCACCGACCAGAACAATCACCGCTTCCTGCTGGTCGGCGGCGGCAGCGCCTTCGCGCACATCCAGGATGCGATCGACGCCGCGCAGGCGGGCGACACCATCCTGATCGCGCCCGGCACCTACACGGAAACCTCGCAATACGTCCCCGGCAACTTCCAGGGCCTGCACATCAACACCGCGAACCTCACGCTGCAGGGCTACAGCTCGCTCGACGGCAGCGCCATCACGACGGCGCACGACGCCCAGCTCTACGGCCCGACCGTCGTCGCGGGGGCGGAGAACGACTTCGGCGCCAACGACTGGATCGACCAGGGCGGCTCCGGCGCGACGATCGAAGGTCTGCACCTCGCGGCCGGTCCGAACACGACCAACAAGCTGATCGAGATCACGACCGACAACGTCACGATCAAGAACGATTTCGTCGACACGTTCTTCAATGGCACCGACACCGGCGCGGCCGCCATCTACCTCGACAACCAGGGCACGGCGATCAACAGCTACCTGATCGACCACAACATCCTCAACGAGGCGATCTACGTGGCGAGCGGCGTCGGCACTGCCGGCACCATCAGCGCGACGCAGATCATCTCCAATAACGAGTTCGGCGGCACCTTCGACTACAACACCGGCGATGGCCGGTTCGACATGGTGGCGGTGCAGGGCATGATCCCCGGCATCGGCTGGCAGCCCGACTCGGCGCAGACGCCGACGATCACCGGCAACTCGCTCGACGACAACGTCGCGCCGTTCATCTTCCGCTACACCGAGCAGAACCCGGCGCTGTTCCCGAGCGCGAGCGACGTCGCGACGATCCTGGCGAACAACACGACCGCCAGCACGACCTACGCCTACGTGCTCAACCCCGACGGCTCACTGCATCTGGTGGATCGCGACATCAGCGGCTTCCCGCACTACGACGCGCTCTACGTCGCCAACAGCATCAACACGCTCGACGGCGGCCTCGAGGGCCCGTCATTCGGGGTGTTCGGTGCCTTCCGCGACACGATGGACTCCGGCGACACGATCATCGTCCAAGGTCTGTCGACCTCGGTCGAGCAGATCGTCACCAACGGCCTCACGGTCGATCCGACCGCGAGCTCGAATGGCATGACGTTCGACCTCGCCAGCACCGCGACCGAGATGGCGCTCGGCGACTATGCGACCGGCCACGGCGCCAACGTCACGGTCGATGCCAACAACTTCGGCGACAGCGTCACGACCAACGATGGCAGCGACACGCTCGTCGGCGGCACCGGCGTCGACACGGCCGTCTACACGCAAGCGCTGACGACGTCGGACTTCACCTTCTCGTCCGGCGGCTGGCACGTCGCCAAGGCGAGCGGCGCGTCCGACACGATCACGGGCTTCGAAAAGGTCACCGACAGCGGCGGCCACAACTTCATCCTGGTCGGCGGCGGCAGCCAGTACACGACCATCCAGGCGGCCGTGAACGCCGCCAGCGACGGCGACACGATCCTGCTCGCGCCCGGCACCTACACCGAGAACGTCAGCATCAACGGCAAGGCGGTCAACATCGAGGGCTTCGGCGGCGCCGATGGCGTCGGCGGCGCGGTGCTCAATGGCTCGATCACCGAGAGCGGCACACTCAATGGCAACCTGACCATCGAGGGCCTGACCATCAATGCCACCGGCCACCAGGACGGCGTCCTCGTGACCGCGAACTCTACGGCCTTCGCGGGCTCGGTCGTGCTGGACAACGTCTCGATCGCCAATGCCCAGCAGAACGGCTTTGCGTATATCGAGCAAGGGAATGGCTCGACGCCGACCCATACCGACACCATCGGCTCGGTCACGATCGAGAACTCGTCGTTCACCAACAACGCCACGCTCAACAGCGGCGCGGGCGGTCGCGGCGACATCCTGCTGTTCGGCTACAACGAAAACTTCACGGCCGACAATGTCAGCATCAGCAGCCCCGGCGCCGCTGCGCAAAAGGCGATCCAGCTGCGTGGCGTGCAGGATGCCGGCGACGTCGCCGGCGTCGGCCCGTACCATCCGGCGGGCGACATCGTGCTCGACAACGTGTCGGTCAGCGGCAGCTACTCGCAGGATCTGCTCGCGTTCTACAACTACGCGAACTTCCACTCGTTCACGGCGAGCAGCGTCAGCCTCGATGCATCGTCGCCATGGGGCCTGCTGAACTTCGACGGGGTCGGCGGCACCATCGATCTGTCGAGCGGGTTCACGACGCTCACCAACCTCGCGGCCGGGGCGCCGATTGCGACCCCGCAGGGCCTCGCGTCGGCCGACACGTTCATCGGTACCTCCGGCGACGACGTCCTCGTCGGCCGCGGCGGCAACGACACGCTCACGGGCGGTGCCGGCAACGACACCCTGATCGGCGGCGGCGGCACCGACACCGCGGTCTATTCCGAGACCCTGGCGGCGTCGAACTTCAGCTACAACGGCACCGCCCACCAGTGGACGGTGACGACCACGACCGAGGGCACCGACAAGCTTTCGGGCATGTCGATCGTCGCCGACGGCAGCTCGGGCCACCACTTCCTGCTGGTCTCCCCCGACAGCCAGTACACGACGATCCAGGCGGCCGTGAACGCGGCGAGCGCCGGCGACACGATCCTGGTGGCGGCCGGCACCTATGCCGAGCAGGTGACGATCGGTGTCAACAACCTCACGATCATCGGTATCGGCAACGTCACGGTCGACGCTCCGACCAACTTGGTGAAGACCGGCGCGACGCCGTCCGGCTCGCACGACATCGACGGCATCTTCACGGTCAACAACGCAAGCGGCGTGACGATCCAGAACATCACCGTCGACGGCCAGCACTACGGCGACAACAGCCATTTCACGGCCGGCCAGAACAATCCGGAGCTCGTCGGCATCGCCTATCTCAACAGCACGGGCGGCGTGATCGACGGCGACACCGTCACGGGCATCCGCGAGTCGGATGCCGGCATCGGCGACCAGCGCAATATCGGCATCTTCGCGCTCAACGGCACGAGCACGAGCATTCCGACCGACGCGCAGCTCGCGACCCTCAACACCATCACGATCGAGAACTCGACGATCGCCGACTTCCAGAAGGGCGGCATCGTCATCACCAACGCCAACGCGGACGTGCACGACAACATCGTCACCGGCGTCGGCGCGGTGAACACGGCGCAGAACGGCATCCAGATCTCCGGCTCGACCGGCGACGTCGACAACAACACGATCTCGAACATCGGCTACATCTTCCCGACTGTCGCGGCGACCGGCGTGCTGGCGTTCGACAACAATGCCCTCGTCATCGACGGCAACAGTTTCACGGGCGCGCTCGACTCCAACAACGCCGTGCTCGGCTCGACGGTCGGCATCTATGTGCTCGACTCGCACAACGGCACGATGGACAACAACCAGAGCCATGAGGCCGGCACCGGCTTCGTCGCGGTCTCCGACGGCACCGGCCTCACCGGCACCTGGGACATCAGCGGCAACACCGCGACGGACGTGCCGGCGGGCAGCCAGGGGCTCTACTTCGATCCCAACCCAAACGGCGCCGACTCGGGCTCGACGTTCACGGTGAGCGGCACCGCTGCGGGCGACGTGATGGCGGTCACCAACGGGACCGATCACCTCACCGGCGGCGCCGGCAACGACATCTTCCTGGTTGCCAACGGCGCCTGGCTCACCGGGGAGCCCCTCCCCGGCAACGACACGATCGACGGCGGCGGCGGCCACAACAGCATCTGGTTCACCAGCCAGACCTTGAACGACACGCTCTACGTCGGCGATCTCAACATGAAGAACATTCAGGAGATCGATCTCGTCGATGCGAACGGCGCGGCGGACAGTGTCGAAAAGAACGTCCGCGCCGACGGCTACACGGGCGACCTGTTGATCGTCGCCAACAACTTCGCGCAGGACTTCCTGGCGGGCGGCTCCGGCAACGACACCTTCGCGTTCACGGATGCGCAGTTCCACAACGGCACCGCTGCCACGCAGACCGTGTTCGGCAACGGCGGCAGCAACACCATCGAGATCACCGACCCGACCGGGCTGGTGACGATCAACGACGTGGATTTCCAGTTCGTTCACCGGATCCAGACGCTGGAAATCGGCACCTCGGGCGGCGCCAACATCACGCTCGGCTCGAATGCAAGCAACGACGTCGGCGGCGCCTTCAACACGCTCACGGTCGACGCCCACACGTCGGGCGGCGCGCTGACGCTTGACGCCTCCGGCATGGTCGCCGACCTCAACGTCTTGCTCGGAATCGACGGCAACGATGTCCTCACCGGCGGTGCCGGCACCAACACCTACGATTTCGGTGCGCCGCCGACCGCCGGCAACAACCAGATCACCAACTTCACGAGCGGGGTTGATCAAATCGCGGTGTCGGCGGCGGGCTTTGGCGGCGGGCTCACCGCGGGTAACGATGCGACCGGCATCTTCGAGTCGTCCGCCGACAACCAGTTCACCTCGTCGGCCGACCGCTTCCACTTCGACACGACGAACCACACGCTCTACTACAGCGCCAACGGCACGACCGGGGGCGAGGTGGCGCTCGCCACCGTGACCAACGGCGGCCTGGTCAATCCGCACGACGTGCACGTCGTCGCCTGATCCACTCGTCGACCGCGCCGATCGCACCGCGCGGCGCGGTCGACGAGTTCGTTTCAACGGCGTATTGAGACATTGTGCCGATGGCCGCCGCCGGTCGGCGGGGGAGTTTGCTCGTGGCCACGCCGAAGCTCATGATCGCAACGCCCGCCTACGGCGAGGCGTTCTACACGCCCTGCGTCAGCAGCCTGCTCGGCCTGACGCGCCTCCTGCACAAGCGCGGCATCGACTTCGCGTTCAACGCCCTCTCCTATTCGGAGATCGCCGAGAGCCGCAACTTCCTGCTCACCCACTGGTACGACAGGACGGACGCCTCCCACCTCCTGTTCGTCGACGCCGACATGGGATTTCCGCCGGCGCTGATCGCCGACATGCTCGACTTCGACAAGCCGCTGGTCGGCGCCGTCTATCCCAAGCGCGCGCTCGACGTGAAGCGGCTGGCGCAGCTCGCCGCCGACGGGAAGGACGCGGCGCGCGCGCTCGCCAAGGCGCAGGATTTCGTGCTCCGCCCGCTGCGCGGCGCCCGCACGGCGCCAGGCCGTCCCGGCTTCATCGAGGTCGAGGCCTGCGGCGCCGGCATCCTGCTGGTCCAGCGCGCCTGCATCGAGCGCATGCTGGCCGCGATGCCGCGCATCGCCGACGGAAAGGCGAAGAACGCCTCGCCGCTCGCCAAGAACCTCGACCGGCTGATCCGAGCCTTCGACGTGGTCTATGCCAACGGGCTGCGCCTCTCGGAGGATTTCTCCTTCTGCTACCGCTGGCGGCACGGCTGCAAGGGCGAGGTGTGGGCGAACATCGCGCACGAGATCACCCACATGGGGCTGCACCGCTTCAGCGGCAGCTATCTCGAGAAGCTCTCTGGTGGCCCGTCGAAGGCGGCCGTGCGGCAGAACGGACAGGCGGTCGTCACCGGCCGCCTCACGGCGCGCGCGCCGTTGCGTCCGGCGCCCAAGCGCTGACGATTTGGCTGTTTCAGCTTGCGCTCAGAGCAGCAGCGGCCGCGGGCCGAGGCCGAACGCGCCGGCCGGCGCCTGGTCGGCGGCGGGCGCGATGGCGCCGTCCTTGCCGTCCGGCAGCAGCTTGGCATAGGGCGCAGCAAAGAGCTTGACGCCGTCCTGGTCGATCGCGAACAGCGGCGCGAGATGCTTTTCGTTACTGTCGTCGACGAGCTCGGCGCGGCGGTTGTCGAGGACGAGCCAGCGCCCGTCCTGGCGCGCCGCCAG
>Ga0126371_10004016_pt1 | contig 12947 bp, 12 predicted proteins | sample PanSoiMetaPlot_4_FD_110145 | JGI IMG/M metagenome (GOLD analysis project Ga0126371, IMG submission 110145) | Tropical forest soil microbial communities from Panama - MetaG Plot_4 | ecosystem: Environmental > Terrestrial > Soil > Tropical forest > Bulk soil | place: Panama | collected 2016-02-17
CCCGGTAGAGCGCTGGATAAATCCATATCCTTTCGCCCCATTGAACCACTTCACTGTTCCTTTCTCTCTCACGGAACTACTCCTTTCACCAATCGCGAAGAATAATTCTCCATGTTTCCCGGAATGCACTTCGAGGTGAATCGAAGTCCCCCTCAGAGAAACGGTAGAATTTTCGGTTGCGTCTACGATGTGCAGAAGGAATTACTTCCAAAAGGAAAAGACTCCTCATCCCCGATGGCAGAGAAAAAACCGCAGCGGGAATTTCCGGAGTCCGACAATTTGGCGCGTTTCCACCACACCCAACAAACGTCAACCACCTACTGGTCCCACCACCGGACCAATCTCCCGGTGTTGAGCAACAGATAATAAGCACTACTAAAACGTTTCGCAAGAAAAATTAGAAGGGAATCGTAATATGACCTATGGTCATATTCGATAACTTTAACTTAGATTAAGAAATTAGGTAGGTAACCAGCGCTGAAACTTCGGTTCGTCCTCATCAGCAGTTCGTTGGCAGGGCTCTGTTAGGATTGAATTTGACGTGGTGACTCCGCCCACCCCGGCTGACTCAACTCCTGGCTCTCCAGTAGCGTCCAAGCCCGCTTTGCGCCTGCGGCGGCCTTCGCCCAACCTGATCCTTTCCACCGTTAAGTACCTTATGCGCACCGAGGTACACACGTTTGCCTTCTCGGTGGCCGCCAATGCGATCCTCTCCTTCTTTCCGTTTGTGATGCTCATGATGACCCTGATCCGGCGCGTCTTTCACTCCAGGGTCATGTATGACGTGGTCTTGCAGCTGCTCCGCGACTACCTTCCGGCCGGGCAGGAATTCGTCATTCGCAACCTGAACTCGATGGTCAATTCCCGGCAGCGTGTGCAATTGTTTTCGCTGGTGATCCTGCTGATCACTTCGTCAGGAATCTTCCTTCCGCTGGAGGTGGCGCTGAACCGCATCTGGCGCATCCAGAAAAATCGCTCTTACCTCGGGAATCAGGTGGTCTCGTTCGGATTGGCATTTGCGTGTGGAGCCCTGGCGCTGCTCTCGATTAGTCTCACCGCTGGTCCGGTGGCTTTTATGGCGTGGATTTTGCGCGGCTATGGGAAGGGATTCGTAAGTGTCGTCGGATTTCTAGTGATGAAGGTGTTTGCCATCGCCGCCAGCATCGCCATTTTCTTCCTTATCTATTGGGTGTTGCCGAACGGGAAGGTACCGGCGCGTACGGTTCTGCCCGCGGCCATCATTATGGGATTGTTGTCAGAGGCGTTGAAATACGCCTACATTTTGGCCTTGCCGTGGCTTAACTTTCAGGAAGTGTATGGACCGTTTGCGCTGTCGGTGACGATGATGTTCTGGGCGTTTTTGTCGGGATTGTTGCTGCTCGCGGGGGCCAATCTTTCGGCTGAGGAACACTTGGGACGGTCTCTCTAGAGATTGCGGACTCCTCTGCAGGCACGCGAGTTCGGGTCGCATCAGCTCAGGGGCTAAAGCCCGGTCCCGAGGTAGTGGCATGGCGGCGCGGCTTGAAGCCGCGCCCTTTCAAAAGCAGAACGTCCAACGCTATTTCTTTTGCTCGCCGATCGAGAGTAACTCGACGTCAAAGATCAACGTTTCGCCCGGGCCAATGTCGGATCCTGCGCCGCGGTCGCCGTAGGCCAGCTCTGCCGGGATATACAGCTGCCATTTCGATCCCACGGGCATTAATTGCAGAGCTTCGGTCCAACCTTTAATTACGCCGCCCACCGGAAACGAAATTGGCTGGCCGCGCTTGTAGGAACTATCGAACTCTTTGCCACTGATCAGCGTGCCGCGATAGTTGACGGTGACGGTGTCGTTCGCGGTTGGCTTTGGTCCGCTACCTTGCTGCAGGACCTTATATTGCAGCCCGTCGGGAAGAGTCTGCACTCCCTCTTTCGACTTGTTGGCCGCTAAGAAAGCTTCTCCGTCTTTTCGCGCCGTTGCTCCCTCTTGATGAGACTTCGCCTCTTGCGCGGTCCGGACTTCGGTCATCAATTGCTGGAGCGCGGCTCGCATTTCGTCTTCAGTCATGGCAGTCTTGCCGCCGCTCAGGGCGTCGCGCAGCCCGCGCGAGACTAGTATCGGATCGACGGAGGCGGTTGCTCCCTGCTTCTTCAAACCGGAGCCGATGTTCATTCCGAGGGCGTAGCTGTTCTTCTCTCTTTGTGTTTTCAAGGTCAATGTCGTACTCGTGCCTGTGCGCGGTGTAGTAGTGCTGGCAGGTTTGCTGGTCGTCGAGCTTTTCGCAGCGCCAGTGGTCGACTGGCTGGATGCCGGCTTGGACGATTGCGGAGAAGTCGTCGCGGGAGGGTTTTGCGCCGCAGCATGAGCCAGCAGCACTCCTGCAGCGATGAACTGAATAGCAATTGCGGTGAGCGGTTTTTGCATAGATTTTATTGTCCCATCCTATAGGAGAGATGGGCAAACGCGGTGGTTGCGTTGGAATGGAGAAAAGATGGACGAGGCGAGCGGTCCGGTTCTACGTCTCCCGATCATAATGGTAGTCGTCCATTCGCGGACGCCGGTTCGCATTGTCGAACAACTACACACTGACTGTTGCTCCGCAAGCCATTGAAATCGCAAACAAAGTCTTCGGTACAGTGATTGCAATTGATTTTCCTTTCTCTCTAGCGTGAGGGACAATTTCCTCCTCCGGAGGTGATGCGGATGAGCTGGGTTCCAGAATCCTTGAGGCTGCCTAGAATCGACCAGTTGCTTGCTGACCTGCGGTATGCGGGGCGCGGCATGCGGCGCTCGCCGGGATTCCACAGCATCGCGGTGCTGATGCTGGCTCTGGGGATCGGGATCAACGCCACAATCTTCAGCGTCTTTGCCCACGTTTTGCTCGCGCCATTGCGTTTTCCCGATCCTGTCAATCTGTACGTGGTTAGCTCGCATGCCTCCTCTCTGGGCGATGCTCGGCGGCTGGCCTCCGGGCCGGACTTTCGGGACTTCCGCGACTCAGGTACGACGCTTTCGCAAGTTGCGGCGGCAATCGGATATTTTTCGGAGTCGTGGACCGGGGACGGAGTTCCACGTGTGCTCAAATGCACGGGCCCGACGCAGCAATTCTTTAGCGTGATGGGCGTCCGCCCGATCATGGGACGGCTTTACACGCCGGCAGAATATTCGGTGCTCGATAGCGGCTCGGTGCTGATCTCATCGAAGTTCTGGAAGGAACAGTTAGGCGGCGACCCTCACGTGATCGGGCGCATGATCACGATCGGCGGCGCTTCGCAGACGATCGTTGGTGTCCTGCCGACCATGCCGGACCTCTATCCGGATACCGATGTGTGGCTGACGCTGACGACAGAACCGGCATGGCCGTTCATGAATTGGCGCGCCAACAAGTTCCTTGATGTTGTCGCGCGGCTGAAGCCAGGAGTAACGCGCAGTGTTGGCGAACAGCAGCTCACCTCCGTTCTGCGCCGTGGAGAGGGCGAGCCGAGCGATGTACAGGTGCAGCTCACGCCGCTCAAAGACTTCATCGTGGGTCCAGTGACCAAACAGCTCAGCATCATCATGGCTGCGGTTGCGCTGGTGCTCCTCGTTACCTGCATGAACACAGCGGCACTGCTGCTATCGCGGGCGGTAAAGCGCTCACCGGAGCTGGCACTTCGCCTGGGACTGGGTGCGAGCCGGGGAAGAATTCGCCAGCAACTCCTTGTGGAAGGACTGTTGCTAAGCGCGATAGGCGGTGGGTTGGGACTCGTCTTTGCTTCCATGTCGGTCGGTCTGGTCAAACAGATCCCTGGTCTGGCGCTGCCGCGACTGGATGGCTTGCATCTGAACGTGCCTACAGTTTCCGTAAGTATCGGTTTAGTGGTGCTTACGAGTATTCTTCTAGCTATTCTTCCTGCCAGCGTGCTTTCAGGTCTCGATCTTTCTTCCGGCTTCCGGAGCGGACGGACGGAAACGGGCAAAGCGCAGCGGCGTCCATTCTCGGCGCTAATCGTCGCAGAGATCGCGTGCGCGGTAGTGCTGACCGTATGCGCAGGTTTGCTGGTGCGGAGCCTCATGCGCGTGCAATCAGTCGATCTGGGATTCGAGCCGACGAAGGTCCTGAGCGCCTATTTGCGAACGACTTATTTCGGACCTGAGGGATATTCGTTTTGGCGCAGCGTACTGAACGGAGTGGCTAGCCTGCCGGGCGCGAACTCGGCTGGTGTATCCGATTGCATGCCGGGGGCGCATGCGATGGGTGCGGCACTGAGTTTCGACGACCGGCCGAACGATCCTGCCCACGCTCCATCTGCCGAGGGTTGCTGGATCAGTGCCGACTTTTTCCGGGCGCTTGGAGCATCGCTCGTGCGCGGACGCTACTTCTCTGATCATGACGATCAAACTGCGCCGCCCGTCGTCATCATTAATACTGAGGCAGCGCGGCGGTTCTTTCCGGGGCAGGATCCAATCGGCAAGCACATTACGGTAAACTATCTCGCGCTTGGAAGCCGCAATAATCGGCCGCCGCCACCGCGGGAGATCGTAGGCGTAGTTGCCAACGTCAGGCAGCGGGCGCTTGATCTGCCCAGCGAACCAGCTATCTACATGCCTTACACCCAGGACGACACCAATCACGTTCTTGCTTCAATGAACCTGTTCGTGCGCAGTGCGGGCGGCGATCCTGCGCTGCTGGCCAACAGCGTGCGAGGGAAGATTCAGTCGCTTTATCCGAACCAGCCAATCGAGCGGATTACCGTGATGCGAGAAGTGGTTTCCCGCACGCTGGCCCAGCGCACTTACAGTGTCGGCTTAATGACCGCCTTTGCCAGCCTTGCACTACTTCTGTGTGGGCTCGGCATCTATGGCGTGATCTCGTACGTAACGGCGCAGCGTACACGCGAATTTGGCATCCGCATGGCTCTCGGCGCCAGCCGACAAGACGTGCTCCGAAATGTGCTGCGCCAGGGCGGATCGTTAGTCGCAATAGGCGTCGTACTTGGTGTAGGCATTTCTCTGCTCGTTACTCGCGCGCTCTCGCAGCTTCTGTTTGAAACGACTCCCCTGGATCCGGGAATCTTCTTCTCCGCAGTGTTCCTGCTCGGGGCGATAGGAGTACTGGCGTGTTTGCTGCCAGGGATCCGAGCCTCACAACTCGATCCGCGAGTGGCGCTAAACACGGAGTAGGGTACGATCGCGCATTTCGGGGTGATCGATACTTCTGGCGCAATTACCCGAGCGCAGAGCCTGCATAACATCGACCCGGGCTGCGGGTGCTGCACCGCCAATCACGCCAAGGCCCGCCATTGCGGCTGGTCGAGGCGCCATAGGGGTGAATTCTCATAAGGTGAATTCTCATAACTTGACATCCCGAAAATTCGCGCTAGAATTCGCCGCAATTCCCCGGGGGGAGCGCGCCCGGCACACTCCTGTCTTGCCATTTAGCCGGAATCTGTAGTCTGGCTTCTTAACATCAAGGAGTTCACCTATGAAACTCACACGACTGATGGGTTTTCTGCTGTTAGCTATCGGTTTACCTTCACCGGTCTCTGGACAGCAAACGGGGGTCCGAGCGAACTCGGGAGTTTGTTCGACGGCACTGCCGAATGTCAATCAGTTGGCCTTGCTCCGCTGGTACGGGGCTAACGTGGTGACACACTTTGCAACTGGTGGGGCTCCAAACGGTATCACCTTCGATGGTTCCAATCTCTGGGTTGTCGGCGCTCCCGCGAACCAGGTAACAAAGATTCGGTCCAGCGATGGATTGATTGTAGGAAGATTCCCGGTGGGCAACATACCTGGATATGCGGCATTCGATGGAGCAAACATCTGGGTGACGAATCTTCTGGATAACACGGTAAGTAAACTCCGTGCCAGCGACGGCGCCACTCTTGGGACTTTTCCGACAGGAGTGTTTCCGTGGGGCATCGCCTTTGATGGTTCCAGTGTCTGGGTGGGAAACATCACCGACAACACGGTTTCAAAGATACGGCCGACTGACGGCGCAACATTAGGCGTGTTTCCCGCGGGGACGAACCCAATCGCTTTGGCATTCGACGGCAGCAGCATATGGGCCACGAACCAGGGCGGCGCAAATACGGTGACGAAGCTGCGCGCTCGCGACGGAGCACTGCTGGGAACTTTTGCCGTGGGAGGGAACCCTGTTGGCGTCACATTCGACGGATCGTCGGTCTGGGTCGCGAACTCTACCGATAGCACTGTGAGCCGTCTACGCGCGGCCGACGGTGTTTCGCTCGGGACATTTTCGGTCGGATCAGAGCCACAATTTATCGCCTTTGATGGTGAGAATATGTGGGTCACAAACGAAGGTACGAACACGGTCACGAAACTTCGAAACTGTGACGGAGCACTGCTTGGGACTTTTCACGTGGGAAGTGCACCCGTAGGGATTGCCTTTGACGGCGCCAACGTGTGGGTCAACAATCACAGCGCCAACCTCGCAAACGGAAGCGTCTCGAAGCTGTAGCCAAACTGTGTAGTGGGAGGCAAACGAATCAGCTCCAACGGTTTTGAGGAAAGGAACTTTTCGATCATCATGCGCACTGACGACAGTTGATCTGTTTGCCGGTAAGCGTTCAAAGCATCATAGACGGGAAACTGGTTCAACTGCTCGAACGCGGTTTTCTCGACTCTCCTCCTCCATAACTAACAAGAAGATTTTTCGTCGCGCAGACTCTCACGCGTCTCTGGTAGACTGACGCAGGCGCGAGCAGGTCGCGTCATGTCCGCGCAAGGGCCGCGCCCACCTGCACCCAAAGCAGGGTTCACTTTCCCGATGAACCTCTTTCGCCTGTCTTGCGGACCAGGCACACGAAGGAGGAAATCTTGAATCTCGAACAACAAAAGAAGCAGGCCCGCGAATTGTTGCGGGATCTCCGTGCCGGAAAAACGCGGCGCTTGCAAGGCTGCGGCGTCAGCATCTTCGCTGGGCCATCGTGGATGATACAGGCGTGCGGCAAGATGCGGATTTGCACGATGCGCAGTTTGTTATCGCACGCGAGCAAGGATTCACCAGTTGGACAAAACTCAAGGCCTACGCAGAGCCTTCTCCAGGCTTGCGTCACACGCGGATCTTTGTCGCCGATGTGCAGTGGATCACGGACCGGGTTCACGGTCTCATGCGCACACGGCACTCCGCGGGTCCGGCGGCGCTAGAGCAGATTCGTGCCTGGCATCCACGTTTTGACGGCTGCTCAGACGCGGAAATTCTTGAGGCACGGTTTACCGACGCAGATGCAAAAATCGTTTATGCGCGGGAGCATGGGTTCGATGCCTGGGACGACCTCGTTCAGCGGGTAAGCCTGCTGGCGTCGGCCTCGAACCCTGAGGCGACCGAACCCTTTCTCGCTGCTTTTCGAGCCTTAGAAGCAAGAGACGTCGCGAAGTTGAGTTCGCTATTACGGCGCCATCCGGGGCTCGCACAAGAACGTGGCACCAACGGGAATACCCTCTTAAACCTGGCGGTGAGTCTTGGCGCGAAGGCAGACGTCAAGGTGGCAACAGCTTTCGTGGATACTCTGGTGGGTGCGGGCGCGGACGTGGACGATCCCAACGATCGAGGTTGGACGCCCTTGCACCAGGCGGCTTATTCCAACCAAAGCGGGATCGCCACTTCATTGATCGAACGAGGAGCCGACCTCGAGTCAGACGCGCATGGTTCGGCCGGGACTCCGTTAGTCATTGCTTTGTTCTGGGGTCATCGCGAAGTGGCCGATGAACTGAGCCGCTACTCGGTCGCTCCGGGAAATTTACGCGCAGCGGCTGGGTTGGGCAATGAGGGCATCTTGGAGAACTGTTTTAGCGGCGAGAAGACGCTCACGTCAGATGCGTTTGCGGCGCGGGGATTTTACCGGCCCCACAGTGGATTTCCCGATTGGCGCCCGTCGGCCGATCCGCAAGAGGTTTTGGATGAGGCGCTAGTGTGGGCTTGCAAAGCTGGGCGTACGGAAGTGCTGCCGCGCCTGGTGCGAGCTGGGGCGCGCATGGATGCCGACCCTTATCGAGGCACGCCGCTAATTTGGGCCGCATCTCGCAACCGTATGGAAACCGCCGAGTGGCTCATCGATCACGGAGCGACGATTGATCTAAAGGCCACATTCGGCGGTCTTACGCACGGCCAAGGTGTGACTGCACTACACATGGCATCCCAGTGCGGTCACCTTTCGATGGTGCAAATGCTCATAGAAAGAGGAGCGGATCCCAAGATCAAGGACGATCTGTATCACGGGGACGCCGAGGGAGCGGCCAACTTCTTTGGGCAAATTGCCGTTCGAGATTATCTGCGCTCGCTCGGAAGTTGATATTCAGCGGCGGTACAGCTGTCGCACCAAATCGCAACGAGTGGAATATGCGAGCACTGCGAGATCGATCCGATAGCAGCGCTCGCGATCCTTGTTTGCCAAGTTTACCGGCTCACTTCTTCTTGAACCGAGTTGAGACCTTGTAATGCCTGGCCTATCATCTTCCCGAGGTGATTGTCTATGCGGAACGCACGTTGGCGATGTTTATTGGCGGTCGTTCATTATTGCACAGTAGGACCGATGTGCCTTGTTGCGATGCTGCTGGTTGCATCTCTGTCGGCGCAGAATGAACCTCTGCGTGTCATTGCTTTCGGCGCCCATCCGGACGATTGCGACCTCGGCGCGGGAGGCGTAGCTGCCAAGTATGCAGCGCTCGGGCACAAGGTTAAATTCGTGTCGCTCACCAACGGTGATGCCGGCCATCAGACACAAGGAGGAGAGGAACTCGCCAAGCGACGCCGCTCCGAGGCTCATGAAGCAGGGCGGCGGATCGGCATCGAATACGAAGTGCTCGATAACCACGACGGCCAACTCATGCCTACGTTAGAGGTCCGCGAACAGGTCATTCGCAAGATCCGTCAGTGGAGAGCAGACGTCGTCATTGCGCCGCGCCCCAACGACTACCACCCCGATCACCGGTATACGGGAGTGTTAGTGCAGGATGCTTCCTACATGGTGATCGTGCCTAACCTGGTGAAAGATGTGCCAGCGCTGCCTCGGAATCCTGTTTTTCTGTACTACAGCGACCACTTCAAAAGGCCGCAACCGTTTCGCGCAGACATCGTGGTTTCAATCGACGATGTGTTCGAAAAGAAGATCGACATGTTGGACGCACATGTTTCACAGTTTTATGAATGGTTGCCATGGACGGTGGGGAAACTGGATCAGGTCCCCAAAGATGTCGTTGAGCGGAAGAAATGGCTGACCGAGCAGCCCAATGCGGCCAGGAAGTCGCTACCAGAATGGCATGATGCACTGGAGAAACGCTATGGCGCGCAGGCGTTCGGCATTCAGCACGTAGAGGCTTTCGAAATTACCGAATACGGACGTCAGCCCAGTGAAGAAGAGATTCGTAAGCTATTTCCGTTCTTCCCCGATAAAGGGGCACATCCCTAATCTGTGCGCATCGAAGTCGCGTTTAGCCAGATGGGGTTATTGGCGAAATCCAATTACACTCTCATCTCGCCTGGCCCGAGGTTTTGAGTTCCCATGGGCCTTGGGCCCACCCATAGGGACGAAAGTCCTGTTCTAGCGACTACTGATTCCAAACGGGTTGTCCGTGACTTCCGACGGAGTTAAACGGATTAAACTCACCGGCTGACGGCACGGACTACATCGCATCGTCGTAGCAATGTCAGACTTCGTGAGAGTAGCGGAGTGTCCGTCCACTTCATTGATCGAAGATGTTCGCTGTGTATTGCCGGCGGGGGCGCGCGTCAAAGTCCGCGTGTTACGAAGACATGAAACGTATCACCGCACTTCTTCATCTTGAGCAAAAGTGATTGTTTCGCAGTTGACATCCGCATCGTGAGCCTTGTAGTTTGTTCGGAAATCGGCAGGCGGGATTTTGACAGAGAGGAAAAGGACGCTCGGTTCCGCCACCTTGAGTCCTGATCGTTGATTCCCCTGGTGCTCTACAGCTTGAACATGGCCCTTGGGCGGACAATCCTTGTGCGCACAGGCACGCACTGAGGCTGGCTTGGCATGTCTGTACGCGAAGAATAAGCTGATGGCTCGTTGCAAGTTTATTGCCTCCAGCCTGCTGGTCCTGGCATTGCTGCCCCTTTCCGCTGCAGCCCAAAGCGACCCGATTCCCGGGCAAAACATCTATTTTGGTGGGAAGCGCATTGTTCTCGAGCCCGGAACTATACCCCAGAGGTTGAACCTGTACTCGCCGGTTGATAACGATTGGGAACTGTTCGGAGATCTCGACGCGCCAGTGTGCAACGACCCGGCGAACAGTTGCACCACCTTCACCGTCGACGACGCCTCAGCACAGGCGGCTGAAGGCCAGGCAATGGCGCAAACCGCGCAACCGGACAAGAACAACCCAAAAGAAGTTGAACTGCAGGACGTGATCTTCAACGAAACGGGAGGGCTTCGAGCAGATCCGAAAGCGAAGTCCGGTGAGCCTGGCAGTGCCGAAAACCTTCACAATGCCAGGGTCGCTATCGCCGAGATTGCCGAGAGGGTCTTGGGATCGAGCCACCCCGAACGAGAACAAGCACCGCGCAGCCTTACGCATGAAACGGTAAGGGATCTGAATGCCGGCAACAAAGAAGTAGCTAGAGCACTCGATGAATCACTAACCGCAGCGAGGTCGCGTTCGAACACGACGAACGATGCGATGCACTTTCGTACCGGGAGGCACAAGTTTAAGTCGCTCTACGGCCGCAAAGGTACCATGTATTTTGGGCCTTTCCACGACGTGACGGGCGGCAGACGTTACATCACAATTGCCCCGTAATCCAGGAGAAGTCGCTGATGAGAATTCAGACGTTCCTTTTGGTTTTGCTCTTGTTGAGCCCCTCTCCGTTCTCCAGCGCCCAGGGCGCTACCAAGATCAGGTTGACTCAATCGGAGACCAGAGCGCTTGTACAAGCGGTTCAGGATGAGATTTATGACCGCGAGTACCAAGGGTACTTTTTTCCGGAAGGGGGACCGGTAGGAGATGTTATTTCCGAGTCCAGAACCCGAGTGCCTTTGTATGTCGACCCTGTCCTTGAGGACGGAGAGGGAGAGGCCATTTACAAGCTAATGCCATACGGTGAAGTGTTGCGCCTGTTCCACGTGCACAAAAACGGAACCATTGTGCTGGACGGAGATCCAGAATTGGGGTTTCCTGCGTCCCAGCCAAACCGGAAGACGCTCTACCTGGAGGACCGCGACGTTAATCGCATGAAGCGCGAGTGGGTGAAGTCCTCTTTCGAGATCGATTTGTCGCCCCGTCCTGAGACGATTCAGGATGTCGTTCGTCGTCAAAAACAAAGAACTGGCGGCTTTTCGGCCTGGGAATTTGCTCACCCAAAAGAAACCAAGAAGCCACAATAATTGAGGCCATGTCGTTGTGCCGAAAAACGTCGCCGCTCATGAGTCGGTCAGGCTAAACCCGCCGATCATCGCCAGTATCCATTGCGAAACACCCATCCATTTCCTCGACGATTCCAGGCTGGTTCCACCCAAACCGCACCACGGCGGGGCGGACGGACCCATCGTCCTGGAACCCAGCGGTACCGTCTGCCATTCCAGCGTTGATATCCCGGAGTCCAGACAAAACCTGGACGCGGCGGCCTTCCAACCGCGGTTGCACCTCTCGGCGGGGGCGGGGGAGGCACTCGCACCACAGCTTGCGCCAGCGTCATCTGCGCTGTCAGCACCGCCAACAATGCAATACATCTAAAAAGCGGCTTCATGAGTAACCTCTCCGGAAAAGACTAAGTCAGCAGCCTTGGGAAAAGAGCTACCAAAACTCACAGGTGAAGTTCTAAGGGGTTTCGTGGAAAAGGGGGTTAAGCGCGAGCCTCGGGTGCGTCCCGAAATAGGGAGGCAGCTGTCTCATTCGAAACTCCCCAGCCGCCAGAGGCAATTGGCGAAACATCACTGTCCAGAACAGCTGGCGTGCCTGCGGTGCGCACGCAGTCGCTTCAGCTAAGAACTGCACTAAATAGAACTCCGCTATGTCGTTACTTTCGTGCTGTTGAGCCGGGTATGCGTTCCCACTAACTTTAGGTAGCTTGGGGAGGCCTGTATGGCACTCGTAATCTTGCTCATCCTTTTGGTGGCCGGGCTGGTGCACCTCGTGATGGGACATTTTGCCGACGCCGGAGTGCTTCTCGGATTCGTCGCCATCGTTGGAGCGGTGCTCCATCTCATGCGTCGTGAGCGACAGAAGGGTCTCGACTTCCTGCTATGGCTGCAAACGAATCAACAATCCATCGAAAAGGGCTGGTCATACTATCAAGACCGGAAAGTCACTCCGAACACCGTGCTGGCACAATACCAGGCTTGCGTTTCACTATTTCTTTTGACGCTGCGTTTCCGTTCGCCTCGCCGCATTGTGGGTAGCCCTGAAAATCAGAGCACGGGCATCGTGTACACACTGATTTCCGCCGTCGCTGGCTGGTGGGGCATACCGTGGGGTTTCGTCTACACTCCTCAGGCCATTTATCGCAACCTGAAAGGCGGCTACCGCCAGACAGTCAGAGAGCTTCTGCCCAATCTTGCGGCCGAGATCGCCCACGCCGACAAGAAACTGGGGTCGCGCGCCAATGACGTATCGCAGCCGACGTTCGCGACGGCGAGAAAGTGAGGGCAGATCATGGTAGGATTCTTTGCTCTATTCATGTTCGGCGGGATCGGCTACGGCATCTGGGCATTGCTACATCTGCCGTCTAAGCCGATCGAGCATTTCGTCTGCTTTGTCTATCGGAGCACTTATCCTCCGCATCCCGAAGATTGGGCCATCACCCACCATATTCGTGTGTTTCGCGGGTTGCTGTGGATCGTCTTCGGACTCAGCGCATTCGTGGTATTTATCGAGCTTATTGGTGTCGTGGCTACGCTAGGCTTGATCTCTACCCACTAGATGTCTTGAAGTCGAGAACTTGATGCAAATGAGTCAAGTTTTAAGCGGCTAATTTTGTGTGTTCGATCCACGAGTGAAGTCGAGG
>Ga0126371_10004017_pt1 | contig 12947 bp, 10 predicted proteins | sample PanSoiMetaPlot_4_FD_110145 | JGI IMG/M metagenome (GOLD analysis project Ga0126371, IMG submission 110145) | Tropical forest soil microbial communities from Panama - MetaG Plot_4 | ecosystem: Environmental > Terrestrial > Soil > Tropical forest > Bulk soil | place: Panama | collected 2016-02-17
AAACAAGGGCCGGCCCGCGCGGCGCCGCGCTGTCCGGCGGTCAGCGCCAGCGCCTTGCCCTGGCCAGGGCGCTACTGGCTGACCCGCAGGTACTTGTGCTCGATGAACCGACCGCCCACCTCGACGGACCGACGCGCCGCAGCGTGACGACGGACATGCTGGCGGCAACTCGCGGCAGGTCCACGCTGCTGATCACCCATGAGCTGGACGGGCTGGACGAGGTGGACGAAATCGTTGTCTTGGTCGCAGGCGTTGTCGTGGAGCGGGGCAGCCACGATCAGCTCATCCGCGCTCGCGGCGCTTATCAGCAGATGCGGCAGGCGCGCAGCCAGCGCGACGCCACGGCGTAGCAGGCGCGAGACTCAGGTCTCCGCCACGAGCCGCCCAGACTTGACCGCCGCGGCGAACGCCTGATAATCGCGCTCGTTCTGGTCCGCGTACGCGATGGCGAAATCGACGATTGCCTTGTCGAAGTTGTCCCTGCTGCCGAGGTAGGAGCCGATAGCGATGCGGTCGCCCCACCTTGCGTGAGCGTGAGCGAGCGTGGCCCCGCATACCTGGGCATAGATTGTGGCACCCGGCACGAGCAGATGCTCGATGTCCACGCCGCCCTTCCAGGCCTGGAACTGCCGGACATAGAAGTCTGCGACCTCGCCGTCCCGCCCCCGGCCGGACAGCCAGCCCAGGAAGATGTCATTCGTTCCCTGCATGAGCCGCTGGCCGGCGACCACGCGCTGACCGTGATTCTGGTACCCGCCGGAGCCGAGGAATCGCTCGAGCGCCGCGGGCTGAGCTTCCCTGAGCTGCAGGAGAAGCGGATCGTCGCGGTCGCGGCCGAGCATGAGCAAGATGAAGCACCGGGTCCCGACGCCGCCGACGCCGACCACCTTGCGAGCGGCGTGCACGTAGCGGAATTCCTCGATTGGGTGATGCTCGCTGGAGAGCGACTGACGATAAGTACCGATCAGGTCGTCGATGAGCTCGTCGCTTTGCTCCCATCCTGACCCAGGCTCGCTGAGTTGCTCGAGCGGCACAATGAGGGGCGACTCCGCTACTATCCGCGGCTCACCGTTCACCTCGGCGGTCCGCTTGGCCAGAACCCGCACGCTGTCCCTGGTCTGCGCGACCTGCGCGCCGCGCTCGCCGCGCCGCTGCGGAATCCTCGTGGCCCGCCCGCCCTGCTGATCCTTGCGGATCATGTCGAGAACCTCGGTGATGTCGAGTTCGTCATACCAGGCATGCAGCGTGCGCATCATCGCTGCCCGGCGGATCCGCTGCCGGTATGCGCGGACGGCCGCGAGCACCACGGCGCGGCGGTCTGCAGCCCGGAAGCCGCGGTCCCTGCCCATGATCTCGAAGCTGGCGGCGAGTCGCTTCACATCCCACTCCCACGGGCCCGGAATGGTCTCGTCGAAGTCCCTGATGTCGAAGATCATGCGGCGTTCTGGTGTACCGAAGACGCCGAAGTTCGCCAGGTGCGCGTCTCCGCACAGCTGGACTTTTAGATCGGAACGGGGTGTGTCCGCCAGATCCGCCGCCATGATCAGGGCCGCGCCCCGGTGGTAGGCGAACGGCGAGGCCAGCATGCGGCCGTAGCGGACTGGCACGAGGTCGGCCGCCCACCCCGCCGACTGGTCCTCGAGCAATGTCACCGGATCTGGACGGTCAGGCGCTGGCCGCCATTGACCGTGACTCGATCGCGGCACCCGGGTGCGTGCCGCGCGTCCCTTCGCCTCGCGCTCCGCCACGGTTAGCTGCCTGCGCCGGGCCGGTTCGCCAGTTGCCACTATCGACAAGCTGGCTTTGCCTGCCGGTTCCGTGGTAAGTCCCTCGGTCATCGATCTTGGAGTCTGCCCAGGCTCATGGCGCCGCGCTTCACCCGTGGCGGGTGGTGCCGCCGTCAGTCAGCCGGGGATTCGATGGAGTAGATGCCGGATCCGTGTCTGGGGGGACAATGCGGAATAAAGTGGACGCGCTGGTGATCTTCGGCGCAACAGGTGATCTTGCCAAGCTCGAGACGTTCCCCGCCTTGGTCGGACTGGTGGAGCGCGGCGTCCTGGATGTGCCGGTCGTGGGCGTGGCCAAGAGCGGCTGGGGCCTTGAGCAGTTCCGCGACTACGCGCGGAAATCGCTTGAGCTCAACAAGCTGGATCCGAAGACCCCGGCCGCGACCAAACTGCTCAGCTTGCTGCGGTACGTCGATGGTGACCTGGACGACAACGCCACTTACCAGGCGATGTCAGACGCGATCGGCCCTGGCAAGCGCGTCCTGTTTTACCTAGAGGTCCCGCCGCCGCTGTTCGGGCGCATTGCCGAGGGCATCGCGCACGCGGGGCGTGAGCAGAACGCCCGGGTCATGGTCGAGAAGCCGTTCGGCAGCGACCTGGCAAGCGCCATGAAGCTGAACCAGACGATGCATCAGTACTTCGCCGAGGACGATATCTACCGGGTGGACCACTGGCTGGGGCTCGATCCGGTGGAGAACCTCCTGTTCGTAAGGTTCGCCAACTCGATCTTCGAGCCACTGCTAAACCGGAGCCATGTCGCAAGCATCCAGATCACGATGGCCGAGGCATTCGACGTCGCTGACCGCGGGCGCTTCTACGACAAGACTGGTGCCATCCGTGACGTGGTCCAGAACCACATGCTTCAGGTACTCGCCTCGGTACTGGCCGAGCCGCCAGACGGCAAGGGCATGGAGACGTGGCGGGGGGCCAAGGCTGGGGTAATCGGCGCACTACGACCCCTTTCGCCGGAAACCGTCGTCCGCGGTCAGTATGACGGTTACCTCGGCGTCGACGGCGTCGCTCCCAACTCGACCACCGAGACCTTTGTTGCGCTGAGGACTGCCGTCGACAGCTGGCGCTGGGCCGATGTGCCGATCCTGATCCGAGCGGGCAAGTGCATGCCGGTGACGGCGACGGAAGTCATGCTCACATTCCGGCAGCCGCCGCACGACGTCTTCGATCTGCGACCGCAGGCCTTCACGACTGGGCTGCGGGTCCGGATCTGGCCTGAGGCCCAGGTAACTCTCACCCTGGTGGGCAAGCTGCCGGGGGCTGGCTGGCGACCTCAGGTCGAGGAACTGGAATTCGCGGTGCACGAGGGTGGCGACATGCGCCCGTACGACCGGCTTATCGGCGCCGCATTGTCGGGCGAGCGATGGCTGTTTGCCCGTCAAGAGACCGTGGAGGCAGCCTGGCGGGTCGTCGACCCGGTGCTCGGCAACGTCGTGCCGGTGCACAGCTACGCCAGGGGCAGCTGGGGTCCGAAGGAAGCCGATGCGCTCTTGCCAGAGTGGGATACCTGGCACGATCCATCCGCCTGAGCGACAACAGCATACGGAGACGAGCGATGAACCAGCAGGCCGCGCAGCACCGGGTCGTGATCATCGGCGGGGGGTTCGGCGGGCTTTTCGCAGCCCGCGCGCTGCGGCATGCGCCAGCCTCGGTCACGCTCGTCGACCGCGGGGCTAACCACTTGTTCCAGCCGCTGCTGTACCAGTGCGCGACCGGCATCCTGTCCGAAGGCAAGATCGCCATCCCGCTCCGCAGCCTGCTCCGCCGGCATAAGAACGTGGAAAGCGTCCTGGCCGACGTGGTCGACTTCGACGTGGACCAGCACAAGGTGATTGCGGTCCGGCCCAACGGCGAGCAAGCCGAGTTTGGCTACGACGACCTGATCGTGGCTGCCGGGGTCGAGCAATCGTATTTCGGTCATGACGAGTTCGCCCAGTTCGCACCCGGGATGAAGACGATTGACGACGCGCTGGCAATCCGGCGGCGGGTCTTCGCCGCGTTCGAGCTGGCCGAGAGCTCGACGGATGAGGACGAGCGGCGGACCTGGCTGACATTCGCGCTCGTGGGCGCGGGCCCGACCGGCGTGGAGCTGGCGGGCCAGATCCGCGAGCTGGCCACCAAGACGCTCAGCAAGGAGTACCGCCACATCGAGCCGGAGGACGCAAGAGTGCTGCTCTTCGACGGCGGGGCTGCACCGCTGGCTTCATTCGGCCCGAGGTTGTCGCGCAAGGCGTCGAAGATACTGACCCAGCTTGGCGTGGAGCAGCACATGGGCTCGATCGTGACGCACGTCGACGTAGGCTGGCTGCAAGTCCGCGAGCGCGACGGTAGCGAGCGGCGGTACGACGCAGGCACCGCGCTGTGGACGGCTGGCGTGATGGCGCCGCCGATCGCGAAGGCGCTCGCCGACGCGACCGGGGCCGCTCGAGATAAGGCGGGACGGATCCACGTCGAACCTGATCTGACCATTCAAGGTCATCCGGAGATCTCGGTGATCGGCGACATGATGAGCCTGCGCAGCCTGCCCGGCGTTGCCGAGGTCGCCATGCAGTCAGGGCTGTACGCCGGCCGTCGGATCCGCCGGCGGCTAGGAGGCGAGCCCGCTGGCAGGCCGTTCCGATACCTCGACCTCGGGTCGGCCGCTTACATCTCCCGTGGTAACGCGGTTGTCTCGGCTGGTCCACTGCAGATCAGCGGTCTCGCTGGGTGGATCAGCTGGCTGTTCATCCATCTCGGCTTCCTGACCGGCGTCAGGAACCGGCTCGGGGCAATCATCACCTGGTGGCCAGCGTTCATTCGTGACCTCAGGCGCGAGCGCGCCTACAGCACGCAAGAGATCGAGTTCATGCGCAGCATCTACGCGGCGGGCAGGCGCGCGGGGGCGGCCACCTCGGCGCAGGAGGCCAAGCACCGTTAGCGCAGCTTGTACAGCGTGAGCCCTGTGACCGGTCGGGTCCGGCCACAGGGCTCGCATCTGGTCAGCTAGCCGGCATCTGTGTTTGCAACACTGTCGTTCCGGAACTCGCGACCGAATCCGGCCATCCCAGCGCCGGTCGGGTAACCGGATCGAGCGATCGTCACGGCCTCCTTCGACCACGTACCCGCGTGCACCGGCTGCGGCGCAACCGACTGAACGCTGGTTGCGCTGCAGATCGCCGACGCATCGTTAACCGGTCCCGGCACCTGGCTGCTGGTCGGGATGACACCAGGCTGGACCGGCGGGCGCCGGTCATGGTTGAGCACCTGACCCAGGTTTCTCGCGTTGGCGTCCCTGGCGGTGATCGAGTGCAGACCAAAGGTGGACTCGATGAGCGCAAGCGTCGAGGTGTGCTCGTACGGGCCGCCACGCTCAACGCGCGCCTGGGCCATGTTCGACACCACGATCGCAGGCACCCGGAAGCCGAGCTGGGTGTAGTCGGGAACGAGCTGGCCGTCTGTCGGCGTGGTGCCGTCGCCGGTGTGGTCGACGTTTGCCGGGTTTGTGTCGTCGATCACGTGCGGCGGCGGGACGTGGTCGAAGAACCCGCCCCACTCGTCGAACGTGACAACCAGCACTGTGTTCTCGAGGTAGCCAGCATCTGCGAGCGCATGGTAGGTGTCGGCGATGAAACGCTCCCCGAGCCGGATGTCGGCCAGCGGGTGGTCGTCGGCCGAGGTGCCATTGCCCTCGGTGTCAAATGCAGGATCAACATAGCTGACGTTGGGCAGCAGCCCCTGGGCCACCGTGTCGAGGAACGACAGCGTCTTCACCGGGATCCCGAGTGCGTCAACGTCGCCATCGGCGAACGGGTGCCAGAACGGGAAGTACTTCAGCCCCCAGAGAGCCTGGAACGGCAGGTCGCGGAAGAAATACCCGCCGGTCGGGACGCCCCGGTTGTTCGGGATCGGCGACAGCTGATCCCAGATGGATGGCAAGGCTGAGATCGTGGTGTTGTTATGGTCCCGGTCGGTTCTGGCGGCGTGCTGGTAGAAGCGGTTCGGGAAGGTCTCGCCGGCAAATGAGCAGAAGTAACGATCCAGGACGGTGTAGTTCTGCGCGAGCGCGCCGATGACCGGGAGGTCAGGAACGAGCTTAGGGTTACCGTCCTGATCGAGGTTGGTGTAGTAGCCGATCGGGAATGTGTTTGCCGCGGCGAGCGTCACGCCCGGGTTGTTGGCAGGTTCGGTCGGCCGCTGGAGGAAGCCATCCATCTTTCCGAAGTTGTGCTGGATAAGGAAGCCTTCCCAGCTGTGGTCGGGGTCGCTGTACCCGCAACCCTGGAAGTCAGGAGCGAGCGGGTAGTTCGGATAGACATTCCCGTCTGTCGACAGGTAGGACATGTTGTGGCGTCCGTCCGCACCCGGCAGCCAGCTGAGGAAGTGGTCGAAGGAGCGGTTCTCCATCATGAGCACCACGATGTGCTCGATGCCGTTTGATCCGGCTGGAGAAGACGCCGCAGCGCTTGCTGCTGCCCGTGACAGGAGCTCTGAACCTGTCACGGCCATTCCGGTGGAGGCCCCCATGAGCTGCAGGAAAGTTCGCCGTGTGAGCATGTGAGCCATTATGGCCATTAGTCATGACTGACAGGAGGCACTATCTGATGACAGTGTGCAGGCGTCACGGTGACAAGCAACTGAACTGCGAGTCACTTGCAGCGGGCCTGACCACGTGAGCGTGCCATTTCCAGAGCCCACGATGCCGGTCGCAACCACGACCGAAGTGTTCCTTGGCTACCTGGATTACTTCCGCTCCAGGCTCGTGAGCAAGCTTGAGTCGCTGTCAGAGAGCGAGCTGCGGACGAGCAGGCTGCCATCTGGCTGGACTCCGATCGAGCTGCTGAAGCATCTGCGCTACGTCGAGCTTCGCTGGCTTGAATGGGGTTACGAAGGCCGCGACGTCGCAGATCCGTGGGCCGACTCGGTTGACGGGCGCTGGCACGTCGGCCCGGACGAAACCCTGGGTCAGCTGATCATCCATCTTCATGAGCAGGGCTCGCGGTCACGAGCGATAGTGGAGTCGCACCAGCTGTCCGACGTCGGCCGGGCCGGTGAACGGTGGAACGGCAGCGATCCGCCCCCGCTCGACCGTGTCATGTTCCACTTGCTGCAGGAGTACGCGAGGCACCTCGGCCACCTCGACATTGTGGTTGAGCTGGCCGCTGGCGAGGTCGGCGAATGACCGTCAGGTGGACTGCGCACCGTCCCTGATGAGGGCCCGGCCGATGATCAGCTTCTGGATCTCGCTGGTGCCCTCGTAGGTGCGGAAGAGTCTGGCGTCCCGGTACATGCGCTCTACCGGTACGCCCCGCATGTAACCGAGGCCGCCATGAATCTGGACGGCAAGGTCGGCTGCCCTGCCGACCATTTCCGAGCAGAACAGCTTGGCGGCAGAGGGACGGATTCTCCGGTCTGCTCCAGAGTCATAGGCTCTCGCCGCGTCCATCACCATGGCCCGGCCGGCGTACGCGCCGGTCTGGATATCCGCGAGCATCGCTTGCACGAGCTGGAACTCCCCGATAGGGCGGCCGCCTTGCTTGCTTGACTGCGCGTGCGCAACAGACTCGGCCAGCAGCCGCTCCGCCATCCCCACGCACACGGCGGCGATGTGCACGCGACCGCGCACCAGTGACTTCATCGCGTCGGCGAAGCCTGCGCCTTCCGCGCCGCCCACCAGAGCCGTGCTCGCGACCCTGACTCGATCGAACACAACCTCGGCCGTCCACGCGCCTGCCTGTCCGGTCTTGCGGTCCTTCGGGCCGACCTGGACACCGTCCAGCGAGGCGTCGACCAGGAAGACGGAGATGCCCTTCGTCCCGCGCGGCTCCTCCCCGGTCCGCGCGAAGACGACAAACAAGTCGGCCAACGGAGCGTTGGTGATGAACCTCTTGACGCCCGAGATCACGTAGCCATCCCCGTCGCGGACTGCCCGGGTTGTTAGCCCGGATGGGTCGGACCCCGCCTCGGCCTCGGTGAGCGCGAACGACGAGACTGCGCCGCGGGCCAGCTTCGGCAGCCAGTGCGCTTTCTGCTCGGCGGTGCCCGAGCTCACCAGTACCTGGCCGGCGATGCCGTTGTTAGTGCCGAACATCGACCGGAACGCGGGCGTGGTGTACCCGAACTCAAACGCCAGCTGCACGTCCTCGGTCACGCTCGCGTCCAGGCCGCCGTACTCCGCTGGCAGGCAATACCCGAACAGGCCCATGTCCGCAGCGGCCTGCCTGATTTCCGGCGGGATCGCGTCCGACTCCTCGATCTCGTCCTCGCGCGGTACGACTTCGGTCCGGACGAAGCGACGGACGGCGGCGACCACATCCGCGAACTCGGCGTCATTCATCTGGCCAACATAGGGGAACGAGGCTGGCTTCCGGCAGCCATGCACGGATAGCCCAGGCTGCCCTCGCTACTGCAGGTCGAGTTCGTAGAACTGGCCCACCATGTCTTTGCCGAAGCTGTGATGCGGCTCTTCGCCGACGAGCCGGAATCCGCGGGACAGGTAGATGTGGCGGGCCGCAACGAGCGGATCGTTCGTCCACAGCTTCATCCGCGCGTACCCGGCCTTGCGAGCGAACTCAAGGCACTGGTCGACAAGGCGGGCACCGAGGTGATGACCACGTGCCCACGGCTCGACCAGGAGCGTGTGCAGCTCCGCTGTGGTCTCGTCTTCTGCGCTGCACATGACGCAGCCCGCCCGGCGGCCACCGACCTCGCCGATCCAGGCCCGTGCCCGGTCGCCGTCCCCGGAGTTTGCGTAGTCGGCCAGGATGCGGGCCACAAGCGCCTCGAAGCTGGTGTCCCAGCCGTATTCGCGGGCGTAGACCTCTCCGTGGGCCATGATCATCCACCCGAGGTCACCAGGCGCGCTGGCCTCCCGGACGACCACGCTCTGGTCACTCATCCCGACCTCCTACTGACACAGTCGTTTCAGTACGAGGTTAGAGGGTCTCGAGATAGCGGTCAACGGCTCGGGTCACGCGATCCGCATCACCAGTGGCCAGGACGTCGAGCATGGCCCCGCGCAGGACGGCAAGCAGCAGTGTCCGCTCGGCCACGGCGTCCTTGGTGCGCCGTTGGCTCGCCGACTGACGTGTCGCGAGCAGGTCAAGCCAGTCGTCGACCGTCTCGACGGCAAAGCGCTCCCAGGGCCCGGACTCCCCCAGCAGCGACCGCGCGTAGCCCTCGAGCCACAGTGACAGCAGCGCGCGATGCGACGGGGCCACCAGCCAGGCCCACACTTCGCGGCCCGCGTCGGACAGATCGGCATCCTGCTGATGAGCGCGGACCGTGGCGAGGGCGGCGAGCTCATCCTGCCTCGCCCTGGCCAGCAACGCTCTGGTGAGGCCGTCCTTCGAGCCGAACAAGAACAGCAGCACTCTGGGACTGGTGCCGATGGCCTTGGCCAGCGGGCGAAGCGAGAACTCTGCCAGCCCGTTCGAAAGCGCGTAGCCGTACGCAGCCTCGAGCAGCTCGCGCTTGCGGGCCGAGTCAGGCTGCGCTTCTCCGGCAGGCTTGGCAGCTGAGTTCATCCCGTCATTGTCGGCCGCGGCCGGTACCGCATGCACCGGAAACCGAGTCGGCCTGCCGCGCTATTTCCAGGCGAAGACCGGTGCCTCGAAATGCGCGACTCGGACGAGCTTCCCGTGCAGGGCCACCTGACAGAACTGGTAGATGATCGCCGCTGTCGGGGCGTGCACATACCGGTCGAAGAGCGGGAGCTTGATGACGGGCGCATCGGACTCCGGGATCGATACGAACTGCGGCTCGACGTCGAAGTCGGCGAGCGGTATCTGGAAGACCTGAGTGACTTCGCTGGCTGGCCCGGCAAGGGCGCCGTCCGCAGTCCCGCCCCACACCACGACCGGCGTGATCACGTAGCCCGAGCGGGTCACGTAATCATCGAGCATGCCGAGGATGTCTCCCGGCGCCGCGTCCACGCCTGTTTCCTCGCGTAGCTCGCGCAGCGCTGCCTGCTCCACTGATTCGCCGGGATCGCGCCGCCCGCCCGGCAAAGCCCACTGCCCGGCATGGGTACGCAGGTCGGCCGCCCTCCTGGTGATCAGCAGCACGTCGCCGGTCGCGGCTGGCAGCACGCAGACTGCCACCGAGGCAGGCCTGAGGTCGGGTCGGTCTGCGGCGATCCGTGTGAAGCCGGCCAGGTTAGCCGCCACCGCTACCCGGTCCTTTGTCACGCTTCTCCTCAGCTGGGTCACATCCACTCGAACCCTCACGACAGCCGCGTTCACAGTCAAGCCCTATCCTGCTGGCAGCTGGCCTGGACCGGCGAGCTGGCCACGTCCGGGAGGCACCTGCGATGACATCGACCGCCCAGGCCCTGGCCCGGTGGGCAGCCGGCCTGCGGCCCACGCCGGACGATCAGGCGCTCGCCAACCGGTCGCTACTGGACACGGTCGCCGTGACCCTGGCAGCCGGCGATCACCCGGTCACCAAGCTTGCCGCGACCCTTCCAGAAGGTGCTCGGTGGGCGGTGGCCGGCCATGTGTTGGACTTCGACGACCTGCACATGCCCTCAACCACTCACATTAGTGCGGTCTGCGTCCCGACCGCGCTGGCGACCGGGGGCGGCGCGCGAGCATATCTGGCTGGCGCCGGTGTTATGGCCCGCCTTGGCACTGCGCTGGGCTGGCGGCACTATTCCGCAGGCTGGCACGCCACCTGCACTGCGGGAGCCCCGGCCAGCGCAGTAGTAGCCGCCGTCGCGATGGGCCTTGAGCCAGATCAGATTGCGACCGCCATCGCGCTGGCCGTGCCCGCTGCCGGCGGCGTGCAGCGCGCATTCGGCACCGACGCCAAGTCGCTGCAGGTTGGCTTCGCCGTGGACGCGGGCATCAGGGCGGCCCAGCTCGCCGCGGCGGGTGCGGGCGCCGACGCAGGCGCCCTCGATGCCTGGATGATGCTCGTGCGCGGCGACCCGTCAGCTGTTGACCTCGCCGGACCTGCCGTCCCTGACGGCCTGGCCATCAAGATCTATCCATGCTGCTACGCAATGCAACGGCCGATCAGCGCGCTGACCGAGATCCCGGCAGGCAGCCTCGATCCCGGCGACGTCTGCCGGATCGTACTCAGAACTCCGCAGGCCACTGTGCAGCCGCTGATTCACCACCGCCCGTCCACGGGGCTGGAAGGCAAGTTCAGCCTCGAGTACGCGGCAGCGGCAGCGCTGCTTGACGGCTATCCCGGCTTCGCCAGCTTCACCGACGCCGCGGTCCGCCGCGACGAGGCGGTCAGGCTGGCCAGCATTGTCGAGGTGCAGCTTGAACCCGGCGGGGACTGGCTACTGGACGGTGAGCTGACCGCGGAGGTCCATTCCGCAGACGGCACAGTCAGCCGGGTACGCCAGCAGTTCCCGCCTGGGTCTCCGGCCCGGCCGCCATCCGCCGCGCAACTGCAGGCAAAGCTGACCGACTGCGTCCGCGGTCTGGACACCAGTCCAGAAGGCTGGAGCTGGGACAACGCAGCCGGAGTTCTTCGCTCGCTGCTTCCTGCGCGCGCATCATGACGAGAAGGAGCAACGGGCCGATGCTTCCGCTTAATGGCATCACGGTCGTAGCGCTCGAGCAGGCGGTAGCTGCGCCGTTCGCCACCCGCCAGCTTGCCGACCTGGGCGCCAGGGTAGTCAAGGTAGAGCGACTCGAGGGCGGAGACTTCGCCCGCGGGTACGACGCCACCGTGCTCGGCCAGTCCAGCTACTTCGCCTGGCTGAATCGTGGCAAGGAGTCCATCCAGCTAGACGTCAAGAGCGACGAGGGCCATCGCGTGCTCCGTGCGCTGCTGGATCGCGCCGACGTGTTCGTGCAGAACCTCGCACCAGGCGCCGCCGAACGGATCGGCTGCGGCTCCGACGAACTGACCGCCCGCCATCCCCGGCTGATCTGCTGCTCGATATCCGGTTACGGTCCGGACGGTCCGTATGCCCGCAAGAAGGCCTACGACCTCCTCGTGCAGTGCGAAGCCGGGCTGTTGTCAGTTACCGGCACGCCGGATCAGCCAGCCAAGGCGGGCATCTCAGTCGCCGACATCTCTGCTGGGATGTACGGATATAGCGGCGTGCTGGCCGCGCTCTACGACCGCGAGCGGACCGGTCGCGGATCTACCTTCCACGTGGCCATGCTCGATGCGCTCGGCGAGTGGATGACCCAGCCGTACTACTACCACGTCTACGGCGGTCATCCGGTCCATCGAACCGGGGCCAGGCACGCGTCGATCTCGCCCTACGGTCCCTATGCTTCCGCCGACGGTCAGGTGTTCATCGGCCTGCAGAATGATCGCGAGTGGGCGGTGCTGTGTGGCCGCGTGCTTGACCGCCCCGAACTGGCCGATGACCCGCGGTTTCGCACCAATCCTGACCGGCTTGCGCACGACGCGGAAGTGACTCGCCTTATCGAGGACGCGCTTGCGGCGATGCCAGCCGACGAGGTCGCCGGGGTGCTAGACGAAGTCGGCATCGCGAACGCGCGGCTGCGTACGCCGGCGGAGTTCGCCGCGCACCCGCAGCTAGCGGCGCGCGACCGATGGCGCGACGTCGACTCACCTGGCGGCCCGGTGCGGACGCTCCTTCCGCCGGTCACGGTGCCAGGCCGGGAGCCAGCGATGGGCGCGATCCCGGCTGCCGGGCAGCACACCGCCGCGATCGTGGCCGAGCTGGCCGGCTCGCTCCCTCGGCCAGAGTCAGCCGATCTGCACTTCCGGGCGGCCCGCCCAGATGATGCGGCCGCCTACCTCGCGCTGAAGCAACGGCTCGATCAAGAGACGAGCTTCATGCTGATCGAGCCTGCTGAGCGCACGGACACCGTGCCGGATCTCGCCACAGCCATCGAGCACGCCGCGGGCTCGGCCAACTCCGTGATCATCGTGGCCGAAGCTGCGGGCCAGCTCCTCGGCTATGTCGAAGCCAGTGGAGGATCATTCCGGCGCAACCGAGGCACTGCGCATATGGTCATCGGCGTCATCGCGGCGGCCTCCGGGCAAGGCGTGGGGTCAGGACTCATGCGGCACCTCGAGGACTGGGCGGCCGCGAACCAGATCCACCGCCTTGAGCTGACCGTGATGGCGCACAACGAGCGGGCTCGAGGGCTGTACGAGCGGATGGGCTTCGCGGTCGAAGGCCGACGGCAGGAGTGTCTGCTCGTCGACGGCGAGCTGGTCGACGAGCTG
>Ga0126371_10004018_pt1 | contig 12946 bp, 9 predicted proteins | sample PanSoiMetaPlot_4_FD_110145 | JGI IMG/M metagenome (GOLD analysis project Ga0126371, IMG submission 110145) | Tropical forest soil microbial communities from Panama - MetaG Plot_4 | ecosystem: Environmental > Terrestrial > Soil > Tropical forest > Bulk soil | place: Panama | collected 2016-02-17
CCCGCGCCGCTCGAAGACTTTGAGCCCCGGCGCGTCCAATTGGACAGTCTCGGTGCTAACCACGAGCGGCTTGCTTTCTCGCCATCAAAGTCGGACTCCCCGCTGCGACATCGATGACTATGTCCGCGGCCGGCTCCCGCCCTGGCCGCCACCGATGACGACGCAATAGGGCTGCACTGTGTGGCCGAGCGCCGCCGTTGTCGACTCCGCTCCACCTGGACAACATTCGGCGTGAAGGCTTGACTAACGGCCGATGGCCAAATTGCACCATCATCGGCCCAGGACAACGGGAGGATCAACCATGGCGACGGCATCCGACGATCTCATCCGCCTCTATATATCGAGCGATGCGGTGGCGCTGGGCGGGCATGTCCGCCGCAAGGACATCTCGGCAGCCGAAGCGGTCGAAGCGGCCATCGTCGTCATCGAACGGCTGAATCCGCAACTCAACGCAGTGATTCACCGGCTCTACGACATGGCGCGCGCCCAGGTGCCGAACGTGCCCCCGGAAGCCCCTTTCGCGGGCGTGCCGTTCGTCCTCAAGGAACTGGCCTCGATGTGGCAGGGTGCGCCACTGACCAACTCCTGCGCGTGGCTGAAGGACGCCCGCGCCCCCGAAGACTCGGAAGCGACCAGCCGCATCAAGGCGGCCGGGTTCGTGCTCGTCGGCAAATCGAACGCACCCGAGAACGGCTGGGCCATCACCTCCGAGCCGAAGCTCTACGGCGCCACCCACAACCCCTGGCGCGCCGACGTCACGCCCGGCGGCTCCTCGGGCGGTGCGGCGTCCGCCGTGGCCGCCGGCATGGTTCCGCTGGCGGAGGCAAGCGACGGGGCCGGGTCGATCCGGGTGCCGGCCTCGTGCTGCGGGGTCATTGGGCTCAAACCGTCGCGAGGACGCATCACCATCGCCCCGTTCGGCGACTACTGGTATGGCGGCGCCTACTTCTTCTGCGTGACGCGTACGGTCCGCGATACAGCAGTATATCTCGATGCGATGGCCGGCGCATTGCCCGGCGACCCGTACACGCCACCCACGCCCTCTGAGCCTTGGGCGGTGCTCGCGAAGCGCGCGCCCAAGCGACTGCGCATCGGCTTCACCGTGACCCCGCCCGACGGCAGCCCGATCGATCTGGAGGCGGTCGCCGCCGTGCGGAACGCCGCATCGCTGCTGGAGCGGCTGGGCCACTACGTCGAGGAAAAGAACATGGCACTCGACGCCGCAAGCGCCTGGAAGACATATACCGCGATGACCCCGGCGGAAAGCGCGGCAGGGTTCGACTTTCTCACCCCTTTGGCCGGGCGGCCGGTGACTCAGGCGGACGTCGAGCCGGTGACCTGGGCGATCATCCAGCGCGGTCGCGCCCAGAGGGCGGTGGAGCACGTCAACCTCATGAACACCCTGCGCGGCCTGTCACGCGACATTGCCGCCGATCTCATGCCGTACGACGTGTATCTCACCCCGGTGCTCACCCAGAAGCCGCGCCCGCTCGGCTACTGGGACATGAGCGAGCCGGACCTCGATCGCTACAATGCCAAGTGGACGGACGCCGTCTTCATGTTCCCCTTCAACATCGCCCCGTTGCCGGCGATCGCGCTGCCGCTCCATTGGTCAGCCGATGGCCTGCCCATGGGCGTGCAGGCGGTCGGTCGCTACGGCGACGAGGCGACTTTGCTGGCGCTCGCCACAGTGCTGGAAGCCGAGACCAAGTGGGCCGACAGGCATCCTTCGGTATCGGCGTGGACCGGCAGGTCTTCCGTCGAGAGCGGACGCAGCTGACGCAGCGGCGCCCGGCGGCCACACTGAGAAAGCAGAGATTGATTCCGCGTCAGCGGGACGCGCTCTCGCCGCGGTCGTAGATCGCGCCCGGGAGTGGCCCGTCCTTGAGGAACGCGTCGATCACGTTCTTCGTCAGCCGCGATATCGGATTGTCGAAGTTTCGGCACGGCAGAGCGCTGCCCCAGGCGATCGAGCCGGTAGCGAATACGGCGCCGTGGTTCGGCGTGGTGAAGTAGACGATGTCCGCGCGGACAAGCGGGTTCTGGGTGCCGCCGAGGCCTGGCGTCATGAAGAATATCTCCTCCTGCACCAGCGGATAATTGTCGGTGAAAGGCTCGGACGAGGCCAGAATGCGTGTGTGGGGCGGCGTTCCGAGAGCGAGGTCGTAGCGGTCGATCTCGATGCCGGCGGCACCGCCCAGGCCGAGGCCTTCGCCGCCGAAAACCTCGCTCTCGACGCCCTCGAACATCCACGCGACGCTGCGATGGTAGCTGTCCGGCATGCGGCGATATGGCACCGACTGGTCCATGCCCTCGGAGGTGAATCCGACGCCGATTAGCTTCTGAGGCGGTCGGCCGCGGTGGCGCCACAGGCCGCTGCGTTCGCCGGTGCTCGCGAGATACTGCTCGCCCGGCCGCGCCTGCCAAGCCCGCGAGCCTGCTTCGAGCTTGCGGACCTCCATCACCCATGGTTCCTCGTCGCGAAAGCCGACGCACCAGTAGTGGGAGTTGGCTCCGAGATTGAGCAAGCGGCCACCGATCGCGAGATAGTCCTCAGTCGCGTCCATCATCCGCTCCGAGTAGTACTCGTTGTGCGTGCCGTTCAGGACCACCCGGTACGGTTTCAGCGCGGCCACCCCTTCTCGGTGCAGATCTTCGTCGGTCAGCACGTCGTAGTCATATTTCATCGCGTCCAGCCAGGCGACGATCGACAGGTCGGCGGGAAACTGCCACGTCGCACCGAGGCCGGGCGCGCGATATTTCGGCCTGAAGTTGATGATCGGACGGCGGTAGGAGGAGTAGCAGACGCCTGCGCCGTCGCTGTGCTGGTCGTAAGTGGAGAGACCGAACTCGACGTCGTTCTTGTAGACCTCGATATCGACCTCCTGAAAGATCGGCGTCTCGGCCGTAATCGCTTGCAGCGAGGCCCCGTCGAATGCGGTGCCGATATTGGCGTATGCAAGATAACTCGCTGTCGGGATCAACAGGCAGATCGCCGCCCTTGGTGCATTGGTGGGACGGACGAAGAACGGTGTGTACTCCTCGGCATCGCCCGCCGTGAGTTTGATGGCGTAGACGCCGCTCTTGAGCTGATCCGGAATGGTCAGCGTCAGCGTCGGCTCCCAATGGCAATCGATGAGCGCGTCGGCGTGCAGCTCGATGCCGCCATATTCTCCGGGCGAAAGCCGAAAGCTGTCGTTGCGGCCGGACCAGTTCCAACCGGTCAGGCCACGCACCGGCCGATTGTGGCCCTCGGCGTGCAGCTGATGGGGACCGGTGTCCACCACCGTGTCGCCGATCCCGTGTTCAGAATAGCCGGCGGACGTGTCCCAGTCGGCGAGCACGCCCGCGGGATCAGGCCGGGCCCCGCGCCGGACCGCATCGAGCGCTGGGCGATCCAATGCCACGCCCTGGACGCCGCAGCGATCAATCTTGCCATTGTAGCATTGGCTGAAGAACGTGCCGCGTGTCTGGTTGCGTTCGGTCGCAGCGCCGATGACAAAGCCGACCTGCTCCGGCATCGCAGGGCGCACGCGCAGCGTCTCACGCACATGCGACCGGTAGTCGTAAGGAACGACCTTGGAGAACAGGCTGTTGTAGCGGTTGATCACCGCTTCCTGATAGATGGTCGCGACACCACTAGCCGGATCGTAGCTTGCGGCGACGAAATACCAAAGGCGCGAAATGAGCTTGACCTCCGCTGCAACCGCATCGGCGCCGGTGCCGTCGCCGACCCAGAATTCGAGGCGTCCGGAGGGATTGATACCAAGTGCGAATCCGCTCGTGGCATCAACCGACCACCGCCCGAGGAGAACCTGTCGGCCCGCCCCCGGCAGAGTAGGGAAGATATAGGCGTGGAGCGTGAACGGTCCGGTCGGGGCAAGTCGACCTTGCGGATCGGCGACGCGCAGAAAATTGCCTTTCTGGATGTACTGCTTGCGCGCAGGCCATTCGCGGTCTATCGGCGAGGCAACCGGTCGCTCGATGAACCCGGGGCCGTCCGGGTGCTCGTCGCCGTGGATCAGTTGCACAAGTTGCGCGCGCAGACGGTCGGTGGCATCCGTGCTGGCCATCACGCACAGCGTATCGCTGGGTTTGACCGAGAGCTTATCGGTGTATGCGGAAACGCGGATATAGGCCATCACCTGCGTTCCTCGGCTCTCACGAATCCATAAGATCCTGCACCCGCTTGAGAAAGACGCCATGCAGCGCGTCGTGCTCGCTGGTGAACACCTGGTCGTCGACGGCCCGCGGCGGCACGCCCCGTCGGCCGGACAGCGCCACGATGCGGTACTCCGCGAAGGGCTTGACCGCGAGGATGGCATACTTGTCGGTGACCGCGACGCTGCGGAAATAGGTCAGCACGCGCTCCAGCGCGTCGCTGCGCCGCTGGCCGAAGGTGGCACGGTGTTCCTTTATCAAGTCCTCGGTGATCAACTTCTTGAGCTCTGCCCGTAACCGTGCGTCGAACCGCCGGACAAAGATCGCCTGCTTGTCGGCGATCTCGATCGCCTCCTCGGGCATCACTTCTCCTCCCTTGCTGGAGTGCCGGCCTCGGCGTTCGCTTCGCCGCTTGCCGCGCCATGCGAGATACTGAGCGGGAATGCCGAACAGGCCACCGCGCAGGAATAGCACCGTACCAAGCATGATGCCGGCGATCAGGATCAACCGGATCGGGCCGAGGCCGATGAAGACCTTATCGAACAGCACGACGATCAGGGTACCGACGACCGCACCTTCGGCGGTGCCGATGCCGCCGACCACGACCATCGCCAGCAACAGCAGCAGCTGGTCCATAGTGAACAGCGAGGGCGTGGCGCCGTGAAGCAGGGTCGCGTAGAAGGCGCCGACGCCCCCCAATGCCGCCGATGAGATCAGGAACACCTGGATGCGCGTGGTGCGATAATCGATGCCGAGAGCTTCGGCAAAGGCCTCGTGCTTCTCGGGCGCCGCGCGCAGCAGGCGGCCAAGGCGCCGGCCGTTGACCAGGCGATATAGGATCAACGCGCCGAGCAGCAGCAGGAATGCGAGGTAGTAGCCGAGGATGAGACCGCCACGATCGGACATGCTGCTGGGAACGAAGCTGTCTGCCCCCAGCAAGCCGTTGGCCGAGCCGAGCGTTTGATCTTGGATGACATAGACGCGGCACAACTCGGTGATGCCAACGGTCAACAAAGCATAGTAGAAGCCTTCAAGTCGAATCGCCGGGATGGCAATGATGACGCCGAATACGAGCCCAAACAGCGGCCCGGTGAGCCACATCGCCCACCACGGGAATCCGAAGTAGACCGACAGGTACGAGCTGCCGTAGGCGCCGGCGCCGACGGTTGCGAGGCTGGCCAGCGAGAAGATCCCGGCGGTGCCAATCGTCAGCATCCAGATGACGTTGATCGCGGCGTACATGGCAAAGCTGGTGGCGGATAGGACGAACGAATTGTTGCCGATCTCCGGCGGGGCAGTGGCGAGCACAGCCAGACCGATCACCCACACGATCGGCGCCGGATTGAGGATCTGGCGCTCGGCGTTGAGCGTGACCGGATTATAGTCGGTCTCGATCAAAAGCGGCGTGCGTCGCGTGAATGGGTAGCGCCAGCGGTGCCAGCTTGCGTCACCATGGCCGCGCAGGACCGGCAGCCAGCGGCGGGTGCCTACCGCCGAGGGCACGCCCGGCGCCGTCGGTTTCTGACTATCGCATGGTTCCGCCACCGCTATTCCCTGGAATGCTCGATCATTCCGGCGATCCCCCGCGGGCGCACGAGCAGCACGGCGATGATGAAGAGGAACTGCGTCATCAATACATATTGCCCGCCCAATTGCACCGCCGTGAATGCCTCGACGAAACCGATCAGCACGGCCGCGATCAGTGCGCCGGCGACGCTGCCAAGACCGCCGGCGAGCGCCACGACCATCCCCTTGACCAAGGGCGTCGTGCCGGCGAAGGGACTGATGAAATAGGTTTGCGAGAGCAGCACCGCGGCCAGCCCCGCCATCGCTCCGGTCACCATCATGACGGCCATGGCGGTGGAGCGGAGCCCGACGCCGACCAGCGCCGCGCCCTCCGGATTCTGCATCATGGCGCGGATTTCCAGGCCCCGCCGGGTGCCCCTCATCCAGCCCAGCGTCAGCAGCAGCAGAATTGCCGAACAGACGATCGCGCCGATCTTGTCGTAGCTGGCAGTTGCCGGACCGATATGAATACTGCCGACACCAAAGATCTTCGGCAGCGCCTTGACTCGCGGCGTGAACAGCCAAAGCAGGCCTTGCCCACCCATCAGGCTGATGGCGAGGGTGGCGATCAGGCTGCGCAGCGGGAAGTTCGGCTTGTCGTAGAGCGGGATGAACGCCAGCAGGCCGGTCAGCGCCCCCGCCAGGGCCCCGGTCATCACGCCCGCCGCCACCACGACAAAACCGTTCGTGCTGATGTTCTGCGCGGCTAACCACGCACCGTAGCCGGCGACCGTAAAGGTAAAGCCCTGGGCCAGGTTGATCATGCCGAGGCTCGACCAGATGATCGAGATGCCGATCGCCAGCAACCCGTAGATCGACGCGAGACTCACTGCGGTCAGCAACAAGTAGTAGGGGTCCATGCTGCGTCGCGTCTCCTTGGCGGCGGCGTCAATACTGCGGATGAGGATGACCGCCGTGGTGGATGACCTCGCTCGTCGGCAAGTCGGGCGTCACCGCGCCGCCCTTGAGCTTGCCGGCGTGCAGGCCGATCAGTCGGGAAACCCTGCCCTCGAGGAGGGAAAGGTTCTGCTCGGCGATCACCATGGCGCCGTCTTTGAGGTCGATCTCCATCAGCGCCTGCAACAATCCCTTGCTGATCTTCGGCGCGAGGCCGAGGGACGGCTCATCGATCAGTAGCAGCTTGGCGTCGTCCATCAGCCCGCGCCCGAGGCTGACCATGCGCCGCTCGCCGCCGGAGAGCTTCCCCACGGGCTGATTCAGCAGTTTCTGTAGCGGCGGGAAGATCGCTAGCACATGCTCGCGCCGCTGCTTGCGTTCGCGCCAGGCGCGCTTGGTGTAGGCGCCGCTGTCGAGATGGTCGGCAACGGAGAGGCCGTGAAACAGCGCGTCGCCTTGCGGCATCAGGGCGAGCCCCATGCGGACGATCTTGTGCGTGTGGCGTCCGGGGCCCTGGCTGCGTGTGCCGCCGATCTCCACGCCGTTCAGCTTGATCGAGCCGCTCTGCCACCCGGTCAGGCCGGCGATCGCCCTCAGCAGCGTCGACTTGCCATGGCCGTTGAGGCCGACGATGCCGACGCGCTCGCCCGTGCGCACCGTCAGGTCGACGCTGTGCAGCACGCCGAGGGGGCCGTAGCCGGCCGAGAGGTCCTCGATACGCAGGACGTCGCTCATGCCACCTCGACCTCGAAATAGGCCGCGCGGACGCGTGGATCCTCAAACACGGCATCGGGGTCGCCTTCGGCGATCAATCTCCCCAGGTCGAGGACGATGGCGCGGTCGGCGATTGCCGAGAGCAACTCCAGCCTATGCTCGACCAGCATCACGCCGACCTGCATCTCGCGCGCGAAGTGGTGGATGATGCCGTCGAGCTCATCGATCTCGGAGTTGATGAGGCCGGCTGCCGGCTCGTCGAGCAGCATGACGCGCGGCCGGCGCATCAGCAGACAGGCGAGCAGCAACTTTCGCCGGTTCAGCGTCTCCAGCGAACCGGCCAACGCCGACATCGGCACGCGCAAGCCGACCTCCTCCGCTGCCCATTCGGCATGAAACCGCGTGAGGAACGGCGGATAGGCCTGCCGCGCGGCGCGGAACACCTCGGCCACAGTCAGCGCGTCGGGCACTACCGGCGACTGATAGGTGCGGCCGAGGCCGAGGCGGGCGCGGGCAAACAGCTTCAGCGACGTGATGTCGCGTCCGTCCAACATCACCCGGCCGCGGTCGGGGGCGCAGCGGCCGGAGAGCACCTCGAACAGCGTCGTCTTGCCGGCACCGTTTGGCCCGACCACGCCGAGGATTTCGCCCGGCCGAATACCCACCGAAACGCCTTCGAGGATCGGCCGTCCGCCCAAGCGGATGTGGATGTCCTCGCAGCCGAAGAGCGCAGGGACCGGATCTGTCGTTGTTCCAGTTCCTGCGCCGCGGCACGCATCAATCACGCCCATGGGAACGTGCGGAACTTACTCTCGGCCAGCACATCCGGCTGGATGATCTTGTGCTGGCCGTCCTGCACCTGGAAGTAGAGCTGGGCCATGCCCTTGTTCAGGTCCTGGGTCTGCAATGGATAGTGCAGTGCCGCCTGGTACTCGTTGTTCAAGTCAACAGCACCGTCGACGCCACGGTACGCATGCGTCCGGATGTAGTCGGCCATTGCCTTGAAATCCGCGGGGTCGGTGTTCATCCACGCGTTCTTCAGGATATACACGGTGTCATAGGCCGACCCGGTGTAGCAGAGGCCGATCACGCCCGGATGCTTCGCCGCATACTTCTTGCGGAACTCAGCCCCCTGGGCATCGTTGTAAACGCCGAGCACCGTCGACCACACCATGCCTTCCGCCGCTCCCCCTGCGACGTTGAGGAACTCCGGCTGGGAGGCGCCGTACTGGATGTAGACCAGCGCACCCTTCACTGGGTCGGCGACGAACTGCTGGCAGAACGCGGCTTCCTCCGCCCCCACCCAGTAGTCGAGCATGATGACCCCGGCCTGGACTTTCTTGATCGCCTGCATCACGGGGCCCCAGTCCTGCATGGGGTACTGAATATCGGTGATGGTGGCGAGCTCGAACTTACTGCTGGGCAGCGTTTCCACCACTTGCTTCGCGATCTGCATATTGTAGTTGTTCTGCTCGCGGATGATGTGGACCTTGTTGTTGGTCGGCTTCCACACCCCGCCGGCCGCCACCTGGTCGAGGAATTTGGGGAACATCCGGCCGTAATAGATCTCCGGCGGATCGACCTGGAAATAGTTCCAGTACTTGTCGCGATTCTTCTTGGCGAACGTGATCAGGTCGAAGTTGGTATCACCGGTCAGCAGCGGCGCCTTGTAGTCGCCCAGCGCCTCGAGCATCGTTTGGCGGGCCAGCGGCACGAAGGCGCTGCCGATGGCTTCAGGCTTCGTGTCGACGACCGCGCGGTATCCCGTCTGAATGCCGTCCGGCGTGAAGATGTCGCAGTCGTGGTGTTCGATCTTGATCTGCCGGCCCTTCACGCCGCCAGCAGCGTTGATCTCGTCCGCGGCCAGCGTGGCGCCGTTCAGGTAATCTGTGTGGTCGGCGATCTGGGCGGCGACCACGGCGAGGCGCAACGGCTTGCCGTCGGCCGCGAGCGACGGTGCGACAAAGGGCGCGGCCAACGGCGCGGTGACTGTGGCGCCTAGGCCCCTGACGATGGCGCGACGATTGGGCGTCCAATTCTTATCCTTCATGGCATGTCCCTCCTCAGTTTATTTGCCCCCGACAGTGGGCGGGCCACCCGCCATCAGCAGCTGTGGGCCGACTTAGACGGCGGCACGTCCAGCGTCGGATTGCGATCGAAAAAGCCGAACGGCTGCAGGATGAATCCGCAGTGCATGGCCGGCTGCACCGGGTAATCCTCCGGCCGGACAATGTGGTGGTGGCCGAAGGTGTACCAGACGGTGATTGGCCGATCGGCCACCGATCGATCCTGTTCGGTCCAAGCCGGGAGGCCTTGCCCCGGTGCGCTCTGGTTCACGTAGTCGCCCGCCGGCCAGCGCTCATCCGCCCGCGTGGGAGTGACCCAGATGTCGTTGGCGACAAAGCCGGCGCGCTGCGCCACTTGGCTGCCGGGCGGCATCGGAGTGCGTAGCGCGCTCTGAGCCAGCAAGCGGTAGCCAGGATGATGGCCAAGTGCCGTTCTCCGCTCGCGATTGACGATCTTCCACGAGCGGATGCGCGATGGATCGCCGCAGCGCCGCGCCGCCTTCTCGCTCAGCAATGGCTTCTCGACGATCGACAGAGCGTTGTGCCACGGGTTGTCGGGCCCAGCGGGGTCGGCGACCGTGTCTACTTCCACGACCGTGTTGTTGGGCCCGTCCACCGCCATGTCGAGCCGGACATTGAACACGTGCTGGTGGACGTGGCCCACGACGCCGGGCGCAACGAGCGTGCCGCGGCCGGTCGAGCCGTCGTACATCAGCCCCGCGGTATTGATGATCCCGGTCAGCTTGACAACGAGCTCGATGGTGCCGTCGAGATAGAGATGCCAATAGAACCCGTACTCATAGTTGCCCACCGTCGCGATGAACGAGATCACGAGCCGGCGGGCTCGCCGGATATCGCTGTCCCGGGTACGGAAATCGGTGTGCTTCCACAGCACGCCGGCGTCTTCCTCGTGGAGGCAGATCGCGTTCGGAATGGTTTGCGCGGTGCCGTCGATCCGGTTCACCGCCACATCGAAATAGTGCACGGCGCCCAAGCAATCGCAGCCGAGCGTCAGGCTGTTCGCCAGCATGCCAATCCCATACTCACCGCAATCGAAGGCGTTCTTGCGCGGATGCACGCCGCTCGGGTGGCCGTACGGCACCACCATTTCCGCCAGCGACGCGCGCCTCAGCACACTGCGCCACACGCCGGCATCCCGGATGCGCAGGTCGTGCAGCACCAACCCTTCGCGCGGCGTGAAGCCGACGCGGAACCGCCAGCCACACCACTCGACGCCCCAGCGATCGACCGTAAAACTGGGTCCCTGCGGCTGGATGACTTCGATGGGCTTGAGATCCGTGCGCCATCTCTGCTGGAAGGCCGCTGCGAAATTGCCCTCCGCGCGCGGCACCGGAACGACGCCGAAATCGTCGATCCGCAGCACCTCGCCGCGATCAATGTCGACGAGGGCGCTCAACCCCTCAACTGGGTGAGCATATTGATTGTCGTGAGGGTGGTTGCGTACCCATGTAATCGTCTGGATCAGGCGCCGGCCGACCTCATCCGGATGCCCGAATACGCCACAGGACCAAGGATCGCTGCACACCAGCGACACGTCGGTGATGCCCCGCTTGGCGAGTCCCGCGAGAAAATCGGGATGCGACTTGGCGATCTGCTCGGCCAGCAGGAATTCGTCCGGGGCGATGCGCGGCCGCGCGCCTGGACGTGGCACACAGCTCTCGACGGTTCCGCCGGTCAGCGACACGACCGCCTCGAAGAGGTTGCCTGTCGCGATATCGTAGAAGGATACGAAGGCGCGGCGGGGCGCAGGCCCGCCCGCGTCAAATTCCTCGTGCAGGACGATCGTCTCGAACCGCATCCCCGCGTCGAGGTCGTGTGCGGCCCGGACGATCGCGGCCGCAAGGGCGATCTCGCTCGTCGACAAGGGATCGAGCGGATGAGGCGACGTCTGCAAGGCAGCGTGAGCTGTGTCCATTGGTTGCCCCACTGTGATCGCAACTGCCTTAAAATCAAAGCTTAAGACCCGGACGACGAGCGGGTCAAGCAACGCGGTGCGTTTCGCGCCGCTTCGACTTTGACCGCTCCGCTCGACGGCTCGGAAGCAGCGAGATCGCCTTCTCGCTGTTCGTCCGGCGGATCAACGGCGCTTGTCGAATCGCCGACCGGCTCTTCTCTCGGTCTCAGTCACGCCGCAGCATCGCGTGTGGACAAAAGGCCACTTACCGGATGAGAGGGGCCAATGCGCTTTTAGCGCATCACGCCTCAGCGCCGAACGCGATTGCCCGGGATGACGTACAGTATTTTGACTAGGGCTGGCAGGCCCGAATCTGGCTGAACTGGAGGTGGCTAAACGCAACGAGGATGGAACAGACAGGAGTCGCCGTGTCGGAGAGCACACTGGGTCCGCTGAGCAATGTCATCACCATTGACGCGATCGGATTAAGAGTCACCTAGACCGGATCGTGCGTGGCAGCGTGGAGGAGACGTTGAACGCCCTGCTGGACGCCGAGGCGGATCGGCTATGTAATGCGCAACGCTACGAGCGCAGCGAGGCTCGTCGCGATACCCGGGCCGGTCATTACGAGCGCAAACTGCATACCAAAGCCGGCGAGGACCGACTGAAGGTCCCGAAGCTTCGCCGGCAGACGTTCGAGACGGCGACCGTCGAGCGCTATCGGCGACGCGAGAGCTCGGTGGAGGAGGCGCTGGTCGAGATGTATCTCGCCGGCGTTTCGGTGCGCCGAGTCGAGGGCACGACGGAAGCCCGTCTCTCGCGCGACGGTATCGGACCTGAACAAGGACATTTACGGGGCGATTGAAGGATGGCGTAATCGCCCAATTGAAGGCGAGCACCCATAGACTATAGCGCGCCCAATCTCACAACGAGAGCAGCTTACTCCTGCATTGGAGGTCCTATTCATTGGTGGACGCACAAGGACTCGAACCTTGGACCCGCTGATTAAGAGGCAGTCTTTATCCCTTTGAAATCAACATCTTAAGAAAAAAAACATCTCAATTCGTCACACTGGAAACGCAATAGCTTACAGGCAAAGTGCAAAACAAAAATCGACCTCCGTTCAACGAAAAAGGCCCCGGCCGACCCAAGCCGAGGGGGGCAGTAGTGAGCCTCGGAGGCGGAGCCCAAACCCGAGGAAGAAGGTGCGTTGGTGCTTGCTGACTTTTTGTAGACGGCGCTAAGCGCGTCGCCGATGAGCGATCGGAGTGTGCTACCACGCCCTAAAGGGCCATCGGGAGATGGGGCTACGGCAATTAGGATTGACACGCGGCGCGAGGTTCGATCGGACGCGCCGAAACGGCAAGGCATCGCGGGATGGATCGTGCTGGCGATTGTGATTGCAGGTCTTTATCGTTCCAATGGAGGACGGCGGTGAACACACGGAAGGAGCCCGCGATGGCCACGACCCCCGAATCGTTCGTCGATGCGCTCAACTCGGCGTTCGGCAAGCAAACGACGCAGCGGGCGGCCCACGCCAAGGGCGTCGTCCTACTCGGCAAGTTCGTTCCGAGCGCGGAGGCGGCGAGCGTGAGCAAGGCGTTGCATTTCAAGCACGAGGTGCCGG
>Ga0126371_10004019_pt1 | contig 12944 bp, 17 predicted proteins | sample PanSoiMetaPlot_4_FD_110145 | JGI IMG/M metagenome (GOLD analysis project Ga0126371, IMG submission 110145) | Tropical forest soil microbial communities from Panama - MetaG Plot_4 | ecosystem: Environmental > Terrestrial > Soil > Tropical forest > Bulk soil | place: Panama | collected 2016-02-17
CGGGATGATCGACCCACAAACGCGCGGGCCATTCGCCCTCGAACGACGCGCCCGCCAGCACGAACGACGGGCACGCGTCGTTATGCCACGACACATCCTCAAGCTCCCGATCGTCTGAGATCTCGCTAGGAACGGCGTAATCCGAACCAAACTCCGAAACCCAGCCCATTGCCTTGTCTCCTGAATCCGTCCTTGAATTGCTCATGTCGCACACTAAAGCACCGTGTTGCAACAATGTCAAGACAATGTCTGAAAGATCATGCAGCGGTAGTAGTCAAGCACCGACAAACGCGTGATATTGGCACTGGGTGACAAAACGCGCGCTCGTGCTACGCGAGGCCTTGACCAATGCCCCCCATTGCTCGAATGTCCTATTCCCACGGGGATCTCGACCGCACTGTGTCATGCAATGCGACACCGGAGAGCCTCGACGTCGAGTTCGACGACCGGTCAGACCGCGCCGCACGACATCCCCGCGCCGGCGCGCGACCCGGGGGGACGCGCTCGCACGCGCGGCGCATGTCGATTTTTCGCCGGGCCCCTTGACAGGCCAGAGGTGACTTCGCCCGTTTTACCGAAAAGCGGGTGACTGTGTCACTCTTGTTTTGTGACGCACCCACCCCACCCGGGGAGTTTCACCTGACGGGGGTGTTTGGGCCGGCGACCTGTCATGAGCGGTGAAGCCTGCGAATCCTCGCTCCTCACGAGGGCGCCGGTCGCGGGTGAATCCCGATTGCCTCTATGGCCCGATTTACGCCGGGGAGGACTTGCGTAGTTTGACGCCGATTTGAGTCAGTCTTTCAGAAGCTTGACGCCTGGTCGCGGGAATGGCCAGGCCGCGCTCTTTGAGGCGCTTGATCTGATTTTCGGTCGGGGGATTGTTGTCGGTGCGGGCGCGTTTCAGCGCGAACAGCCGATCGATCTCTCGCCCGATCTCGTGCTTGGAGTCGAGGTTGCGCTCCCGCTTCTCGCCAAGCTCGATGCAGAGGTTCTGGTAGAGGCGAAGCTGCTTGGAGGTCGGCCTCTGGCCGCCGGCGTCCCTGGTCTGCCGGGCCTTGTCCCAGTCGAGCTTCGTCATCGCTTTCAGTCTTTCACCTTCAGGAGGTTTTGTGAAGGCCCCTTCGTTCGCCGGCGGGCTTGCGATCGATCTCGACGCGCTCGAGCGCCTTGAGCCTGAGCAGCAGGAGAAGGTGAGAGAGCAGCTCGAGCAGCTCGAGAAGTCGATTCGGGAGAACCCGCTGTTGATGTACAACAACCCGGTGTTGACGGGCAAGCGCGTGCATGAGAAGCAGTTGCAGTTTCACGCGCGAGGTGAGAGCGGGGAATGGCCGGCGATACGGGCGTTCTTCGGGGGTAACCGTTCGGGGAAGACGACGGCGGCGATTCTTGACACGCTGATTCAGGTGATCGATAGAGACGTGGTTCCTGAGCACCTGGCGGCGTATAAGCGCTGGGAGCCCCCCGTGAAGGTGAGGATCGTCACCCCGGATCTGACGAGCACTTTGGACGGGGTTATTCACGAGAAGATCCGCGAGTGGTGCCCTAAGAGTCAGTTCAGGGGTAAGTCGTTCGACCGGGCGTGGGACAAGGTTCAGCGGATCCTCCGCTTCGCTAACGGGTCGTGGATTCAGTTCAACTCCTCGGAGCAGGATCGTGAGAAGCTCGGAGGTGTCGCTTTGCACAGGGTTGTGTATGACGAGGAGCCGCGTCAGGAAGTACGCAATGAGTGTGCGATGCGCCTCGTCGACTTTGACGGTGAGGAGATATTCGCTCTCACCCCGTTCACGGGGATGGCGTGGCTGTACGATCAGATCTACGAGCCGTGGGAGCTCGGGCAGTTGAAAGAGCCTGACTGCCGCGTCGTCGTCGTCGACATGGACGACAATCCGCACCTGTCAGAGGCGGGGAAACGCCGGCAGCTTCAGAAGTACTCGGGGCCGGAAAGAGAAGCGCGGAAGTCCGGCCGGTTCGTGTCGTTCTCCGGGCTGATCTACCCGAAGCCCCCGGAGGTCATCCCGCAGATAGACCGTGTGCCCCCGGGCGCGGAGGTGTTCCGCGGGATCGACCCGGGGTGGCGGCACATGCTCGCGGTCGTGTACTGCTATCTCGACTTCGACGACAACTTCGTGGTGTTCGACGAGGTCGCGCTCCGGGAGTCGACGGTCAGGGAGGCGTGCGACGAGATGCGCCGCCGTGACCTGCGCTGGGGTCATCGGAAAGACGGCGGAGATGTCATTCCTCTTTCCGTGAACTGGACGGTGATCGACCCGGCGTCGCGGAACAAGAACGCGCAGACCGGGCGCTCTGACCAGGCGGAGTTCGCCGACCACGGCATCTACACGATCCCCGGGCAGAACGCAGTGAGTGCCGGGATCAATCGTGTGCGGGAGCGGATCGACGCGCACCGGCTGCTCGTGACCGCGAACTGTCCTGAGTTGCTCGGGCAATTCCGGCGCTACCGCTGGGTGAAGAACACCGGCCGCGGCGAGCATGAGGCGCGCGCCGAGCCGGTCAAGAAGGACGATCATTTGCTGGATGCTCTGCGCTACGTGGTGATGCAGCGCCCGCTCGCCCCGGAGCGCCCGAAGGAGCCCGAGCACTTCACCAACGAGCAGCGCATGCTGCGCCGGCACATGGAGCGCGTCGCCAGGCTCGGGAAGCGCTCGAAGGTTGTGAGCTCCGGGTACGGTCCTGGCCAGTGGTCTTAGTTACACGCGCGCGCGCGAGAAAAGAGGAGAGATGATGCCCACCCCACGTCCTGCCGTCCCGAACCTCGGCCGTCTGCGCCCCGGAAGCGTGATGTCGACGCCGCTCGGCGTCGGCCGCAATGCAGGTCCGCCCGTCACCTTCCGTCCCGGCGGATTTCGCATGGTCGGCGGCCCTTTCCCGCTTCGCCCGCCCGCGCTCACGCAGCGAGGTAACCCGGTCAATCGGCTCGCCGGTCGGATCGCGTCGTTCGGCCCCGGCTATCGCTGATGTCGTTCACCGCCCCGTACGACGCCGCCGCCGATGCTGTTACGCAGCGTCGTCGTCAGGCGCAGGCGCTGCAGGCCGGGACGTCGGCGACGACGGTCGGCAACGCTCCCGCGCTTCAGCCGGTCAACGCTACCGTCCTGCCCGCGCTGCGCTCGAGCCCGGCGGCGCAGGCGCTGGCGATGCGCCTCGCGCAGCTGAGGCAGTCATGAAGGAAGAAGAGACGCTCACCGCCCCGGCCTGGGGGGCGCGGATCGCCTCGCCGAAGCCGGCGTTCTGCTCCGGGTGTCTTCGGGGCGCGGACGGCGAGACGACGTTCATCGAGCTCGGTATCGCCGGTCGCGGCGTCGTCAGAGACGCCTCGTCCCTGGCCGTGATCGCCGACCTCGACCGGCTGTGTCTGTGCGAGTCGTGCGTGAAGCAGGCCGCCGAGTGCCTGGCGTTCAAGCCCCAGACGCACCGGGAGCACATGCTGCGGATCGCGAAGGTCGTCGCCGAGCGCGATCAGCTTCAGAAGGAGAACGGCATGCTTCGCGAGCTCGTCGCCGGAGGGCTGGTGAAGACCCCGTGAGCCTGGCCGCGAACGAGACGGTGTCGGGCGGGTTCGTGCGTGATCCTCAGGGGCGGCTCGTGACGGTCAGCTCGGCGGGCGGGGCGCTTACGGCAAGTGAGCAGCTCTCAGGCGGGTTCGTCCGCGATCTCGACGGCCGGCTGATGATTCTCGCCGGCACGCCCGATGTCCTCGCCGCGGGCGAGGCCCCGAGCGGCGGGTTCACGAGAGACGCGCAGGGGCGCCTTGTCGTCACGAGCGCGGGAACGCAGTCCTTCTCAGGCGGTTTCCTCCGCGACGCCGCGGGTCATCTCGTCACCGCGCTCGAGACCGCCGGCGCGCTCCCCGGCACCGACTACCTGTCGGGCGGGTTCGTGCGAACGGCGGCCGGGAACCTCGTCACGATCAACATCGGCTTCTGATGACCGTCGTCGCGATCACCGAAGCCGTCGCTCTCGTCGCCGTCGTAGTGGTGCTTATTAGTTACACGCGCGCGCGCGAGAGAGACAATGCCGAAGAGCGAAGAATCCTCGCCGATCGCATCCAGCGCCCCGAGATCCTGCCCGCGCGCGAGCCCCTGAGCTTCGCCGAGCCCGAGCCGCGCGAGGACGATCAGATGAGCATGGTCGGGAAGATCCGCCTTGGCTGACAGCGCGAGCACCGGGGCGGGCACGGCCGGGATCACCGGCAAGCTCGACGAGAAATACCGCCAGGCCAAGCAGGCGCGGCGGATGCTCGAGCCGACATGGTTCCTCGCCCTGGCCTTCTTCCAGAACCGGCAGTGGTTGGGCTACGCCGGCGATCGCCTCATCGAACCCCGAGGGCTCGACGATCCGGGCCGGATCACCGAGACCGAGAACCGCATCACCGGGATCGTCCGCACCGAGCTCGCGAAGCTCACCAAGACCCGGCCGGTATGGGTCGCCACCCCGCAGTCCGGCGATCAGGAGGACACGAACGCCGCCGGCATCTCCGAGCAGATGATGCGCTACGAGTGGAAGAACCTGAACATGCGAAAGCATGATCTGAAGGCGCTCGAGTGGGCTCGGATCACCGGCTCGGGGTTCCTCAAGGTGACGTGGGACCCGACGATCGGCGATCCCGTCGACGTGCTCGTCCGCCCCGACGGCGGTCTCATGACCGACGAGTCCGGGAAGACGATGCGCGGCGACGGCAAGGTCGCGGAGGCGTTCTCGCAGGCGACCGGCGCTCAGGTCAAGTCGAAGCGGATCGCCCCCGGCGACCTGCGGGTCGAGGCGCCCTCGCCGTTCGGGACGCTCGTCGATCCGCTCGCCGACGTGTTCGAGGACGCCGAATGGCTGATCGAGGAGTCGGTCCGGTCGGTCGACTACTGCAAGCGCCACTGGGACGTCGACCTGAAGCCCGACGCCGCCGCGAGCCCCGGCCTGGTCGAGGCGCAGCTCATGGGCGGCATGACCGGCTCGGGGACAAGCACGTACAAGGGCGTGAAGATCCGCCAGTACTGGTGTAAGCCGTGCGAGGACTATCCCTCGGGTGCACGGATCGTGTGGGCGCAGGGCAAGGTCCTCGACCAGGACGAGAAGCCGTTCGACCCGTTCCCGTGGATCATGTACACCGGCATCCCCGTCCCCGGCCGGCTGTGGGGAATGGGGATCGTCGAGCTGCTGCAGGGGTCGCAGACCGAGCTCAACAAGACGCTGTCGCAGATGTCCGAGAACCGCAATCGCCTGGGGAATCCCACCGGGATCGCCGCGAAGCAGGCGGTCGGCGACTCGGAGAAGTTCCTCGAGAACATCTCGACCCCGGGCGGCTGGCACTTCTTCGACGAGACCGGCTCCCAGCACCCGATCCCGCAGTATCTCGAGCCGCCGACGCTCCCCGATTACGTGAAGGAGTTGCCCGATCAGATTCGCCGGGCGATGGAGGACATCTCCGGCCAGCACGAGGTCACGAACGCCCAGGTGCCCCCCGGCGTCACCGCGGCGGCGGCGATCACGCTGCTGCTCGATCAGGACGACACCCGACTCGCCCTGGCGGTCACCGATCACGAGGAGGGGCTCGGGATCCTCGGCACGAAGATCCTCGAGCACATCCAGCGGTACTACACCGACTCGCGGATCATCAAGATCTCCGGCGACGACGGCGGCTGGCAGATCTTCGACTTCCGCAACACCGACCTGCGGTCGAACACGCACATCGAGGTGCAGGCCGGGTCGACGTTCCCGCAGTCCCAGGCGGCCAAGCAGGCGATGATGAAGGACATCATCACGATGATGACCCAGACCGGCAACGGCCTGCACGGCCGGCAGCTGTCGCAGTTCTTCCGCGACCTCGGTCTCGGCGCGACCGATCACCTGCTCGAGGAGTACACGGTCAACGAGACGCAGGTCAACCGCGAGAACGTCCTCCTCGCCCAGGGGATCGCGCTACCGATCAACGACTACGACGACACGCAGTCGCACATCGACGGGCACACCGACCACCAGAAGTCGAGCACGTACGCGAAGTACCCGCCGCAGGTGAAGAAGGTGTTCGAGGATCACGTCAATCAGCATCGTCAGCAGCAGGATCAGGAGCAGCAGGAGCAGCTTCAGATGCAGCTGCAGATGACCGGGCAGATCCCCCCGACGCTGTCCGGGGCGGCGCTGCAGGACGCGCAGCAGCTCTCGCAGTTGCACGGCCAGCAGCAGCAGGCGCAGGGCCAACAGGCACAGCAGCAACTTCAGCTTCAGGGCACCCAGCAGCAGCAGCAGCAGCAGGCGCAGCAGGCGCAGCTGCAGCAGCTGATCCAGGCGGCGCAGGGCGCGAGCGCCGGCGCGGACTCAGAGCAGTCCCGCCGGCACGCCGACGAGGCGCACGCCATGAAGATGCACCAGCTCGCCCAAGACGAGCGCCGCGCCCAGGAAGCCCATGAGCAGCGCATGAGAACCACAGGCAACGGCAGAGGAGCAGGCAGATGACCACGAAGGCAGAGAAGGACAGGGCGGCGAAGGCCGAGGTCGAAGAGGCCAAGAAGCTCGATGAGGCCGAGGTCGAGGAGCAGGCCGCCGAGGAGGAGCCCTCGGAGCAGAACACCGAAGGTCCCGTCGCCACCGACATCTACGAGCCGCCCGAGGTGCTCGGTCCTCCGACCGTGCTCCCGACGGGCGACCCGCAGGTCAACCCGCACGACGTCGACGACGGCGTGCAGGACGTCGAGCTCGGCCCGCCCGTGGTCGGCGGCTGGGTGCAGATCACGGGCGGTGACTACGCCGGTCACTTCGCCGCCTACCTCGCCGTCGTGTCCTACGAGGCCGACGACGCGACGGACGCGCCCCGGGTGCCCGCCGTCATCCAGGTCCGCACCCGCGACGCCGACAACGTCATCATCGACCTCCCGTACGCCGATGTCACCTCGACCACTTATTCGGGCGGGCGGTGATGTCGCAGATCACCATCGGGGAGAACGTCATCTCCTACGGCTCGATGCTGCACGTCGGTGTCGAGCCCAAGGGCGGCGAGACGGTCGTCGTCAAGAACGTCGCCGGGACGACGCTCAACTACTACAACGACACCGCCTCGGCCCCCGCGGGCACGATCGTCGCCGCGGCCTCGCAGACGTTCACGCGGCCGGTGTGGATCCAGCCGCAGCCGCCCGGCCGCACCACTGTGCAGATCACCGGCGGAAAGCATGGCAGCAACTGAATACACCGAGACGTTCGCGAAGTTCATCCTCTCGGCCAAGCAGGAGTACGACGTGCTCGCCGAGCGGATCCGCGACGGCGACATCCCGGCCGGTCACGGCGTGTCGATTCATATCGTGATCCCGCCGAACGACATCGACCGGATCCGGTTCGACGTGATCGCGGCAATGAACGGAGACCTACATGGCGGCGTCTGAAGCCACTGACAGCGACACGACCTCGGCCGCCCCGCCCGGGCTGCACGCCGCCGAGTCCGAAGATCGCGAGTGCGGCAACTGCACCTTCTATCGCTCGAGCGACAACGCCTGCACGAAGTTCCCGCCGCTGTGCGTGTCGGACGACTGGCTGTGCGGGGCGTGGAAGGCCGGCGGCAAGGACACCGACGACGCGACGCCGAACGGCGGTCGCGCCTCGATGCCGACGACCTCGATTCACCAGGCGACCCGGCAGGTGATGGCCGCGCTTCGGGCCGCGAAGACTTCATAACCCGACGCCAGGACCCCACGGGCACAGCGTCACGCAACAGGAGGACGATCGGTGTCATTCGCTGATCAGAACGCCGGCGGAGCACAACCCTCAGAGGGTCAGGGCGACACCGGCGGTGGAGGAGGCGCGCCGTATCAGTCATACCTCGACCGGATCGAGGACGAGGGCGCGCGCGGGATCGCCGAGGAGGGCTTCAAGCACTTCGACGCGCAGGCCGCCAAGAAGTTCTCAGAGCACGCCGCCTACCGCAAGGAATGGGCGCCGTTCGAGGAGATGGGGCTGCGCGGAGCCGACCCGCAGATCGTTGGGTGGGCCCTGCAGCTCGCGCAGACGGCGCAGCAGGACCCGCAGCAGTTCTACGACTGGGTCAACGGCGACTACGCCTCGCAGTACGGGCTCGGTCAGCAGCAGCAGTTCGACGGGTACGAGAACTACCAGGATCCGAACGAGCAGTACCAGCAGGAGATGGCGCAGCGCATGGACGCGATCGAGCAGATGCTCTCCGGCGTCGACGGTCGCTTCCAGCAGCAGGAGTTCCAGGCCGCGACGCAGGACGCGCTGCGGATGGTCGAGGGGCAGATCGCCGAGATCCAGAAGGAGGCGGGCGACGGGTTCGACCGCCAGGCGCTCGAGATGATCCTGCCGCACTTCACCGAGACCGCGCAGACTCGCGAGGAGCTCGAGTCGGCGGTCCCGCGCGCCTGGGAGGCGTTGCAGGGGCTGCTCAACAAATCCGAGCAGCGGGCGTTCTCCGGGAAGCTGAACGCGCCGCGGCCCGAAGGGTCGGGCCCGCCGGACGCGACCCCGCGCCAGCCGCACAATCTGAAGGAAGCGCACGCGATGGCGATGGAGATCGCCCGTCGCGGCGGCATGTAGCAAGCCGACACGCCAGGGCTCCTCTACAGCCTCCGGGTCAGGGGACGAGCACAGCGTCAGGACGGCCAGAGAATCGAATAACCCCTGACGCTGAAAGGAGGTCGCTTTGGCGACCACGAACCTGACAAGTGCAGATGCCTACCTCAAGAACGTCTACTTCCAACCCTGGGTCGAGCAGCTCAACCAGGAGACGGTGATTCTCGACACGCTCGAGAAGACGAACGCGAACGACATGGGAACGTTCGGCGGCCGTCAGCTGATCTTCGCCGCGCACTCATCCCGCAACCGCGGGCGCGGGGCGACCTCCGACGGCGGCAACCTGCCGGCGGCGGGGACGCAGGGCGGTGTCGACGGGATCGTCAACATCAAGTACTTCCAGGTCGGGATCGAGCTGTCCGACCAGGTGATCCGCCAGACCAAGAACGATCAGGTCGCGTTCGTCCGCGAGCTCGACTTCGAGATGACCGGCGCGAACAAGGACATGCGCAAGGAGATGACGCGCATCGCCTACGGAACGGGCGACGGCCTGCTGGCGACGATCACCGGCACCCCGGCTGGGGGCACGTCGATCACCGTCGACTCCGGCCAGTACATCGCCGTCAACGACGTCGTCGACATCGTGCTGAAGGCGACGGGTGTGGTCACGAACGGCGTGCTCGCCACCACGGTCACCGCGGTGTCGTTCGCCGGCGCGACCCCGGAGTCGTCGACGCAGGCGAACGCCACGATCACGATCTCCCTCCCGACCGCCGGGGCGACCGCGAACACCTACGGCGTGTACATCGCCGGCGACCGGTCGCTCGAGTCCGACGGCCTGCGGAACATCTGCTCGACCGGCCGGACGCTGCATCAGATCAACTCCGCCACGGCCTCGAACGGGTTCTGGGACTCGAACGTCAAGGACCTGACGTTCACCGCCAAGCCCTCGGAGGACGGGATCATGCAGCTCGCGCAGCAGATCCGCCAGCGGTCCGGGTTCACCCCGAGCTTCGGGATCATGACCCTCGGCGCGCTCAGGCGGCTGAGCAACACCTACACCTCGGGCAAGCGGTGGAACGACGGCAACGCCACCGACTACAAGGGCGGGTTCGACACGATCTTCGTGTCCGCCGGCGGGCAGCCGATGCCGATGCGAGGCGACCCCGACGCGCCCTGCGGCCACCTGTTCCTGCTCAACACCGACGGCCTGTGCTGGTCGCAGATCGGGCCGCCGGACTGGCTGCAGCCGCCCGATGACAAGGGAAGCGTGTTCCAGTTGAAGTCGGCAGGCACCGGCGCCTGGGCGCGCATCTGGCAGGCGTGGCTGATCTGGGACTGCTGCCTCGTGTCCATCGCTCCGGTCCGCCAGGGCAAGATGATGAACATCCAGGACGACGTGCCGGTGGTGCGCGCGTAGTCCCTGAACGACTAGGAGGCGCGTCAGTGCTAACAGCGGACTCACCCGAGCACCGTCGCTGACGCGCCTCAGCTTGGGAGGTGATCGAGATCGAAGTGGAACCCGCCACGGTCGAACAGGTCCGCGTCGCCTACGAGACAAACGAGTGGGTGATCATCGGCGCCGACTCCTCGAGCACCGTCAAGAAGATCCAGGAGATCGACCCGAACCTCCGCGTGCGCTTCTCCCCGCGCGCGGGCATGTTCGCGATCTACGAGGCGCATCGGCCGGTCCCGCCGATCCTCACCTGCCGCGCGCACCGGAACTCCAGCGGCACCTGGGAGGGCCTCGACGACCGCGTCGTCCGCCGCCTCGAGTTCATCGACCCGCACGGCCGCGGCGGCTACGACTACACCGCCGCGCTCGAGCAGGGCCGCCTCGACCGCGAGAAGCGCGACCGCGAGGCTTTCACCCGCAAGACCGAGGACGGCGGCGAGCGCATGAGCCATGCGATCCGCAAGGAACTCGGCCTTGGCAGCTATCGCGGGCAGATCTTCGTGCCGAGGAACATCTCATGATCTGCAAGCGCTGCGGCAATGCGATGTTCCCCTGTCAGGAGTCGCTCGTCCCGGCGATGATCTGCCGCTGCGGTCACATCGTCCCGATCACCGGGGCGCGCCCCGTCCGCCGCCCGCGCCGGCGCGATCTCCTCGCGCTCGACCGCGTCGCCCGCCGCGAGCGCATGAAGAGACTCGCATGAATCTCGGGGACATCCGCAACGAGGCGATGCGCAACGGCTTCGACCCGATCCTGTTCGGGGTCTCGCGGATGAACCAGTTCATCAACGACGGCTACCAGTACGTGTGCTCGCAGACGAACTACACCGGGGACGAGGCCACGCTCGACTTCCCGACCGCCGCCGGCACGAGCCTCTATCCGCAGCCGCTCGACGCCTCCGACATCCGCAATCTCCGCGATGCCGACCGCAATCTCGAGCTCCAGGCCGTCGCCCTGCGGCAGCTCGACCGGTCGAACCCGCAGGCGACCGGGCGGCCGTCGGCGTACGCGCTCAACGGCGCGAACTTCCAGCTGTTCCCCGCCCCGGACGGGGTCTACAACCTCGAGTGCCGCTACTGGCGCATCCCTGCTGCTCTCGTCGCCGACACGGACGTCCCGATCATCCCGTCGATGTGGCACTGGCTGCTGTGGTCCTGGGCGGTCGCACAGGCCTTCCGCGCCGAGGATGACGTGCAGCGCGCCGGGGCGTGGGATGCGCGCTTCGCCAAGGGCCTGTCGGACTTCAACGCGGCGGTCCGGTTCAACACCGATCAGCCTACGGTCGCGAAGTCGATGTGGAATCCGCGGCCGGCGTACGGCCGCTACGGATATTGAGTAATCCCTACTCAGTTGAGGAGGTGATGCCCAAATGCCCAGCGGTCCTCCGCTGAACTTTGTAGTCCCGTGACTTTCATGGTGGGCTCAACGTTCTAGATAGTCCTCGCCTCCTCGAGGACAGCCAAGCTCGTGACGTGATGAATGTGCAGGGCACAACGGCCGGGGCGATCGTGAAGCGCGCGGGTCTCTCGACGTTCGCGACCCCGAGCGCCGCGCTGCAGTCGCTGATCGCCTGCGAGGGCACGCCGGTCAGCGCGCTTGTCGGCGCCACCGCCAGCAGTCTGGTGTCGGTCAATACCGCGGGCGCGGTGAATGTCATCAAGGCTTCCGGGGTCACAAATGGCCGATGGGAAGGCCTGCTCATGCCGTCCCCGTCGCAGGGCCCGCTGTTTCTGATCAACGGCGTCGACCCGCCGCAGCAATGGTCGGGGGCGACGTCGGGCACGCTCACCGGGGCGTGGACGGCCACGTCGGGCACGAACACGAACGTTCCCGGCGGCACCAACGGCATCCCGAACGGCAAGTACTCGACGCAGGCCGGAAACCAGATGTACATCACCGGCGTGGCCGCGTTCCCGAATCGGGTGTACGTGTCGGCGCTCGGGGACGCGACTCTGTGGGATTCGACGATCGTTCCCGACAATGCGCACAAGACGGGCGGCGCAAACTGGTTCGACCTCGACGCGAACGACGGCCAGGTCATCACCGCGATCGGCCGGGTCGGCCCGTACGTCCTCGTGTGCAAACCGCGGAAGTCCTACGTGATTATCGCTCCGGGCTCCGGTGCCGTGATCAACGGGGTCGGCGACACTCCGAACATTCGCAACCTGTCGGACTCGGTCGGGTGCGTCGCGGACCGCTCGATCGCCACCGGCGCGGCGGGCACTTACTTCCTGTCCGAGGGCCGCGGCGTGTACGTCACCAACGGGTCGAAGCTCACCCCGACCTCGGACAAGATCCTCCCGATCCTCCAGGGCATCGGGAATCAGCTGCAGAACGCGTGCGGGTTCTACTTCGCCGGGCACTACTACCTGTCGATCGCCTCGACGGGTGCCGCCCCGAACGACATCACGCTCGACTACGACGAGATCCTCGGCTCGTGGTGGAAGCACTCCTTCGGCTCCTCCGAGCTCGTCGCGTGGCACCCCTCGACGGTCGCGCAGCTGTACTCGGCGAAGTCCACAGCCGCGATCGTCGACCAGTGCTTCACCCCGGGCGTCAACGTCGACAACGGCGTGCCGTTCACCTGGGCATGGAAGGGGCCATGGCAGTCGCCGTCGTTCTACCGCCGGCGGATGTACCCGTCGACGTGGTATCGCAAGCGCCTGCGGCAGATCCGCCTCGAGGGGTTCGGCACGGTCGACTACTACCTCGCGAAGGACTTCGTCGCGACCGAATCGCTGATCCGGGCGAACTGCTTCCCCACCACGATCCTGAACCCCTCGACGTTCGGCGGCGGCGGCACGTTCGGCGGTAGCGGGGCGCTCGGCGGTACGTTCGGCGGTGGCGCCCCGGTTGGCGAGGCCGAGGTGTTCTCGCTCGGGGTCGCGCGCGCGTTCTCGCAGGTGTTCTCCGCGACGTCGAACACGCAGGACGAAGTGCTGTCGTACACGCTGGCGCTGAC
>Ga0126371_10004020_pt1 | contig 12942 bp, 6 predicted proteins | sample PanSoiMetaPlot_4_FD_110145 | JGI IMG/M metagenome (GOLD analysis project Ga0126371, IMG submission 110145) | Tropical forest soil microbial communities from Panama - MetaG Plot_4 | ecosystem: Environmental > Terrestrial > Soil > Tropical forest > Bulk soil | place: Panama | collected 2016-02-17
AAGTAGGCGATGCTGCGCCCACCGTTACTTCCGTGGGCCCGCGTTACGATAGCCACTAATCGTCAAGTGGAATCCGCCCGGTTGCGCGGCGCCTCCGGAGTTTCCGTAATACGCGGTAACGGATAGTTGCGAACCTCGGGGAATCGCAACAGGCGTCTTCAAGATATAGGGCGAAGGCCAATCCACGGGAAAATCTTTCGCGAATAACAGCACTTCGGTCCCGCCGTCGGGTTTCCGGGCCGATACCTCGATCGATCTGGCGCCCGGCGAGACATCCGGCCGAAGCGCGAGGACGTATGTATCGTTCGCCATCCGCGTTTCCGAGTGGAACCTCTGCGACGCCGCTCCTGCGGGCACTTCTCCGTGCGCTTCGAGCGTTAAGTCCGAAACCACCACGGAGGAAGAGGGGTCCGCGAAGAACAGACCTAGCGTCCCGCGATCCACGAGGCGTTCCTTCGCCCCTCGATAATGAATCTCCGCCACGATGTGAGCTCCGGCGGGCAACCGGTAGGCAGTTCCTTTTGGCAGACTCATGAATCCGTACCATGGAGTCCAGCTTCCAAGCCATTGGCCGGTTTCCTGGACTGTGAAAAACACTGCGCGGACCACGCGGCGATCGCCAGGCATGTATTCCACAGCGCGGATACGCCGATCCGCCGTTAGCCCTACGTCGATCGCCACACGTTTCACCTGATTCGCTGATTGAGGCTCGATTGTGTTCGCGGGGAGTGGGCGAGTCAGATCCGGCGAGCCGAGGCGCCAATGGCCAAAGTCCGCATGCGCGCCCACTTCCTTGGGGCGCGATGCGTCGCCCGCGACATTCGCGAATACAGTGCCTGAATTGCGCGGCGCCAGACCCTCCACCCAGGAAACGATGAACTGCGTTTCGCGCAAAGTGAGGCTGTTGTCATTGGCGAACAGACCGTAGCCCGGAACCGCGGCCCATGGCGGCATGTGGCGGGCGATCGCATCGGCCCGGATCGCCCGGCGCTGTAGGAAAGTCTGCTCATACGTCTCCAGCGGGAAAGACGGGCCGCCTTCGTCGTGACAGATGACGCAGTGTTTGTTCAAGATTTGGACGATTTCACGATCGAACAGAACGGTGGTAGTCAGAGTTTCGTGCGCCAGCGCAGACGCGGAACAGGCGATCGCTGCCAGTGGAATGAACTTCTTCACGGCTCGACCACGTTGAAAGTGAACGCGAACGTATGAACCCTGTCGTTCCGGCGGAATTGAGTCCAGGCGCGAAAATGACCGGGCTTGGGCATCAGCCCTTCGAAAGTCACCTCCGGCCCGCCGCGCAATTTCTCGAGATCGGCGCCAGGTGGAATTAAGAATACGGGCGGGCCGCCGTCGTCGTCCGGCTGGGCCAGAATGTCCAACGGATGGGAATGGACGTAATCCACCATGTCTTCGCTCATGATGAGCGTATGCCCGAACGCGCCCAGGTAGGTTTGTAAATCGCTGATCGGACGCCCGGTGGCGGAATCGGTCAAGAAATAATTCATGTGGCAGTACAGGCCCACTCTGCATACCGGCGGATCGTAGGAGACCGTGGCGGTGATATCGTCTACCGTCTTCTTTGAAATCGCGTCCGGCACAAGATGTGCGCTCTCGCCGGCTAGATCGCCCGAGTAGCCGGCCGTGACCAGCGGGCGCGAGAGAAACTGCGGCGCTCCACCACTGGGCATAAAGTCGGAAAGGATTTTGTAGTAGCCGGGCGTTGGCAGAGTCGTGTCGATGGTCCAGGTTCCATCGGACTGCTCCTCCGGGTGAATGTGCTGAAAGTACTCCATGTCCTGGCTAATGACGAACAGATGGAACTGCTTCTCGTGCACGGTCTCGAACTTCTTGACCTGCTCGCCTGTGCCGGGATGGAACATCTTGAACGTAAGCGTTGCCTTTTGGCCCGGCTTCACCACTTCGGGCGTGGTGTGGAAATCGAGTTGGTAGTCGCGGACGTCGAAAGGCTGAGCCCGCACCAGCTTCATACCGCAGCGAGGACAGGTTCCGGCAATGTCCATCGTGTAATCCGGATGCATCGGACATACCCACGCCGTTTCTTCCTCGGGGGCGGAACTTTGGAAGAACGCAATCGCCGCCGAGGCTGCCGCCAGGAGCGCCAAGATCAAAACGGCGGCCGATTTCCTGCCTAGCATGACTGTTCTCAGTCTACCGATGTGGGCTGGTCGCGTTACCTTCGTACACGCCGGAACCGGCTCCGGGCAGCTCGTTGGCTCGCGGCCCGGTATACTTCGCGACGTGTAGCCCGGTCTTGTTGTCCACCCAATAAATCAATCCATCCTTGAACACGGGATACGTTCTGGCAATGCCGTGCGGAAGCGTAAGCGCGTATCCCACCTCCCTCGGCGTTTGGGGAATCGAGATATCGATCACACGCAAGCCGTGCCCATACCACGTGTTGAAGACCAGGTTTTTGAATACGGTGGGGTTATGGTTCTGCTGAGCCACGATCTGCCGCCGCGCGCCGTTCGGCTCGGTGATTGCCTGCGTGAGGCATTCCTCGAGCTGGTTATCGGGAATGGAAAAGGCGCCCACCATAATCGGGGTGATCTCCGATTCCACCGAGACGATTCGCGCGTAATTCAGCGGGCAGCCGCCGTTTTCGTCAGTAAGCCAAACGTAGGCTGGCCGCCCCTTCGTGTTTCCCTTCACCTGCGCGGGGCGATTGGGCACAAACACCGCGCTATGCGTGCCCGTCGGCGTGGCGTTGATCGGCGGATACACGTCGAAGCGCGAGCGGGTCAGCAGCACCAAATAACGTTGCGCCTTGGCTTGATCGGACCCATTGGACGCCAGATACGCCTTCAGCCCAGGATCGTTGTTAATCACCATGTGGACGCAATCGTTGGCCAGCGCCGGAAGCTTAGAGGCGTCGATCGCGCCGTTGACGGAAACGATTGTCGAGCGCAGGTTGCACCCAGCGCCGGCCGCGGCAAGCTCCGAATCGCGATGGTGCGCGATGGCTTCCGTGTCGAGCACGTAAAAACCGGCGGTAGTTCCGGCAATATAGGCGCGCTCTCCATCGTCCAACACGGATAGCGAATGTAGCCGGTTCTGTTCGTTGTTTTGGAAATTTGCCGGACGGCCGGCGAGATTCTTGTTTTCACTGAAATCCAGAAAACGGCCATCGGAAAACAGGCCCGTGGCGTCAGGTTTTTCATTCACCGGCGGGCCGCCCACGTCTTGCAATGTAAACGTCGCCAGAAGCTTCGCTTTGGGCAGCATTTCACCTGTATCTTCATCTGTGACGGCGAGCACAAACAGATCCGGCGTCTTCATCCCAGGGTGCTCCTGATCGGGCAATCCTGAAGTCCAATTCGTCATGTAAGCCAGAACACGATTGGAATTGGCCGGGTCATGCCACAGGAAGAACTCGTGCGACTGGCCGCCGAAATCCGTGATTTCGCTCTTTGACATGGGCAGGCAGGTGTTCATGTCGATGCGATAAGCTTCCATCCGGCCAATCGTATTGGTTCCGGCATTCCGCGCCATGATGTAGCGGTCTTCGCCCTTGGAAGTCTTATAAACGAGGCCACGAAGCTCGCGATCGTCGAATCCCTGATTGCCCTCGAACATCGCCGGAATCTCGCCGACTTGCATCGGCGGCTTTTTTTCGGGGTCGGGCTGGATTTTGAAAATATTGATCGCGTGTTTCCGTCCGGCGCCGTTGCCGTGTCCTACAAAAATGCAGTCGCCGGCGATGCCCAGTCCGCGGCCGTCGCCCGCCGCCTCCAGATCGCCGCCTCGCCAAGCGCCCGAGGCCGGATCCTTCACGGAAGGCACTGTGATGACCCAATGAATCGGCTCTATATTGCGGAACAGATGCAGTTCCTTTTCAAGCTTCGCGACGCCCGCCCGGGCGTCCGCTTCCGAAGAGAACGGATCTAGTTCGCCCTTTGCGTTCACGCGGACCGAAGGCATTTGCCCGATGGGCGTGTCGAACGTCGAGGGTTGGCAACCGGCAGGATCTTTGGAATAATCGACACACTGAGCCTTCAGTGGCCCGCCGAGAGCGGCGGCAAGCAACGCCGCTCCGAAAATTGCAACAGGGTGCTTGAGATTTCGAGTTTGTTTCAGCATGAGGACGCTTACCCAGAGCGATTCTATCCCGGCACGAATTTTGGTTCAACCCTCGTCGCCGCGTCTAAAAGGTAAAGCGCGCGATCAGCGTCCCTGAGCGTCCCACGAGCAGAGGTATGCCAAGACCCGACGCCACCGCCGTTGGAATCGTGGCCGCGCTGGTCGAGGCGCCCGGCGTCGCGTATGCGTTGACCACTCCGAAGCCGCTGGTATAGATGCTTAGCCCATTCCTCACCGGCAGATTCTGAGGCCCGACCGTGCTGGGCGCGGGCATAAGCGTCCGGTTGAAGATGTTGACAAATTCGCCGCGGATCTGGAAATTGACTCTCTCCTTGATCCGGAAATTCCTGCTGATATTTGCGTTCTCGGTGGGATGACGCGGACCGCGGAAATCGCTGTACAGCGTGCTGGCGGCCGGACAAGTGCCGTTGGTGGGGCATGCCGCCCATGCTGCAGGATTAAGAACAATGTCGGTGTAGGGATTGTAGCTGTGTATATCGTTTACGTTCTTCAGATACAAGGGCTGGCCCGGAACGCGCGATTCCTCACTGGTCAGATAATTCGCCGTCGGGCTCGTGGGAGGCGTGAGAAACTGGCCGCTTTGATAAAGGGCGTAACCGCCGATCTGCCAATCCTTCGTGATCGCGTTTGCCCATTTCGGCAGGAATTCCGCTTTTTGCACTATGTAGGTGAAGTTGAAGGTCAGCGACTGCGGCGGGATTTGCTGGAGCGCCCATTCGTTGCTTGCGGGATTGAAAAAATCCTGCCGGGCCGGCCGAGTGAAGCCCTTGGCCCATGTATACGCGCCGCTGGCCTGCAAGCCGTGCGAGAGGCGCTTGGTCGCCTTCATTTGCAGCCCATCGTAGCGGGAGTCGCCCGTCGCGGAGCCAGTGGGTCCTATGGCTCCAAACTGCGGGAACGGATAGAGGGCGCTCTGGAGCGAGTTCGTGGCGGGGAAACCGGAGTAGGGAAAGAGATTCGTAATTCCTCGCGCGCTCATTGCCTGAACGACCTGGGTGCTGTTGATGGACTGAGTCAACAGAGTCCGATCGTTATTGTTGCTGTAGGTGGAGCTCGCGCAGACCCCGCCTCCCGTAGAACAAGGCCCTGTTCCGGGGTAAGGATACAAACCGAACTGCGCGTAGCGCGCGGCCGGAATCTGGCTCAGATAACCGAGGGGGCCGCTCAGCCATGCCGCACGATTCGCAACGTAGGAGGCCTCCATGACGAAATTCTTGGTGATTTCGCGCTGTATCCCGACGCTCCACTGGTTGATGCGAGGGGGACGGTTCTGGTTAGCGTCGGGCATGAAGGGCACACCGGTTGTCGTGTTCGCGATCGGATAACGATTGGGATCCGTGACGGGCCATGCCGGAGACACGATAGCGCCCGGCGTCTCGATATTTACGAATGGGTTGATGCCAGTTAGCGGATAGGTCCCATTGCCCCCCACCACGGCGCCAGCCGCCCAACCCGCAGCGGAAACGGAAGCCACCGGCGAGTACACCACTCCCCATCCGCCGCGAAACACAGTCTTGGAATTGAGCTGATAAGCGACGCCCACGCGCGGGCCAATTCCGTAGGGATAGCTGGGCTGGTAGAACTGGCAGCCGCAGGTGTTGGCGTAGCGCGTCGCGCCCGGATGGCCGCCGGCGTTAGCGTTCGAAGCGTTCATGTCGAACTGTCCCAGGCGCCCGTACTGTTCGTGAGGAACCGTCGCCAAGTCCCAACGCAAACCGTAATCCAGGGTGAGTTTGCGAGTCACTTTCCACGAATCCTGCAGGAACAGCGCCCACTGCTTGTATCCCATGCGGTAGTCGTAGAGAGGCGTTTGCGAAGTGGAGCTGTAATCGCCCAGCAGCCAACTGGCAAAGCCGAAACCTGTGGTGTATCCGTTGAAGCTGTTCGCAGGAGTAAAGGGCTGCGACGTCGGACCCGCGCCCGCGTTCAGCGTAACGCCTGAATAGATGATTTCGGGGGTGCCTTGCAAGTACAGCTCGGAGCCGATTTTGTAGGTATGCTTACCACGCACCCACGTCGCGCTCGCGTTAAAGCTGGGCTTGTCTTCGTGCCACAGGTTCTGAATTTGACCCGACGTGCCGAAATTCTGCATGCCGCCTGCGCCCAAGCAGGCCGTCGTGGAACCTGCAGGTAACGCGCACAGCCCGAGGATGGATGGAAACTGGCGGCTCTGTAGAAATCCTGCAAGCCCGAATGATGACGGGTCGAAACTGATGAACGGCGCCTTGTCGCTGAAGCGCGTGTAATACATGCCAGCGCCCAGGTGCAGCAAAAGGGTTGGCTTCAATGTGCGGTCGTAGTTGAGGCGCTCGACAAAGGTCGAATAATAAGTGCCACGGTACTGGCCGATCTCGAGCGGCAGGCCGTCCGCCGCGCCGAGGCCGGAGGAGAGCGGCGTCTGAGTCTGAGTCTCCTGATAAAAGAAAGACAGTTTGTCGGCCGGATCGATGTTGTGGTCGATCTTGAAGGACGGGATGTCCGAATATCTTTGGCCTGGCACGATGCCTGCGTAATTGGCAGTGAGATTGGAATTCTGTGCCGTCGCCCCAAGCTTCTGGAACAGATTCAAGAAATTCACGGTTACCGGATCGAAGCGCGATGGCGGAATCACGTTTCCCGGGAATGGATTTGCGTACCCGAGATTATTGGCGGGGTTGACCGCCCGCGTGGTGGGATCGTAGATCTCATTTGCGAACATCTGACGGCCCAATGCGTCCAGTTGAATCGTCGGAACGCCCAATGCCGTCGTCTGAATCCCATACGTTGAGCAAAGACTGCAATTCCCATTTGGCGAGATCGCGGCGAAGTTTCCGCTCAGATAGGCCGTCGCTGGGACGGTATCGGTGAAGGTGTAGGTCGTGGTCTCGAGAAATTCCTCGTAGTTGAAGAAAAAGAAGGTCTTGTTTCGGCCATTGTAGATTTTTGGAATGACGATGGGGCCGCCGAGAGTGCCACCGAAATCGTTGCGGCGGTTTCGCGGCCGGAGTTTTCCGACACCCGAGCTGTTAACGGTGAATGGATTGCCCGCGTTCAGGTCTTCATTGACGAAGTAGTCGTAACCGCTGCCGTGATATTGGTTCGTGCCCGACTTCATGTTGAAGTTAATCACCACGGAGCCCACGGTTCCGTATTCGGGAGCGTAGTTGCTGGTCTGAAAGGAAACTTCCTGGATTGCGTCCGCGCCGGGCTGAGCGCTCGCGCTATAGGCCGGCAGGATGTGCTGTGTCGCGTCCTGGCCTTCGATGCGGATCGATTCAGTTCCGCTAAGACCGTTGAAGACCACGCCATAGTCCGGGACGTAATTACTCAGCCCTGGGAGCGACTCCAGCACGTTAAACGGATTGCGAAAGCCTGCGACGCCGGCATTGGCCGTGCCGATGCCCATGAGCGGCAGATCGTCGATCTGCTTCAGCGTGATATTGTGGGCCAACTCGCCGGTTTGCGTCGCCAGCAGCGTGGCTTGATCGGTGACCGTGACGGATTCGGCTGCATTGCCTATCTGTAGGGTGATGTCTTCTGGGAGGACTTGGTTTGCCGACAAAGCGAGGTTCGCATGCGTGTAGGCTTTGAACCCCTGCACTTGAACGGTAATGACGTAGGTCCCAACCGGGAGGTCGGGGATTGCATAGTTGCCCGTGTTGGTCGACGTTCCGCGAAAAATGACCCCGGTTTCGGTGTTCCTGGCCTCCACCACCGCGGCGGGCACGACGGCGCCGCCCTGATCTGTAACGGTTCCAGTGATAGTTCCGCTGCCTACTTGGCCGAAGCCCAAGGACACGAACAAGAGACAGATGAACACGGACCTGAACGCTCTTAGCTTCATCGGCGTAGTCTCCTGGCGGCGAGTCGAGCCATTTGAAGATAATGCGCCGTTTCGAGCTATGCAAGGCACGCGTTGCGTTTTAACCCTGCGATCGCGATTCTCCTGAAGCTGCAATGCCCAAGCAGGAATGGCTGGGCTAGAATTTGAGTTGCCGTATCTTTCCAGCGTTACTTTAACCATTCTGTTGGTGGTGTTCTTAGCCACCATAATTCGATCCACTTTCGGGTTTGGCGAAGCGCTCGTCGCGGTCCCGTTGCTCGCCCTCACCACTTCCGTCCAGATCGCCGCCCCGCTTGCCGTTTTGCTATCCATCACCATCGCCGGTGTCGTTGTCGCCCAAGATTGGCGAAAAATCCATCTCCGCAGCACAGTCTGGCTGCTCGCGCCGACATTTCTGGGCATCCCCCTGGGTGTTGCGCTGCTGACAAGCGCTCACCAGCACGCTGTCAAGGCTGCTTTGGCGATCGTTATCATGGCATTTTCAGCCTACTTGCTTTTTGCCAGGCGACCGCCTGAACTTCACAGCGACAGCCGTGTGTGGCTCCTGGGTTGCGGGTTTTTGGCAGGAGTGCTTGGGGGCGCTTACGGAATGAACGGGCCGCCTCTAGTGATCTACGGCGCGATGCGCCGCTGGTCCCCGCAGCACTTCCGTGCAACTCTGCAAGGCTATTTCCTGCCGGCGAGCATTGTCGCGATGGCGGGCTATTGGTTCGCGGGACTGTGGGTTCCCGCCGTAACGCACTATTATTTGATTTCCCTCATTGTCGCGATTCCGGCGACTTTCTTGGGCCGGCTGCTCAACCATCGTTTGGACAAAGGAGCCTTTCTCAACTACATTTATGTCGGACTGATGTGCATCGGACTGTTATTGCTTGTTCAAGCAATTCGAAGGGCGTAAGGCACCCGAGTCTTGACGATCATCACCACCGCGACCTCAAGGAATACTTCTGCACGGACACGAATCGTCTCGCGGCGAAGTAGCCCAAAAGGGCCTCCGGCTTGACGATTTAACTCAATCGCTGTAATCTAGCCGACATCCTAGGGAGGTGTCTCGATGCGCTCTGTACTCCTGCTCACCCTTGCGGCCGTGGCTCTCGCTCAAAGCGATCGAGGGACGATTACCGGCGCAATTTCCGATCCGGCGGGCGCGGTGGTTGCGAACGCGCCTATAGAGGCCCGAAACGTGGCTACCAGCGCCGTGTATCAGGTCGCCAGCTCGTCCACGGGCAACTACACACTGGCCGAGCTGCCCGCAGGCAATTACGAGATTTCTGTCGGCGTGCCGGGGTTCAAGAAGTATGTTCGGCAGGGTTTGACGGTTCAGGTAGCGCAGACGCTGCGCATCGACATCATGCTGGAGGTCGGCAGCGCGTCCGAGTCCGTCACGGTTACCGAGGTGGCTCCGTTGCTCAAGACCGAGAGCGGCGAGCTGAGCCACAACGTGACTACGGATCGCATCGACAGCCTGCCTCTGCTGCCCACCGGCGCCGCGGCGGGCAATTCGGGTATCCGGAATCCCATGGCGGTGGTCGCGCTGCTGCCGGGTTCCTTTTATGCCGGCACGGGAGCCAACGCTACGAATTCGGCGGTGCGGATCAATGGCGCACCGACCAATACGGAAGTGATTCTCGTCGAGGGCCAGGACGCGACGAATCCCATCGCGCAGGGCCTGGTGCAACAGAACCAGCAGGGAGCCGATGCCATTCAGGAGTGGGCTATTCAAACCAGTAACTACGCCGCGGAGTTTGGGCAGGCCGGCGGCGGCATCATGAACGTGACCATGAAATCCGGAACGAATCAATGGCATGGATCAGGCTACGATTACTTGGTCAACGAAGACCTGAACGCCGGCCAGCCTTTCACGAATTCCGGAAACGGGCACTTGCTGCGGCCCCAGACCCGGAGAAACGATTTCGGATTTACTTTGGGTGGTCCGGTGTGGATTCCCAAAATCTACAATGGGCGCAACAAGACGTTCTTCTTCTTCAGTGGAGAAGAATACCGGCTCGGCCAGAACGTCATACCAACGGCGATTTCGGTTCCAACCCCGGCCTATCGTCAGGGAGATTTTAGCGCTGCTCTGCTCAAGACCACGCTGGGTACGGACCCACTCGGCCGTCCGATTGTCGGCAATCAGATCTACGATCCCACCACGGCACGGACGGTTAGCGGCCAGGTGGTGACCGATCCGTTCCTCAACAACACGATTTCCCCAACCCGGTTCGATCCGGTCGCGATGAAGATCCAGAATCTGCTTCCGCAGCCCACGAATCCGTCATTGCAGGCGAACAATTATCAACAGCAGTACTTCAGCCAGAGAGTCACAAACACACCTTCTATCAAAATCGATCAGTCAATCGGATCGAAGGATAAGCTCGCGTTCTATTGGTCCATGATCCATACATTCTGCTGGTATTGCTCCGGCGCCGATGGCTTGCCTCAACCGATCTCCGGCGATATCGGGACGGATATTCGGGGGAACACATCTCGCCTGAGCTATGACCGGACGATTTCGCCGACCCTTCTTCTGCATTTGGGCATAGGCTTCGCGCAAAACAATCTGGGTCAGCCGGCGGTCACGCCCGATTACGATGTTTGCGGACAGTTGGGATTATGCGGCCCGTTTGCGCGGCCGGCCACGTTTCCGGTGTTTCAGAATCTGGCGAACGCTCAGGGCGGATTAGGGGCCATCGGGGTGAACGGAGCGCCCGGAACCGCGCTGGGCCAGGGATCCCATAACTATACGATCAATGAGACTCCTAGCGCGATCGCCAACCTTACATGGGTCAAGAGTAATCACACTTATAAATTCGGCGGTTCGTTGTATCTGAACGGCAATATCGTCTATAACAACTCCACTCTCAATGGAACCTACGTCTTCAGCAATCTTCAGACCGCGCTGCCGTACGTCGCGCAGAGCAGCACGACGGCCAGCGTCGGCGGCAATACAATCGGTTTTCCTTACGCCAGCTTCCTTCTCGGTCTGGTCAACACCGGCAATATTCATGACCCATCCGACGCCCGCATCGGCAAGCATCAGTGGGCGGGCTATGCTCAGGACACCTGGAAAGTCACGCGCAAATTCACGCTCGACTACGGCCTGCGGTACGATTTTTCGAGCTACTTCAAAGAGCAGTTCGGACGCGCGCCGCAGTTCGCGCCGACCCTGCCGAATTCTGCCGCAGGCGGGCATCCCGGAGCGACGATTTATCAAGCCACCTGCCATTGTGAGTTCGCCAACAATTATCCCTATGCATTCGGGCCTCGCCTGGGCGCGGCTTATCAAATTACGTCCAAGACGGTGGTGCGGGCCGGATTCGGAATCGTCTATACGGGTTCGCCCCTGTATGGTTCGGGCAGCGGCGCGGGCAATGCAAGCAATCCGTTCGGACCGAACACCAACCCCTCGCAGCCGAGCATGATCCTGAGCGGGTCCACACCCTTCACGGCGGCGCAGATCGTATGGCCGAATCTCGACCCGGCTCAATTCCCAAAGGTGAGTCCCGGACAACCTCCTGTGGGCGCGGGGCCGCCGGCGGTCATCGATCAGAACGCAGGCCGGCCGGCGCGTAATCTTCAATGGAGCTTCGGAATTCAGCGCGAGATTTTCCGCAACCTGGTGGTTGAGGCCGCGTATGTGGGAACTCGCGGCGCGTGGTGGGCGCCCGCGGGAGCAGCCGGAAATATCGCCGGCACGCTTGTTAACTACAACTACGTCACGCCGGACCTACTCAGCGCCTACGGGCTCAATCTGAACAATCCATCGGACCGGGCGCTTCTTACCGCGCAAATCGGTTCCGCCGCAGCGGGGCGATTCCAGAACAAGATTCCTTTTGCCGGATTTCCTTTGACGGCCACCGTTGCCCAGTCGCTCCGTCCGTTCCCGCAATTTAACTCCGGGCTGAGTGCGACGTGGTCGCCGCTGGGCGACACCTGGTACGACTCGCTCCAGGTGAAAGTGACAAAGCGCTTGTCGCACGGTCTGGATTTGATCTATAACTTCACCTGGGCCAAGGATCTAGACAATCTGGAAGGAACGTTCTTCCCGATCGATGTCGGCAATCGCGCTACTGCCAAAACGCTGTCGACGCTGTACCGGCCTCTGGTTACGAGCTTCGCGGTGAATTACACCGTGCCTAAATTCGAAGTGGGCCAATCGGCGGGATGGAGAGGGCTCTCATGGGTAGCTCGCGACTGGCAGCTCGGCGGGTTTTTCCAGTACGCCAGCGGCGCCCTGATTCCACCTCCGGTGGCGAACGCTAGCCCGACGATAACTGCACTGGATTTCCTGAACACGGTTCAAAATCGCGTGCCTGGGGCGCCTTTGTTCACCAAGGATCTCAACTGCCATTGCTTCGATCCCGGCACGACGTTCGTGCTGAACCCGGCGGCATGGACCAACCCCGCGCCTGGACAGTTCGGGACGGCTACGTATTACAACGATTACCGCGCGCAACGCCGTCCCGTGGAGAACCTCGCGATCGGGCGCGTGTTCCCGATTCGCGAACGAGCCAGCTTCAACATCCGGGTGGAGTTCACCAACATCTTTAACCGGACGGAGCCGAACGATCCAACTTCGACCAATCCTCAGGCGGCGCAAACAGTGGGATCAAATGGCCAGACGACTGCCGGATTCGGATACATCAATACGCTCGGGACTACCTTCGCCGCACCCCGGCAGGGGCAAGTCGTAGCTCGATTTCAGTTTTAGGCCGTCCTTGACCCTGTTCAAGCCTTCGCATATAGTCGCAACGTTTACGTATAGCTTCAGGAAAGGGGAACTCATGAAGTCACGCTGGATTGCCGTCTCTCTGTGGATGATCGGGCCGCTTGCATTCGCTCAAAGCGATCGGGGCACAATTACGGGCACGATATCCGATCCGGTTGGCGCCGTAATCCCCAACGCGCCAATTCAGGCGAGGAACGTCGCGACCGGAGCGATCCACCAGGCAGCTAGCACGGCCACTGGCAATTACACCCTGGCCGAACTGCCC
>Ga0126371_10004021_pt1 | contig 12942 bp, 7 predicted proteins | sample PanSoiMetaPlot_4_FD_110145 | JGI IMG/M metagenome (GOLD analysis project Ga0126371, IMG submission 110145) | Tropical forest soil microbial communities from Panama - MetaG Plot_4 | ecosystem: Environmental > Terrestrial > Soil > Tropical forest > Bulk soil | place: Panama | collected 2016-02-17
ATGGCGTCTACCCATCTCACCGACGCCCAGTACTCCAATGCCCAGCTTCTTCATCCCAGAAACCCCTAAGAGACTCCGTTTCCCTCGAACCTCGAAGTAAACCCTTTCCGCGAATTGGACTTCTAGCCGGCTCCTGCTGCGGCGCCCAGCTCGCTCACAACTTGCTGCAGGTACTTCAAACTCGCTGCAATGCTTTGAGCAGGCGGAATCGGCGTCGCGCCGAATTTCACATCTTGTTCTACCACCGACCATCCGGAGTAGCCGTTCTGCACGAGCGTCCGGAAAAACGCTGGAAAATCAATATTGCCTTGTCCGATCACAGTGAAAACTTTGTGTTCGATCGCGTCTTCAAACGTCCATTTGTTGCGCCGCGCAGCATCCAATACGCTCGTGTCGCAATCCTTGATGTGAACGAATCGAAGCTTGCTCCTGTATTTCTCGGCTTCCTTCACCGAATCGCCGTACCCGTAAACGCAGTGTCCGGTGTCGAGACATAGGCCGACGTTGGTGTGAGATGTTGCGTCAAAAAATTGTTCGCACTCTTCAGGGGTCTCTACGTAGGTCGCTACGTGCGGGTGGAACACGAGATCCAATCCGAAATCATTTGCCACTTTCTCAGCGTCTGCGACGATCTTGCCAATATGCTTCCACTGCTCGGCGGTGAGCTTGGGGCAACCCTCATCGTAAGCGCGCCCGGAAAACGGGTTTCTCTCGTTCGATTGGTCATCCGCGAGCACAAGAAATGGGGCTTTTAGAGTTGAGAGGAGGTCCCCGACCTTGCGGATCCGTTCCATCACCGCGGCGCTCGCACCCGGATCAGTCATTCTTACAGGCACAAACGAGGCAAGCAGCTTCAACTTCCGCTTCTCGAGTTGCGGCTGAAGAATTTTTGGATCCGTCGGAAAGAAACCGTAAGGCCCTAATTCCGTCCCCGTGTAGCCGGCTCCGAGCATCTCGTCGAGCATCTTCTCGTAGGATTGCTCCCACGACGGTCCGGGATAGTCGAGCACTCCCCAACTATCGGGAGCGGATGCAAATTGAAATCGTTCTCTAAGCGCGCTCATACGTTCCTTGTCCACTCCTCATGGAAATGAAGCACAAAAACTTCCACCGTCTATTGCCAGGGTTCCAGCACAACCTTCATCGAGTCCCCATCCATCGATTTTTGCATCGCGGCATTTACATCACGCAAGCCAAAGCGGTGCGTGACGAATTCCCGCAGCGGATAGTGCTTCATGTATCGCAACATCTGCCTCATTCCCGGCCCATAGGCCGCGGGCTCTTCGCCGCCGACACCAAGTATGCGCGCATTTTTCGCGCAGAGATGTCGGTGAGGGCTAATGCCCACTTCGCCCAGATCGGAAAAATTGCCGGCTTCCACGAGCAGTCCGCCAATGCGCAACATCTCGAGCGCTTCCCGCACAGCCTCTGGAACGCCGGCGCACTCGATCACCATGTCCGCGCCGCGGCCGCCGGTTAAGTCCTTCACGAACTGCAGGCGCTCCTGCCTTAAGGTGCTCCCTACTTTCATCGCGTGATCCGCACCCAGGCGCTTCGCGAAATTCAGGCGATAATCCGAAAGATCAACTGCGATGATGGCCCCTGCTCCCAACATGCGTGCTTTCATCAGGAAGCACATTCCCAAAGGACCGACGCCCAGGACTACGACGGTGTCGTCAAATCGAAAGGATTCATTTGGAAAAGCGGACATTTGCTTCGCACGATCCAGCCCGGCTGACACCGCAAAAATTTCCGTCAGCACTGCCACTTCGGACGGTAAATCGTCCGGCACTTTCACCAGAAAGCTTCCCGGAAGGATATATATATATTGGGACCATCCTCCGAACAAGTGCGGGGGATTCTTAGCGCTCAGGTTATTGCCATAGTCCGTTGAGTTTTCGCAGCAGTAATACGGAAAATCATGCCGGCAGTAGTAACACTTCCCGCAGGAAATATTCGCGCCGATTATTACGCGATCGCCCTCACGCAGTGGAATTCCTTCGAAGTCGGTGTACGTCCCCCTGCCAATCGCCGCGACAGTGCCGACGTTTTCGTGTCCTTGAATGATTGGAAATTCCAGTGCGCGGTTGCCGTACTGCGTGGTGTAACCTTGAAAGGTGTGCTTGTCCGTCCCGCAGATCCCGGACATCTCCATTTTAACGAGGGCGCAACCGGGAGCGGGTTCCGGAAGGGGATACTCCCGAATCTCGTAGTGCCCCGGTTTAACGAGTGTTGCCGCGAGCGCGACTTGGGCCGCCATAGATAAGACTCTTCGAGATTCCCGTCCGCCAGCCGTGTCAACCGCGCTCTACTTGAAGGCAACTGCAGAATTTCGTTCGCCGACGCTACTTGCATGTCGACTAAAAAAGCAGTTTCAGCGAAAGTTGGCCGATGCGCGGTGCTAGAGCTTGGGTAACCACGCCAAAGGTGGCCGAATTTGCCACTCCCGCGGTAAAGCCGGTAATTCCGCTCGGCGTCACGAACTGAGTGTGATTGAAAATATTAAAAAGCTCGGCGCGGAACTGCAGGTTGAAGCGTTCGGTGAGTTGAGTGTTCTTAAGAACAGCAAAGTCCCAATTGTTAATTCCCGGCCCATGAAAAAATCGCCGTCTTGCGTCGCCTTCTTGGCCCAAAGCAGACGGACCGAATGCCGCCGGACTGAAAAACTGGCCATTGTGATTTCGCGGATTTGTGATGTCGAGCGGACCGATTTGATTGGGAGTATCTACGGCCAGCGTAATCGGTCCCCCGAAGCCAGTGCCTAGCAAGGACTGGTCGTCGGTTTCGACGAGGGTGACCGGGAGACCTGTGGAGAACCGCGTGATTCCGCTGATCTGCCATCCGTTGGTGAGGCGTTTCGGCCCTCCTAGCTTGTCGATAGGCAGCGAGTAGGCGTAACTGGCAACAAAATTATGCGTGCTGTCAAAAGCCGAAAGTCCCCTGCTCACCTTTGGATTGACTGGATTTATCTGCTCACCATAGCCGGAAGAATTGTCGAACGCCTTGCTAAAAGTGTAGCCGACGAGTGTCTGTAAGCGGCCGCTCGTATGGCGCCAGTTGATCTGGCCTGAATTGTAGGAGGAAGAGCCAGCGGTAATGAAGTACGCGTTGTTTCCGAAGGGAATGATGCCGATCTCACCGTTGGGAAGGACGGTGCCACCGCTGACGGGGGCACCGCTAGACTGTACCGTACCCGCCGGCAGCGCGACGCCACTAAACGGGGCCCGGGTGCCTAGGACAAACGTATTATCCGGGCGAATATAGATGTTGTTTTCCCCACCCGGGCCGCAACCCTCGGCCTGGAGTGATAAGCACAAGGCCGGGTTACCTGGATTCGACGACAGAGAAGAAAGCAGATGGTGACCTTGGGTACCCACGTAACTTATGGTAAGCAAATCTGATTTAGTAATTTGACGCTCAATTGAAACTTCGTAATGTTCAGTGTACGGGAGTTTGTTTCTAGGGAAGAGAGCTGGCGAGCTGCCGATCGTACCGTAAAAAGAAAAGAAATCGGCCAGTGTGTCAAAAGGCACGCCAGTGGCTGGATGCTGCTGCGAAAAGTTTTTTGGCGGGACAATAACCGGATAGAAATTCTGGATCGAATTCCCGGAAGCGCGGTTGGTGAAAGGAGCTGCGAAAGTGTTAGCAAACTGACCCGTGAAGTTTCCGAATGGGGCGTCTCCAATTTGGTTGAAGTCTGTCGCAGCTTCAAACGCGGTGTAGAACATGCCCCAAGAAGCCCGGAGGCTTGTGGTTCCAGGCTTGCCGAGAATTTTTCCCAACATACCATCATAGTTTCCAAATGAGTAAGCCAGCCCCAGGCGGGGTGCAAAATTGTTCCATCGCGTAGGCGCGAGTGTCGTCGGCACATGAGGATCACCCGGGAATACCCAGCCCGTAGGTGAACCCGGAAAAACGACCGACTGCTCGCCGAGCCTCAAAGTTTGGATTTGGTTGAACTTGACCTTCCAGGGGGGGCTAACGTCCCACCGCAGTCCGTAATTAAAGGTCAGATTCGGTTTGACTCGCCAGCTATCCTGGCCATACAAACCAAAATAATAGCCACGACCATAGGAGGGAAAGGCCTTCCCCTGCACGAATGAACTGGGCGCACCAAGGAGAAAATCGACGAAGTCATTCCCTGTTTCACTCACTCCGCCATTGAAATTGGTCCCGAAGAAAAAGTTACCATTCGCTACGTTATCGATTAGGTTTTCCTCAGCCTGGTTATAGTGATATTGGCCACCGAATTTCAAAGTGTGGGTACCGATGATTTTGCTGAAGTTGTCCACGACTTGATAAACGTTTTCGATGAGTTGGTTTGGACGACTCGGCACTCCGATAACAAAATTATTGAAGTCAACTTCTGGGATGCCCTCAAGCTGGGGCACCTGAACCAGGATGCCCGGCGCCCTGTTTGCACCAGAGGCAAATCCCAGGCTGGCTAGAGTTGTTCCCAATCCGCCCTGGGGCTGGTTAAACTTGGTGTTCAGACGGAAATAGCCCACGCGAAACTCGTTCACCGACGCGGAGCTGAAGGTCTTAGTATCTCCGATGTTGATATTACTCGTCTGACCCTTCCCATCCACTTGAAACCCTGGATACAAGGGAGCATTAGACGGCCAATAGGGGTCGATCCGATCATATCTGTCGAAATAATAGTAACCTGTAAGAAGTCCAATACCAGTATTGGCATCTACCCGGCCACTGAATTTGTTGTCATGCAGATTGATCTTCCCTGAGCTCGTTGAAAACGTTCCCGTACCGCTCGCCTGATCTATAGTCCCCGGGGCTGCCGGCAGAATGAATGGGAGGAGCTTCGCCGAGATCGGATTGAAGTCGGGGACCCCCGCCGTACTCGGGAACTGGGCGTTTGGGAAAACACATGGGGCCGGAGGGCAGCCCTGGGTGAAATAAGGTTCCGCAACCGACACCGGTTCATGCAGCTGTGAACTCAATTGTGAGGCCCATGCCGGGCCGACCACTTTACCTACCAGGCTACTAGCTATGCCAGACAGGTCTCCTGATTCTGTGGCTGCGCTGGGAGCTCCGGTGATCGTTTGTGGCACAGCTTGTATCACTCGATTCCCCTGATAATCGGCAAAGAAAAAGACTTTGTCGCGCTTAATGGGACCGCCAAAGGTGCCTCCAAATTGGTTTTGATGGTAAGAACCGCGCTGTCCGTGTTGAAAAAAGTTCGCTGCGTTTAGATCCGTATTACGGAAAAATTCGAAAGCGTTGCCGTGAAATTCGTTCGCGCCGGATTTAGTAATGACGTTGATTTGGCCACCGCTGTAATTGCCATATTCCGCATCGAAGTTATTGGTCAAAATCCGGAATTCGGCGATCGAGTCGAGATTGGGAATTGCTCCGGCGGCCGAATAACCCAACTCTTGAACGAGTATTCCGTTCAGGATGAAGCCATTCGCAGCTTCGCGCGAACCGTTCACAGAGAGGCCGCCGGAGTTCAAGCTGCCTGATACCAGTGGCACCGCGAAGCCTGCCGAAATGAAGGGACCCGCGAAGGCCCCGGTCATCCCGGACGCCTGCGACACAACACCAGGCTGGAGTGCCAATAGATCGGTATAGCTGCGCGTTACCAGCGGTACGTCGGTCATCTCCTTCGCTGTGATCACTTCACCCATCTGCGTGCTCTCTGTGTCGACGTGTAAAGCCGTAGCGGATACCTCAACCTTCTCAGACGTTGAGCCGACTTGCAGCGCGACGTCGACGACCAGCTTTGAGTTAACGTCAACTATGAGTCCTGTCTGGCGGAAGGTTTTGAAGCCGGCTTGTGATACCTCAAGCGTGTACGTGCCTAAAGGGAGAGCCTGGAAGGAATAAAATCCTTGTCCGTTGGTGGTTTGCGTTTTTGAGATTCCTGTATCCACGTTGGTAACGATCACGGGCACGCTAGCAACAACTGCACCGGTGGCGTCAGTAACCGTCCCTGAAATACTCGCCGTTACACCCGCGATGAGTTGGCCGCTCAACAGAAGAATAAAACCGAACACCAGAACTACAAGAAGATGTACGCTCAATCTTCGATTTCGCATAGTCCCCCCCAAGTCCAGCAGCGCTCGGCCCAATTCTGTGACAGCCCCTTTTGGGGCCCGGACACGCGCATCCCTAGCTGTCTAACCGCTTATCACCGTGGATGGCTTATAGTGCAGGCCCCTCGTCCCTGTCAAGATGTTTTGCTTTTGATTCGTCGCGCTGTTTCTCGACGGTTTGATAACCGTTTAGAAGTACGGAGACAATTCTAGTCGGAACACGAAGAACCAACAAAACGCTGCGAGACTTAGACGCAGAGTAGCCTTCGAGGAATTCTTAGGGAGCCTTATGCAAACGGGACCACGACAGATTCCTGAAAACCAATCGCTGTCTGCGCTCGGGAACAGTCGAGTAACAATGCGGTGGTCACACGACGTCCGCGATCTTCGATTCCATCTTCTGAAAATACATCATTCCGGTCACCACGACTGCCGCCACCACCGCAGACGACACCAGCAGCATTCGCCCTGGCGGGTTTCCTGTGCCGGAAAGAGACCACCGGAAGCCCTCAATTACGCCCGCCATCGGGTTCAAACCGTAGAGCGGACGCCACTTGGCCGGGACGAGCGAACTGGGATAGGCTACCGGCGAAGCGAACATCCAGAACTGTACTAAGAAGGGAACCACATAGCGCACGTCGCGATAAATCGCATTCAGTGCCGAGAGCCACAGCCCAACGCCTAGCGCCGTCAGCACTGCCAGCAGCAAAAACAGTGGCAGCAACAGCATTGCTGCTGTCGCGTGCATGCGGTAATAGATCATGATGACGACAAACATCAAAAATGAAACGGCAAAATCCACCAAGCCCGAGAGCACCGCGGAAAAAGGCAGGATCAAGCGCGGAAAATAGACCTTCGTGATCACATACTGATTTTCGACGACTTTGTTCGTCGCGTTCGTTAGCGCGCCTGAGAAGTACATCCAGGGAAGCAGCGCGCTGTAATAAAAGACCGGGTAAGGCAAACCGCCCGATGGGATATGCGCCAGCTTGCCAAAGAACAGACTGAACACCAGCATGGTCATTAACGGCTGGAGGACCGCCCATGCAGCCCCCACAACGGTCTGCTTGTAGCGCACCTTAAGTTCCCGCCACACATAGAAATAAAGGAGCTCGCGATACTCCCACAGCTCGGTCAGCGGCAGCACCCACCACCGCGTCGGCGGCGTAATCCGCACCACCGGCACTTCAGGAGTCTGCGCTCCTTGCGGTTGCACCGCGCTGTCAATCGCGCTCATTCAGAGCCACCACCTGGTTGCGATCTAATATGCTCGACATCACTTTCCTCAATATTACGCATCAATTGACCTCTGTGGGTGACATAGCGCCTGAGAGTTCCGGCGATTTGTACCGGCACAACCGCCACTTGATTGTACGCCGCCTGGCGCCAGGAAACTGCGCCGCGAGCGGGAATCAAGTGCGTGCCCCATTGGAAAACAAGCCCAAAATTCCAAACAATCAGGATGATCGTGGCGACTTGAGCGATGAGCCAGGCGCGACGTTCGTTCCAGGCGCGCGCGAAATAATCTATGAAGCCGGCGAGGCCGAGAACAAAAAGAATGGTGAGGGAGACGAAGAAGCGGTTACCGAAGGACGAGAGGCCATCCCAATCCTGATAACAGCCGATCACGTAGAGGAATGCGACGAAAACGATGATCGAATATAGGCCTAGAATCTCGTCGCGTTTGCGCAAGAGCCACATTCCGATTACGGCGGGGAGGATGATGGGGGTCCAGCTGAAGAGACCGTGATCGGAGGAGAAGCAAACTTTGAGGAATGCAGGGGAATTCAGAAACCAGCTTTCGCCATAACCAAAATCGAAGTAGCTGCCGTAAATTACTTTCTTGGCGACCAGCGTCGGCAGAAACGCCAGGAGCAACGCTATTGCAAACGCCGCGTTTTGCATAAGGTCGCGGACGAACGACTTCCAATCGCGGCGCGTCAATCGCTGCCAGTAGGCCGCCAAAGATTCGAGAGCGGGAAACATAAGGAGAATTGCGTTCGGAGGATATACGTCCATCATGAAACCGCCGATTACGCCCAGCACGATCCATTCGGACCACAAGCGGCCGTCGCGAGTGCGGTCCCAATACCAAACGAACAGCGCGACGATGAATGCGGAAAGAGCATGTGACCAGGACGGATTGAAATACATATACATGGGCATCGAACTCGCGAACCAAATTCCAAGCGCTGCAAGGAATGCATATTGCTCAGGGAGATATTTGCGCGCGAGCCGAAAAGAGATCCACAAAGAGAGAAATCCATAGAGCGCCGTGGCTAGCGCCATGGAGACAACGTACGGTTTGGCGAATCCATCCGGCGGCATGTGGCCGCCGAGAGCGTCATAGGAAAGAACGCAGAGATGCGCCGCAAGTAGAAATGGCGACCAGAGAATTGCCGGGCCAACCGAGAAATGATTATCTATGTGGCGTGTGGCCGTGTACTCCTCCGAAAGAATATTCCCTGCCGCATCCGTTCTTCCCATGCGAAAGGTTGGATTGGCCCTGAGCCAGTCTTGCCTGAAATCGAGATTGTGTTGGACCAGTAGCGCCCGGCCGAAAGCGTAATATCCGACGCCGTCACCGCGCACCCAGGGATTTACGAGCGGCAGCGAGAGGACAAAAAGAAGAACCAAGGTTTTGTCGTAGTGCGAGAGCCTAGCCAATCGGGGTTGTCCTTGATTGAATACCAATTTTGTTCAAGGCTAGAATCTCCGTAAGATTGCGTTACGAGGCGGCCTTCTTGTCGAGCGCAAGTATGTGACCCTGATGATCCGATTTCCGAAGTATCGCGATGATCGAAAGGGGCGGAAGCGGAAGCCATGGATCGATCAGGCGAAAGAAAGGCGTCAACATGTTGAGCAGACGAATCTGCCCCATTCCGAAGGTGCGGCGCTTAATGAATCTACCGTTCAGCCACCACGCGGGCACGCCGGGGCGATTGAACTTCAAAATCCTGTCCACCTGAAATCCAGCTTTGCGCGCGACGTCAGCGAGTTGCCCTTCCGTATAACGGCGGAAATGCCCCAACACTTCATCCAAGCTGCCGTAGAGTTTCGGGCCAAAGGGAACCAGAATGATCCCAGTCCCACCGTCTGCCAGACTGTCGTAGACGTTCCGCAAAGCGCCGACGTCGTCGGGGAGATGCTCGATAACATTCAGGCAGACGACCGTGTCGAAATTCTGATCCTTAGGAAAAGAGTCGCCGCTGGCGCCGTCGATATAGGACACATTCATGTATGGGCGAGTGGCGCGAAGGGACTCAAGGTAATTCAAATACGCCGGGTTTACATCCGTGGCCCAATAGATCGAACGCGGCATCAGGTTCACGGACATGTTGCCGATACCAGCGCCGATTTCGAGGACTCGATCTCCTACGTGAGGCCTAACCACGTCCGCCATCCATTTGTTGAAGCGAGGAGCGCGATTGATTCTCTCGAGAATTTCACCGCCTTGGGCGTCATCCGTATAGATGCGGCTCGAAAGGCCATAGTGCAGAATTGCCCTTAGGGCGCGTGCACCATCCCACCAGCCAATTTTCTTGCCTTCGCGATAGGTACGGCCTGAATAGCTGATAGGAACTTCGAATACGCGGGCGCCACGCTTTGCCAGCTTGATAGCGAGCTCGGGCTCCACGTCAAATGTGGAGCTTTCGAGCGGAATGCTCTTGAGCAAATCCGCGCGAACCATCTTGTAACAGGTTTCCATGTCGGTGAGGTTGAGATCGGAAACCAGGTCGCAGAGGAACGTAAGCAATTTATTGCCGAGCGCGTGGCGGAAGAAAAGAGCGCGTTTGTGGCCCCCGGACATGAAGCGCGACCCAAAAACGGCGTCGGCGTCCTCGTACAAAAACAATTCGATCATTTGCAAAAGGTCCCAGGGATGATATTCGAGGTCGGCGTCGTGGATTACGACGAGCTCACATTCGGCGTGCGCCAGCCCGGTACGAATCGCAGCGCCTTTGCCCTGATTCTGGTCGTGCTGAAGCCAGGTCCACTGAAGTTTGCTATCTGGCCGATTCGGCTCAAGCGAACTACGAAAGCGCGCAATAGCTTCGGCTGTTGAATCTTTCGAGCCATCATTTACCACCACCACCTGCACACGATGCAGAAGGGGCGAAGTTTCCAGGATTTTGAGTCGTTCAAGGCTGGCTTCAACCAGGTACTGCTCGTTGTAAGCCGGCACAAGTACGGAGAGGCTCGTGCTCGTCTGCTGTCCATCAGTCTCAGTGCGATACGCCGAACTTCCCGTAGCTGGACGCAACCAACGTGGCTTACTGAAACGCTGACGGGGCGAGCCGGTTTCGACTTGCATGCGTTCTTCAGTCATCGTACATTCAATTCTACTAGAGTATCGAATTCACAGAGCCGACTTCGTCAGAGACATCCATGGCCTACCCGAAATCTGAAGGATCCTTGCTTATCAGGCCAGTGCTCTATACGCATCTTTGACTCGTTGTGATGTAAACGGCGCCTGGCGAAGCCGCATACCAGTGGCATCGAAAATGGCGTTTCCAATTGCGGCAGCGGCCAACGTGATCGCCAATTCGCCTGCGCCAGTGGCACGCGCATCGGGTTTGTTGACAAGAATTACGTGGATTTCCGGCACCGCGAAACCGAGGGACAAGCTGTTGTACGTCTCCCAATCCACCGACGTAACTCGCTTGGCATCCCAGGTAACTTCCTCCAAGAGTGCGCGGCTCATGCCTTGAAGAACACCACCCTCGGTCTGGTTTCGCAGGCCATCTGGATTCGAAATTGGTCCGCAATCCACGGCTACGGTAAATTTTCGCGGTTGCACGCTGCCGTTCGTCACATCGACGCTGACTTCTGCGACTAGTGCGGCGTAACCATTGTCGCCCTCATAGGCCACACACGCGATTCCCCGTCCGTTCGCGAGCCCCGTTCGAGAATCGTTTTGTCTTGGTGAAGGACGATTCTGCCATCGGGCAGCCTCTGCCGCAGCTTTCACGACACCGGCAAGCCGTTCGTCACGCAAGTGCTGCAGTCTAAAGGCGACCGGGTCCACCTTCACCTGTGCGCAAATTTCGTCCATGAAACCTTCGTGTGCAAATGTATTCTGCAAACGTAATGGCGAACGGAGCGGTCCCGTAAAGAAAGGGCCCGCGACCGTCCGCATGATCACACGCTCGCTGCGAACCGTTCCTGCGCCCGCGCAGCTATCACCAACGCAGCCCGCGAGGTAAGAAGGGACGGCGTTGCTGCGGTTGCGAAGCTTACCTCTTGGCTCCGCGGCGTCGCGGGGCTCAATCGGTTCCGGATCGTATCCGACCAGCACCCCCGTGATCACGTTGCCCGGATCGGAGTAGCCCGGTCTGCCGCCACGTGCAGCTTCCCACTGTGCGCACTCCCACGCGATGATGGAACCATTCTGATCGATGCCGGCACGCTGCTCGATCACGCAAGCAGCACCGTAGTTCTCCCATGCCATTTCGTCTTGCCGCGACAGCTGGACGCGCACGGGTTGCGAAACAGCGTGTGACAATATCGCGGCATCGAAGGAGACGGCATCCGCACCGTTGAGCCCGTAGCAGCCGGGCCCTCGAACGAAGATAACTCGCACGTTGTCGAGTGGGAGTCCCAACAACTTCGCCACTATGCTCCGAGTTGGATACACGGACTGCGTTGCGGACCACACAGTCGCCCGGTCTGGCTTGACATCCGCCACAGCGCACGATGCACCGACGGAACCGTGCATTTGATGTGGGTACACATATTTCGCTTGCAACACAGAGCTCGCTTTCGAGAGCTGTTGCTCAATGTCCTTCGAGTCGACAAGCAGAACATCGCGCGATGGCTGCTGACGCAGCCAGTCGTAATACATCTCCTTTGGCGGAAGCTGAATCCCGGGATTCCAACTCACTTTGAGTTGACGAGCCGCCTGAGCCGCCTGCCCTTGCTTCTCCGCGACAACGCCGACGAAGTTATTGCGGACGACGACCTTCACGATTCCGGGGATCTGGCGCACAGAGCTCTCATCCACGTTGGCCACCGTCGCCCCTACCTCAGGCGGACGCACAACACGGCCGTGCAGCATTCCCGGCACACGAACGTTGTGCACGAATTCAAAGTGGCCCGTCATCAGATCCGCCCGGTCGAGCGAGGAAATCGGCTTACCGAGCACGGTCCATTGCTCGGCGAATCGTCTTTTTGCGGTGGCGCTTACTGCAATATGGAATCGCCTATTTCCAATCAGTTCCGCGTACGTGGTGCGGCGCCCGCCTTTTCCTGTGATGACCCCTTCGGTCACCGTGAGTTTATTGGGCGCCAGCCCCCATCTCTTCGCTGCCATCTCCAAGAGCGCTTCGCGCGCCGTTGCCGCTGCTTGACCGAGATTCTGCGAATTGAAGTTGGTAGGCGTCGACTGACTTCCAGAAGTAGTGCCCTGGTCAGGTGAAACCGAGGTGTCGCACTGAATCAGCTTTACGCGTCTAATTGCCACACACAGTTCCTCAGCGACGAGTTGGGTTTGTGCAGTGAACATACCTTGTCCAAGGTCACACTTTCCCGTGTAAGCCTTCACGGTTCCGTCGGCCATCACTGCAATCCATGAATCAAGTTTGGTGGGATCCACGTGGGATGGATGGGTATCGAACTGTCCCTGGCTAGCCGCAAACAATTCGGCGCGAGACACAGCGCTAAAGCTCACTATCAGCGCTCCAGAACTCTTCAGAAAATCACGACGCGAAACACTCATGCTTTTCTCGTGTCGGCGTATTTTCGAATGGCTCGCAGCATGCGGAGGTGAGCGAAGCAGCGGCACAACACGCCTCCGAGCGCGTCGCGGATTTCCTCATCGGAGGCACTTGGTTTCTCATCCAGCACAGCCTTGGCTGTAAGAATCACTCCGCTCAGACAGAAACCGCAC
>Ga0126371_10004022_pt1 | contig 12941 bp, 12 predicted proteins | sample PanSoiMetaPlot_4_FD_110145 | JGI IMG/M metagenome (GOLD analysis project Ga0126371, IMG submission 110145) | Tropical forest soil microbial communities from Panama - MetaG Plot_4 | ecosystem: Environmental > Terrestrial > Soil > Tropical forest > Bulk soil | place: Panama | collected 2016-02-17
CCACCGAAATGCAACGCTTGCTGGCCAGCAAGAAAACCGTCGAGGCCCACTCGGTGTGCGCAAGCCTCTTTCCGATTTCACAGTAGCAGAAGATTTGTAGGCTGCCGGTCAAGACGGCGTGTAAGTGGCTGTGAATTCAGCGAAAGATTCTCGAAAAATTCTGTGACTGACGAAGGCTTCATCGGCGTGCGGCGGTAGAATCCCGGATCGGTAGCGTGCGACTCCCAGAATAGGGCGTGAAGTAAAAACCATCCATACCGCCGGACCGGGAATCTACGCCGATTGACAGGGTAGGAGTCCGCCCGGCGGAGGAAGGATGAAACGCCTCTTGCGATTGATCCGCACACATTTCGTGAAGATGCAAATACGCCGCCTACAAAACAGACGGGCAACCGGCACGGCTTTGCAGGTGGGCGAGATTGCCGGTCTTTCGCGGCTGGAGTTGGGCGGCTGGCGTGTGCTTCGGGCCGCTAACCTCGAAGAGGCGCAGCTATTGCTGGGGCGGGAGGAAATTCCCGTTGTACTGTGCGAGCACAATACACCCGGCTTGGGATGGAGGCAGGCTGTCAGCCTGCTGGCTGCCGCGCCTTGCCGTCCGAGCGTTTTGTTGGTCGGGCCTCCGGTTGGCCTGCCAGGATGGGAAGAGAATTACCGCCGCCGGAGGATATGACGTGATCTCGGAGCCGCCCAGTGCCGATTCGTTGGCACGGGCCGTGCGCGGGGCCTACTCTCATTGGCGGAGCCGGCACGCGCTCCAATCGACAAGAGAAGTGAGCGCGACGAAATAATCCGCTTGCGCGCCCGCCTGCGCATTTTCTCGCAAAGCCGCTCAGCTTGAACTGATTGCGGGCTTGGCGAGTTGTCCGTCCGGCTATGAGATGATGGCTCAGAAAATGAGGGTCGCCGTACTTTCAGCGTCTGTCGGCGCTGGCCATGTGCGCGCCGCCGAGGCGGTAGAAGCGGCGCTGCGGCAAACGGGCGCTCCGGTCACCATCGAGAACTACGATGCGCTGTCATTCATGCCGCCGGCGTTTCGCAAGGTGTATCGTGACGGCTACTTCGAAATGGTGAAGCGCGCACCGCAACTGCTGGGATGGCTGTACGATGCAACCGACAAGCCGTTTCGCCGGGATCGCCTGCAGCAGAAACTCGAGCAGGCCGGAGCAACGCGGCTGTTGAAGAAAATTCGGGACTTCGATCCGGACGTCGCCGTGTGCACGCACTTTCTGCCGAGCGCGCTCCTGGATCAGGAACGGCGTAAAGGCCGCTGCAGGGCGCGGATCGTAACTGTGGTCACCGACTTTGAAGTACACGGCATGTGGCTGGCCGTACCGTCGGATCATTACTTTGTCGCGACCGAAGAAGCGCGGGCGCATCTGCAGGCGCTGGGCATCGCACCCGTGGCGATCACGGTCAGCGGCATTCCCACACATCCCGTGTTCCGGGCGAAGAAGGATCGCGCGGCGCTGCGCCGCAAACATGGCTGGCGCAGGGATCTCCCCGCGATTCTGGTGTCGGCGGGCGGCTTCGGCCAGGGCAATGCGGAACGGATGGTGCAGGCGCTCGCCGGCGCCGGGCTGCGGGCGCAAATCATTGCCGTCTGCGGGAAGAGCGCGGCACTGAAATCGTCGTTGGAGAAGATCCGGGCGGGCCGCAACGCGGACGATCTTCCCGTATTGCAGGTGATGGGCTTTACGACCGAGATGGACGAGTTGATGGCGGCTGCGGACCTGATGATCGGGAAACCGGGGGGACTGACCACCTCGGAGTCGTTGATTCAGGGACTGGCGTGGGTGGTGGTCAATCCGATTCCGGGGCAGGAAGAAAAAAACGCAATCTATCTTTTGGAACAGGGCGTAGGAGTGTGGTCGGACAATCTGTATACATTGGGGTTCAAAGTGCAGTCGCTGCTGGCCGAACCGGGCCGGCTGGCGGCGATGAGACAGAAGGCGCTGCGGATTGCACGGCCGGACGCGGGGCGGTGCATCGCGCGGTTTGTGCTGGGCCAGGAGATCTGATTTGAACAAGACGGCGCAGGACTTCGTGGGCCGGTTCTTCGGATGGCTGGGCAGCCACGAACTTTCCGTATTGGTCGCGTTCGCCGCGCTCGCCGGTGGCGCGTGGTTTTTCAGCTATATCGCGAGCGAGGTCCATAGCGGCGATACGAACAGTTTCGACCGGAGCTTGCTGCTGGCCATGCGAAAGCCCGATCACTCGCCAATGGGAGGACCGGGATTGCAAGAAGCGGCCCGCGACATTACCGGGTTGGGTGGCGTCACGACGCTCAGTCTGGTGACTTTGTTCACCAGCGGCTATTTGCTGCTGGCCAACCGGAGACGGATGGCACTGTTCGTGGTGGCGTCGGTGGTGAGCGGACTGCTCCTCAGCACCCTTCTGAAAAATGTGTTTCAGCGGCCACGGCCCGACCTTGTGCCTTACGGCTCGTACGTTTCGAGCACCAGCTTTCCGAGCGGGCACTCGATGCTCTCGGCGATCACTTATCTGACGCTCGGCGCACTGCTAGCGCGTTCGCAGCAGCGGAAGCGGCTAAAGGCGTTCTTCCTGCTGGTGGCGGCAATATTGTCGTTTCTGGTGGGCGTGAGCCGCGTCTATCTCGGTGTCCACTGGCCGACCGATGTGCTGGCGGGCTGGGCTGCCGGCGCTTGCTGGGCCATCGTATGCTGGCTGGCCGCCGGATGGTTACAGATCCATCAAGCGATCGAAGGCGAGGCCGACCAGACGGCAGTTGGAGAGTAAGCAATCGATCAAAGCGCAGGCCATGTGCTCGCGCCGCCGCTCTGGGCCCGGTTCTGTGTCGGAAACAGAACCGTGACTTCAAGCGGCGGCCCTTATCACGGCACTAGTGATTCTCGTGGTCGTGATCTTTGTCGTCGTCGCCTGTATCCTTCGGGTGCGTCTCGGTGCAGGTGAACGTGACCGTGGTCTGCCCGGACTGGTTCGCGGCCTTGGCCGTAATGGTGTAAATCAGGTCGGTTCCCTTTTTCAGGAACTCGGACCGCAACCAAATCTCGCGCGGCTGAAGACCGGTTCCGCGAATCCTAATATCGTCCTTGTCATTGTCTTGAGACTCACTGCTCGTAGCGGTCACGTCAAAGCTAGACGCTTTGCCTGCATCGACCCAGAGCGTAGCGGCATGAATCATTTCAGAGCCCGGTCGCAACACGCACTTGCCAGCATCCGGGGCGCCGTGGATCACCGGACCGGTCGACCCACCCGTAGGGCTGGGAGCCGGCGGCGGGTCCACGATCGTAACGGTCTTGGAAACGGGGGCGCTGGTGTTGCCCGCGTTATCGGTGCAGGTCCCGGTTGCCGTGCCGCTAGCAGTAAGCGTAATCGGCATCGTGCAAGAATTGACTCCCGACAGGGAGTCGGTTCCGGTAAAGGTGACGGTCACCGGCGCGCCGCTGGGGTTGGGTGCAGGACTGACCGTGGCGGTCACCGTGGGCGGCGTTTTGTCCAAAAACACCGTAAGCGTCTTCGTGGCCTCTACGTTGCCCGCGTTGTCAGTGGCAAAGTAATTGACATTCGTGGTTCCCTCTGTCGTGACGGTGATGGACGCAGTGTTTCCGGGAACCACGCTACTCCCGGTCTGCGCGCCGGTCAGACTCACGCTGATTTGCTTGACGCCGCTACCACTCGGGTTATCGATTGCGGTGATCACAACGGTGGGATTGGAGTTGTTCCACTTGGGATTGGGGGCGGGCTGCACGGCTGCACTGCTGGTGGGCGGAATGGTATCGGTAACGGGCGGCGCCGAAGGGAAGGTGTTAGTGAGCAGCTTGAACAACGCCGCACTATTGTTGCCCGCGCTCTCGCCCTGCGGACCGCCGGGATAAAAATTCACGCTCGTTACGCCGTTTTGGCTGCGAGCGATCAAGCCGATGGCGCTCCCTCCGGAGCCATCAGCCGCAATGAGCGTAGCCCCGGCTGCCAGGCTGGGATGCGCCATGTATTGATTCTCAAAGTAGAAGAGCTGAGTGAGATCGACACCGGCCCAAATCGGATCGCCCGGCACCACCGGCACGAGGGAGCCGCTCAGATCGCCGATCAGACCCGAATTCGTGAACCCGGCATAGGGAGCCGCGCTGATCCGACCCTGAATTTCCGGATCGGGGAGGTTGAACGGAGGCACCTTTGGGATTGTGCTGTCGGCGTACGTGGCGACGGTGAGGTGCTTGCCGGGCAAATCGTAATAGTCGGCCAGCACGTTGCCGAGGGCAACGCGATCAAACGGGGCCCCCGAGGCCCAGGCAAGGACATGGGTGTAGGGCTGCAGGTCGGCAAGGACCGGAGTGCTGAGCTCCGCATCTGGGATGATCGCCACGGTAGTGAATTTTCCGGTCGCTATAAATGCCTGCTGCACGTTCTGCACAATTGTCGGATTGTCGGCGGCAACCAGCGCCAAAGTGTCGGCGTTCAGTAACCCGGCTGCCATTGCGAGGATGAATCCACAGTGAATTGAGCTCTTCATAGTTATCTCCCGGCCAGCTTCAAGAAAGCAGCGGCATGATAGCCGTTGCCTGATGTTCCTCATCCACGTTGGTAGAGTACCGGCGGTACAGATGGCGCTCAAGCTATCGAACCGGGAATAACGTACTGGAAACTGTCCTGCAACAGGAATTGCCCCGTGCCAGGCGAGTCGGCGCCCCGGAAGCGAAGAGCGGGATCGCCGGCCCTGCGTTTCCAGTTTGTTTGGCCGCGACAACTCGCCGAGAGTAATACGGAAAATCCTTGTCTACTCGTACAAAAGACGAAGCCCCCGCGCACTAACTTTTTTCGAAAAGAGTCGCGAGGAGTAGCGGGTCGCGCGAGTTCCGGCTGGGTATACTACCCCTGAGGTGCCCATGCAGATTCTGATCGGAGCCCTGATCGGACTGGCGGTCTGGTTCCTGCTGCGCTTTGTGCTGCTCGGTTTCTACACGGTGGATCAGAACGAGCGAGCGGTGAAGACTTCATTTGGCCGAGCCGTCCGGGTTCCTGGCGGGAAAACCACTCTCGACGATCCGATTGCCGAATTCCTTCGCCCCGAAGAACGGGCGCGCTATACCTATCCGCAGGTGCGCGTGATCCAGCCCGGTGGGCCGTATTTCAAGATGCCGTGGGAGCGCATCTACAAGGTTTCGATCGCGACGACCACGGTCAACATGGCGCTCGATCCGGAGAGCCCCTTGGCGAACGATAACGGCACCCGCCTGGAGGCGGTGACGAAGGATCAACTCAACACAGGATTGACCGGTCAGATCCGTTACCGCGTGAGCGAAGCGAACCTTTATGCGTACCTGTTCGGCATCAAGCGGCCGTTCGTGCACGTGATGGGCTATTTCGTCTCGGTGCTGCGGCAGCACATCGCGAGTTTCGAAGCCAAGCCGGTTGCCATCGAAGCGACTGCGGGCGGCACCGCTCAAAGCGCGGCGGCGCCGGTTGCGAGCACGGAGATGACCGGCGTGTCGATCAACGATCTGCGCAAGAACCTGCGCGACCTCAACGAATACATGGATCAAGAGTGCCGGTCGACGCAGGCGCGCTACGGTGTCGCATTCGACGCATCGCTCATTACCGGAATCGATCCGCCGCCGGAGGTGGAATCGGCGCTAGCGGCCATCAATACGGCGCACAACCAGGTGTCCAGCGACATCAGCCTGGCGCAGGCAGCCGCCGATCAGCGGGTGGTGCAGTCGAGGCGGGCGGTGGAGATCGAAACGCTGAAGGCGCAGGCCGAGGTGGAGCCGGTCAAGTCGCTGGCATCGGAACTGGCCGAGCTGCACAAGGCCGGTCCCAACGTGCTGGGCGCGTATTTGCGGAACGTGCGGCTGGCGCTCTGGGACAAAGCGCAGAACATCTACATGGAGAGCGGCCAATGATCGAGCTGCTCACGGCGGCATTGATTGCTTTTATCGTGGCGTTTGCGGCCGAGCCGGTGCTGCTCGGGCTGGGCCGGATCTTCGGCATCTACGCGATCGTGCAGGAACGAACCTGCCGGGTGTATGTGCTGTTCGGGCGGGTGGTGGGCATGCTGTCGGAGCCAGGATTGGTATTCCTACCCGCGAAACTTGGGCCGGCAGCGTTTGTGATCAACTTCCTGGGCACCTGCCAGGTGCTCGATCTGCGACTCGACCAGGAGTATCTGCGCAGCCAGCCGGTCAACTCGGAGGAAGGCGCTCCGATGGGGATCGGAATCTGGTACGAGATGTGGGTAAGCGATCCGGTGGCGTACCTGTTCAAGAACACCGATCCGCGCGGTTCGCTGCGCGCCAACGTCAGCAGCGCCACGGTGCGCTGCCTAAGCAATATGCCACTGGCTGAGATGCTGGAGACGCGGCACAATATGAGCCAGACGGTGCGCGCCGAGGTGACCGAGAAATCGCAGGCGTGGGGCTACCAGTTGGGATCGGTATATATTCGCAAGGTCCACTTCCGCGACACCGATATGATTCACCAGATCGAAGAAAAAGTGGTAAACCGGCTGCGGCAGGTAACGGCGGCGATCAAGCAAGCCGGTGCGAACCAGGTGAGCGTGATTACGAGTTCGGCGGAGCGGGAAGCGGCGGTGGAGTTCGCGAAGGCAGCGGCCATCCGGCCGGCGACGCTGGGCGCCGCCTTGCAGGAGATCGCGCGCGAGCCGGCGGTCGCGGCGGCGCTATTCGACGTTCTCGAGACGCAGCGGATCGCCGCGGGCAGCGCGCGTATCACGTGGCTGCCGGGTGGACCGCACGCGCGCATGCTCGCCAACCTGCTGGCAGCCGAGCACGGCAGCGCACCGGCGTCGAAGGCATAGACAAGCCCCGCGGCGCGCAATAAGAATTCAGATCCGAATTTTCGTTGATTCAATCGGCGGCCGGGCGTATACTGCCATCCTGAAAAGGAGAATCCGTTTATGTTTGGTTCGCCGATTCTCGACGTCGCGATCGGCCTGGTGTTTCTTTATCTGATGCTCAGCCTGATTGCTTCCGCCGTCAATGAATTGATTGAGGGCGGGTTGAAGAACCGCGCCAAAGACCTGGAAAAGGGGATGCGCGAGTTGTTGCAGGATCCGAACGGCACGGGCCTGGTGAAGCGCTTTTACGAGCATCCGCTGGTCAACGGTTTGTTCGCCGGGCCTTATGTTCCGGGCAAGGCGAAGAACCTGCCCTCGTACATACCGGCACGGACGTTTGCCGTGGTGTTGTTGGACCTGGTTCCAGCAGGCAATCCGGCAGGTGTGCCCGCAGCCGGAGGCGCTGCCGCGGCGCCGGCGCCTATACCCGTTCCGGAAGGTGTCACCAGAGCCGTGGAGATGTTCCGAAAGGATGCGGAGACGGCGCGCGAAAACGCCGAGAGCTGGTTCAACAGCTCGATGGAGCGGGTCGGCGGATGGTACAAGCGCCGCGCCCAGGTGATCATCTTCTGCATCGGGTTGGGTGCGGCCCTGGCGATGAACGCCGATTCCATTGTGGTCGCCGAGGGTCTGATCAGCGACGGTACTCTGCGCCAATCCGCAGTGGCGGCTGCGAGTACATATATGGGCAACAACAGTGGCACGGCGCCCGGCGCGCCGCCTTCCAGCACCTCAACGGCCGTTCCGGACGAGCGGCTGAAAGGATATCTCACGACACTCGCCGGCTTAGGGCTTCCGATTGGATGGAACAAGCAGGCGATCGAAGCCGTTCCGGGCCGAATTCCAGCCGATTTCCTGGGTTGGCTATTGAAGCTAGCCGGGTGCCTGCTGACGGCGTGCGCGGTGTCGCTGGGCGCGCCATTCTGGTTCGATACGCTGAACAAGATCATCACCGCGCGCTCTACAATTAAGCCGCAGGAGAAACGCGCGCCCGCGGCATGAGCGTTTCAAGAGCGACGTTCAAAGCGGAGGCGAGGCTGCGCTGACGAGCGTCAAGACTCCCGCCATCCGCGGGGAAACAGGAAGAATGGAGGATCCTAATGCAAAAGAGTCTGATTGGCGCGGGTCTCATGCTTGGGACATTGATGGTGTTCCCACTGCAGGCCCAGCAGGAAGCACACACGGCGGGCAAGCCGGCGACGCGAGACATCAAGATCATCTCGAGTGCCGGGGCCAGAGCCTTGGCGGACGCGTGCGCCGCCTGGGCCGAACAGAATCACCAGGTGGTCGCAATCGCGGTCCTGGACTGGGGCGGCAACCTCATCGAATCGCACGCGATGGAAGGCGCGGCGGCAAACGCCATCGATACCGCGCTGTTGAAAGCCAAGTCCGCCTTGCGGTGGCGGCGTCCGACGTCTGAGACGAACAAGATGGTCCGCAGCGGCCAAAACCTGGCGCCGACTTTCATGCGCGACTTCCCGCAGCCGGGCGCGCTGCCGATCGTCCTCGGAGGGCAGGTCCTTGGGGCCATGGGCGTCTCCGGCGCAGACGGCGAGAAGTGCGCGCAGGCGGCAATTGACGCGGTCTTCAAAGGCCAGGCGGCCACGGCGGAACGGTGAGAAACCCGATGCCTTCCGATATGCTGGAAATGCCCGCAAGGGATACCCCGATTACCAAAACCAGCATGTAAAATTTCTGGAACTTGGCGTCAACTTGATCTTGACCCGAATCAACGCGCCATGTCCTTGTGGGGATGCCAACTGGGAGTTGAGTTCTTGACTTGCGCCGGAACCCTGTACACAGCCAGAGAACGGGCGCTGCTCGGCGCGTTCGTGATCCTGGCGGTGACGGCCGCATCGTTTGTCGTGGTGCGACTGGTGAATTCGCGATAACGCAGGCGCGCAGTCAGCGCGCGTCCGCCGTCTTGGCCTGCCCCGCCAGCCAGTCCTGGCAGCGCGCGTACAGCGCTTCCACTTCCGGACCGGTAAGGCCGGGCATGTCGGTTTTGACGGGATAACCGATCTGGGATTGTAGATAGGCCAGGTGCCGGTAACCTTCGGGAAATTTGGCGAGCAGGGCCGGATCAAGCGAAAGTTTAGCCGCGGGATCGACCGGATCCATCCGGTCCTTTTCATAAATGGGCTGGCGCAGCACGATGCCCCACCGGCTTTCACGCTTCTCGAGGAAATCGCAGAAGCGGCCCGTGCAGTTCACGTCGCAGACCACATCGTGCACTTTGGCTCGCTGGGAAATGATCATCTTGGTGAACGCGATGGCGCGGTTGCCGTTGATGTCGACCGTGCTAGGCCCCTGAAAATGGAGAATGCGGACGCCTTTGGCGAAACCCGCCTGGCTCATCGCGATGAACTCCTCATAGGTTCCTTGAGTCCACGTGGCCATCATGCGGCCGTCGGAATGCCAGACCGTGCGGAAACGGTCCCATTGGTTGGCATCGCGATACAGCACCCAGTTGTCGATTAATTCGCGGATCTTCAGCTTTTCGAGGAACAGTTCGTCCATGGACGCGTATGATATCGCACCGCTTGGGAAGAGAACAACGGCTGCGCCGGCTTAACCGGCGGCCTGTGCTTTTACACGGTGCTTGCGATGACGCCACGCCACGCTGACCATCTCGAAGACTTCTCTCGCCGAGAACGGCTTGCCGAGCACGTTATAGCCACCGCGATTGAGGACCTCCATCCAGAGATCGTCGTCGGCCTGCCGCGAAGTGACGATAACGGGCGGAGGCGCGGCAAGGCGTTGCGCGTAATCGAGCAATTCCACCCAACTGCCATCGGGAAGTTCGGCCTCGCAGATCAGAACGATCGAGAGGTCTTGGCGCAGGGTGGCGGCCGCTTCTTCGACCGTAGAGGCTTCCATCAAAGTCCACCGGCTGTGCTCCAGCATACGACGCAACGCGGCGCGCTCAGATTCAGGAGCAACGGCGAGAACGGTGACCTGGGCTCCACCCAGCGGTTCATCCGATTGCATCACCGGTTTCTTCAAGGGGTATGGAGCACTGACCGACACCTAGATAGCTCTCCCCGATGTCAGTTTAAAACCCCTCGCAGCGGCGCGCAAGAGAAAACTAAAAGCGGCAGCGTCCGACACAACCGCGCCCCTTGCAGGTCTTGCAGCCCACGAACTGCTGTGCAACTGCCTGCGGGCGCGGTGGGTTACGAAGTAACGCCGGGCGGCCCGCTGGGTGAAAAGCCCCAACTGAAGCAATGCGGGTTGCGGAATAATCCTCTTTGGATTTTGTTCGAGACAGCGACATCGGACCCCTCCTGATTCGCTTTTTCAACAGGTTGACCGATTGGCCCCGCCAACCAGCTGAATTTTTCAACACTGGAGTGACGGCATTTTGGCAGCCACACTCGTGGTGAACGCCCGCACCGCGCATGCTACCCTGTTCCTTCAGAGCCTTATGGCAGCGACCACCCGCGAAAAAGCTCAGCTGATGAGCGCTTCGGAAATTGACCGGACGTTGGTCCGGTTGGCCCATGAAATCCTCGAAAAGTCCGGCAATCTGGATTCTTTGGCGTTCATCGGGATACGGCGGCGTGGAGTGCCCTTGGCACAGCGGTTGGCAGCCAAGATCGAGGCGCTGGAAAAACGGAAAGTACCGGTGGGGATTCTCGATATTAATCTGTATCGCGACGATCTGACCACCGTGGACATCAAACCGGTAGTCAGCTCCACGGAAATTCCGTTTTCCATTCAGGGCAAGACTATCATTTTGATGGACGACGTTCTGTACACCGGCCGCACGATCCGGGCGGCGCTCGACGCGCTGTTCGACCACGGTCGGCCGGCCCGGGTTCATCTACTGGTGCTGATCGACCGGGGACACCGCGAGTTGCCGATTGAAGCGCGCTTCGTGGGGCGAACGGTGCAGACCACGGACAACGAGATCATCGAGGTAAAATTTCAGGAAATCGACCATCTGGAAAAAGTTCTGCTGGTCGAAAAAGTGGCAGCCAGCGAAGTCGCGTAACGTCACATGCCAGGCGGACTGCTCGGAATCGAGGAACTCGATCGCGATGCGATCGAGGCCATTCTTTCCCGGGCGCGCGATTTTCAACCTCTGCAAAGCCAATCGTTAAAGAAGCTGGATACGCTGCGCGGCAAGATGATTGTGAACCTCTTTTACGAGGCTTCCACGCGCACCCGCACGAGTTTCGAGATTGCCGCCAAACGGATGGGTGCGGACGCCGTCTCGATCACGGCTTCGGCATCGAGCGTGTCGAAGGGCGAGTCGCTGGTGGACACGCTCAATACGCTGGCGGCGATGCGGCCGGATGCGATCGTCATGCGGCACGCGGCGTCGGGCGCGCCGCATTTTTTGTCGCGGCACCTGCCGACGCCGATCATCAACGCCGGCGACGGCATGCACGAACATCCGACCCAGGCCCTGCTGGACGCCCGGACGATTCTGGACCGGCGCGCGACACTGCACGGGCTGCGGGTGGCGATCATCGGAGATATCGCGCACAGCCGCGTGGCGCGATCGAACGTGCACCTGCTTTCCAAGTTCGGCGCGCAAATCGTGCTGTGCGGGCCGGCATCGCTGCTGCCCCGGGAACTCGAAAAGCTGGCGCCGGGCGTCAGCCTCACTACCGATATCCGGGAAGCGATCCGGAACGCGGACGTGATCATGATGCTGCGCGTGCAACTGGAGCGGCAGCACGAGACAGCTTTCCCGGCGCACGAATATTTCCAGTTCTACGGCCTGCGGCTCGATCACCTGGACCTGGCTAAGCCGGATGCGATCGTAATGCATCCGGGGCCGATCAACCGGGGGCGGGAGCTTTCTTCCGAAGTAGCCGACTTCCAGCGCTCGGTGATTTTGAACCAGGTGGAGAATGGGATCGCGGTGCGCATGGCAGTGCTCGAGAAAGTGATCGGTGAACCATGCCGATCGTGATCAAGAATGGCCGGGTGATCGATCCGGCCTCGCAAATCGACCAGGTTTGCGATGTCTTCATCACGGAAGGAAAAATCGCGGGCGTCGGAGCGGACCTTTCCGCGCCGGCGGCCGAGGTTTTCGAGGCGAGCGGCCTGGTGGTTACGCCCGGATTCATCGACATGCACGTGCACCTGCGCGAGCCGGGGTTCGAGCACGCAGAGACCATCGAGAGCGGTTCGCGGGCGGCGGCCGCGGGCGGCTTCACGTCGATCTGCTGCATGCCCAACACCAAGCCGGTGAACGACAGCGCGACGGTGACCAGTTATATCGTGGAGCGCGCGCGCCGCCTCGCGGCCGTGAATGTCTTCCCGATCGGCGCCATTACGAAGGGCAGCGCGGGAGAGGAACTGGCGGCGATCGGAGCGATGCAGGCGGCGGGAGCGGTGGCCATTTCGGATGACGGCCGCCCGGTGATGAATTCGCAGGTCATGCGGCGGGCGATGGAGTTTGCGCGGTCGTACGGATTGCCCGTGATCGACCACTGCGAGGACCTCCACCTGAGCGCCGGCGGCGACATGCACGAAGGGCTGCTTTCCGTGCGCTGGGGGTTGCGCGGCATTCCGGCTGCCTCCGAAGACGTGATGGTGGCGCGCGACCTGGTGCTGGCGGAACTGACCGGCGCGCGCTATCACGTGGCCCACATTTCCACGCGCAATGCCGTGTCCATGGTCGAGCACGCCCGGCGGCAAGGGGTGGCGGTCACCTGTGAAGCAACGCCGCACCATTTCACTCTCGCCGACAAGCAGATGGCGCCGTACGACAGCAACTATAAGATGAAGCCTCCGCTACGCGGCGTCTGCGACCGCGCGGCAGTCGTGGAAGGCATCGCGGCCGGCACCGTGACGGCGCTCGCGACCGACCACGCCCCACACGCCGGAAGCGAGAAGATGCAGGAGTTCGAGCGCTGTCCGTTCGGCATCATCGGACTGGAGACCGCGCTGCCTCTGGCGCTGGAGATACTGGTTCAGCCGGGCACGATCACGCTGAACCGGATGGTGGAACTGTTCACGACGGGTCCCGAGTCGGTGATGCGGCTGGGCCGCGGGACCCTGGCCGTGGGCGCTCCTGCCGACGTCACCATCTTCAGTACCAGCGCGGCGTGGACCTACGACGTCAACCAGTCCTTTTCGCGCAGCC
>Ga0126371_10004024_pt1 | contig 12938 bp, 11 predicted proteins | sample PanSoiMetaPlot_4_FD_110145 | JGI IMG/M metagenome (GOLD analysis project Ga0126371, IMG submission 110145) | Tropical forest soil microbial communities from Panama - MetaG Plot_4 | ecosystem: Environmental > Terrestrial > Soil > Tropical forest > Bulk soil | place: Panama | collected 2016-02-17
CGGGCGTGCTCACCCTGGTCGCGCAGGATGCCTCTTTCGGCGCGGTGATCGTGCTCGCCAACCGGTACGGGAACGCGGGCGCCCTGGTCATCTACGGCTTCGCGTGGGCGGTCTTCGTCGTACCGTTCGCCGTGCTAGCGATCCCGATCGCGACCAGCGCCTTTCCAGAACTGTCCGCCCGCTCCGGGGCTACGGACCCGGGGTCGACGCGCCCGGCCGGAATCCCGGAGATCTCGCCGTCCGGCCACCCGGCAGACGCCCCGCACGCGCTGCCGACCGGGCACGACCCGTCCGCGTCGGACGACGCCGAGTTCGACGCGACCGCGGCGGCATCCACCCGCGCGGTCATCGTCGCGTCCTGGCTGGGTGCCGCCGCCCTGGTCGGGGCGCGGGTCCCGCTCGCCCGCGTCTTCGAATCGCACAGCACCTCCGCCGCGTCGGTGCTCGCGCTCGCGCTCGCCGCGTTCGCGCCCGGGCTCGTCGGCTACGGCCTGTCGGCCAACCTGTCCCGCGTGCTGTACGCGCAGGGCCGCAACCGGGCGCCGGCACTGGCGATCAGCGCCGGCTGGCTGTTGGTGATCATCGCGGACTTGCTGATCGTGCCGCACGTGCCGCGGTCGCGGGTGGTGCCGGTGCTCGGCCTCGGCACCTCCATCGGGCTGACGGTGTGCGGCGTTGCGCTGCTCGTCCTCGTGGCCCGCGGCCGCGGCGCCGCCTCGCTGGCAGGCGTCCCCCGAGCGCTGCTGGCCGGCCTGGCCGGCGCCGCCGCCGCCGCGGCGGCAGGCTCGGGCGTCGCCGCCCTCGTCCAGGAATCCGGATTCCTCGCCAACGTCGGCATCTCGGTCCTGGTCAGCGCCGTAGTGACCGCGGTCTTCGGCGTAGTCGTCCTGTGCGTCGACGGCGGAGACCTGCGTGCCATGCTCCGCCGCCTGCACCGCGCGCCCGCCGCCCCCGCCGCCGAGCGCTCCGCAGCCCAGTGATCGCACATCCATCCCGCACGCCACCCCGGATGAACGAGCGCGCGCGGCGGGTCGCGTTCGTGGTGGGCACGACCACGGGCGGTACCGGAACGCACGTCAGGATGCTCGCGGCGGGTTGCGCCGCACACGGGATGGCGGTCACCGTGCTCGGGCCATCGGCCACGGGTGGCCGGCTCGGGTTGGAATCGCAGGACGGGGTGGCGTTCATCCCGGTGGAGTTTGGCGACCGCCCGCGCCCCCGCGACCCCATCGCCCTGCTCCGCCTGCGACGCGGGCTCGGAACACCTGACGTGGTGCATGCCCACGGCCTGCGTGCCGGAGCATTCTCCGTCCTCGCGCTCGGCCGCATTCGCGTTCGCGGCCGGCGACTGCCCCGTCTCGTGGTGACAGTGCACAACGCCCCGCCGGCCGGCGGGGGAGTCCCCGCCAGGATCTACCGCCTGCTCGAGCGGCTGGTGGCACACGGGGCAGACCTGGTCCTGTGTGTCTCGAGTGACTTGGAAGCACGAATGGACGCCGCGGGCGCGCACCGGGTTGGCCGTGCCGTCGTGCCGGCACCAGCCGAGCCCGCCCAATCCTTCGCGCCCGCGACCGGCTGCGGTCGCCCGGTGATCCTCGCGGCCGGGAGGCTCGCCGCGCAGAAGGGCTTCGGCACGCTGCTTGAGGCCGCCGCCTCGTGGCGGGACATGGACCCGGAGCCGCTCCTGGTGATAGCCGGTGACGGGCCGCTGTCCGGGCGGCTGCGGGCGCAGGCGGCCGCGCTCGGCGTTGCGGCGCGGTTCACCGGGCAACGCGACGACGTGCCCGCGCTGCTGTCGGCGGCGGCCGTGTTCGTGCTGCCCAGCCGCTGGGAAGGGCAGCCGCTCGTGCTGCAGGAGGCGCTGCGCGCGGGTGTCCCCGTCGTCGCCTCACGGGTCGGCGGAATCCCCGACCTGACCGGCGAGGACGCCGCCCTGCTGGTCCCGCCGGATGACGCGGCGCGGCTCTCGGCCGCCGTCCGCTCGCTGCTGGAAGACCCGGCGCTGGCCGACCGGCTCCGTGCCGCGGCGCGCGAGCGCGCCGCCCGGCTTCCCTCGCCGGGCGACGCGGTGGCCGCCGTCCTGGCGTGCTACGCCGACCTGTGAAACGCCTTCCTGGGATACTGGACCAGTGCCGCTAACCGCTACCTGCCTGTGCCTGCTCACCCGGGTTACCGGCGACGGCCAGCATGAGGTGCTCCTCGGGCATAAGAAGACCGGCCTCGGGACCGGCAAGATCGTCGGGCTCGGCGGACACGTCGAACCAGGCGAATCCCCGGTGCTGGCCGCCGCGCGCGAGGTCAAGGAGGAAGCCGGGATCGTCGCGGCACCCGATGACCTGTGTGCAGCGGCCCACCTGACGTTTCTTTTCCCCGTGCGGCCCGAATGGGACATGGAAGTGGCCGTCTTTACCGGCGCCGACTGGACTGGCGAGGCCGCGGAGACCGACGAGATCATCCCCGAGTGGTTCCCTTTCACCGCCCTGCCGGTAGAGCGCATGTGGGACGACGCCAAGTACTGGCTGCCCAACGTCCTGGCCGGCGCCCGCGTGTGCGCCGTCTTCAGCTACGCCGACGACTGCGAGACCGTCGTCGAGGTCACCCTCAGCCCGCTGTGAACCGCCTGGCGCTACCGAAGCCAGTCGGCGGCGATCCGGCCAGCCAGTTCCTCGACCAGCGGGCCGGCGTTCGCCATCGAGCGGCTCGTGTCGGGTTCGATGTCGCTGAGGGCGTAGGCAGCCGCGATGCCCGCCTCGCGCAGTTGCCCGGGGGAGAGGCTGCACACGCCCGCCACCGCGACCACAGGGATCGCGGGGTCGTGCGCAGCTGCGGCGCGGGCGACGCCGGCCGGCGCCTTGCCGCGCAGCGTCTGCTCATCGAGCGCGCCCTCGCCGGTGATCACCAGCCGCGCGCCGTCGAGGTGCTCGCCGAACGACAGCATGTCAAGCAGCAGTGAGATGCCGGGCCGCAGCTGAGCGCGCAGGAAGAGCAGCGCGGCGAAGCCGAGCCCGCCGGCCGCGCCGGCGCCCGCGTCGTCGCGCGCGGACCGGCCGCAGGCCTGTTCGGCGACGTCCGCCCACCGGCGCAGGCTCGCCTCGAGCACCGGCACGTCGTCGGGGGAGGCGCCCTTTTGCGGCGCGTACACGGCGGCGGCGCCGGACGGTCCGAGCAGCGGGTTGTCCACGTCGCTCGCAACCAGGAACTCGATGCCCGACAAGTCGCGCAACTTCGCCAGGTCGAGCTCGCTCAGCCGGGCCAGCGCGGCGCCGCCCGGACCGAGTTCGCGGCCGGTGTCGTCGGTGAGCAGCCCGCCGAGCGCCTGGACCAGGCCGGCTCCGCCGTCCGTGGTGGCGGAGCCGCCGAGCCCGAGCACGACCCGGGTGGCCCGCATCCGCGCGGCAGTCATGATCAGCTCGCCTACGCCGCGGCTGGTGGCCGTCAGCGGCGCCAGCGAGTCTGGGGGGAGCAGCCACAGCCCGCAGGCCTGCGCCGCCTCGATGACGGCGGTCCCGTCTAGCAGCCCGAACGCCGCGGTGACCGGGCGCCCGACCGGACCGCGGACCCCTACCTCGATCCGCCGGTAGCCGGCCGCGACCGCCGCGTCGACCGTCCCGTCGCCCCCGTCGGCCACGGGCATTCGCACGGCCTCGCCGGCGAAGCCGGCCCGGGCCAGCCCGTCGGCCAGCCTGTCCGCGACCTGCGTCGCGGACAGGCTGCCCTTGAACTTGTCCGGCGCGATCAGCACATGCTCAGCCATAGACACTGATCTAAGCACGCTGGTAATCGCGACTCGGCGAAAGCAGCCACCGTGCCAAGAAACGACTGCAGGTACGGCGCGAACTCCGGCCGCGGCGCCTCTGGGCACCCGGGCAGTTCCGCGGGGAATGGCAGCAACCGCAGCAACGCGTCCACGGTGCTCCGCGGATGCACCGGGTTGGGCGGCACGGCAGCCAGTACGCCCGCCGGCACCGTCAGCGTCCGAAGCTCTTCGTCCGTCGCGCTAGGCAGCGTTCCGCTGCCAAGCAGGGCGTCGAGGACATGCGGCCGCGCGCCGAGCCGGGCGAGATCCGCGCGGGCCCGGATAGCCACGAACTGGTCCCCGACCGCCGCCGGCCACGCCAGCAGCATGCGCCCCACTAGATCGGGAAAGTCGAGTGCCAGCCGCACCGCCACCCCGGACCCGAACGACCCGCCGACCACCGTCACCGGCACGTCCTGCGGCACCGGCGAGCCTTGCGCCAGGGTGGCGGCGACGTGCTCGGCTTCCTCCGTCCAGGTGGACGCGCGGCGGAGCCGGTTAGGTGCGACGACGTCGAAACCGAGCCCCTCCAATCCGGATACGATCCCTGGCCGCCCCCAGAACTGGTCGGCGTCGGTCTCTTCCCACAGTCCCCCGTGTATCAGCAGCACCGTTGGCATGACGCCATCAGATCACGACCCCCGCCGCGCCGCCTACGGAGGCCATAGCGCCCGAGGGAACTAGGTTCTGGCGCTTTGCCGCGCTTCCTGCAAACATGACCTTCGTGACCTTTCGTCACCAATTGTGCGGGCATCTCAAGGGGCGGGGACAGATGAGGCGCATCGGTAAGCCATTTCTCGTGCTTTTTGCTGTTCTCGCCAGCCTCGCTGGCGTGCTGTCCGCATCATCGCCATCCCAGGCGGTCACGAGCGCGGGGAAACCGGTGCCTCTATCGGCGAGCGCTGCACCGGCGCCGCCAAACGGTTCGGTCCGGCTTGGACTAGTGTCCCCGGCCACCCGGATAAGCCTTGAGGTCACGCTGAAGGTTCCCGATCAGGCCGCGCTGACCGCGTTCCTCGCGGCGCTGTCGGACAGGAAATCGCCGCTGTTCCATCATTTCCTGCGTCCCGGGCAGTTCGGGCCGATGTTCGGACCGTCGCTGACCCAGGTGGCGGCCGTGCAGGACGCGCTGCGGTCAGCGGGAATGTCCCCGGGTCCGGTGTCAGCGAACCGACTAGCCATCCCGGTGACCGCGTCCGCCGCGACGATCGAAAGCGCCCTGGGCGTACAGCTTGTCAGCTACCGGATGCCCGGCGGCCGGGTAGCGTTCGCGAACTCCGCCGCGCCCAAGCTGCCGTCTGCCATAGCGCCGCTGGTTAACGGGGTGCTGGGCCTCAACAACCTGTATCCGCAGCAGAGCCTGGCCAACTGGCCGAGCGCCCCAACCGCGGCTGTGCAGCGAGCACACCCGGCGCGCGCCGCCGCTGCGGACACCGCAGGCCCGCTGCCATGCTCAGCCGCCCAGAACACCGCGACCGCCAACGGAGCCCTGACCGCCGACCAGCTCGCCTCCTATTACGGGATGTCGCCGCTGTACGGCCTTGGCGATCTGGGGCAGGGAGTGCACGTAGCGCTGATCGAGTTCGAGCCGAACCTGGCTTCGGACATCTCCGCGTACGAGTCCTGCTACGGCATCAGCACCACGGTCAACGACGTGCAGGTCGACGGCGGCGCCGGGACCGGGGCCGGCAGCGGGGAGGCGGCGCTTGACATCGAGGACGTCGCCGGACTCGCTCCCAAGGCCACGATCGACGTCTACCAGGCGCCGAACACCAGCGCCGGAAACCTCGATGTCTTCCAGGCGATTTTCAACGCCGACACGGCCCCGGTCGTTTCCACGTCATGGGGACTGTGCGAGGACTACGACACCCCGTCGGATATGCAGTCAATGCAGACCCTGTTCGAGCAGGCGAATTCGCAGGGCCAGACAGTGTTCGCGGCGGCTGGCGACTTCGGCTCCACGGAGTGCTTTCCCAGTGGCGGGCCGGACGCGGCGGCGCTGAACGTCTCGGCGCCGTCCAGCGAGCCCTACGTGGTCGGCGTGGGCGGCACGACGATCGGATCGTCGGCGGAGACCGTCTGGAACGAGTCGGCGCAGCAGGCCGGCGCCGGCGGCGGTGGCATCTCGTCGTTCTGGTGCATGCCCACCTACCAGTACCAGACCAGCATCCCGGGCTTGGTCAACGGCGACTCGCAGACCGACTCGGGGTGCCCCGCCGCGACGGGTAATCTCATCCGCCAGGTTCCCGATGTGTCAGCTGACGCCGACCCGTTCAGCGGCTACGTGATTGACTTCGGCGGGTCGTGGACGGTGATCGGCGGGACGAGCGCCGCGGCCCCGCTGTGGGCGGCGATCGCGGCTCTCACCGACGCCTCGCCGTTCTGCGCGGACTACGGCTCGGGTACCGCGGGTGTGCTCCCTGAGGGCTTGTACGCCGCGGTCGGGGCGGACCATTCCTACATCTACCCCGCCAGCCCTGGGCTGGCCCCAGAGGTCCTCGGCGACATTGCCAGCGGTAACAACGACTACACGCCATCCGGATACACCGGCGGCCTGTTCCCGGCGGGCACCGGATACGACGAGGCCAGCGGGCTGGGGGTGCCGCTCGTCACCGGCCTGGACGCCTCGGCGCACCCGAGCATGTTCTACCCGGGCCTTACCGCGCTGATGTGCGCGGTGTACGCCACCAAGCTGACGTCGGTGACCGTCACAAGCGTCTCGCCGAACCGTGGCCCGGCCGGGCACGCGGCGACCGTCACGGTGCACGGCACCGGGTTCCTGCCGATAGCCGGGGCTGACATGGCCGTCGTCGGCTCCAAGCTGATCGCTGCCCACTGCACGAGCACGACGGCGTGCACGGTGACCCTGCCTGCCATGGCGGCGGGCACGATCAACATCCAGATGTCCGCGGAGGACTTCGCGCCCAGCTCGGTCACGACGGCGGACCGGTACCAGTACGTCGCCGCGCCGGGGCTCACTTCGCTGTCACCGACGCGGGGGCCGACGAAGGGGGGGACCAAGGTGACCATCCACGGGACGAACTTCATCGGCGTTAGGGCGGTCCATTTCGGCGCCAAGCTGGGGACGAACGTCAAGGTAATCTCCGCGACGCAGATCACTGTCACCGCGCCAGCCGGGACCGGCACCGTCCACGTCACGGTCACCGCCGCGGGCGGCACCACGAGTTCGACCAGCGCGGCCAGCAAGTACCGTTACGTCGCCGCGCCGAGCGTCTCCTCGTTGTCACCGAATAAGGGGACGCACAAGGGCGGGACCAAGGTGACCATCCACGGGACGAACTTCATCGGCGTTAGTGCGGTCCATTTCGGCGGCAAGCTGGCGACCAACGTCAAGGTAATCTCCGCCACCGAGATCACAGTCACTGCGCCAGCCGGGACCGGCACCGTCCACATTACGGTCACCGCCGCCGGCGGGACCAGCAGTTCGACGAGCGCGGCCAGTAAGTACACCTACACCTGACCCGGGAGGATGGCCTAAGCCGTCGCATCCCATCGCCGCCGCACTTCGGCCAGCCCGGACGAGGTCAGCGACCCGTGCAGGCGCAGCCGGGCGATCCCGCCGTCAGGGAACACGTCAAGCCGGACGTGCGTAACCGGCCGGGACGAAGCGAGCCTGAACCGGTGCGGCGTATCGGGCAGCAGCGACGTCCGGGGGAGTAGCGGGAACCACGCCCGCTGCTCAGGCAGCGAGCCAGAGCTCGCAGCATCGCAGCCCAGCAGTGACGCCGCACCAGGCGCGTTGCCGATGTACCCGGACGTGTCGATCTCGGCCAGCGAGACCACGGACGACCCGGTCAGCCGCACGACCAGCCATTCGTTCCCTGGTGTGCGCCGCCGTCTGGTCTCCCACCCGTCGCCCATCACCCTGGCCAGCCCGGGCGAGATGACGTTTCGCGGCGCGGAGTAGAACCGGTCGCTGCACGCGACCACGTCCCCGCTGTTCTCCAGGGCCGCCAGGTCGATCGTCAGGCCGGACACGAGGGACGGATCGCAGACGACTTCTCCGTGCACGCGCAGCCGCGCGACTCCGCCGTCCGGGTAGATCACAAGCCGAACGTGCGTAAACCGCCGCTGCGACGCCACCGGGAACACGTGCCGCGAATCGCCGGACAGCGGGCTTCGCGCCACCAAAGGCACCCACGAAACGGAATCAAGGGCAGCCGGATACCCGGCCACGCACGCGCCGTCCACCGAACACGACGCCGGGTAGTTCCCCGTGAAGAACGCCGTGTCCACCACGACAGCACGCACCACACCGCTTGCGCCGAGCCGCACGATCACCCAGTCAAAGACGTCCTCAGCAGGCAGCCCGCCGGAGGGATCCCGTCGCCGCCGCGTCTCCCAGCCGTCGTAGACCTGCCCCTTGTGCCCGAAGGTCCGCGGCGTGAATGCCGGAGGCTCAGGCGAGATCAGGTTCTCCTTCTCGGCGAAGAACTCGTCGCCGGCGGCCACCACGGAGCCACGCAACGCGCGCGAGGCGAGGTCCGGCAGCGCCAGCGAATCCGGATCCGCCGAGGGATCAGCCAATCTCCCCGCCCCCTCGGCGCAGCAGCCGCCCCTGCGGTTCGTCGTCAGGAGATACCTCAGTGCCGCGTAGCCACACCCGCGCCACCCGCCCGGTCAGCGTCCGCCCCTCGTAGGGAGTCAGCGGGTGCCTGTGCCGCAGTTCGGCGCCGCGTACCTCGAACGACGCCTCCGGGTCGAACGCGACCAGGTCCGCGTCGCAGCCCACCGCGATCCGCCCCTTCGCCGGCAGCCCGGCCAGGGACGCGGGAAACACGGACATCCACCGTGCCACGTCGGCGAGCGACAGCCCGCGCCGCCGCGCCACCGTCCACACCGCGGGCAGCCCGATCTGCAGCGACGCGATCCCGCCCCACGCGGTCCTGAAGTCACCGCTGGCCAGGTCCTTCAAGGCGGGAGCGGAGGGCGAGTGGTCGGACACGACGCAGTCGATGACCCCGGCGGTGAGCGCACGCCACAGCGCCTCCCTGTTGGGCGCGTACCGGATCGGCGGGCAGCACTTGAACTCGGTGTGCCCGGCGGGCACCTCCTCGGCGGCGAAGAACAGGTAGTGCGGGCAGGTCTCCGCCGACAGCGCGATCCCCGCCGCTTTCGCCGCCCCGATCAGCGCGGCGCACTCGGCCGCCGCGAGGTGCACGACGTGCGCGCGCGCACCGGTCGCAGCGGCGGCGCCGACCACGGTCTCGATCGCGCGCCGTTCGGATACTGGCGGCCGGGACGCGACGAACGCGTCGTACCCGGGACCGGCGGGCTCGTGCACCTCGGCCGGGTCTTCCGCGTGCACGATCATCGCCGCGCCCGACTCGGCGAGCGCTTTCATTGCAGTCCGGAGTTCGGCGCGCGACAGCGGCGGGAACTCGGGTATCCCTGAGTCGATCAGGAAGCACTTGAACCCGACGACGCCCGCCTCGAGCAATGGCGCCATTTCGGCGAGGTTGCCTGGCACCGCGCCGCCCCAGAACGCCACGTCGACCGCGCACTGCCCGGCCGCCGCGGCGAGTTTGTCGCGCAGCGCCGCCGCCGACGTCGTCACCGGCAGCGAATTCAGCGGCATGTCGCAGATCGTCGTGACGCCGCCGGCCAACGCGGCCCGTGTCGCGCTGGCGAACCCCTCCCATTCCGTGCGCCCGGGCTCGTTCACGTGCACATGCGTGTCCACCAGCCCGGGCAGCAGGGCAAGCTCGCCGAGATCGGTGTCGGTAGTCGCGCTAAGCCGGGCACCGTACTCCGCGATCTCAACAATCCGGTTATCCCGAACGAGTACAGCCGCCTCTCGTACCCCATCGGGGAACGCCACCAGGCGCGACCGGATCGCCAGAGTTCCGTTCATAGCTCTGCTTGCCCCATCGGCTCGCTCAGCCAGCCGAAACTCGTCGAGCTGTCCGCCGGGTCGAGTGGGTGGTACTCAAGGCCCACGCTGCCCGCGTACCCCTGGGCGGCGAGCTGGGCGAACAGCGGCTCGAAGTCCAGCGTCCCGGTTCCTGGGGCGCCGCGCCCGGGCGGGTCGGCGATCTGCACGTGCGCGATCCGGTCCCGGTACGCCGACAGCACCTCGGGGACGTCTTCGCCCATCTTGGCGAGGTGGTAGAGGTCGGCGAGGAGCGCAACGTTCGTCGCGGGCACCTTGTCGATGACCGCGATCGCGGCGGCGCTTGAGTCGATCGGGAAGCCGGGCACGTCGACGCTGTTGATCGCCTCGACAAGCACTGATGCGCCGACCGCTGCCGCGGCCCGCGCCGCCAGCGTGAGGTTCTCGATCGCCACCTCGTCCTGCTCGGCCGGGTCCACGCCGTCAAGCCGGTTCCCGTACGGCGCGTTCAGCCGCCGGCACCCGGTCTGCCGCGCGATCTCCGCGCACGCGCCGATGTTCTCCCGGAAGGCGGCCGCCGCGGACGGGATGGACACGAGCCCGCGCTCCCCGGCCGCCATGTCGCCGGTGTGGAAGTTGAGGCTCACCAGCTCGACTCCCGCGTCATTGAGCGCCGCGACGAACGCGTCCGCGTCGGCGTCCGAGGGCACCATCTCCTGGAACGGCCACCAGAACTCCACCGCGTCGAACCCCGCCGCCCGCGCGGCGGCCGGGCGGGCGAGCAGCGGAAGCTCGGTGAACAAGATCGAGCAGTTCACGTCGTACCGCAAGCCATGCGTCCGCATCGGAGTATCTACCTGGCCTTTCGGGCGCACCGATGGCCGGAGGGCACATCCGGGGCAGTTGGCCGAGAGCTGCCTCCACGATCGTACTTGCATCCTGCTCAGTGTCCGGCGCGACATGGTGGCCCCGTAGGATCAGCGCCAGCAGGCCGTGCCGGCCTGAAGGGGGCATAGATGACAAGCATCGCGGCCGGCGACGGAGCCCAGCTCGAGCCGACGGCCGAGAATCAGGGGCAGCGCCGGGCCGCCGGGATCTACGGCGCGATCATCACCGCGGCGATCCTCGACACGGCCGGGGGGCACGTGTCCACGACGGCGCTGGTGGTTTCGGTCGTGGTCACGTTGCTGGTGTACTGGATCGCCGAGGAGTACGCCGAGGTTCTGGGCGAGCAGGCAGGGGGCGGTCAGCTGCCGAGCCGGGCCTCCATCCGGGCCGCGCTTGTCTCGACCTGGCCGATGGTCACCGCGTCGTACCTGCCGCTGCTGGCTCTCGTGGTGGCCAAGGTGGCCGGGGCTTCCGCGCTCACGGCCGCCAACGTCGGGCTTGCGGTGGCAGTCGTGCTGCTGACCGTCCACGGATGGCAGGCTGGGCGGTCGGCCCGGCTTCAGGGCTTGAAGCTGCTGTTGGCCACCTCGATCGCGGCCGGGCTGGGTCTGGTGATGATCTTGCTAAAGGACCTGGTCCTGATCCACCTGCACTGACCCGCTGGCTCGCAGCAGCAGCTCGGCCAGGGCCGCGGTTGCGCGCTGGAGTTCGGGTGAGCCAAGGACTCGGTACGGGACGGGAAGGGCGGCGAGTTCCCTGGCGTACCAGTTCGGATTGGCGGTCGACGCGCGCAGCCGGGTCCGGCCCTCGCCGTCTGGTTCCAGCCGGGCCAGGCTGCGTGGCAGCCAGCGCGACGTGTCCTCGACTCCCGCGTCGACGAGGACGTCGACCTCGTAGGCCCAGCCCTGGGACAGGTCCTCCTCGAGGACTCGCAGCGCGTCGAGGTCGGCTGGCGGCGTGAACGTGACCGGCAGTGCCTCGATCGCCTTGACCCGGTCCACCCGCAGCGCGCGCCGCGCCTGCCTCGTGTGCGACCAGCACAGCAGGTACCAGAAGCTGTGGCGCAGGACGACGGCCCAGGGATCGACTTCCATCACGCGGTCCCCCGAGGCCATCCGGTAGGTCAGGCACAGCCGCCGCGCCGCGGTGCAGGACTCGATCAACGCTGTTATCAGCTCGGGGCTGGGCCGCGCCTCACCCGCCGGCGCCGAGCCCGTGACGTTGCGCGCGGAGCGGACCTGACCGGCGGCCCGCTCCGGCAGGACCCTGACGATCTTGGCCAGCGCGGCGCCCACCGGGTCCAGCGGGTCCGTGGCGTCCCTGTGACCCTCCAGAACGGCCATGACCAGGCCAAGCGCCTCGGCGGCGCTGAACATCAGCGGCGGCAGGCGCATGCCGCGCCCCACCCGGTAGCCGCCGTGCGGGCCGCTGACCGCCTGGATCGGCAGGTCCGCCTCCCGCAGGATCGCGACGTACCGCCTGGCGGCCCGCTCGGTCACCCCAAGCCGGTCCGCCAGTCGCTGCGCGGTAATGCCAGGGTTGTTCTGGATGAGCTCGAGCGTGATCAGCGCCCGCGCCGTCGGGCTCACGTCGTGCGCCACATCACCCTCCATTCCGGACGCGGAACGTCCGGAACCGACGGTACCGTGCCGGACATGGGAACGAACACGAACAGCGCCGCGATCGCGGTCCCGGGCGAGCCGATCGCGGCCGAGCAGCTGACAATCGTCCCCGCGAACACCGTGCCCTGGGCTGACCTCCAGGCGATCTTCGGCACGGCAGACTACCCCGGCAGGTGTTACTGCCAGCACTTCAAGACCTGGGAATGGCACTGGTCGCTGACTGACCAAGAGCGCCGTGACCGGTTCCGCGCGCAGACGAACTGCGACAATCCGCGGGCCACCGCGACCACAGGCCTTGTCGCCTACCTGAACACAGAACACGGTGGCAGGGAGCCGGTCGGCTGGGTGGCCGTCGAGCCCCGCACCCAGTACCCGCGCCTGCTCAAGGGCCGGATCGTCTGGCACGGCCGCCAGGAGGACAGGGAGGACGACGGCGTCTGGGCGGTCACCTGCTTCTGCACCCGCAAGGGGTACCGCAAGCGCGGCCTCACCTATCTGCTCGCCGCCGCCACGGTCGGCTACGCCAGGGAGCGCGGCGCCCGCGCCATCGAGGGCTACCCGATGATCGTTCCGCCTGGCAAGAAGATCACCTGGGGAGAGCTGTATGTCGGAAGCCGCGAGGTTTTCGCCGCCGCCGGCTTCATCGAGGTTACCCACCCCAGCCCGCGGCGCGTGGTAATGCGAATCGACTTCTAGTCAATAGTCCCTAGTCTGGGCTCGCTAATCCGGTGCGGTGACGTCGATGGCGAACATCCGCTCTGCCTCGATGCGGGCGTAG
>Ga0126371_10004027_pt1 | contig 12929 bp, 9 predicted proteins | sample PanSoiMetaPlot_4_FD_110145 | JGI IMG/M metagenome (GOLD analysis project Ga0126371, IMG submission 110145) | Tropical forest soil microbial communities from Panama - MetaG Plot_4 | ecosystem: Environmental > Terrestrial > Soil > Tropical forest > Bulk soil | place: Panama | collected 2016-02-17
ACCAGGGCGCCTATACGCCGCGCGGCACCAACCTGCCGGCCAATGCATCGCTCGCCGTCTGCGGGTCTTACGTGCTGCCGAGCCTCGACTTGCGGGTGATCGTCGCGGCGACCAACAAGGTCGCCACCATCCCGATCCGCGGCGCCGGCTATCCGGAAGGCACCTTCGCGATCGAGCGCTGCCTCGACGCGATCGCGCACGCGCGCGGGCTCGACCTCGCCGAGGTACGCCGGCGCAATCTCGTGCCGCCCGCGAAGATGCCGTATGCGACCGGCCTCACGGCGCGCTCGGGCGCATCGATCACCTACGACAGCGGCGATTTCCCGAAGATGATGCAGACGGTGCTCGCCGCGATCGACCACGCGGGCTTCGCGGCGCGCCAGAAGGAGGCGCGCACGCAGGGCCGCTATCTCGGCCTCGGCATGGCGATGGGCCTCAAGGGCACGGGTCGCGGCCCGTTCGAGTCGGCGACCGTGCGCATCGACCGCGCCGGCAAGGTCTCGGTGTTCACCGGCGCGGTGGCGATCGGGCAGGGGCTCAAGACCGCGTTCGCGCAGATCTGCGCCGAGCAGCTCGGCGTTGCGCCGCGCGACATCACGGTGGTGGCGGGCGACACCGGCGCGATCTCGCTCGGCATGGGCGCGTTCGCGAGCCGGCAGACCGTGATGGGCGGCTCGGCGGTGCATGTCGCGGCCGGCGTGGTGCGCGACAAGGTGCGCAAGGCGGCGGCCGAGATCCTCGAGGTCGACGAGGGCGACCTCGAGCTGCGCGACGGGCGGGTCGAGGTGAAGGGCGTGCCGAAGCATGGTCTCGGCTTCGGCGAGCTCGCGATCGCGATGGCGGGCGTGCCGGGCTACAGCCTGCCCGGCAACCTGCCGCCCGGGCTTGAGCATTCGCACAACCATCTCGGCAACAGCCTGACCTATGCGGGCTCGTTCCTGGCGGCCGAGCTCGAGGTAGACGCGGAGACCGGCCGGGTCGAGCTGCACAGAATCGTGGTGGTCAACGACGCCGGCGTCGCCATCAATCCCAGTCTGGTGCGCGGCCAGGTGATCGGAAGCGTCGTGCATACGCTCGGCAATACGCTGTTCGAGCGCATGGTCTACGACGATGCCGCGCAGCCGCAGACGACGACGCTCGCCGAATATCTGCTGCCGACCAGCCCGGAGCTGCCGCCGATCGAGGTGATCCTGGTGGAGTATCCGAGCAGGACCAATCCGCTCGGCGTCAAGGGCGCGGGCGAGACAGCCTGCATTCCGGTGCCGGCCGCAATCGTCTCGGCGGTCGAGAACGCGCTCGCGCCATTCGGCGTGCGCATCGGCGAGTTTCCGCTGTCGCCGGCGGGGATTTATCGGATGATCGAAGACGCGCGCGGGAGCGGCGAGAGAGGGGAGAAATGAGAAGCGATCGGTTCTTTGGCACGGCGTCTGCGCCCTCTCCCCCGCTTGCGGGGGAGAGGCGGAGAGGGGGAAGCCGCTTGCTCGGTGCCCGTGGCTTCCCCCTCCCCGCCCCGCAAGCGGGGGAGGGAGCGCAGGCGATGTGCCCGCCTCACCATGCCACGGAGGGAAGGATGACCAAATCGCCTCACATGCTTCGCGCCGCGCTCGGCCTCGCCATTGCGCTGGCCGGCCTCGCCGCAACCGCGCACGCGCAGGACTGGCCCACCCGGCCGCTCACGCTCGTCGTTCCGTTCGGTCCGGGCAGCGGGACCGACCTCGTGGCGCGCCACCTCGCGGCCCCGATCGGCGAGCGGCTGGGCCAGACCATCGTGGTGCAGAACGCGGGCGGCGCCGGCGGGCTGATCGGGGTGAGCCGCGCCGCCAAGGCGGCGCCCGACGGCTACGAGTTGGTGGTGGGCTCGCTCGACACGTTCGCGCAGAGCCCCTCGCTGCGCAAGCAGCCGCCCTACGATCCAGTCGGCGATTTCGTGCCGGCCGGGCTCGCCGTGCTGCAGCCGCTCATCCTGATCGTGCGCAAGGACCTCCCCGTCGCCAACATGCGCGAGTTCGCCGATTACGTGAAACGGAACGGGTCGAAGATGCAGTTCGGCTCGGCCGGCGTCGGCACCGCCAACCACCTCGTCTGCTACGAGCTCACCCGGGCGATGGGCGCCAGCGTCACGCACATTTCCTACCGCGGCTCAGCCGAGGCCATGACCGACATGCTGGCCGGGCACCTCGACTTCTACTGCATCCTGGCGATCTCCGGGCTCCCGTTCATCAAGGCGGGTACGCTCAAGCCGATCGCCGTCCTGACGCACGAGCGCTCGCCGACGCTGCCCGACGTGCCGACCGCCAAGGAGCAGGGCTACGACTTCGGCGATTTCTACTACTGGATGGGGCTGTTCTTCCCGAAGAACACGCCGGCGCCGATCGTCGCCAAGTTCAATGCGGCCCTGGGCGCGGCGCTCGACCGGCCCGACCTGCAGGCGCGATTGGGCGAGGTGGCGACGACCGTGGCGCCGCCGGAGCGGCGCTCGACCGACTACCTGCGCGGCTTTCTCGCCAGCGAGATCAAGACCTGGGGCGAGGCCATCAAGGCGAGCGGGATCGAGCCGCAGTAGCGACTCTAGTGCATGTTCCGTTCCTGTGGAATCGGAACATGCTCTAGAATTTTTTATTGGCGCATGTTCTTGTCGGCGAACCGGCGTCCACTTCGCCGGAACATGCGCTACAGCGTCACGAACTGCTGGCCCTTCACCGCCTCGCGCAGGCCGTAGAACGCCTCGTTGACGCTGCCCCAGCTCGGCAGCTTCTTCATCGCGTCGAGCCAGCGCCGCACGTTCGGGTAGGGCGAGTAGTCGACGCCGATCAGCTCGCCGATCGTGACGATGCCGGCGCCGAAGTAGTCGGCGATGGTGAGCTTGTTGCCGCAAAGATACGTATTTTTCGGTCCGATCCAATGCTCGTCGAGGACCTTCAGCCAGCGCTTGGCGTTCTCCTTGCCGAAGTCGAGGGTGGCAGCCTGCGCCTCGTCACTGCGCCGTTTGAGATGCGGGAAGAGCTGCGGATAGCACAGATTGTAGCCCCACTCGCGATAGAAGTTGGTGTTGATCCAATCCATCATCTCGTTGACCTTGGCGCGCTCCTTGATGTCCTTCGGATAGGCCGACGAGCCGACCTTGTCGGCGAGGTACTTCAGGATCGCGGAGGTTTCGGTCAGGCGAAAGCCGTCGTCCTCGATCATCGGCACCAGGCAGTTCGGGTTGATGCCGGAATAGGACGGCTGCAGGTGTGCGCCGGTCATCAGATCGATGAACACCTCCTCGACCGGGATCTTGCTCTCGGCGATGAACAGGCGCACCGGACGGCAGGCGGTGGAAACCGGGTGCATGTAGAGCTTCATCGATCTTCCTCCATACCATTCATCCAGCCCGGATCGAGCGTAGCGAAATCCGGGAGGTCGTGTCCATGCGGGCGGCTCATTGTCGGAGCATGATCTTTTCCGAAAACCGGTATCCACTTTTCGCGATTATGCTCTACAGCGTGAGCCGTCGCGCGGCGGCGAGCTGCCCTTTGCCGTAGCACTGCAGCTCGATCGTGCTGCCGGCCGTCACGGCAGCCGCAAAGCTGACGCGCGACTTTCCGTCGGAGATTTCCTGCGAGTATTGCGGCCGTCCATCGGCGAACACGTCGAGACGATCGAGATTGCGGGTTTCCACATCGAGCGTGAGCCGGCCATCGGCGTTCGACACCACGGCCGCCTCGAGGACATAGACCGGCATGGTGGCGAGAATGGCGGCGGCCGCCTCGAGCAGATCCACGTTCGCGTTCAGGAGGTCGTCGCGGGTCACCTTGTGGAACACGTCCGGCGTGACGCCGAGGTCCTCGACCTCGGTGCCGGCCCGCGCGCCGACGCGCAGCGAGCGCCGGATGGCGACGCGCATGCCGGCCCCGTTCGGCAGGTCCTGGAACGGCGACGGCGGCGAGTCGGACGCGGCAAAGAACCGGGACAACAGGGCGTGCGTCCAGACGTTGGCGCCGCCCGCGCCGGTATTCCGGTCGACGCCGAGGATGGGGCCGATGGCGTGGTCCTGGAACCCGGCGGCGAAGAAGTCCGTCGTGCTGTAGCAACGCGCGCTGGTGACCAGCAGGACGGGCCCGTGATAGCGCTGGCCCAGGGCGTTGCACTTCTCGGCCGACGAGATCGGATAGGCGAGCGAGAAGGGCGCCCCGGTCTCGACCGACCGCTCGATCGACGGGATCCACGGCCGCAGACCCAGGTCGTCGGGATGGAGCTGGCACAGGCGCAGATTGAGCGGGGTATTGATGAACTGCAGCCGTTGCGGCTCGATCCGGTTCGGCGTGAGAACCTGCAGCAGCTGCTCGCCGGCATAGATCAGACCGCCGCCATTGTCGCGCACATCGACGATCAGCCCGTTCTGCGGCAGCAGGCCGACCAGGCGAACGAATTCGGCGACGAAGGTGTCCGCGTCCTGCACCTGGAAGGTCCAGATGCGGATGTACCCGAACTTTCCGTGCGAGGTGTCGATCGCCTTGGCCCTGAAGACGTCCGGCATGGTCGAGTCGGTGCCCGCCGGCGTGAAGACGGCCGACGGATCGCCCGCGATCGCGGCCATGCGGGCGCTCGCGGCGACCACCTCGGGCGCGAACAGGAGCTTGTTGATCCGCCGGACCGCGTCCGTCTCGAGGTCGAGGCCGAGCGCGGTCGCCGAGATCGTCGGCGCCGCAGCGTCGACGGTGGTTTCCTGCGGCAGGCCGGTGATGATCCAGTTGACGCGCAGCTCGTGGTCGCGACCGTCCGCCGTGCGATACCCCACGATCACCCATTCCTCGTCGGGCGGCGGCGACACGTTGAGCGAGCGGGCCGTCAGCCCGGCGACGCCGCGCGAATGCCGCGCCTCCGGGTTGCTGCCCGCGTGCCGCGTCGCGGCGATCTCGACGGCGCGCTCGATCGGAACGCCGTTCCAATAGCGCACCTCGACGCCTGCGCGGAACGTGGGATGGGAAAATCCGTCCATCACGTGGCCGACGATGTACCTGCGGACGTCCTTCTCCCAATAGGCCTCGACCGCGAACGGCAGTGCGGCGGCGACGCCGTTGTACGGTGCGGGCAGCAGGTAGTTCGTATGCAGGTCGCGGAGCGAGGTGAAAATGTCGGTCATTTCCGCGTGGAAGGAGGTTTCCGTCACGAATTGCGCGAGGCGATGGCGGAGCAGCCGCAATCGCTGCAGCGGGTCGATCGCATGCATCGCCCGCTTCAAGGGCAGATGCGCGTAGAACCCGTCGAGCAGGACGATCGCCTGCTCGACGATCAGCCCGCGCTCCTCCGGGGTGAGCGCCACGACGGTCGCGAGGAACTCGTTGAGCCGGGTGGCCGCGTTCAGGATCGGGCGAACCGCTTCGTGCGGCGCGTGACTGAAGGGGAGGGCGCGCGACGAAGCGGCCTTGCGCCGTGGGCTGCGCTGAGGCGCGGCGCGGCGGTGCTGGGCGGGTTTCCGTGCCATCGGTCAACTCCCTTTGCGGCGGCTGCAGCGGCTGGGGCGATTCGCCCCGCTGGCCGGCTGATTGCGGGTCTGAACGAATGGTAGTACTCTAAGATAATGCGTGCAAAAAGTGAATCCTGCGGCAACAGGGAGGCAACGATGACGGATCTGGAGTTTCTGAGTGGACTTACCCGGATCTACCAGGCGGCGCGCGAGAGCGAAGACGGCGAGCGGTGCATGGTGTGTCCGTCTCCGGACCTGCGCGAACGCATCAAGACGGCGATGGCGGCGCTCGCCGCGTCCGGCGGGCTGCCGTCGGCGTTGTCGCTGCAGGTGGCCGAGCCGAAGGCGCTCGGCCTCAACGACGGCGTGATCATCCCGCCCGAGGAGTTCGCCGCAGGGACGTCGCCGAGCGTCATCGCCTCCGCCGCAACGCACGCCGCCGCCGGCCCGCTGCGCGGCGTCGTGCGGGTGATCGTCGTGCTGGTGGATTTCGCCGACAAGCCGATGACCCAGACGCGGCAGCACTTCCAGGATCTGTTCTTCTCGCAGGGCAAGCCGCAGAAGAGCGTGCGCGAATACTATCGCGATGTGACGCACAACCTGATCGACCTGCAGGGCGACGTCGTCGGGCCGCTGCGGCTGCCGCAGACGATCAAGACGTACGCCCACGGCGCCTCCGGCATGAGCCCCGCGACGCCCAATGCGCAGACCATGGCGTTCGACGCCGTGACGGCAGCCGATCCAACGGTCGATTTCACGCCCTACGACAACAACCACGACGGCTTCGTCGACGCCTTCATCGTGATTCATGCCGGGCCGGGCGGCGAGGTGACCGGCAATCACGACGATATCTGGTCGCACAAATGGGTCCTCGCCGGCGGCGCGCGCGCGGTCGATCAAACCAGGATCTATGCGTACCTGACGGTGCCGGAAGACTGCAAGATCGGCGTCTGCGCCCACGAGCTCGGGCATCTGTTGTTCGGCTTCCCCGATCTCTACGACACCGATTATTCGTCGGAAGGCATCGGCAACTGGTGCCTGATGGCGGGCGGCAGCTGGGGGGGCGGCGGCGACGTGCCGGCGCATCCCTCGGCCTGGTGCAAGGCCAACCAGGGATGGGTCACGGTGAAGAACGTCACGACGAACGGCCCGGCGACGCTGGCGGACGTGAAGACCGCTCCCCAGACCGTGCTTCGGCTGTGGAAGAACGGCACCGGCGGCAGCGAGTACTTCCTGGTCGAGAACCGGCAGCGGACGGGATTCGACGCATCGCTGCCGGGTGCCGGACTGCTGATCTGGCACATCGACGACGCAGTGCAGAACAACACGAACGAAAACCACTACAAGGTCGCGTTGATGCAGGCGGACGGCAAGCGCGACCTGGAGCACAACACCAATCGCGGCGATGCCGGAGATGCTTATCCGGGCACCGGCAACAACCACACCTTCAATGCGACGTCCAATCCGAGCTCGAAGTCATATGCCCATTCGGACAGCTGCGTCGCGGTGACCGGCATCGGCGCGAGCGGCGCCTCGATGTCGATGCAGCTTCAGGTCAAATGCGCGGCCGGGCATCCGGCGCCAAGCCAGGCCGCCGCAGCCGCCGTGGCGGCCGCGATGGCGGCCGCGCCGGCAGCCGCAGCGGCACCCGCATGGCCGAGTGCGAAGCCCAAGGCGAAGGCCAAGCCAAAGGCCAAAGCCAAAGCCGCGGCGAAGAAGCGCGGCGGACGGGCGGCGCGCGGCGCGAAAGGGCGCAAGGCGCGGCGCTGACCGACGCCGGCTGCGCCGGTGCGGGCGTCGCGGTACCATTGATCGCGGGCGCGGCGACCCCCATGTCGGGGTGGTCAATCGCATGTGAGGTGAGCACAACGCCTGCACCCCTTCTCCCCCTTTAGGGGGAGAAGGTCGGGATGAGGGGGTCTCTCCGCGAACTCGGAGTCTGCGGAGGCGCCCCCTCACCCCAACCCTCTCCCCCTGAAGGGGGAGAGGGAGCGTGAGCTCAGTGCTCACCTTACATGCGATTACCTCGAGGCTGGAGGCGGCGCGGTGTTCGCAATGGAGCATGCGATGGTGCAGGTCATCGAGAACCGAGCGGACATCAAGGGGCGCGTGCTCGCCGTCGCGCCGATCACCGAGCGCCCCGAGCATCGGCTGGTAACGATCGAGGTGAGCGGCGTCTCACCGGTCGAGGGCTATGCCAATCTGTTCGCCGGCGCGTCGGGCCAGCGTCTCGAGGTGGTTCTGGCCGCGGCGATCGCAGATGCCCTGCGGGTCGGCGCGCAGGTCGGCTGCCGCATCCGCCGCGGCGGGCCGATGGTCGTCATCGCGGACCACTGCGCCGAGCAATAAGCGCGACCTACCGCACCTTGCGTTCGTTCACGCGCGTGGCGGTCGACGGATCGTTGGTGTCGTCGCGCCAGGTCGGGTGATGGATCTGCATCACGAAGTCGCCGTTGTATGACACGACCGCCTTGTCGAACGTGATGGCGCCGACGCGGCGCCAGTTGGCGAAGGTGCGGCGCTCGCGGAAGGGCGGACCGTGCGTCTCGCCGTCGTCGGTGATCTCGATGTGGAACGTGAGGGTGCGTTTCGGCGTCGGGTCGCCGCGATCATAGATCTGCGCCATCACCTCGTCGCGGAAATCGAGGGCGTCGCCGGCGATACGCGGCTGCTCGTCGGCGACGAGGAGGCGCATGTACAACGGCGCGCGCGTCGGCTCGCCCGGCGGCTTGCCGAGCTCAGCGATCTCGTAGAGCTGGCGGATGCTCGGCTTGCGGTCGACGATCGCAAAAACGATCCCAGTGACCGCGATGATCGGCAGGCCGAGGCCTCGCCGCACGGCGGTGGTGTTCGGCGCGTTGCGCAGCTCGACGTCGTTGATGTAGTCGTACCAGTCGCCGGCGATGTCGTGCATCGTGAAGAAGCTCGCGGTGCGCAGCGGCTCGGCATGGTTCGGATCCGTGGTCGGATAGAGCTTGCCGACGAGCGATTGCGAGCGCGTATAGCCGCGCCGCGTCTCGGTGCAGCAGGTCGAGTAGCGCCCGATGATCAGCGCCTCGCTGCCTTTGCGAAAATATCCGGTGCAGCCGGTGTCCTCAGTGATGCGCCAGCGGCCGGTGAGGCAGACCGCGTTCGGATGCAGCAGGCGGCGATAGCCTTTGCGGTCCGGCCCCCAGCGCAGATCGGCGTGCGAGTCGACCGCGCGCGCGGTCGCTTTGCGAAATGCAGATGGGCGCACGAATGGCAGGAAGCCGCGCAGCATGTTCATCAGCGTGACGCGGTGCATGGGCAGCGGCGGTTCGCCGGCGGCGCCCCAGACGCGCTGATAGGGATTGGCGAAGATGGCCGCCTCGACCTCGGCGAAACGCGAGCCGCGGTAGGCGCGATCCTCGTCGGTGAGCTGCTCGATGCCGAGAAAATCCGGAGCCATGGCAGAGGTTCGCATATACCGTAAGGCGAACTTGCCGTGAGCATATGCCATCTGGAGAGGGTGCTCAATCGGTTCGCGCCGCGGGTGGGGTCACCTCTGCTCGATCAGCGGTCCGCCCGCTTCGTCCTTCAGCCGCACGCCCGACAGGCGGCGCATCTGCATGGCGCGCAGCAAGTTTGCGACCTTCTGGGCCGCTTCGGCATAGCCGATGCCCTCGGGCCGGATGTTGGAGATGCAGTTGCGGTCGGCGTCGGTGGCGTGCGGGCCGGGCTGCCAGGTCAGATAGGCGCCCATGCTGTCGGGGGCGCTGAGACCCGGACGCTCGCCGATGAGAATCGCGACGCACGCCGCGCCGAGCGCGGCCGCGATCGCGTCGCCGATTGCGACGCGGCCGTGACGGACGATGACGAGGGGAGCGATGCGCCAGCCGACAGCGTGAAGCGCGGGCAGCACGCCGGCCAGCAGGGGCGTCGCGTGCATTTGCACGGCGCGCGCGGAGAGGCCGTCGGCGACGACGAGAGCGACATCGTAGCTGCCGCCGTGCGGCGCCAGCACGGCGTCGGCGCCGGGCGCGAGACGGCGGCCGAGGTCGGGGCGCATCAGGTAGGTCTGGCGGTCCTGCGCGGCGCTCGCGACGGTGAGCGCCTGACCGCCGAGCGCCGCCAAATCATCCGCGAGCCGCGCTGCGTCGAGCGGCTCGTGCACCGCGTCGCGCGCACGCGCCTCGGCGAGGCGCAGGTCGAGCAGCGGCGCGGTGGCGAGTGACGCGCCCGCGCGCGCGAGCCCGATGCGCGCGGAGGTGAGGGTGCGCAGCGCGGACCAGGGGTCATGCGGAGCGGGGCGATTCGTCATCGGTGCACCCTGCTACGCCGGCAACAGGGCGCGGAAGTCGGCCGGCAGCTCGCCCGGCCGCACGCGGTCGCGGCCATCCAGCACGCCCTGTCGCCGCAGCCAGGATTCGAACTCCGGCGCGGGACGGCGGCCGAACAGGTCGCGCATCGCCAGCGCGTCGTGGAACGAGGTGCTCTGATAGCCGAGCATGATGTCGTCGGCGCCCGGCACGCCCATGATGAAGTTGACGCCGGCCGCGACCAGGAGCGCGAGCAGCGCGTCCATGTCGTCCTGGTCGGCCTCGGCGTGATTGGTGTAGCAGACGTCGACGCCCATCGGCACGCCCATCAGCTTGCCGCAGAAATGATCCTCCAGGCCGGCGCGGGTGATCTGCTTGCCGTCGTAGAGGTACTCCGGCCCGATGAATCCGACCACGCTGTTGACGAGCAGCGGCGCGAACGCGCGTGCGACCGCGTAGGCGCGCGCCTCGAGGGTCTGCTGGTCGACGCCGTGATGCGCGCCGGCCGAAAGCGCGCTGCCCTGGCCGGTCTCGAAATACATCACGTTGTCGCCGATGGTGCCGCGGCGGAGCGCGAGCGCCGCCGCGCGCGCCTCCGTCAGCAGGGCGAGATCGATGCCGAAGCTCCTGTTGGCCGCCTCGCTGCCGGCAATCGACTGGAAGACGAGATCGACCGGCGCGCCGGTGCGGATCAGCTCGAGCGTGGTGGTGACGTGCGCCAGCACGCAACTCTGCGTCGGGATCTCGAGCTTGCGCCTGATCCCGTCGAGCATCGCGAGCAGCAGATGCGTGCGCGCCGGGCTGTCGGTCGCCGGATTGACGCCGATCACCGCGTCGCCGGCGCCGAGCAGCAGGCCGTCGAGAATGCTCGCCGCGATGCCGCGCGGGTCGTCGGTCGGATGATTGGGCTGCAGCCGCACCGAGAGCCGGCCCGGCAGGCCGACGGTCGAGCGGAAGCTGGTCACCACGCTGCATTTCGCCGCCATCACGGCGAGGTCCTGCAGCCGGCTGATCTTTGCCACTGCGGCCGCCATCTCGGGCGTGATGCCGGGCGCGAGCGCCGCCAGCACCGGCGTCGTCGCCGCGTCCGACAGTAGCCAGTCGCGAAAGGCGCCGACTGTGAGGTGCGCGACCGTGGCAAACGCGGACTTGTCGTGGCTGTCAACGATGAGGCGCGTCACCTCGTCGGTCTCGTAGGGAATGACCTGCTCGGACAGGAACACGCCGAGGGGCAGGTCGGCGAGCGCGTATTGCGCCGCGACCCGCTCCTCGCCCGACTCGGCCGCGATGCCGGCAAGCTGGTCGCCGCTGCGCAGCGGCGTCGCGCGGGCGAGCAGCGTCTTCAGATCGGGAAACGTGTAGCGGCGCGATCCGATGGTCCAGGCGTACATGGGGGCGACTCGCTGCCTGAGGGCGGCATCATATCGCAGACTCGGGGCGACGGTTCTGCTGCGGCCTCACTCCGGCTTGAGCCCCGCCGCCTTCACGACCCGGCCCCATTTCTCGTAGTCGCGCGCGATCATGGCGCGCATGGCGTCGGGCGTGAACAGCAGCGGGACCGCGCCGACCTCGGCGAAGCGCTTCTGGATCGTCGCGTCGGCAAGTCCCGCGTTGACCTCGCGGTTCGCCCGCGCGATCACCTCCGCAGGCGTGCCGGCCGGCACACCGATCCCCGTCCACGTGCCGACCTCGAGGCCCGGGATGCTTTCGCCGATGGTCGGCACGTCGGGGACCGCGGCGCTGCGCTTGGCCGACAGCACCGCGAGCGCGCGCAGCGAGCCGGCGCGGATGTGCGGCAGCGAGTTCGGCAGCGCATCGATGCCCGCCTGGACGCGCCCGCCGAGGAGGTCGGTCACCATCGGCGCGCCGCCGGTGTAGGGCACGTGCACGACCTCGATGCCGGTCTGGCTCCTGATGAGCTCGATCGCCAGATGGCTGATGGTGCGGGCGCCGAACGACGCGAAGCTCAGCTTGCCCGGATTGGCCTTGGCATAGGCGACGAACTCGTTGACGGTCTTGGCCGGCACCGACGGATTGACGTCCATCACCAGCGGCTGATCGGCGAGGCCGGCGACCGGCGCGATGTCGCGCTGGAAGTCGAATGGCAGCGATTTGTAAAGCCACGGGTTGATCACGTTGGTGGCGAGGGTGAACAGCCACGTGTAGCCGTCGGGCGCCGCGTTGACGACCGCCTGCACCCCGATGTTGGTGCCGCCGCCCGGCTTGTTCTCGACGATCACCTGCTGGCCGAACCGCTCGCTGAGAAACTGGCTGATGATCCGCGCGATCAGGTCGGTGGTGCCGCCGGCGTTGAAGGGAACGATGAAACGGATGGGGCGGGTGGGCCAGGCTTGCGCCAGCACAGGATGCGCGAAGGCGGAGGCGGCCGCGAGGGAGGTGAGACGGAGGAGTTCGCGGCGATGCAATGTCACGGACTTGCTCCCAGGCCTGCTCCGCCCTCATCCTGAGGGTTCGTCATCGCGCAGCGATGACGAACGTCTCGAAGGACGAGGGCGGCCGAAGTGCTCGCCGCCGATCCTTCGAGACGCCGCGCTACGCGCGGCTCCTCAGGATGAGGGGAGCAAGTTCATTCCGCCGCCAGTCTATTCCGCCGCCGCTTGCTTGATGCCCTGCGGCAGGCGGTCACGGACATGCGGCAGGATCTCCTCGGCGATCGCAGTCATGTTGGCGCGCGCCATGTCGTCTGGCAGCGTGCCGAACTGCGTCTTGGTCAGCGACGTGTTGAAGCCGGCGAGATCCTGATACTCGGCGAGCTTCTCGCGCACGGTGTTCGGGCTGCCGACGATGACCACGCCGTTCTTGACCAGGTCCTCGATGGTCTGCGGCTTGCCGGTGACCTTGACGGCGCGGATGCGCTTGATCGACTCGATGTTGCTGTAGCCGGGCGGCAGCAGCATCTCGGTCGGCATCTTGAGGAAGCGGTTGGTGAGCGCCTCGAGATGCGGTCGCGCCTCGCGCATCGCCTTGGCGTCGGTCTCGGCCACGTAGATGGTGTTGGACCAAGCGAGCTGGTCGGGCGACGGCACGTAGCCGGCCTTGTCGGCCTCGTCGCGATAGAGCTGGAAGAAGCGCGCCACCACCGTGATGGGCGAGAGCGTCTGCGCATAGGTGTAGCGCATCTGCGCCGCCCATTTGATCGTGCTGCTCGATCCCTGCGAGGGAATCCAGATCGGGGGATG
>Ga0126371_10004028_pt1 | contig 12927 bp, 11 predicted proteins | sample PanSoiMetaPlot_4_FD_110145 | JGI IMG/M metagenome (GOLD analysis project Ga0126371, IMG submission 110145) | Tropical forest soil microbial communities from Panama - MetaG Plot_4 | ecosystem: Environmental > Terrestrial > Soil > Tropical forest > Bulk soil | place: Panama | collected 2016-02-17
GGCCTCTTCGGGCGCTTAGCTCAGCGGGAGAGCACACCCTTCACACGGGTGGGGTCGTAGGTTCAATCCCTACAGCGCCCACCATTTTTCATCCGAAAATGATTGTTGCGTGACACCAGGCAGCGCGAACGCCGGCGCGATCAATATTCAAACTGGTACGTGAGACCAACGTTGCTGCCGGGATCGTTTTCGAGCGTCGCGCCGGTGACCGGCGTGCCGCCGGTGCCGACCGTGCTTTCGAGCTTGAGGCGTTTGGTCAGATCGATCTGCACCTGTGCCTGGCTGCCGCCGGACATGTTGTGCTTCGTACCGACATAGACGCCGTTGGCGACATATTTGCCGGCCTCGGCGCTGGCACCGCCGCCGCCTGACGCGCTGCCCACCGTCAACCGATCGAGCCCAAGGCCCTTTCGCACCGACGCCAGCGGATTGGGCCCGCCGGCCCCGCTGAGCGACGCAATGGCTTGGGCGATCTCGGCGACCTGGAACGGGCTGAGCTGCTTGACGCTCTGCCCGAACAGCAGATGCGCCAGAATTTCGTCCTGGGGCATGTCGGGCGAGCTGGATAGCTGGATCTTCGGCGCGTCGACATAGCCCGTTATGGTCAGTGTTGCGGTCACGCCGTTGGCAGTGTTGTCGGCGACGAAATCGATCGTCGGGTCGAGCTTGTTCGTGAGGCTGGTCCCGCCAAACGCGACTTTGCCTTTGGTGAAGTTGAGTGTCTGGCCCGCCAACCTATAGGTGCCGCGACGAAGGTCGAATCCGCCGTTGATCACCGGCGCGTCCGCGGTCCCGCCGATCTTGAGCGTGCCGCCCATCTCGGCGTCGACGCCATGCCCACGCACGAACACCTGTTCGGGCGCCGCAATCACCAGCGCCAGCATGATGTTCAGCGTCGGCGTCGGCGTCGGCGTTGGCGGCGCCGCAGGCTTCGCGCCCGGCCGTCGCACGTTCAGAACCGCGACGCTTTTCGGGAAGCTGTCGGGAATGTTGATCTCCGCCTTCGCGACGTGGACGTTGCCACCAATATTCAACGTCTGCCGCAACGTGCCGCGCACCGTTATGTCGGCGCTGAGCGTCGCGCTCAGCTGATCGCTCGATGGCAGGTGCGCGTTCTGCGCGGTCACGGTCAGCGCGATCGGCATTTCCGGCTGGAGGATGCCGATCGTCCCGGCGATCGACACCGTTCCGCCGGCGCGCCCCGTCAGGTTCACGATGTGAAGCGTGTCGCCATCGGCACGGATAAGTCCGTTGAGATCGGTGATGTCAATGCCTTGGACGAAATCCTGCACCGAGCCGTGCGCCAGCCGGACCGTGCCCGTGGCGCGCGGCGCTGTCATCGTCCCGGTGAGGCCAAGGTCGAGCGTCACCTGGCCGCGCGCGGCGCGCCCGTTCGGCGTCAGAATCGGGTCGAGCATGACGAGATCGGCATTGCCGGACAGCCGCAGATTAACGGGTGCAGCCGACCGCAGCGGCGCCGTACCCGCAAGCTGGAGATGAATATTGCTGCCGGCGGTCAGAGACACGCGGAGTCGTGCCGTGCCTTGCGCAGCCACGGCGGTCGCGTCGAGATCGGCCGGCGGCAACCCGCTGATGCCTCCGCCGGTGACCTGCAAGCGACGGCCCGTCAAATGTAACGTGCCCTCCGGCGCCGCGAGCGACCCGTGTAGTTGTCCATTGAGCGCAATGGTGCCGGAAGCCTTGAATTCGGGAAGGAAGGGCGCGGCGAGCGCCGGGCTGACGTTGCGTGCCGATACGGTCAGGGCCAGCGTCGGCGTTACGCGACCCGACAATGCAATAACCGCATCGTTGACGCCGAGGCGAAGTTGGTCAACCGAGAGGCCGTTGGCAAAGCTCACTTTGGCCGGCGCCAAAAGGCGCGCCGTCTCTCCGGCATAGCTGGCGCGCAACGCAGCGAAGCGGAGCACTTTTCCGGGCAGATCGCCCGTTACCGTCGCCGACAAATCGGCGGGTCCGCGCGGTGTTTGGAATTTCGACGCGACGCGCAGGGCTACGGCGTCCAGCGGGCCATTCGCGGTCAGCTTGGTGTTGCCGGTGAACATACCCGACACGATGCCGTCTGCGTTAACCGTTGTCGCCAACGTCGGATGTTGCAGGGGGTTCGCAATGCGGGCATCCGCCGTCAGCCGATCGACACGCTCGTCCTTGAATTGCAGATGATGCATTTCCGCCTGGAGCCGCGCCTGGGGCACGCCTTGCGCTTGCAGCGTGTCGAAGGTGGCGCTGACGGTGCCGGCGACCGTCATGCCCATCAGCGGCGCGAGATCATCGAGCCGGGCCATGCGAAACTCGACATGGCCTGTCGGAACCGAGGCTCCGGGCGACAAGGTCAGCTTGCCTTGCCCCGAAGCGCTCTTCCAATTCAGGCGGTCGAGCGAGAATTCGACGGTTCCATCGTTCTGCCGATTCAGCGCCGCCGCGAGCGCCAGCGGCGCACCGGCGAGACGACCCTGCGCCTCGATGCTGCCGGACGGCGCAACCGGTAGGCCTTGCGCTCGCAGCGACATCGTCACGGTTTCCTTCGGCAACCCGGCGGTGGCCACTTCCGCGGTCGCCTGCGCCGTCATCGCGAGATCGTGCGACGGTCCGTGAACACGCCCGGAAGCGGCGAGTGTGCCCGCCAGCGACGGCGCGAGGTTGGACAGGTTCGACAATTTCGCGTTCCAGTTCCCGTCGATCACGTCGTCTTTTCGGCTCCCGGACGCCAAGACGCGCAGCGTTTTGCCGTCGAAGGCGAGTTTGTCGACGGCGACATTGTCTTCATCCAGCGCGGCGGCGAGGCTGAACGTTGCGCCGTCGCCGATGAGGGCGGCCGCAACGGAAAGGCCGCCAGTGACGCCGATTGTCCCGTTGACGTTTATGCTCGTGGCGCTGTTGCGCTTGGCAAACTTTGCGGTCAGGCCGGCATGGCCACGCAGGTCGGTGCCCGCGATGGCGGCGTAGGGCGCCAAGTCCGGAATTGAAACCGTCATCGAGCCTGTCGGTGCTCCACCGAGTTGGGCTTGGCCCGACGCCGAGATCAGCGGGTGCGATAGCGCAAAGCTCAGCGGTCGGTCGGGTGTGTTGAGCACCGCCTCAGCGTGCAACTTGAAGGGCGCGGCCGCGAGCAGATCGGGTTGCGACCCCGGCACACGGAGGCCGGCAAGCGACGCGGTGAGATCGACCTTACCGTCATGTCCGTCGAGGTCAGCGTCGAACTGTCCAACACCGGTGTCGCCAGCCGTTAGCGCCGCGATGGCGAAGTGTCCGCTGGCAACGGGATTCGCAAAAGAGCCTTGTATATGGCTATCGAGATGGATCCACCGCCAGCTCAGATCGGGACGCGGCGTCATGGCCGGCGCGTTCCCCGTCAGGGCCACGTCGAGGGTCTTTCCGACGAGATCGATCGTGCCTTGTGCGTTGGCGGCAAGCGGCCCCGCAGAAAGCGAAAGCCGCATGTGCTCGGCGTTACGCGGACCGTCCAGCGATCCCGAAATCGCGAGCGGCCCGAGATTCGGCAGACCGACGAGACCGGCGAGCGGGCCATGCATTGGCTCGGATACATCGATGCGGCCGGTCATCGCGTTCGCCGCGACGGTGCCGCTCATTTGATAGCGGCCGGCACCGTTGAGACGTTCCACGTCGAGCGCGAAATCGCCTTGTGTCTGGGATTTCAAGTGAAGGTCGCCATGGACGCTGACGCTGGCGGCGGCGCCGGCGACGGGCGGCGCAAGATCAAGCCGATCGACGTGAAAGTCCTTGATCACAATGCTGACGGGCGGGAGCGCGTGGCTGCTCTTGGACGTCGTCGAGGTTTCGGCAAGGTGCGCCACGCTGACATGGGTTGCCGCCAGCGTCGTCACCTGCAAATCGCCATAGACGAGGCGTGCGGGTGACCAATCGAGCTGCACCTGTTCGATGGTGAGCCAGGTTCCGGCTTGGTCGTTGAGCGCGATCTGGCGGGCGCGCAATGAACCCGGGAAGCGGCCGGACAGCCCTTCGATTTTGATGCGGTCGTCGCTGACCCAAGCCAGGACGTGTTCGATCGCATGGCGACCGGGCCCGGTGTAGGCGGCGACGATGATCGTCCCGAGACCAACGAGCGGCAGCCCGACGAGAACAACGGCCGCCGCGAGAGCGATCTTGCGCGTGCGCGTCATCAGAAGGCCTCGCCGAGACCGAAGTACAACTCGAAGCGATCGCCGCCCCGTGGCCGGTTTACCGGAACGGCGACATCCACACGCACCGGGCCGATCGGCGTGTAATAGCGAACGCCGATGCCCGGACCGATGCGCACGGTCCCATGAAACGGGACGTTTTGCGCACTCACCTGGCCGGCGTCGACGAACGCCGCGGCCCCGAAATTGCCGACGAGGCGTTGCCGAAATTCAATCGTACCAGCGTCGATTGCGGTTCCGCCGATCGGCGTGCCGTCGGGAAAAAGCGGTCCAATCGACTGATATTTGAAACCCCGCACCGTGGCGCTGCCGCCCGCATAAAACCGCTGATCGGGCGGAAGGCCGAACTGTGTGGCGCCGGCGATGCTGCCGATGAGCCCGCGCAAAGCCAGGATGCTGCGGCCCGTCGTGCCGAGAAAATAGTGACCGAGATCGAGATAGGTCGAGCTGTTGCCCTGGAGAATGAGGAACGTGTTCGCTTTGCCGAACAATGACTCGGTCGGCGTCGCGGTCAAGGCGGCGCGGATGCCGTGCGTCGGATCGTCGATCGGGTTCATGAGGCCGGTGCTGTCGTATTTCGCGGTGAGGGGAACACCAAGCAGCGTGAATTCCTGGGTAACGCCCTCCTGGGCAATTGTTTCGTGCTCGGCCGAGAGGCCAACGCTGCCGTCCCACATCGGCCCGAACTTGCGGTGAAGCGCGGTCCCCGCCGTGACCGCCTGTTGGTTATAGGCTTGAAGGTGCTGTTTCAGGTCGGCGAGGTTGAATTCGAGCGTCTGATCGCGGCGGAGAAAATCCGGCTTTAGGAATTGGGCGCTGAGATCGTAGCCCAGCCCTTCAACGGCCGTGCCGCCGAGGCCGGTCGCCGCGGCGGAAAGATTGAGTTGCTCGGCGTTGCCAAAGACGTTGCGGTCCGACCAGGTCGTCGTGACGCTGGCGCCGAGATCGGTCGAATACGCGCCGGTGACGCCAACGGCGTATTTCGGCCGCTCCTGGAAATCGTAGGTAATCGGGACGGTGCCATTGGGCGCGACTGTCGTGCCGGCATGCACCGAAACGCCCGAGAAAACACCGACCGAGGCGAGGTCCTGACGCGCCGCGTCGATCTTGCTCGGTTGGTAAAGCTGCCCCGGATGCACGAGCAGGCGGCGCCGCACGAAACTCTCGTTGACCGCCTTCAAGCCCGAGAAATCGATTTGACCGATGTTGACGCGGCGTCCTTCCACCGCTTTGAAGGTGACGTCCAGCGTGTGTTGGTCGACGTGTTCGATAACGTCCGGGGCGCTCACCGTTGCGAACGCATAGCCGTCTTCCTGCATGGCCGTGAGGAGGCGCGTGCCGGCCGCCAGCACGTCCGCGGCGAAGGCCGGTTGACCCGACGCCAGCCCGAACTTGGCTCGCGCATCGGCCGGCACCACACCATCAACCGTGACGCGGCCAAGGTGAAACTGCGGACCCTTGGAAACGGTGACCTTGACCTCAATCGATTTATCGGTCGGAAGGGCCGAAAGCGTTTCGGCGAGCGCCGAATCATCGAGCGGATGTCCATCGATGGTGATGCTCGCCTTGCCCTGGTAATAGCCGAAGCTCTCGAGCACGGTTTGAAAGCGCCCCGTGTCTTCCCGTGCCCGCGTTATCAGAGCAACCGGTCCGACCGGCGCTTTCTCGCGCAACGATTGAAGCTGCGATGCCCCGTGGAGCGCGTCGTCGAGGCCCGAGTTTCCGGTGGTTACGATCGTGACCGCGTAGGGCTGCGGGTTGGCGGCTTGCGCGCGCACGAAGGCCGTACTGGCCAGAACGGCAACGAGGACACCTATTCTGATACCGTGACGAACCCACTGTTGTTCGTCGCCCTTATACCGGTCCGGCAATTTCAACCGCTCATTCATACCAACAAATCTTATAGGGGCCGCCGGTCGCCGGCGCCCGGGAACTGTCATCATTTGCTGGTCACGTTGTCCTCTTCCGGGCGAAAGTCGTTGTTCCGCCAACCGATGAACAACAAGACGGTGTAGTGGCGATCGTGCGCGAGGCCATAGACGGTACCAAGCGATACATCATAGCTCCCGGTCTTCGGATTGTACGTGGCGATGGTGAGCTTCGAGACGCCGATCGTTTGCGCCTTGGCATAGAGTGCGAGCTCGGGAAATTGGGGCGTGCCGGTCTTGCCGAGTTCGCCCGCGGCGGGATTCTGGAAAGGCGTGTGGGCGAGTTGCGTCGGCAAACCGAAACTCGGGACGCCGATGAGGAACTTGCGATCGTCCATCGACTGCGATCCGTTCCGCATTTCGACCACCGCATCGGCCGATTTGGCGTCAAAGACCAGCATCGCACCGTTTTTGAGCAGCGCTTCATGCAATGCAGCCATGGTGTATTCGTGATCGAGCCCCTCGTAATGCGCAGCGTCGACGAAGACCTGCTTGCCGCGCAGCGCCGTCAGATTGATCGCCGATATGGCCCGGTCCGCCGATACGGCCCAGTCCGCCGCGGTTGAGATCTGCATTTCCTCGGTGGCGGTACGCTGCGGCTCGCTTTGGCGCCCGATCGTGCATCCGGCCGCCAACAACGCGAGCGCTATCACCAAACACGGCCACATGCGTTTGGCCTCAAAAACCTAAGCGTATAACGCCGCAGACCCGCTGGGCGATCCAGCGGTGCCTTAAATTGCTGATCGGGACCGTCGGACGACTGGCGCTTGCTCAATATCGTGACGCTAGCCGTTGATTGATCCCGATCAACGTGCTTGGCGATCCCTCTAGACCGCGCGAATATCCTTTGTTATCCATCCCCGTCGCACCCCAGGGAGACAGGCATGAAGTTCCGCCCGTTGCACGATCGCGTCGTGGTTCGCCGCCTGAAGCAGGAAGAAAAGACCGCCGGCGGCATCATCATTCCCGACACCGCGCAGGAAAAACCGCAGGAAGGCGAAGTGGTCGCGGTCGGTCCGGGCGCGCGCGACGACGACGGCAAGCTGCATCCGCCCGAGGTCAAGGAAGGCGACCGCGTGCTATTCGGCAAGTGGTCCGGCACCGAGATCAAGCTCGACGGCAACGAGCTGCTGGTGATGAAAGAAAGCGACCTCATGGGCATTCTCGAAGGCAAAGCTGGCAAGAAGAAGTAACGCCCGCGCAGAACTGGCCGGCATGCCGCCGCTGGCCGGCCGTTTCGACCCGCCTTGACCTTCCAGTCACTGGAACCCTTATATCGAGGGTATTCCAGCGGCGAGGCGTGTCATGAATATCGGCGAAGTCGCGAGCCAGGCCGACGTTCCGGCCAAGACCATCCGCTATTACGAAAGCGTCGGGCTGATCCCCGCCGCGGCACGGCGCGATAACGGCTACCGCAGCTACAGCGAGACCGACCTGCATACACTGCGCTTCATCCACCGCGCGCGCAAATTGGGATTTTCGGTCGCCGAGGTCGAGGACCTGCTGGCGTTGTGGCGCAACAAGCGGCGCCGGAGCGCGGCCGTCAAAGCGATCGCGCTCGGCAAGATCGCCGAGATCGAGCGCAAGATTGCGGCGCTCGAAACCATGAAACGCACCATCCGGTATTTGACGGCGCATTGTCACGGCGACGCGCGCCCCGATTGCCCGATCCTCGACGAGTTGGCCGGCGACCATGCCTGACGGCCGCGACATAAACCGCGTGCGCGATCAGGTTTGCGGCATGATCGTCGACCCGGCCGCCACGCCGCATCGCGCGCACCATCACGGCACGGACTATTTCTTCTGCAACGCGGGCTGCCGTATCAAATTCGTCGCGGCGCCGACGAAATATCTGACGCCCGCAAAATCGACATCCGCTGTGCCGCCGAGCGCGACCTGGACCTGTCCGATGCATCCCGCAATCGTGCGCGACGCGCCGGGCGCTTGCCCGATCTGCGGCATGGCGCTCGAGGCGACGATGCCGAGCACGACGGCCGAGCCGAATCCGGAGCTTGCCGAAATGACACGGCGGCTGTGGATCGGCGGAGCGCTCGCGTTGCCGGTCGTCGCGCTCGACATGGCCGGCCCGTGGCTGGGGATTTCGCCGTATCTGTCGGCCTGGCTTCAACTCGTATTGGCGACGCCGGCCGTGTTGTGGGCTGGCTGGCCGTTCTTCCAGCGCGGCTGGGCTTCGTTCGTCAGCCGCAACCTCAACATGTTTTCGCTGATCGCGCTCGGCGTCGGCGCGGCGTACGGATACAGCCTGGCCGCGACGGTCGCGCCGCAGCTCTTTCCGCCGGAGCTACGCACCGAAGGCGGCACGGTCGCGGTCTATTACGAAGCCGCCGCGGTCATCACGGTGCTCGTCCTGCTCGGCCAGGTGCTGGAACTGCGAGCGCGCGAACGCACCGGCGGCACCATCCGCGCCCTGCTCGACCTTGCGCCCAAAACCGCCCGGCGGCTGCGCGACGACGGCAGCGACGAGGAAATCACGCTCGATCAGATGCAACTCGGTGACCGCCTGCGCATCCGGCCGGGCGACAGCGTGCCGGTCGATGGCAGCGTGCTGATGGGTGCGAGCGCCGTCGACGAATCCATGGTGACCGGCGAAGCCATGCCGATCGAAAAGGCGCCAGGCGATAAACTGATCGGCGGCACGATCAACGGCATGGGCGCATTGGTGATGCGCACGGAGAAAATCGGCGCCGAGACGGTGCTGGCGCGCATCGTGCAGATGGTGGCGGAAGCGCAACGCAGCCCGCGCCGATCCAGCGGCTGGCGGATATCGTCGCCGCCTGGTTCGTGCCGGCGGTCGTCGGCATCGCCGCAATCGCCTTCGTCGGCTGGCTGGTTTGGGGCCCGACGCCTTCCCTCGCCTATGCCCTGGTTGCGGCGGTATCGGTCCTCATCATCGCCTGCCCGTGCGCACTCGGCCTGGCGACGCCCATGTCGGTGATGATCGGCGTCGGCAAAGGCGCGACCGCGGGCGTACTGATCAAGAATGCCGAAGCGCTGGAGCGGCTCGAGAAAGTCGACACGCTGGTCATCGACAAGACCGGCACCTTGACCGAAGGCAAGCCGCGCGTCGTCGCCATCGTCAGCACCGCGGGGTTCGACGAGAACACGCTGCTGTCATTCGCGGCCAGCCTCGAACGTCCGAGCGAGCATCCGCTCGCCGCTGCCGTCGTGTCGGCTGCCATGCAACGGAACGTCGGCTTGCTTGAGGTTCAGGATTTCCGCGCACACGCCGGTCAAGGCGTCACCGGCCGCATCGACAGCCACTCGATCGCGATCGGCAACGCCGCGTTGCTCAACAAGCTCGGCATCGCCGTTGGCGAGCTTACCGCACGCGCCGAAGCGCTCTACCGTGACAGCGCCACGGTCATGTTTGTGGCCGTCGATGATCGTGCCGCCGGCCTGATCGCGGTCGCCGATCCAATCAAGGCGACAACCCCTGCCGCGCTAACGCAGCTGCGCGCCGACGGCATCCGTATCGTCATGCTGACGGGCGACAATCGTATCGCCGCGCAGACGGTCGCCGCCGAGCTCGGCATCGCCGAAGTCGAAGCCGAAGCACTGCCGGAACGGAAACATGCGGTCGTGCAGCGCTTGATGCGCGAGGGCCGTATTGTCGCCATGGCCGGCGACGGCATCAACGACGCCCCGGCTCTCGCCGAGGCCGATGTTGGCATCGCTATGGGCACGGGCACCGGCATCGCCATCGAGAGCGCGGGCGTCACGCTGGTCAAAGGCGATCTTGCCGGCATCGCGCGGGCGCGGTGCCTGAGCCGCGCAACCATGCGCAACATCCGGCAGAACCTGGCGCTCGCTTTTGTCTACAACGCGCTCGGCATTCCCTTGGCCGCCGGCATCCTCTATCCGATCTTCGGGTTGTTGCTCAGCCCGGTCGTTGCGGCGGCGGCGATGAGCCTGAGCTCGCTGTCGGTCGTGGGCAACGCGTTGCGGCTGCGCCGTGCGCGGCTCTAATTATTTCTCGGCGTCAGGCTGCTGATCCGGCGCGGCGCGTTTGAAGACATCGAGCCGCATGCAATTGTCGAACACCCGCGCGATGGTCGGAAACGGCGTCATGTCGAAGCTCGCATAGCGCCGCGCATTGAACATCTGCGGCACGAGGCAGATATCGGCGAGGCCGGGCGCGTCGCCGTGACAGAAACCGGCGGTGCGCCGGTCGTGCAACATCGGCTCGATCGCCTCGAAGCCCAGCTTGATCCAGTGATTGAACCAGGTTTCAACCGCCTTTTCGTCGTGGCCGAGCGGCTTCGCCAGATAGCGCAGCACGCGCAGATTATCGAGCGGATGGATGTCGGCGGCGATGATCTGCGCCAACGCGCGCACGCGTGCCCGATCCTCCGGACCTTCCGGCAGGAATTTGGGCGACGGATGGACCTCATCGAGATATTCGATGATCGCCAAGGACTGGACGAAGCGCGTTTCTCCATCCTCGAGCAACGGCACGAGGCCTTGCGGATTCTTGGCGAGATAATCGGGCGCGCGTTGCTCGTTCTTCCGCAGATGCACGAAGGCCTGTTCGTAGGACAGCCGCTTGAGATTGAGGGCGATGCGGACGCGGAACGCCGCCGATGAGCGAAAATAGCCGTGGAGCTTGAGCATCGGGCGCCTCGCAATTCGATTTCCGTGGTTGTCGTCGGCATGACCGGTTCCGTCAAGCGGCGCGCCGATTGCCGGGCGATCCTTGACGGCGATGCTCAAAGGCGCGACGGTTAACAATGAAACTAATTCGCGGGGGGTGGTAGTGGCAGATACCGGCATGACTCCAGCCTTCACAATCGAACAGTTTCTGCCCTTCCGTCTTTCCGTCCTGAGCAACCGATTGACCCGAGCCTCCGCGCGCGTCTATTCGCGGCGCTTCCGGCTGTCGGCACCTGAATGGCGGACGATGGCGGTGCTTGGCCGTTACGGCGCGATGACCGCCAATAGCGTCGTCGATCGAACAGCGATGGATAAGGTGCGTGTGAGCCGCGCCGTGGCGCGATTGACGTCGGCCGGTCACCTCACGCGACGGGTCGATCCGGCCGATCATCGGCGGGCGATTCTCGATCTGACGCCGCAAGGTACGACGACCTATCAGCAGATCGTGCCGTGGCTGCGCGCGTTCCAGGACGAGATCCTCGCCACGCTCGAACCCAGCGAGCGCGGCGCGCTCGAGACCATGCTGGTGAAATTGGAGCAGCGGAGCATCGCGATGGCGCAGACGCGCGCCGCGGACGACGCCGTTACGGCCCGCTAGCGCAGCGGACCGCCGATCTTGCCGCCAAAGATCGGCATGTCGAGTTCGAGCGTACGGGTTTTCGGCTCGACCGGATAATTCGGCCGATAGATCGTGAACTATTTGTCGGTGCGACCCATCGTGCCGCCGATGGTGAAATGCGCGACCGGCGTGAAATCGGGGCCGCTCAGCACGTCCGCCAGGCGTTGCATTTCGGTCAGGTCGGCCCAGAAACCGTCCTGCGCCACGACGAGATCGATGCCGAGACTGCGCATCAAGCTCGCAATCTGCGCCTCGGAATAATCCGCCTCGCCGACGCCGCGGCGGCGTTCGATGGCGATACGCAGCAGCAGCTTGTCGGCGCGGATGGTGGCGATGTCGCGGCGGTCCTCGCGCATGCGCAGGTCGAAGACGAAATTGCCGTCGCGATAGCCCGAGAACAGAACGCGCGCGTTGGCCGGCACGCGATCCGCGACGTAATCCGCCATCTGCTTATAGCCGATGACGGTCGGCACCGGATCATGGACGACGGTCCAAGCGAGCACGCCCACACCGACCGCCAGCGCGACGATACCGCCGACGCGGCGCGGCTGCAGCTGATCGAGGGCGCACGCCGCGAGCACGGCAAGCGGCGGCAGCGCGGTCATCAAGTGGCGCGGTTCGCGCACCGCGATTGCCGTGAAGAATAGGTAGCCGATGACGGTCCAGCCGACGAGCAGCCACGCCGGCCACCCTTTGAGCGTCAGAATTCGTCCGGCGATCAACGCGCCGAGCCCGGCAACGACAAGGCCGAGCACCGGCCACCCGACGATCCGCGGCAACAGGGACGCATAAAACGACCACTTGCAGATTGGCCGAGCCGAACATCAACAGCAGACCGATCGCCGGTAGCGCCGCGATCGCAGCCGCCGCCACCGTCCACCACAGACGACGACCGCGCAGCGGCGACCAGCCGCGCGCGGCAATGAGGGTCAGCAACAAGGGCGCGACGATGAACGCGATGTTGTATTTCGTGTAGCCGGTCGCGATGCCCACAGGCGCGTCATCCGATACGTGCCAAGTCCGAGCATCGTATAGAACAGCACCACCGTCGCCTGCGCGGCGAACTGCGTGACGCCAAGCGCGGCAAACGCGACGGCTTCGAAGACGTAGAACAGCGGCGGATAGAACAGGATCGAAAGCGACGGATATTGCAGGTAGTAGCTTTCGGCCCATGCCACCGGATGAAGCGGCAGTGCGGCGATCAGATCCTTTAGGAACGCGCCGTTGAGCGCATGGCGCGGCGCGTCGCTCCACGCGAAGTCGCCACCGAGCGGCGACGTCGCCAGTAGCGCGGCGCCGGCGACAACGATGGCGACGTAAGGCGCGAGCCGGCGCACAAGACGCAGCCAGCCTTTCGCGGGCTTGATGCCGCGCCACGCCGCTTCCGCCACCGACGGCGAAACCATTTGGTCCCTACTCCCGCTCTGCCGGCGCGATCCTATGAAGCGAAAGTTAAAATCGGCGAAACGGGATGATTGCGCGTCGTTAACCCGTGCTATAAGCCTTTTTCCGACAAGGCATTTCGGGGGCA
>Ga0126371_10004029_pt1 | contig 12927 bp, 12 predicted proteins | sample PanSoiMetaPlot_4_FD_110145 | JGI IMG/M metagenome (GOLD analysis project Ga0126371, IMG submission 110145) | Tropical forest soil microbial communities from Panama - MetaG Plot_4 | ecosystem: Environmental > Terrestrial > Soil > Tropical forest > Bulk soil | place: Panama | collected 2016-02-17
ATGCGCTTTTCGACCTGGAGAACCCCGATCTCGCCTTCCATGTAGCCGAACACCTTCTCGAGACGCTCGGCAACGGTGCCGGTCTCCAGCAGCTCCTGCTTCTCCGCGATCTTCAAAGTCAGGTGCGCGGCAACGGTATCGGCCAGTTTGCCCGGATCCTCGATCTGGTTGATCGAAACCAGGACCTCCGGTGGTATCTTCTTGTTGAGCTTGATGTATTGCTCAAACTGGGTCACGACCGTTCGGGCCAGCGCCTCGGTCTCTTGCTGCTCGCCGGCGTTCTCGGGGATGGTCTCAGCGATTGCCTGGAAGAATTGCGGGTTCTCGGCGAACCTGACGATCTGAGCGCGCTGTCCGCCCTCGACGAGCACTTTGACGGTACCGTCCGGCAACTTCAGCAGCTGCAACACGGTCCCGACGGTGCCGACGGTATAGATGTCCGATGTCGCCGGGTCGTCCTGGGCGGCGTTCTTCTGGGTGACAAGCAATATCTGCTTGTCGTCCTTCATCACGTCCTCAAGAGCCCGGACCGATTTCTCCCGCCCGACGAAGAGCGGGACAATCATGTGCGGAAACACGACGATGTCGCGTAGAGGCAGGACGGGATAAAGCGCACCGCGCGCAGTTTCTAACATAAGCCCTCGTCTGCAAAACACCGTCCCGAAAGCCGGGAGGGCAAGGATAGGGGTACGATTCTAAGGTTGGCCCGGTTGCACCGGCCGTCAAGTCGGCACTGCGGCCGGACAACCGGCCGCGACGCTATGGCCTCAATCGGCAGTGCCGACATCACCCCGACGATCCGAATAGATATGGAGCGGCTTCGCCCGGCCCTCGACCACCTCCCGATTGATCACGATCTCGCTGACGCCGACAAGGCTCGGCAGCTCGAACATCGAATCGAGCAGGATCGCCTCCATGATCGAGCGCAAGCCACGAGCCCCGGTCTTGCGCAAAATTGCCTTGTGGGCGATCGCCTTAAGCGCCTCTTCGTTCAATTCGAGACGAACGTCCTCCATCTCGAACAACCGCTGGTATTGCTTCACGAGGGCGTTCTTCGGTTTCGTCAGAATGTCGACGAGCACCACCTCATCGAGATCGTCGAGAGTCGCTACTACCGGTAGGCGCCCGACGAATTCGGGGATGAGGCCGAATTTCAACAGATCCTCCGGCTCCAAATCTTTCAGGATCTCTCCCGTCTCACGTTCGTCGGGGCCGCGCACTTCGGCCCCGAAGCCGATCGATGTACCCTGCCGGCGTTGCGCGATGATCTTTTCGAGCCCGGCGAACGCACCGCCGCACACGAAGAGGATATTCGTCGTGTCGACCTGTAGAAACTCTTGCTGCGGGTGCTTACGGCCACCTTGCGGCGGCACCGAGGCGATCGTGCCTTCCATAATCTTGAGGAGGGCCTGCTGCACACCCTCGCCTGAAACATCCCGAGTAATCGACGGGTTGTCGGATTTGCGCGAGATTTTGTCGACCTCGTCGATGTACACTATCCCACGCTGCGCGCGCTCGACATTATAATCAGCGGCCTGCAGCAACTTCAGGATAATGTTCTCGACGTCCTCGCCAACATAACCCGCCTCGGTTAGCGTCGTCGCGTCGGCCATCGTAAACGGTACGTCGATGATCCGCGCCAACGTCTGGGCCAGTAGGGTTTTGCCCGACCCGGTCGGACCGACTAATAGTATGTTCGACTTAGCGAGTTCGACATCGTTGCTCTTTGCGCCATGCGCCAGGCGCTTGTAGTGATTGTGAACGGCGACCGAAAGCACGCGCTTTGCGTGGTCCTGGCCGATGACGTAATCGTCCAGCACCTTGCAGATGTCACGAGGCCCCGGAACCCCGTCGCGCGACTTGACCAGTGTCGTCTTGTGCTCTTCACGGATGATATCCATGCAGAGCTCGACGCACTCATCGCAGATGAACACGGTCGGCCCGGCGATCAGCTTTCTGACCTCGTGTTGGCTTTTGCCGCAAAACGAGCAGTAAAGCGTGTTCTTCGAGTCGCTGCCGCTGGATTTGGTCATCGCCACTCCGTCACCGGCTGGAGCAATGCCCCGGACCGTTCGGCCTCATTACCTCCGGTCCGCGACAATTCCGCGCGAGCCGCAAGCCACGTTGGGAGCCAGAGAGCGTTGTGGCTACTGACTCCCGGTACGCGAGTATATGTGCTCTCGACGGATCAACAACCACTTAATCATCTCGGGTTCTAGCGCCGAACCCGTCAATCACCCGCCCCGTCTTATTTGAACCCTTTTTCCGGTTCATCGCGGCCCGGCCTGCTTTCCACCACTTCGTCGATAAGGCCGAACTCCTTCGCCTCCAGCGGCGAAAGAAATTTGTCGCGCTCGACCGCGGCTGCGATGGTTTCGAGCGACTGCCCGGTGTGCTTGACATAGATCTCGTTGAGACGCGCGCGTAGCGCCAAAATCTCACGCGCTTGGATTTCGATGTCGGTCGCCTGGCCCTGTGCACCACCCGAGGGCTGGTGGATCATGATCCGCGAGTTCGGTAACGAATACCGTTTCTCCTTCGCGCCCGCGCACAGGAGCAGCGAACCCATTGAGGCGGCCTGACCAATACAGACCGTTGCAACCGGCGCGCGGATGTATTGCATCGTGTCATAGATCGCGAGGCCAGAGGTCACAACCCCGCCCGGCGAGTTGATATAGAAGTTGATGTCCTTGTTCGGATTGTCGGCTTCGAGAAACAAGAGCTGAGCGCAAACCAGACTTGCGACCGCGTCATGCACCGGACCCACGAGAAAGATGATCCGCTCTTTCAGCAGACGGGAATAAATGTCGTAGGCACGTTCGCCGCGGTTGGTCTGTTCGACCACCATCGGCACTAGGTTGTTCATGTATTGTTCGAAATAGTCGGACATCTCCACCCTCCTCCGCAACCTCAGGACATACGCTCGGCGTCACCAGACGTGGTCTCGTCCGCGTCTGGATCGGGCAGCGTCAGTAACTCTTGTGGATTGATCTTGCGCTCTTCCACCTTGGCCAGCTCGACAATGAAGTCGATGACCTTGTCCTCGAAAATGGGTGCCCGCAGATTGGCAGTAGCCTCAGGATTTTGCCGGTAAAAGTCCAGGACTTGCCGTTCGTAGCCTGCGTGCCGCCGCGCCTCCCTTGTAAGTGCCTGGTTCATTTCCTCTTGCGAGACGGTGATATTGTTGCTTCGGCCGATTTCGGCAAGAAGCAGACCCAGACGCACCCGCCGTTCGGCGATCATGCGGTAATTCGCCTTCACCGTTTCTTCGTCTTCCCCCGCGTCGGCATCACCGCTGCCTCTCCCCGGCGCATCGACGTCTTCTGCGCTGGCCTTGGATCCCGCCGCTTGCGGGGGTGGCGCGATGCCAGGCTCGTCCGGTGCGGTCTGAGGCGGTTCGGCAGCGGTTTCCGGCCTATCGACCGAGGGCGCTCCTGCAGCCGAACCGTCGGCACCGCTTGGCGCCGCCTCAGAGGCGGCTGCGCCGCGCTCTTCCTTTATGGCTGCGTGCTGCTTCCAGATATTGTCGAACTCAAGGTCCACCATGCCCGGCGGTACCGGAAAATCGTAGCGCTGCGCCAGTTTGTCGAGCAACACCCGTTTCAACCGCAAGCGTGACGCGACATCGTAGTCGCGCTGCATCTGTTGTTTTACCTCCTGCCGCAACTCGGCCAGGTTCTCCAGCCCGACTGCTTGCCCGAGTTCATCGTCGATCGCGATCGGTAGGCGCGCACGCACCTCTTTCACATCAACGTCGAAGACGGCTTCCTTGCCCGCGAACTCCGAGACGCCGTAATCCTCTGGAAAAGTGACCCGCACCGTGCGGTGCTCACCGGCACTGGCACCAATGAGCTGTTCCTCGAAGCCGGGGATAAACGTGCCCGAACCAAGCGCAATCTGCCTGTCCTTGCCGCTGGCTCCAGGAATCTCCTGCTCGCCGCTTCGTCCCTCGACATCGACGATAATGACATCACCGCTTTCGGCCGGGCGCTCAACCGCCTCAGATTTCCGCTGTTGCTCAGCGATCCGCTCAATTGCGCGGTCGACATCCTCGTCGGGCACTTCGACGACGAGCCGCTCAACCTCGAGATCGGCAAAGCTGGGATCGGGAATCTCCGGCAGCACCTCGAGCGATATTTTGTACTCGAGATCCGCTCCCTCGTTAAACGAGACGATATCTACTTTTGGCGGCAAAGCCGGACGCAGATTGTGCTCGCGTATCGCCTCGGCGGAAGTCCCTTGCACCGTGCTTTCCAATACTTCGCCAAGAACCGAGGGACCAAACCGTTGGCGCAGGATCTGCATCGGAACCTTGCCTGGACGAAAGCCCCTGAGGCGGATCGTCCGGCCTATTTCACCCAATCGGGTGGTGACCTTTTCTTCGAGTTCGCCGGCCGATACGACGACGTGGAATTCGCGTTTTAGTCCCTCGGCGTTGGTTTCTGTCACTTGCATGAAAGGAGCCTGACTCGGAAATGATTGTCGCTCGTCATGGTGCGGGCGGGGGGATTTGAACCCCCACGATTTACATCGCTGGAACCTAAATCCAGTGCGTCTGCCAATTCCGCCACGCCCGCCGCGACAGTTGCAGAACCGATCGTATTCTCCCGTCCGCGAGGCGTTTTTAGCACAGACGCTCGACCCGACATAGGCGAGCCCGCGCTAGCTCGATTTTGGGCGCGGCGATCAACATCGATTCCACGTTTGGGGGAGTGGCCGCGGGTTAGCCGGCCCGCGCCAAGTTGCGCAGCGCCGATGACGCGGCAACTCGTCCCTCGCCACGATAAGCCTCGTGATTAGCCTCGATCTCGCCAAGCCGGTAAAGATAGTTGACCATGAGGCCGGCAGATTGCTGCAGGCCCTTGGGAGACGTGTCGCCGAGCCAATTGAGCCTCTCGACGCGTGCCCCGTTACTGAGATGGAAATGCGCCACCGGGTCGAGCGCCCGACCCGAGGGAGCCCGCTCCCTCAGGAGGTAGCGCGCGCACAATCGGATCAGAGGTTCACGCAAGACGTTTGCGATCCGTGGCTCCCTGTGCCAAGTGCCGAGGTTGAGCAGTCCGAGAAAATCGCCCTGCGCTTCCTCATCGAGCGCTTCGACCGCGGTGCGTTCATTGGGGAGCAGAAGCTCACCCGGCGCCGATTGAGCCTGGCGATCAAGCCATGCCCGAAAACCCGGAACAGGCGACAGTGTCGCAAAGATTTTGAGGCGCGGCAGCTCGACAGCGAGGGCGTCGACTACCCGTTTGATCAGAAAATCGCCAAAGCTGATGCCGGCAAGACCTCGCTGGCAATTCGAAATCGAGTAGAAGATAGCCGCATCTGCCGCGTGAGGGTCGCTAATCGGCGCAGCCTCGTCGAGCAATGCGTGGACCTCGCCCGACATGCCGGAAACGAGCGCCACCTCGACGAAAATCAGCGGCTCGTCCGGCATTCGGGGGTGAAAAAACGCGAAGCATCGGCGGTCGGCGTCAAGCCGGTTCTTCAGATCCGTCCAGCCGCGGAACTCGTGGACCGCTTCGTAGACCATCAGCTTTTCGAGCAGCGCGGCGGGCGATTCCCACGTGATCCGTTTGAGCTCGAGAAAACCGATGTCGAACCAGTTGGCGAGCAGGCCCTTCAATTCCTCCTCGAGCCCACGCAAGAGCGGATCGCGCCGCCCGAGGTCAATCAGCTCGGCGCGGCGATCGACAAGGAACTTGACCCCTTCAGGAAGCGCATTGAACTGCCGCAGCAACGTAATCCGGGGCGGGTCCAGCGCCTCCCGCAGGCCACGCTCTTCGGCGGTCCGTTGGGTTGGTTCAGAGGCCTCGATCAGCGCTTGGCACCGGCGCCTGATCTCCTCGTGATCGACGTCGAATTCGCGGGCGAGCAGTTGCAGGAAACGCTCGCGGCCTGCCTGGTCGAGCGACAGATAAGCGCGACCGAGATCCGCTGCGCGCGCCCGGGCCGTTACGCCACCGGCGCGGCCGTCAAGGCAGCTGCGCATCTGCTGGTGCAGCCGGCTTGCGTCCTCTCCAGGCAAATCAGGCCGCGGCGTCCCGGTCAGAACGCCGCGTGCGGACATTGCGATGTCGCGCCACGCGCTCCGCAGATTGGTCAAGGTCCGGTCGAACACACCCTCGAAAAAACCAGCGGGAGCGGGATCGGTCATAATAGCCGTTAGGACAGTGATGGGCGCCGAACGAGACGCGAGCGTTCGCCGCGCGTCAATCCAAAAAACTCGGTTATCATATTGCATTCATTTTGAATTAGCGGGACGCGCCGCAGCCGGGTGAGCTACGAGCTGCTTGAGCACGGGCGGAATCGTGTCGATGAGATCCTCGGCAACGAGCCCCGGCCCGAACCGGTCGGCCGCAGCGCCATGGACCCACACCGCAGCCGCGGCGGCGGCGAAAGGCTCCATGCCTTGGGCGAGGAGGCCCAACACCATTCCGGCAAGAACATCGCCCGAGCCTGCCGTCGCCAGCTCGGGTGGCGCATTCGCGTTGATCGCGACGCGGCCATCGGGAGAGGCAATCACGGTGTCGGCCCCTTTGAGCAGCATGACAGCGCCGCTTTGGCGCGCTGCGCGCCGCGCTCGCTCGGGTTTGCTCCCCGCGGTATCGAAAAGGCGCGAAAACTCGCCGGTGTGAGGGGTCATTACACAAGGCGAGTGGATCCTGGAAAACAGCGCTTCGGGATGATCGGAGAACGAGGTCAGCGCATCGGCATCGAGCACGGCGCGCTTCCCTTCGGCAAGAACCGCCAATGCTTTGTCACGGGTTTCGCCGCTGACACCCGCGCCCGGGCCGATCAGCGCCGCGTTGCGCCGCGGGTCTGCGAGAAACTCCCGCAAATCCTCGACGCCGGCAATCGGATGGACAATCGTCCCGGTCAGCGCCGTTGCATAGACCGGAAACGCCACTTCCGGCGCCGCGACCGTGACGAGCCCGGCGCCAAGGCGGGCAGCGGCACGCGCCGCCAGCCGGGCAGCGCCGGTCATTATTGCGCCACCGGCGACGACCGCATGCCCACGGGTATATTTATGGTCCGCAAGACCGTAGCAGGGGAATCCGCTGAGCCACCAATCGGGCTCATCGGCCGCGGTATCCGGCGTAATTTCACCAAGGGCAGTCTCGGGGATCCCGATCTGCTCGAGCACAATCTCGCCGCAATACTGGCGTCCCGGCAGCAGCAGATGTCCGGGCTTTTTGCGGAAGAAAGTCACCGTCACAACCGCCCGCGGCGCGATACCGCTGACCTCTCCGCTACCCCCATCAATGCCGCTTGGAACATCGATCGCGACAACAGGCAATCGCCGCTCACCCACTGCCTCGATGACCGCACGCGCGACCCCCCCGACAGGCCGCGCCAGCCCCGCACCGAATATACCATCGATGACGAGCCCCGCGTTCTCGAGCGCGACCGGTTGCAGAGGCTCGATAGCGCCGCGCCAGCGCGCGGCGGCCTGCGCTGCGTCTCCGCGAAGTGTCTCGATTGTGCCGAGGAGCGCCAACCGCACCGGCCAGCCGCGTTCGGCCAATACGCGCGCCGCGACAAAACCGTCACCGCCATTATTTCCCGGCCCGCAGAGGACGATGAGCGGACGCGGCGGCCAGCGCCGCGAAACGGCGTCCGCGACGGCCTGGCCGGCATTCTCCATTAGCTCGATCCCGGGTACGCCGCCGGCGATCGTCAGCCGATCCGCCTTCGCCATCTGCTGCGGCGTCAGGAGCGCGTGCTTATGCCATTTATCGGCGGGATCCGTCATCGGCCGAAATGTGGGGAGGTGGTGATCCGTGCGTAAGCCCGCGCTTGACGCCCTCCTCGCGAATCGTTACCTCCACACTGCACGGCGGGTGTAGCTCAGCTGGTTAGAGCGCCAGATTGTGGATCTGGATGTCGCCGGTTCGAATCCGGTCACTCGCCCCAATCTTTTCAAATTCTTAAGGGCAAGAAGCTAAGGCTCACGATCGCTGTGGGTACCGGCATGGGTACGGCCGAGGCACTTTTTATACACACTCCTTTATAGAGGTGTGCGCAGCCCAACCCCATTTCCGCTGCGTCAAACCGCGCTGACGACGGGTCGCGAACCAGCCGTATCACACCGCTGGTGAGGTGCCCGAGTGCCGGAATTGGCTGATCGAAACGAGCGCCGCGCTCGCGGGTTGCATGCTCGTTCTCGTTGTCGCGATTGTCCTCGATCGCCGCCCCTATCGACCGGGGAAACTCAATTACATCCCGCTGACGATTATCGCTCTCGCGGCCATCTTGGTGCTCGGTCGACACCTCGTGGCACTAGTTTAATCCAGTAACGGGTGCAAGCGGCCGCACGCTTGACAGCCTTATTTGAGGAAGCGGTGGCGGAGAGTGAGGTAGTTCACACTCGATGAAAAAGTTCATCTGACCGATATTCTGGGCACGGCGGAACCGTCGGATTCGGTGCCCTTGTGGCACTTTGAGCAATTGCCTGAGAACGCTGATCACATCGACCGCCTTACGGCGTGCGGTGCAGCCCGGCACCTATTCGCGGCGTTGGCTCATCCTCGCGCATCCTGAATACGCCGCCATCCGTCTCTGTCTTCGCCCCGGCACACCACCGGGCGACGAATGCGCTTGCGAGCGTGGCGTCGAGGAAATAGATCGATACGGCGTCATTCAGAACGCCTCGCGTCCCCGACGGCGTCATCGCCCAGCCGTCAGCACCGCAATTCGCGTCTAGCCACTCCGTAATCTCCGTATAGCGCTGCCCCAAACCGCCCGGCGGGACGCCGATCCTGACGCGGACAGGGTAGCGCCGCTCGGCCATGGTGATCATTTCGCGAGGATTGCCGGGCATCGTGGGTTCCCTTTTCGTTCTGATCGAGCACGATTCCACGGCGGCAGCATCGTGTCTACACACTTGGGTTGGTGTGGGGCTTCGCTTATGTTCGACGCATGTGTGGACGTGTTCGCCTTTCCTCCGACGTCAGCGAAATCAAGCTCGTCTTCTCGGTTCCACCGCATCGGCCCACCCCGAATTTCCCGCCAAGCTGGAACGTGGCGCCGACTGACCCAGTGCCAATCGTCCGTCACGACCCCAAAGCCGGCGAACGCAGCCTCGACATCATGCGTTGGGGGCTCGTGCCGTATTGGGCGAAGGACATCAAAGTCGGTTTCGCCAACATCAATGCCAAGGCCGAGGGGATCGAGAGCAAGCCGGCCTTCCGCGAGGCATTCCAGCGGCGTCGCTGTCTTGTACCGGCCGATAACTTTTACGAGTGGAGAAAGATAGCGACCGGAAAGCAGCCCTATGCGATTGCTCTCGCCGACCGAGGTCTGATGGCGTTGGCCGGGTTGTGGGAGAACTGGCGCTCACCAGCCGGGGAATGGATACGAAGCTTCGCGATCGTTACGACAGAGCCAAACGAGCTTTGCGCGGAGCTGCATAACCGAATGCCCGTGGTCCTGAAACCCGAAGCCTGGCCGGTCTGGCTCGGGGAGGAGCCCGCGGATGAGCCGGCGCTCAAGGCCCTGCTCGCGCCGTTTCCGTCGGAAGAGATGACCTGTTGGCCCGTGAGTGTGCGGGTCGGAAACGTCAAGAACAACGACGCGAGTCTGATCGAACCAATCGCCGCCTAAATTGATCAGCATGAAGCTGTGGGGCGGCCCCCGGCGCGGGCAAAGCGTCTGACGATATGAAGCTCTCGCTCGCGGGAAGGCGCCAAGGCGAGCCAACTGCGATGTCGGCCTGGATAAAGCCCCAACTCACCAAGCTTGTGAAGGAGCTGCCGGAAGGTTCCGAGTGGCTGCACGAAATCAAATTCGACGGCTACCGTATGCATGCGCGGCTGGACCAGGGCGCGGTCCGACTGCTGACCCGCACCGGCCTCGACTGGACGCATAAATATCCCACGATAGCCGCTTCGGTGTCGTCGCTTCCGGCCCGTCAGGCTTATCTCGATGGCGAGCTGTGCGGGATCCGGCCCGACGGCAGGACCTCCTTCAGCCTGATCCAAAATGCGTCGGACACCGGTAGCGACGCTCTGGCGTTCTTCCTGTTCGATCTCCTTCATCTCGATGGCGAAGCCATTGGCGCGCAGCTCGCGCAACGGAAAGAACGCCTTCGCGCTCTGCTGTCCGGAAGAGACGCGTTGCTGCAATTCAGCGATCACCAGATCGGACAGGGACCGGCCTTCTACAGCCATGCCTGCGCCCTAAAGGTGGAAGGAATAGTCTCGAAGCGCGCTAATGCGCCCGATGCCCCCGGCAATCGCGGCCTGTGACTAAAAGTCAAATGCCTGAACCGCGAGGAATTCGTCGTGATCGGCTGGACTGATCCCGAAGGCTCTCGCCCCTGGCTCGGTGCGCTGTTACTCGGCTATTACGATCCTGATGGGCGACTCATCTACGCTGGGCGCGTCGGCTATGTGGAGCTTGGACGTCTGTGGCGCCGCCTCCAACCTCTGTCGACACCCGACATGCGTGCCTATCTCACCCGAACCTTGTTGATGGCCACGGCGAGCATTGTTTTGGGTGGCTTTCTCGCCGTTCCGACAATGGCGGTTGCCTTGCCACAGATGTGACAAGTGCGATCCCTCATGAGGCGCCCCTATACGTGGTTGCACGTATTGCCTCGTCGGGATATCGGCGCAAGCATCTATTGCCAAACGAAAGACCTGTAAAAGGAGTGCTGCAATGCCCGCTTGGCGGCTTTGTAGCAAGTGCTTATCCCTGTTCTGGAACAGGCTGCCCCATAACGGCCATTGCCCGGCAGCCGGGCCGCACAGTAATTTTTCACTAAAATGTGATCTCTGCAATTAACCACTTTTTTGTTGCTCGTTCAAAGTCTAATTAAAATATCAACCTATTAACTACAATAAATATCTACCATCGAAGTTAGCCTAGATTAAACATCCCACTCACTCTCTTTAGATTTGGCGACCACGATTCAGAGTGTGAGCGCAGGGAGCTGGATCAACATCGGGGGCGAGCGCCATGAAAAATTCAGCGCCTCCTGTTTACCGGCAAAGGATCGCGTGGTCCCACGGCGCGCGGAAGTTGTTGCGAGCCCGCGCTCCCCGCGCACAATGCGGCGTCGAGATGCATCGGGATCGTTCTCATCGACGATGATTGGGGTGCATTTCGCGCGTGCGCGAGATCCTCGAGCAAGAAGCTGATCTTGACGTAGTGGGGGCGTGTCGATGCGCCAAGGGGGGGAATGCTGGCTGTTCGACTGTATCAGCCGGCATTAGTAATCCTGGACGTGCGCTTGCCCGATCGGGACGGGTTCAAACTGATCCACGATATTACCGCGGCATCCGAGGCGAAAGTCATTCTCTTCACCGCGAGTCTTAGCCAGGGAGAAGTTGTCAATGCACTGCGCAGAGGGGCCAAGGCCGTGGTCTTTAAACATCAACCGATATCGATGCTCATCTCCTGTGTGCGCGACGTCTCCGCAGGAGAAGCGTGTATTGCGCTCGACACCGCTGCGATAAGAGAAGCTAACGGGGCGCCAGTTTCTTTCAGCTTGAATGCACTATCGGCGCGTGAACGTGAAATCGCCCACTGGGCGGCAGCGGGAGCACGCAATAAAGAAATCGCGTGGCGACTCGGGATCTCCGAGGGCACCGTGCAGCTCCACTTGTTTCATGCATACCAAAAACTGAGAGTCAGCAATCGAGTAGGGCTAGTGCTTGCTCTGCGCGAGATTGGACGCCTCTAAAACCGCCGTCATTTCGGGTGGTAATGGCCGATTCCCTATGCGTCGATAGACCGGTCCTCGAGTGGAGCGAGCGCCTTGTCTGTTCACAATGCGGCGGCCGCGATGTCGAGATGGTCGTGACAGGGACCGCCCGACGAAAACGGCGATCTATGATAATTTGCTGGGGGCGCTCGCGCTGTTGCTGGTGCGCTAACGCCCGGCTTCCAAGTGGTGCTGGGTCTACTTGCTACTGCCGCTGAGTATCATGTCCCGGCAGGCCCGCGAATGGGTCTACCCCAAGCCCCTCTAAAACGGATCGGTAAAGGCCGATCGCATGGCCGACCGCGCGCTGTATTTCCTGGCCCTCGGCCTCGGTAACCCCGCCTGCATGGCCGCGTGCGCGGCTTCGTGGGATTTCCATGCTCGGTAGCATGCCCGCCGTGAGGGTAGCGGCGATCAGCTCGCGGTCGTCCATATTGCTTCCTTTCGTCAATTGGTTAAAGTTCCTATGTCGAGGACATGGACCTTAAGTTAACCGACGAACAGGCCGCGGCGTTGATCCGCGAGTTGAGCAACATCGTGCAGAACGACCGCTATCCCCTCAGTCCACGCATCGTGACGCTGAAGGAAATCCTAGGTCTATTGCGGCCGGAGCCCAAGCGCGCCGCAGCAGCGGCACCGCCCCCACCGAAGATCTATGCGCCTCCGACCAAGGGTAGGTGGCGCCCACGCCGCGGGTGATAGCCGCAAGGTGAAACCCTACCGCGGCCCGCTGATGACGCTCGGGAACGACGCCGCAGCCCGTGTGCAGCTCGTCGTATGGTGTAAGGCCCTTCTAGCACCGCTCCGAGCCCGACCCGGCCGAGATGGCCAAACGCTGCGGGGTCGAGACGACCGTGCCGAGCGACGACGTCCGGGCCATCCATAGGAGAACGGCTGCCGTTACGGTTGGAGTGGCGTTTGCTGTTCCGCGGCAGTGGATTTTCCGCTCTCCCGTTAGATTCAGCCCGGCGCGACCTCCCAGATGTTCCCGTGATTCTGGCGAATATGGGTTCCGGTTCGCGCCTCATCCGCATGTCGGGTTCGGTGCTTCCGCCACAGGGCTCGACAGAGTCATCCAGGCTGGGTTAGTGAGGGCTGCTTTGGCGAAGATCGTCCTCACCCAGAGCGGTCGGGCTACGCCTTAAGGGAAATTTGCCATGCACATCATCTGGACGATCATCATCGGGTTCATCGCAGGTGTGATCGCGAAGTTCATCACG
>Ga0126371_10004030_pt1 | contig 12927 bp, 9 predicted proteins | sample PanSoiMetaPlot_4_FD_110145 | JGI IMG/M metagenome (GOLD analysis project Ga0126371, IMG submission 110145) | Tropical forest soil microbial communities from Panama - MetaG Plot_4 | ecosystem: Environmental > Terrestrial > Soil > Tropical forest > Bulk soil | place: Panama | collected 2016-02-17
CGAAACTCGAAGATTCTGCCCATTTTCGTCAGAATCTGCCGTCGACCACTGTCCGACACCGAAAACCTCGCTTTGTAGAAACCCGCGTCAATTGCGTACTTTTACAGATTCTTGTGTAGAGCCGAAAAAAGTTTTCCACACGCCGAGCAATCGACAGATAACTTGGCACAAATACCTCCCTCTCTCTTCCTAATGCACAACAACCCGGCTAAATTCACCGAACCTAAGGCAAGATTTCTTCGGGACCCGTCGGCGTTCGGACTCATGGTCGTCTGCCGCCATGGGAACAACCCCCCTTTTTTCGATGGGCATAAGCAAGATTGCACCAAATAAAGGGCAAAATCGGACATGATTTGCCCTTCACCTATACAGAGGTCTTTCTTCGGCAAACCTCAAACGAAAACAAAATTTTTCTTGGAGTGAGCACTCCCGTAAGTTGGTCCCAGGTTTCCTGAATCGCGTTGGCCAAAGCCCTAGCGGAATTCCGAGCCATTGCCAGTAGAAGAGTCCCATTGCGTCAGCTCTTTTTTCATGCCCACACGCACGATCAGCAGGGGTTAAGAGGGCTTTACACTTTCTGGCATTCCGATACTCTGCATAGTGAAATTCTTCCCAGAATGACGCACGCAGAACTACAGCAATATTTCGAGGGACTTGCCCAGCAATATCCGTTGGACCCTCTGTATGTTCCAAGGCGGTTTACTGCACTTCCGGAATCGGGAAGTGTTTCGGACGACTTGCAGTACAAAGCTTTGGGGATGCTGCGGGAGCGCGAACCGAAACTCGACGAACTCTTGAATAATCGCGTCGTCGCTATCGTCGCTGATCCGGGCGGCGGGAAATCCGTCGTGGCGCGTGCTGCCATGCACAAGCTCATTGCTCAAGGTGAACGTGCTCTGGTCTTTGCCGAGATAAAACAATATCGCGTCGATTTGCCAACATTGTTTCGCGTTAACACTCCAGCTGCGGTTTTGAAACCTGGGGAGACCGTCGACAGCACACCCCTGCGCAAAACCTACATATTGGACGGCATTGACGAGATCCCAACGGAATTACTGGACAGGCTGGGACAAGAACTTCGCGACTTCATGGCGCGCGAACCGGAATCTTGCTTCGTGTGCACTGCACGGCAAGCTTTTTATGTCACCAATCGAGGCTTGCTGCCCCCGATTCCGGCTGTGTTCCACATCCTTCCGCTAGCGGATGAAGACATTGAGCAGTATGCCCGAAAAGCAGAAATTGATCATGAACGGTTTATTGAAGTGATTCAGGATGTTGGGGCACGGGAGGAGATCCGGAACCCCTTCATTTTGTCAGTTATGGTTGCGCGGTTCCGCAATGCAGGCGCTCTCAGTCAGTTTCGGTCTGAAAATCTGAGCTACATGATCGACAAGCTTATCCAAAGCCGGCCGCAGGTGAATGCCCACCGACAACGGCGTGCACTTCGAATGCTCGGCGTTGCCATGGAAACCTACTCGCGCAATGAACTCAGTTCAGAGGAAGCACTACGCGTCATCAGAGAAGCGATGCGCAGTACCGAAGCGGAGGCCCGTGAACTGCTCGACGAGCTGTACGCCTCGATACTTAAGCGGACCGGCAATGGTCTGAGTTTTCAGCTCGCCTCTTATGGCGAATACCTAGCCGCGGAAGCCTTGGAGGACGTTCCTGTAGAGCGCGTGCGGGAATTGGCATTCGTTGACTACCTGACGCCGAACGAAAGTTGGCAAAATACGATCAGCTATGTCGTAGAACTCAACCAAAAAATCAAGGAACTGTTTGTCCGCAGCCACCCATTCTGTACCGTCTCAGCGTCCCCAGCAGCTTTTTCTGCATACGAAAAGGATGCGATCGTAAACCAAATTCTCAAAGAGGTCACGACAAATAACCAATTCATTTCCGACCATCCGCGCATCCAGGTCCGTCGACTGTCCGCACTCGTTACGCCAGTCACGGAATCGGTGCTGGAAAAAGATCTCGCGTCAAAAAATGACACCGTGCTCGGGAATGCTCTCTTGTTATTGGGCGTGCGAGAATCCGCCGCCGTCGTGCCTCTCGCAATGGAGATCCTCTCAGATCAAACGCGAAGCAACGGCCTCCGGTTGTGCTCAATTCTCGCCCTCGTTAATGCCGGAGGCGCAGAACTCGTACCAAGGCTGATCGAGATTCTCGATCGCGGTGATCCGCAACAGATCAATATCGCCGATTTGGTGGGAGCCCTAGCGGACGAAAACAACTTAGATGTTGTACTTCCCATCGTCATGCGAACAAACGCAGGTTTGAGCGCGACGTACTCCCGTTTTCGCGAGCTAAAGTCCCGCGAGGCTCTGATAGCGGTATTGCGGTACTTCGTCGCTCATCCGGACGACCTGAATTCGATCCGTGCTGAAGGTTATGTCGAGCCCATATTGAAACTAATTCCGGAACATTGGAACGATGACATTGCGAGACTGATTGTGGACATGGTCGATTTGATTGAGGCACGGCACATCTTTCCAGAACGGACTGGTGGCTTTTACAAACTGTTTGAAATCGTCGGGGCGGCCAATCAAGCGGGAACAGTTCCTCGTTTGTACTTCGAACGGCTTATTGGCAGAGGTGAAATCCGAGCGCGACTAAGTATTGGGTCTACCAGATCCTGGCCGATCTCATGCGTCCCGATACGGCACAATGGCTCATCGAGACAAATTCAGCACAGATCATCCAACAACTTGCTCCGTACCTGCAGGGCAAGGTCCGGGAAATGTTACGACCTCACTCGAATGGTGTGATCGATGCGCAGGATGCAGCGGCGCAGCATTACCGGGAAGAGGCGGCCGCGGCCGAGCGAAACAAAAAGACGGAAATTGCGGCTTTGCAGGATCGCCTTCTCGGGCGAAGAAACCTCGCGGAAGCATTGACCGACTTCGTAGAACTCCGCCAGGAGCATTGGCCGGACCTCCCACAGGAAAATCGCAGTTGGATTGCGAGGCAAATTTCACAGCAGTTGGTCAGGCTAAACCTCGAGACATCGATTCAATGGAGGGACAGCAGCCTTTGGGAGCCGCAAATGCTGGATTTGTTGTTGGAGTTGATAGACCGTTATGAGTTGCGGATTGATCCGGACGAACCGCTTGCATTTGCGGCCATGTCGATGGATCGCAACGTGATTGCGAATTATTACCGCCGCTACGGGCTGAGTGACATCGCGATTAAAGCCTTTCAACGCCTGCTCCGTAATCCTCCGTCCAGACAAGCGTTGCAGGAATTGGCGCGGTCGGTTGAGACCTCCGGAATGTGGTCGGACGAAATCGCCGATGCGTTGCGGGCCGTCACAACCGATCCGGACGACAAAGGATATGCACAAGTGATCGCCCTGCAGCTGCTTGCGCAACATGGAACCGATGATGAATTCATAGCGGGGTTAGTTAACGCCGGCGGAAACGAGCAGTTGAAACAAACCGCATTTACTCTGCTGCTCCAGAGGCAACACAGGCCAACAATAGAGCGAGCGTTAGCGCGTTTACTCGCCCATGAGGAGCAACTGAGGCAAGGCGACGCCCAGTTCCCATACGATTCCCCACTTAACTGGACAGGTAAGATCCACGCGGATTTTGCGCTACCTAGGTTAATAGAACTCCGTGCAATGGCGTTACGGCTGGAATTACCGAATGTCACGCAAATGCTGTCTACCATAATCGGAAAAATTGACAGGCGAGAGCCTGTCAGAGTGATCCGGCTCCAACTCAACATTGCCCCTGTCGAGTGGCGACGCTGGCAAGTAACGCAAGCTGTCGAACAGGAGCGACAGGCTGGAATAGAGGAAGCTCAGCGAACTCCGTTCGATGAAGTCATTAAGAAACTCAAAGGCTCTACGTCACTCAATCGGCTACTCGTGCTCTGCGAGGGCCCGACTGACATTCCGGTATTCGAGGAACTCGTGGGTCAGGCTGGCGAGATCCCCGAGATTGTCTATGGTGACGTTGGCGGCTGGTCGGGTCTTCGCAACAAAGATCCGGAGTTCTTACTACTAGGATCAAAGGCGGTCATAGTCGTGATGGACGGGGATGAAGGCCGGCGACTCTCAAAACACAATCGTCCACTGGCCCACATTGCACGCGAACTGCGAGCTCGCCTCGCCGCACATGGAATCGAACTCCTAGTCGTGCAACGATACGGAATCGAGAACTACTTCCCACAAGCGGCAGTAGAACGCGTCGTTGGCCGTGATCTCACAGCATATTTTCCTGTTCCACACGACGTATCGTTCACGGATCACTTGTCCGCAGATGCAAAGGGTCCGCGGTACAGGTTCAGGCAGTGGGTAGCTTCAAGGCTTGATCTCAAAATGCCGAGCCCGCGGCAACCTCTTTATTTCAAGAACCGCAATCGGGCGGTGGCGCAGCTGATGTCACTGGACCGCCACGTCGCAGGCACGGATCTCGCAGAGATCGTTCAATCTATAGCCCGCTCGCGCGCGTGAGCTTCAACAGGACTAATGCGATACTTGCCTTGTTACGCCTTTTAGCGTTACGCTAATCGGCGTAATGGCAATTCCTGAGAACCCGTTCGTATTCGGCGAAATCATCGACGAACCCAGCTTCGTTGATCGCACAAGCGAGCTCAACCAGCTTGTCAGAGACTTGGCAGATGGGCAGAAAGTCTTCCTGTTATCTCCCCGGCGTTTTGGAAAGAGCTCCCTCGTCACCTTGGCGCTTCTCAGACTGAAGAAGCGACACATTCACACTGTCAATATCACGGTCAGTAGCTATGCCAGCTATGCACAATTTCTCGAGAAGTTTGCGGAGAAGGTGTTGCGCTCCGCCGGCCCGTGGGATCGCGTCAAGAATTGGATTGCGCGTTTTGGGCGGACCGTGAAGCCGGACATTAACTACAACATGACCAGCGGTGAGGTCAGTCTCTCGCTCGGAAAGGGTCAGGCGTTCGATCCATCTCCCATTGCTCCGGATGTCTTTGCGCTGCCGGGAGAATTGACCAAGCACGGCGGGTTTCGGATGGCCATTTGCCTCGACGAATTTCAGCAGATCTCGGAATTCGACAGCGGCTCAGTCGAGAATGCGATCCGAAATCAGGTGCAACAGCAGCGGGAGGTGGGCTATGTCTTCGCCGGGTCTCAGCCCTCGTTGATGAAGGAGATGCTGTCCGCCAAGCGTCCATTCCACAAGGCCGGTCCGCAGATGTTCCTGGACAAGATACCGGCGAGCGACTGGAGAGAGTTCATCACTCGGCAGTTCCGGAAGAGGGGTAGGGCTCTTAATGAGGCCGGAATCGAGGCCCTACTGGCCACCGCCGACCTGATTCCCTATGACGTGCAGCGCATTGCTCACGAGCTGTGGGACTATGCCGAGTTAAAAGACAAACGTCAGCTCGATGCCTCAGATGTGAACTCTGTCACCGACGGTCTCGTGGCTGGCCAGTCCACCTACTACGAACTGCTTTGGGAACAGCTATCGGCCGCTCAGCGGGGTACGTTGCAGGCACTCGCCGAGAGAGGGCCTGCAGAGATTTATTCGCAAGCCATCAGGAGTGAATATCGCCTAGGTCCGGCGTCCACGGTTCAGAAGGCGCTGCAAGCCCTGGACTCCCGAGACATTCTGGACCGCTACAGGGACAAATACTTCTTCCTCGATCCATTATTTCCCTGCTGGATCAGGAAGAAAGTTTCGTAGGCTTACGCCGATTGGCGTTACTCCAGAAGGCATAAACAAATGCCTCCAGCTCAGCTAAAAGTTTTTCACTGCCGGGCAGCAGATCGCAGTGACACCGCGCGACGTTGCCCTTGGAAGAGCGACGAGAACAACGACTTTGGGGACAGGTTCCCTGTCCCCAGACGTGTCCCCATTTAGGTGTCCCCAAGGACACGCCGTTAACGGAATGGTTAAAGGCGTCGCAACGCGACGCCTTTAGCGGTGAATGTCAGCGGACATTCACCGCCTTTAGCAGGTGGTTGCAAGGGATCCCCAATCGTTGTATTTGTTACCTCTAGCCATCACGGACGGTCAGGATGACGGCTGCTCCTTCGGCGTGTGCTCGTCGGGCTGTTTCCAGCCCGAATGTCCGAGCTGCCGCCGATCACGACGACGGTTTGCCCCACGAGTTCCGGTTCTCGTCTGATTGGAGAGGTGATGGTTGTGGTATCCATGATTCCTCCGATCAGGGTGAATAACGATGAGTGACTGATATACGCGCCTATTATCCGGCTTTTCGAGAGGCCACAGTTGGAGCAACCGGCGTCACCTTCTCATCATAAAAACGCCGGATATTCGTGGCGATTTGTTCAAGGCAATCTTCGACGGCAAAATGACCGGAGTCGAGCCAGTGCATCTCCGCCTCTGGCACGTCCTGCAAATAGGCTTCTCCTCCATCGCGTGTGAGAAAGATGTCGTTCTCTCCCCAAAAAATAATTGTCTTCGGCTGCTGTTCGCGCAGAAAAGTCTGCCACTGCGGATACAGAGCAACATTCATTCTGTAATCATAAAGAAGATCCATATTGACGCGACGCGCATTGGGCCGCTCCATGAACCGAAAATCCATGTTCCAGTTGTCAGGACTAATCAAATCTGGCTGCTTATGGCCATGAAGATATAGGTCTCTGATAGTGTCAAACTCCAGCAGGCTGGCCACGCCCTGCTCAGTCTTAGTGGTGCGTTCTTTCCAGAGCCCATTGCGCAACCCGTCCCATGTTTTTGTAAACCCGACTTCATAGGTATTTACATTCTGAATGATCAGCCATTCCAGCATTTCCGGATTGCGCGTAACGATTCTGAAACCGACCGGTCCTCCATAGTCCTGCATATATAGTCCGAACCGATCAAAGCCTTCTTGCTTCAGGAATTTCTCTGTGATTTCAGCGAGCCGGTCGAACGTGTAGTTAAAGTTCGCCGGATCAGGTATGTCGCTGTTGCCAAACCCTGGATAATCGGGCGCAATGACATGAAAGCGTCTCGCCAGCGCAGGTATTAGGTTCCGATACTGATGTGAGGACGACGGAAATCCGTGGAGCAGAACCAGTCTGGGATTCTGCCGGTCTCCGGCTTCACGATAAGCTATATTCAGCCCGTCGACGAGTGCAGTCTCGTACCTGACGCTGTTTGCTGTCATACTTTGCGCATCAAGCATTTTCATAGATTCTCCATCAAGATGGCCAGCGCCGAAATCGCGCGACAGCCGTTGTAGTTTTCTCTCTTCATCTGCTCTGTCTTTTTTTCGTTTACATCGGCACGTTTGCAGTTTCCCTTGATTTTCTTGTCCAGGAATTCTTTCAGGGCAACAGCATTATTGTGCTCGGTATCGTGGGCACTGTAAATGAGCGTCACCCGGCCGCGGCGAGATTGGGTAATAAGTGGCTGCCAAGCGTCAGGGTCCTTTTTCAATTCCCGAAAGTAACGTTTGCGGAACTCAGCCCACTTTGCCGGATCGTGTTGGAACCACTCACGTAATTCCTTGCTGGGTGCAACATTCTTGAGCCATTCTTGCACCTGCAAATTTTCCTTTTTCACCCCTCGCGGCCAGAGACGCTCCACGAGGAAGCGTTCACCGTCATCTTTGCTCGGCTCTTCGTAAGCTCGCTTGACCTGTATCATCTTCAGCCTCCTGACATCCGAGTACCAGTTGTCCCCCGTGACACTCTGTACCAGATTGCATTTCCCGTTCTGGGTCGAGTCGTTGCAATGCGAGACTGGACGCCATGCGATTAGATGTAAAACTGCATCGTAGAAAGGCTTTTTGTTTTGCCCTCCCACCTGAACTGGCAGACTAGAACGTTCATTTTTCACGCTCCCCCATTTCTTCATTCCTATGACCAACCACAGAGTTACCCAGAAATTCGTTGCACTACCAAAAGATTTTCGAGATCACAGAAATCACGAAAGTAAAATTTATTTTTGTTATTTCTGTTATTTTCCAAAAGCGATCGCAGAGCGCGTCACTTTCCGTTGGAAGGATTATGCCCACGGCGGCAAGCAAGGCCAGATGACTCTGACAGCGACGGAGTTCTTGCGCCGCTTCTTTTTGCACGTGCTGCCCAAAGGCTTTGTTCGCATCCGCCACTTTGGCTTTCTGGCGAATCGCTTTCCGGCTTCTCGTCTGCTGTTGAGCCGACAACTGCTGGCTTCGAGTAGCGCAACAGAACAGCGAGTTGGAACCCACGACCTACGCTCCGAGGATGCTTGTCTCTGGCACTGCCCACGCTGTGGCCCATCCATGATCGTGATTCAGAGATTTACTGCTGAGGAGTTACCAGCATGCACGTACTTCGATTCTTCCTAACCCTTACCTCAGTTCCGGACCTTCGATGTGCGCAAGCACGACGTCGCATTCCTGCGCTCATCCACCGCCAGCGACCTCCCCACCTTCCGCCGACACTCTGGCAGCTCTTTGCAGCAGCGCTCATACTCCTAATCTCACTTTCTCGCACCCACTCACAAACCTCTTGCGATCCAAACTGCCGTTCAAATCCCATAGCGCACCGCGTCCGCCGCAAGCACCAGCGGCTTCCTCCTAGTCTCCTGTCATGAAAATTATCTGTGCCTATGCCGCTTTTTGTTGCGTCAGTGTGACCTGGTAGCCCAAACGTTCCAGGCGATGCACCAGGTTTCGCGTGAGGTGGTTCTTGTTGAGCTTGTCTAGGTAAAGATCTCCCAAGTCGTTGTAGGAGACTTTCTGAGAAAGCCTGTGATAGATCGCGACCAAGATCTTGTGCGCGATGGCCACCACCGCCCGCTTGTAGCCGCGACGTGCCTTGAGACGAAAAAACTTGTCTCTCAGATAAGTACCTTTGGCTCGGGCGGCGGCGTTGGCGGCCTCCACCAGTCCGCTCTTTAGATACACATTGCCACTGGGGATACGGCTGCTCTTGCGCTTGCCGGCAGATTCGTTGTTACCGGGACAAAGTCCTGCCCAAGAAGCCAACTGCGAAACGCTTCCGAACACGCTCATGTCCACGCCTAACTCAGCGATCATCACCGCGGCCAGAGTCCAATCCACACCGGGTATCTCGTCCAATAAGCCAAGTTGCGCGGCATAGGGTTCGAGCTTCTGCCGAATGCGTTGTTCCAGCGCCGCCAGGTCTTTTTCCGCCGCTTCGAGTCGTTGCAGCTGAAGCTCCAACAAGAAACGATGGTGTTCTTCCAACTTGCCTTCGAGAGCCAGTTGCAGTTCGGGAATCTTCTTGCGTAGAAGCCCTTTGGCCAGATCGGCCATTTCTTGGGGAGTCGCTTTTCCTGTGATCAGAGCTCGCAACATCAGTCGGCCGGACATTCCGAACACGTCCGTGGCCACGTTTGCCAACTTGATGTTGGCGGTCTCCAGCACTTTCAACAAACGGTTGCGCTCCGCCGCCTGACTCTCCACCCACTTACGACGATAGCGCATCAAGTCGCGGAGTTCGCGGATCGGCTTCGGTGGAACGAAGCTGGAACGAAGCAGCCCGTGACAGAGCAAGTCTGCGATCCATTCCGCATCCTTCACATCGGTCTTACGCCCGGGCACCTTCTTGATGTGTTGAGCGTTCGCCACCACAATCTCCAAGGCCCCTGCCAAAATGGCGTAGATCGGCTTCCAGTACACTCCCGTGCTCTCCAGCGCCACATGAGTGCAGCCTTCAGAGAGCAACCATTCGCGCAGACTCACCAGCTCTCGCGTCGTGGTGCCGAACGTTCGCATTTGCTTCTGGACTTTCCCCTCCCGGCGAACCATCAACAAGCAAGCCACTACCGTGGCCTGATGTACGTCCAATCCACAACCACGTTCAACCAGAGTTTGCATAACGCCTCCGTCGGAGGCGATTGCTGCGCCGCAGGTCTGGTGCAGACACTGTCATGCGTCCTTCCCGTTTCCGGGTGCGACAAAAGGGTGGTATCTTTACCGGCGCGAGTCAGTCTTATCGGCGGGATCTGTGTCGTCACATAGGCTACCGACCTTCAAGCAATCGCCAACCACGGATGCTTGTATCACAGACTGACCCGCTTCTACGTAGCGCCGCTGAACCCTCAATTTTCATGCTTGGTGGTGCGCCAGAGGCGCATGAGGTCTTATCGAAAACGCCTCGCATCTGCATCTTCCAACCCGAAGTGTCCTGCCCGAGGCGTTTCCGATCAAGGCTAGCGACAACCCATCCGGAACCGCGTCCTTCGCAGCGTATAGCGCACGTTATAATTGCCCACCGATGGCCCTTACTGCTGGCACTAAACTCGGCCCATATGAAATCCAGTCGCCGCTCGGCGCTGGCGGGATGGGCGAGGTTTATCGCGCCATCGATGTCCGGCTTAACCGAACGGTTGCGATCAAAATTCTCCCTGAATCCTTTGCAAACGATATCGACCGTCTGCAGCGATTTGAACTTGAAGCGCGGCTACTAAGCGCGGTCAACCATCCGAATCTGCTCTCTATCTTCGACGTTGGCGCTCAGAACGGCCTCCACTATCTCGTCTCAGAGTTCCTCGAGGGGCAGACTTTGCGTGAGCGTCTGCAAGGTGGTTCGCTGCCTCAGCGCAAAGTAACCGACTATGCCATGCAGATCGCCAATGGACTTTCAGTGGCCCATGCCAAGGGAATTGTTCATCGCGATCTGAAGCCGGACAACGTCTTCGTCACGCGGGACGAACGAATAAAGATTCTGGACTTCGGGCTAGCCAAGCAGACGCGTGCGGCCGCGCTAAATGCAGAGGACATCACTCTGACTAGACCCACTCCGACCGCTGCCGGCGTGGTTCTCGGTACTGTCGGTTACATGTCTCCTGAGCAAGTTCGAGCACGAGACCTCGACTATCGCTCGGACATCTTTAGCTTCGGCGCGATTCTTTACGAAATGGCTTCGGGAAAACGTGCTTTCTCCGGCGGCTCCAGCGTCGAGACCATGAACGCTATCCTGAAAGCGGAACCGCCTGAATTATCGGAAGGCAACCTACATCTCAATCCCGGCCTGGATCGAATTGTTCGTCGCTGCCTGGAGAAGATGCCGGAGCAAAGGTTCCAATCCGCCAGTGATCTCGCCTTTGCCCTCGAGGCCCTCTCGGGAACGTCGAGCAGCCTCGCCCTTCATCCACAGGAGGCCCGCTTGTTTCGTCTGCCTAAGCGGATGGTTCCACTGGCCATTGTGCTCATGGTGATTGGCCTTGCCGGTTTGAGATACTGGCTTGGATCGCAGCGCGCCGGCAAGGCATCCGGCATGGAAAACGTTCTGTTCCAACAGTTGAATTTTCAAGCTGAGACAATATTCAATGCGCGATACGCCCCAGACGGTGATACGGTCCTGTTCAGCTCAGCCCGGGAAGGAAACGTCCCTGACCTTTTCATCCGGCGTGCAGACTATCCTGCCCCCCAGTCGATGGATTTGCACGACGCGCGGCTCCTCTCGGTATCGGCCAAAGGAGAAGTAGCTGTCCTCACCAATGCTGTGTATCTGGCCCAGCGGCAGTTCAGAGGTACGCTATCGGTGGTCGCAACCGGCGGAGGCGCGCCGCGCGAAATCCTACAGGACGTGCGTGAGGCAGACTGGTCGCCCGACGGAAGCAAACTCGCGATCATCCGCGAGGTCGATGGAAAAGACTCTCTGGAATTCCCGATCGGGAAAGTGCTCTACACATCTTCTGGATATTTGAGCGACCTCCGTGTCTCACCACAGGGAGACCGAATCGCATTTCTAGAGCATCCGGTCAAGTACGACGATCGCGGATCAATCGACGTGGTCGACCTTGGCGGGCACGCTACAGTGCTTTCTAGCGGCTATCAGTCGGAAGAGGGGTTAGCTTGGTCTGCTGACGCCAAGACAATTTTCTTCGGGGCACAGCTCGGAAACGGATTCAATTTCATGATCTACGCCATAGATTTGGCGGGCCACAGGCGGACTGTCCTTGCCGCGCCCGACGATCTTTGGCTCCTTGATGCCGCTAAAGATGGCAAGTTGCTGGTAAGTCGCGGGGAGTTCCAGGAGCGGCTGATGGCCTTAGCTCCCGGATCGAAGAGTGAACAAGACTTGTCTTGGCTGGATAGTTCCAATAATGCTGTGCTGTCTCCTGATGGGCAAAATCTGCTTTTCTCCGACGGTTCCTCAGTCGCTGGGGCTAACTACGCGCTTTGCCTGCGCAAGACTAACGGTTCGCCGGTGGTCCGGCTAGGTGAAGGCAATGCGGAAGCGCTGTCACCGGATGGAAAGTTGGCTTTATCGATCGTTCCCACTTCTCCGATGAGGCTCACGCTCTATCCGACCGGAGCAGGAGAGTCGAGGGTACTGGAAAGTGGCGGCATTCGAACATATGACTCGGCGGCTTTCTTCCCCGACGGGAAACGCATTCTCGCCTGTGGCAGTGAAGCGGGTCAGGGTACGAGATGTTACGTTCAGGAACTAGCCGGCGGACCACCTCGCGCACTGACGCCGCTGGGAACGTCGCACGGATCGATCTCACCAGATGGGAATTCGATTCTTGTGCGCGGGGCGGATGACTTCTCAATCTATCCCGCGACAGGTGGCTCCCCAGAGCCTGTCCGCGGAGCGACTCCTGCTGATGAAGTGATTCGTTGGTCGACTGACAGAAGATCGCTGTTGATCTATGCAAAGGGGAACGTGCCCGTACGCATCGAGCGCTTGGATTTGTCCACCGGGAAACGGACGCTTGTCCGGGAGATCGCGCCGCCTTCGCGCGCGGGCGTGCTGGATATCCGCTACATCTCTTTTGCTGACGATGAACGGTTCTATGCGTACACTTTCGACCGGGTACTGTGTCGTCTCGCCACCGTCTCGGGATTGAAATAATAAGCAGCATCGGCCTATAAACTGCGGACTCGTAGTGCGAGTATCCGATCATTCCAGAGCGACGCTAGTGCTTTTTCGGACGCGACGCCGGGATGAGTGCTCAAGGCTGCAAGAAAGTGTGGGGCGTCGCGTTCGAAAAAGCCGTCAGAAGGAAGCCGCTGGCGCGGCGGACGCGGGAC
>Ga0126371_10004032_pt1 | contig 12922 bp, 13 predicted proteins | sample PanSoiMetaPlot_4_FD_110145 | JGI IMG/M metagenome (GOLD analysis project Ga0126371, IMG submission 110145) | Tropical forest soil microbial communities from Panama - MetaG Plot_4 | ecosystem: Environmental > Terrestrial > Soil > Tropical forest > Bulk soil | place: Panama | collected 2016-02-17
CCGGATCTTGAACGGCGTCTCTTTGCAACCGGGGGTAGATGGGCTGCTACTTGTGCTCCTACCTGAAATCCACCGTTTGTGCGTGGCAAGCACACCCCGACGATCGTCCCTCAGGGTGGAGAGTTTTGATTATAGCACTCGTAGTCAAACCCATGAGGATCATCCGCAATGAAAAGCTGTTCCTTTAGAACGTGGTCGCCACCGTGAAGCGGAACGTCTTCCGCGGCTCACGCAGAGTGAAATTCGATCCAAAGCTGTTGATAGCCTGCTCATAGGTGTAGTCTCCAGCCGCGCCGGCGGGGAACATTCCCCGGGTGATCGCGGTCGGTGAAGTCGCCCTGCCGTCGAGACGCAAGGGGTTATACGCCCAATAGATACGGAACGGGGCGTTGATCACCGGCAGCATCACTTGCAGTTCAAGACCCGTCGACATGCGCGGCGTCCAGTTCGTCCCCGACGCTGGTTTCAAATATGGCGAGAAGGTCAGGTGCTGACCGCCAACACAGTTGAATGAAATATCGAGGGCCGGACACCCAAACGAAGACGTGTTGATATCGCTCAGCTGACCAGAGTTGATCCGCAACTGCGACCGCCGGATGATCGGATCCACGCCGACATCCATGAACGGGGCTAGCGTCACGGGGCCAACAATCGCGATGCGATACTCAGCATTTCCAAACGTGCTGAAGTCGCCGCCTGGCTGGACGATCGTCGCGATCGGAATCGGAATCTGGTACGGCCCTTGCCGCGGGTTATTCGGATTCTTCAGAACCACGCTGCCATCCGGATTCGTTAAGTTGATGACAGTCTTGTTGGGCAAGAACGCGATCGGCGAGATCGAGCGAATATCGAATCCGCGCAGATCGTTTTCGCCACCCATATAGAAGCGCTGGAACGGCGGCGCCACCAGGCCCCCGTAACCGGTAAGGAACGACGACTGGAAGTTGAGTCCGATCGCGTTGCGGCCCTTTTGCATTGGAAAGAACTGCTTGTACTGGACGATCGGACGCACCGATTTCACGGTGCCTCCGATGCCCGCTAACTCGCCACCGAGGAATATCTGCTTGCCGTGATGAGGTTGATAGGCGGCGTCAAGTGTATTGATCGAGAAGCTGGGCAGGATCTTGCTGGTGATGATGCCGTTCAACGCGTTGGGACCGTTAATTCCCCGAAACGCCAGGTTCGTGAATAGCGCCTTCGACGCGTCACTGAGCGCGATCAGCGAGGAGTTGTCGAACGAATACGTGATGCCCACACGCTTCAAGGAACGGTGTAGCGGATAGCTCAACGACGTCGTGAATCCCACGCTCGATTGCGTGTAATTCTGCAGGTTCTGCAGGTAGTACTGCGGTAGGTTGAGTTGTTGCCCCGTCAGGATGGCGTATTGCTTGGCCTGGTTGTAACTGATGCGCGTGGTGTAAACGGTGAAGCCGACCTGCAGCGGGCGGTCCCACAAGTACGGTTCCGTAAAACCAAACAGTACGCTGCGCATCAAGTTGCCGATGCTGGCTTGGATCTGTAGCGTCTCGCCTAAACCAAGGAAGTTGTTGGTCGTGTAACTGAGACCAATGAACGCGCCTTCCAATCCGCTGACGCCACCATTCAGACCGATGCTGTTCTTGCCCTTCTCTTTCACCTTGAGGGTCAGATCGACGTAACCGTCTTTTTCGTCGAGCTTGCGATCCGTGGCGTTGGGATCATCGGGCTTCAGCTGCTCGAAGTATCCGAGCTGGTTCAAGCGCAGCAGACTGAATTCCCACAGACGCGAGTTGTAGACCTGGCCTTCTTCCAACGCAATTTCGCGCCGGATGACTTTGTCTCGCGTCGTGGTGTTGCCCTGAAATTCGATGCGGCGCACATAAAACTGCTTGCCTTCGTCGACGTCCACGTCGAGGAAAATCAGCTTCTTCTCGTCGTCGAATCGAGTATCCGGTACCGACGTGAAGTTGATGTATCCGTATTCGCCGTATGCCTTTCGGAGATTCTCAAGGCCCTTTGCGATCTTTTCGCGGCTGAAGATATCCCCGTCTTTGATCGGGAACAGCGTGCGCAGCGCCTTGCTGTTCGGCAGCGCTTTGTTGTTCTTGAATGTAATCGCCGCCAGGTGATACTTGTCACCTTCCTCGATCGGCATGGTGATGTCGACGGCCTTACCCGGCCCTTTTTGGATGAGCGGAATGTGAACGCCGGTATGACCGGTATCGTGGATCTCCGTTTTCGGATCCTGGACCAGCACTTTGAAGTAGCCGCGATTCTGGTATTCAGCCCGGACGCGCTCGGTGTCTTCTTCCAGCTTCGTCGCGTCGTAAGTCTTAGCGAAGATGTTCTCCAGGAAGATGGAGTGCGGGATTCCAATCGGCTTCAGGTTTTTCATCGCAGCCCGCAGCGTGCGGCTGTTGATGTTGCGGTTCCCCTGGAACTTGATGTGTCCGACCTTGACCTTTGGCCCTTCTTTCACAACAAACGTGATTCCGACCGCCGCCGGGGGAATGGCGCGTACTTCGGAGCGAATCGTGGCAAACTGTCGCCCGTGTTCGGCGAGCAGATCTTTGATCGCGACCTCGGCTTTTTTGATCCTGGTCGGGTCGTACTGGCTTTCCACCGACAGCCCGACTTTGCGCTCCTTGAAGCGGTCCAGCACATCGCTGGTGGAAACGGAACTCAATCCCGTGTAATTGATCTCGCGAATCGTCGGTTTTTCTTTGACATAGACGTGGATCCGCCAGCCTTTCGGTGTCTGCTCGCGCTCAAAGCGGATGTCCTCGAAATAGCCGGTATTCCACAGGGAGTTGAAGTCCCGTTCCAGGCCTGCAGCGTCGTAGACGTCGCCCGGGTGCGTGAAAATACGCGCCTTCACCGTGTCGGCTGGGATCCGCCGATTGCCGTGGATGACGATTTCCGTGATGACATCCTGCTGCGCCCAACCGTGGGGACACAACAGAATCACGAATCCCAGAACGATCGCGGCAAGCACGCGCCTCGCACTCTGGCGTCGCAACTGCCGAAACGCCCAAAATGAGGAGAAGGAACCCGCTTGTTGAGCAGTACGGCCAGTGCCGCTCGTGCGCATGGCAGGGATATCCGGATGAAAGCGAAAAGGAATCGCTACTACCTCGGCCTCAGGGAGTTAGGAAAACGGCAATTATACGGTAGAGCTAGGGGCAGCGTCCAAATCCGCCGCCCTTGCTTGCGTTTGCAATCATGGGGTTGGCTTCGCCAACTCCACCTCAACCAAGACGGAATAAAAGGTGGCGGAGTTGCCCATGTCGGTAAGTTTTTCTGAGGTCAGTGTGTTGATATTGCTACCCCCCGCACTCAACTTCGCCCAGTTCAGCTTCGCGGCAACCACTCCCGGCTGAACCGCGCGGTTTATGTGTGCTTGCAGAACCATTTCTCCCCGCCTGTTGAAAACCCGCACCGGATCCCCGTTCTGGATTCCGCGCGGCTGAGCGTCCTGAATGTGGATTTCCAAAAGACCGGGTTCTTCCAACTCCTGCACGCTCGGCAGGTTGGAAAACGTTGAGTTCAGGTAGTTATCGGCCTTGCGCGCCAGTAATTCCAATGGCAGCGAAGACTGATCTTGCGTGTGTCGCGACTCTCGCGGCGGGACAAATTCCGCGACCGGGTCAAGTCCCTGTGCAATCAACTCCGGATTGTACAGTTCCGCCTTCCCACTCGGAGTTTGGAATCCCCCATTGGCAAATGGCAGAAACGGATGAGGATCCAAATGCCGAGAGTGATGTTCTGTCTCTTCTTTGCCCTCGAAATTCAGACGGCGATGTCCTTCGCGCTCTAGAAGTTCGCGATTGATTCCCTTTAGCCAGGGATTTCTGGAGCTCAAGGCGGTATCGATCATCTCGTCAATCGATTCGTTGAAACACTCGTCTTCAAAACCCATCGCCTGCGCCAATCCGCGAAAAGTCTCTACATTCGCCCGGCACTCGCCTAATGGCTCGATCGCCTGGTTCGACATCTGGATGTAATAGTGGCCGTATGCAGTCTGCAGATCCTTTTGCTCGAAGAACGTTGTCGCCGGCAGCACGACGTCGGCATAGTCGGTGGTATCGGTAAAGAATTGTTCGTGCACCGCGGTGAAAAGATCAGGACGACGCAATCCGCGTATCACGTCGTTGTGATTCGGACACACCGCCGCTGGATTTGAGTTGTACACGTAGAAGGCCTTGATGGGAGGATCCGTCAAGGTATTCAGCGCGTGGCCGAGTTCCACCATGTTCACGACGCGCGCTGGACGTCCCAACCTGTCGTGCATCAGTTCGGGCTTGTCGAGCGCTTCTCGCTTCAACCCCCAACCGCCGCTGGTCGAGAGTTGTAGTCCCCCTCCGACTTGTTTCCACGAACCTGTGATGCAGGGAAGCATGGTGATGGTCCGCGTTGCCATGCCGCCACCTTCCGACCGCTGCACGCCGTAGTTGACGCGAATCACCGCGGGCCGCGTGGTGGCGTACTCACACGCCAGCTTTTCGATATCGCGCGCAGACACTCCGGTCCATTTTGCGACTCGGTCGGGTGGATACTCTTTCACCTTGTCGCGCAGCTGCTCGAACCCGGTCGTGTACTTCGCCACGTAGTCCGCATCGTGCAATCCCTCGCCGATGATCACATGCATCATGCCCAGCGCGAGTGCCGCGTCCGTGCCGGGATTAATTGGGATATACCAATCGGCGTGTTGGGCGGTGCGCGTCTTATAAGGATCGATGACGACCAGCTTCGCTCCGGCGTGGTGGGCGTGCTTAATGAACGGCCAAAGGTGAACGTTATTGCCGTGTATGTTCGCGCCCCACGCAATGATGTAGCGGGAATGCTTGAACTGCTCCGGCTCCGTACCCAGCTTCACGCCCACCACCGACTTCAATCCCGCCTCGCCCGCCGCCGAACAGATCGACCGCTCGAGTTGAGACGCGCCCAGCCGATGGAAGAATCGCCGGTCCATGGAAGAACCGCTCAGGACCGCGAGAGTGCCGCCATACGAATAAGGCAGGATCGCCTCGCTGCCGAATTCCTTGGCGATCGCCTTGAAGCGCGACGCAATCTCCGAGAGTGCCTCGTCCCACGTGATTCTAACGAAATCGCTTGCGTTCTTATTGCCGCCACCTTTCGCTGCCACGCGCCGCATCGGGTAGAGAACTCGGTCTGGCGAATAAACTCGGTCGAGATATTTCGCGACCTTCGCGCACAAAAATCCGCGCGTCACTGGATGCGCGGGATCGCCCTGAATCCGGGTGGCGCGTCCGTGCTCAACCGTAATCAAAACTCCGCACGCATCCGGACAATCATGCGGACAAGCGGCATGAACAACTTTCTGCATGAAGTTTTGATTATACGAGGGTGTGTAGCGCCAGCGTCTCGCGGGCCGTGCGGCTAATGTGGCGCGGGCGCCCCCGCCCGCGAAAAGCGCAATCCAGTTTCAATGTTGGGTTGCGATCTTTCGGTTCGTATTCAGCGACGCAGCTACCGATCGTAAAACTCCCGCGCCACGAACTCCGGCGCTGTGCGCACCGTGGCCGGACGTTTGCGAACGAGTTCAGCAGCACTCCTCTGAAGTTCACTTCCATCTGAGGCCCTGTCTCTTGTCTTGCCCTCAATCGAAAACGCGAGCATGGAGCACAGCACAAATCCAAGCCCGTTCAGAACGCCGTGCGTGCTCGCCATCCCCGGCATCGTCATGAATGCCCTTCCTGTGTAATCCGTCACCGCATAAACACCGGCCAGGCACATCGCGATCCACGCGGCAACCGCTGCCAATCGCATGTAAACGCGCGCAGCTGGCGCATAAAAAGTCCGGCACATCCAAAACAAACATCCGGCCAAAGCGGGCACACTCACCGCGAGTCCCAGTGCCGCCACCATCCGCAACGCTGGAGAAGTCACGAACCCCGCCGCCAGCAAGAATGGCAGGAACAGCACAAGCCCGGCGATCGGCGTCAGAATCGCGAATCGAATGGCGCGGTCTTCGCGTACTGGCAACGCCGCCGCCACAACCAGAGCAACGGCAAATCCGCTGTAATGAAAATGCACGGCCGTCAGCAACACGATCGGCTCCTGAAATCCCATCGGATGCAGACCTGCCCGCGATACCACGAGCCATCCGCCCGCGAACGCCAGATCGACGCCCGCTACGCTTACGGCCAGATCCGCGAGGGACTTGGTCTCTCTCCGATAAAAGGTCCACGCACCGGTTAGCGCGACGTACACACCAAGCACGAACCACGGAACGGTGAGAACGGCCGCAACAGCGCCCGGTCTCTGCCAGAGCGAGACCATCACCGCGAGCGCTGCTGACGCCTCCAGCCACAGCAAGGTTCGCACGCGGTTTTCGCCGCCACCAGAACTGCGTATCTGCACCAGATTGAATCCCAGAGGAACAATGACAAGTACAGCAAACAGGAGCAGCAGTTCGATCACACCAAACGGCGCTCTACGTAAACCGGCGAGGAGGACAACACTCGCCCACAAGGCCGCCCCGATGAGGCTTGCTACGGCGGGTTGCTTTTCCAGATCTCGAGTTCTCATGGCAACTCCTTTTACGCGCCGGGCGCAATCGCCGCCCAGCCGAAAATCGCAGACAACGCGACCAAGCCCGTCAGATATAACGCGTCCAGCCAGCGGTTCGCGCGACGGATTTCGCGGTCGTAATAGAACCACTGCAAGACGATCCGCAACAGCCAGAACGCTCCCATAAACGCACACATGAAACGGCCCAGCCGGCTGGCCGTGAGTTCATGGGCGAAGCCGAAACACAGCGTGCTGAACAACCCGACGATTCAAACGATGTAGACCCAGTGCACATAAAAGATCTGCCTGATGAATGTCGGTACAGGTCGCATACTGTCGCGTACCCGCAACCGACTTGGGAGAATCCCGTTCACCAGCACGATGCTCGCTTGAATCGCGCCCGCCACCCAGATCAGCCAAATTTGCGTCAAGGCATTCATCGCCGCCTCACTGTTTCTCCGGTTGCATCAGGTCGGGTTGGGGATTCCTCCCTGCGGAAGGACCGTAACCACAGATTTCCTGGGGATGAACCGGCTCAGGATCCAGCCAAGTACCAGGATCGACAAGACGAGCCCGACGAAGCCCCACTTCATTTGCTGAGCGATGGCAAGCACTGGAGGCGGTGGTGGACCATAACCGGGATCGACTGACATCGCAAAGATGGCTGGCGTCAACACCACGGTCACGTTCGCAAAAGCCGCCCAGAAAGCGACGCGGTCAGCGTTCCCGCACAACTCCAGCAATTGCTTTCGCAACGGGCCGTTGAGGTAGGCCACTACACCGATCGCGACCAGGAACGTGAGCGCTACGCCGCCAGCGAATAGCAGAGATGTGATCATTGATCCTCTCCTGTTTCATCAGTCCAAACCGCGAATGCCTTTACGTTTAAAGACTGTCATTGCAGATATTTCTGAATTAACAGAAATACGTTCGCAAAATTTTTTATTTCCCTTTCTCCCCCAACAGCCGCCGAATCTTGCCTCTCATGCCCAGCACTCGCCGCAGTGTCGCAGACGACACCTGGCCTACTTCTTCATATGCCGACGTTGCCGCCTCGAAGAATTCCGCCATGCTCGCGAGCCTCTCCCGCGTGTAACTATCGACTCCACTGGCTTCCGAATCTGCCAGGCAGCGTCGCAACAACTGCAGCGTCGGATCCACTTCGCGCCGCTTCCGCTGCTCCACGATGATGCGAAACATCTCCCAGACATCCTTCATGGATTCATAGTGTTCCCGGCGCTCTCCGAGCACATGCACGGCGCGCACAATGCCCCAACTCTCCAACTCCCGGATCGACGTGCTGACGTTGGACCGCGCCACATTGAGCGTTTCTGCGATTTCCTCGGCGGGCAGCGGCTTGGGCGACAGAAACAACAGCGCATGAATCTGGGCGACCGTGCGGTTAATCCCCCAGCGCGTCCCCATTTCGCCCCAGTGCAGGATGAACTGTTGTTGGATGTTCGTGAGTTTCATACAGTAATTTCTGTCTATACAGAAATTACTGTCGATTGCCACCTAAGTCAAGAACTCCATTTCCTTTGGAATCTAGAAATTTGGCGGCTCAAAAATGATGCGAAATGACAAAAGGCCGCGCTTTTTAGCGCGACCCTGATTTTTTTCCTGGCGACTGATGACTGGCGACTGAAGACTACCTGATCTCCATCACTTCTTTTTCCTTCGCCTTGGCCATCTCTTCCATCTTCTTGATCTCGTCGTCGGTTAACTTCTGTATTTCTTCCAGAGCCCGCTTCTCGTCGTCTTCGGTGATCTTCTTATCCTTCATCGCCTTCTTGATGGCATCGTTGCCATCGCGGCGGATGTTGCGCACAGCAGTCCGGTGATCCTCCAGAACTTTGTGCAGATGCTTCACCATGTCGCGCCGGCGCTCTTCGGTCAGCGGCGGGACGGGGACGCGAATCAACTTGCCATCGTTCATCGGATTCAGTCCCAAATCGGCCGTGCGGATCGCCTTCTCGATTCCCGCCAGCGACGAGGGATCGAACGGCTGCACAGTGATTAGTTGCGGCTCCGGCGCATGCACGGTGGCGATCTGGTTCAACGGCATCTGTGATCCGTAGTAATCGACCGACACGCTGTCCAACATGTGCACCGAGGCGCGGCCCGTGCGTGTGGCGGCAATCTCCTTGCGGAAGTCTGCAACCGCCTTCTCCATGCGCGTCTTCAGTTGGACAAAAGTATCCTTCAACCCCGGGATAGCAGCCATCGTTGCTTGAGCCATCGTGAGCTCCAGGAATGCTGAGAATGAAAACGGAGAATTATAAACCGGCTGCTGGCTTGCAGCCTGTAGCTTGTGGCACCATCGGGAGCTTCGTCCTTGAACCCTCAGTTGACATCGCGAGTCCTGCTGGGAAATCCAAGCCGAATCTTGGTTTCGCGATCCGCCACAAGCCATCAGCTACCAGCGGCTCCTGACGACTGGCAACTAGATCCCTACGCGCTCACCAGGGACCCAATCTTCTCTCCGGTCACGACCTTTTTGATGTTGCCGCGCTCATTCAGATTGAAGACGACGATAGGAAGATTATTGTCCTTGCAGAGCGAGATCGCCGTCAGGTCCATGACCTTCAACCCCTGCTTCAAAACGTCCATGTAGCTGATCTCTACGAATTTTTTCGCACCCTTCACGATCATCGGATCCGCATCGTAGATGCCGTCGACTTTGGTGGCCTTCAAGATCGCGTCCGCTTTGATCTCCATCGCGCGGAGTGACGCGGCCGTGTCCGTCGAGAAATAGGGGTTCCCGGTCCCTCCGGCAAAAATCACGATGCGTCCCTTTTCCAGGTGGCGCAGAGCACGGCGGCGAATGAACGGTTCTGCCACCTGATTCATCTCGATGGCCGACTGCACGCGCGTGTGGACGCCATGCTTTTCTAGCGCATCCTGCAAGGCGAGAGCGTTGATCACCGTGGCCAGCATGCCCATGTGGTCCGCCGAGACGCGGTCCATCTCTTTTGCCTGCTCGGCGACTCCACGGAAGAAGTTCCCGCCACCTACGACGATCGCAATCTGGATATCCAGCTCGTGAACTTCCGCCAGTTCTGCCGCGATCTCGTGCACGCGTGCGGTATCGACGCCGAAACCCTGGCCGGCCGCCAGGGCCTCACCGGAAAGTTTGAGAAGTATGCGTTTGAAAACCGTCTGCGCCATTAGGATTGTGGCCGATCGGACGCCAGGATTGCGGAAGAGCTCATAAGGCATCAAGGCCCGGCGAGACCTCCCGCTAAGGAAGTTTCGCCGAAGCCTGGAAAGTCTGCAACCCTACTTTTGTTCGCGCGGTGGAACCCATATCCCGTTCTTTACGGGAGGGCGGGTGGCTCCTGCCGGCGGCCCCATCCTAGCGAGCTTTTTGCGCCAAGGTGAAGGTTGATTCTTACTTCGCGGCGGGCACAGCCCCATCGCCACCATCTTCGGGCTTCTGGGTGGTGAACGCGACGGTCATCCCGGCCTCACCAACCTTGAAGCGTGCGAAGCGGCGCACGGCAATATTTTCACCCAGCTTTCCGACTTTGGCTGCGATCAATTGCGCGACGCTGATGGTCTGGTCCTTGATGAAGGGCTGCTCGAGCAGGCAGACTTCCTCATAGAACTTCTCCATCTTGCCCGCAACCATCTTTTCGGCGATGTGCGGCGGCTTGCCGCTGGCGACTGCCTGCGCCAGGAAGATTTCTTTCTCGCGCGCATACGCCTCGGGAGTAACGTCTTCCTTGCGGACGAACTTCGGATCGCTGGCCGCGATGTGCATGGCGATATCGTGCACCAACTCCTTGAAGTCGTCGGTGCGAGCGACAAAGTCGCTTTCGCAGTTCACTTCCACGAGCACGCCGATCTTTCCCCCGGCGTGGATGTAGCTGGCCACCGATCCCTCGCTGGTCACACGTCCTGCTTTCCGCTCTGCAACCGCGGTGCCGCGCTTGCGCAGAAGAATGATCGCCTGCTGCAGATCGCCCTTGGCTTCTGCCAGCGCCTTCTTGCAATCCATCATCGGGGCGCCGCTCTTGTCACGGAGCTCTTTTACTTGTGCTGCTGAAATATTCACGGTACTTGTGCTCATTTCTCTAACGTCTTCCCTTCTTGGATGCCGGGCTATTCCCATGCGATGCGTTGCAGCGGTAAAGCCCAGCCACCTGCCAACAAATGCCCTGATATAAATTGACCCGCGGCGTCAGGACGCTCGCGGGTCCGAAATCTTTTTCACCAGTTTCGTCTAAAACGTCTGGCTTTCGACCTGCGGAACCTCGTCGACCTCTTCCTTGGCCGTTGACGGGGCCTTCTTCGTGCCACCACCCAGCACATCTTCCATGCTGATGTCTTCAGCGCCAGCTTCAGCAGTTGCCTCATCCGAGGCTTCGGCGGCAGGCGCTTGCTCAGCCGACGCGGCATAGCTGACACCCGAGGCCAACTCTGCCGACTGCTTATCCGTCAGAAGTTGCGAGCCTTCGACGATCGAATCCGCGATCTTCGAGGCAAACAACCGGATCGCTCGCAGCGCGTCATCGTTACCCGGAATCACATAGTCCACTTCGGTTGGATCGCAGTTCGTATCGACGACCGCGACCACCGGGATTCCCAGCTTGCGCGCTTCGCGCACCGCAATCTGCTCTTTGTTCGAATCGATCACGAAGATCGAATCGGGCAGCCGCGACATATTCTTGATGCCTGCCAGGTTCGCCTGCAGGTGCTTGCGCTCGCGTTCGAGCTTGATCACTTCTTTCTTCGGAAGCAGCTCGTACCGGCCATCGGTGGCCATATCGTCGAGTTCTTTCAGCCGCTTCACTGACTTCTGCACTGTTACCCAGTTGGTCAGAAGCCCGCCCAGCCAACGCTGGTTCACATAGAACATTCCGGCGCGCCCCGCCTCTTCGGCGATCGCGTCCTGTGCCTGGCGCTTGGTACCCACGAAGAGCACGATCTTGCCGTCGGCCGCCAGGTCCTGCACGAATTTCGACGCTTCCTTGAACATCTTCAGCGTCTTCTGCAGATCAATGATGTAAATGCCGTTGCGCTCACCGAAGATGTATTCCTTCATCTTGGGATTCCAGCGCTTCGTCTGATGCCCGAAGTGAACACCCGCTTCGAGCAACTCCTTCATGGTGATGTTAGCCAATTAACCTCCTCGTCAGTCTGCATCCTTTGAGTCGGTCATCGGTCGTCAGTCGTCGGTCGTCAGCAAACCCTGCTGGCGACTGGCGACTGAGGACTGGCGACTGCTCTTCCGGATTGCCATTCCCGTCCCCGCGCACGAGGCACGGGAAGAATTGAACACCTCAATCAGCTGTCAGCTCTCAGTCATCAGCTTCCAGCCCAACCTGTTTGCTACCCGCCATTAGCTATCAGCCGATAGCCAAAGCGCATTAGCGCTTCGAGAACTGGAACCGTTTGCGAGCGCCCTTCTGTCCGTACTTCTTGCGCTCTTTACCACGCGAATCGCGCGTCACCAGTCCCTCGGACTTCAGCTTCTTGCGCAGCTCGGCGTTGAACTGCATCAACGCACGCGCAATACCCAGCCGCATCGCGTCCGCCTGACCGTTGACGCCGCCGCCAGAAACATTGGCGACCACGTTGAACGACCCCGCAGTGTCGGTCGACAGCAGCGGTCGACGGGCGCTGGCGCGCTGTGCTTCCGTCACGAAATATTGATCGAATGGACGGCCATTGACTTTGTACTCGCCATTCCCCGGCCGCAGATAAACCCGCGCCACTGACGTCTTGCGCCGCCCCGTTCCGTAATACTGAACCAATTCAGCCATTGGAGCTTTGAGCTACGAGCTGCGAGCTAACGAGCGCCAAAGACACCCGCCTCACGGCCTTTCGCCTTTAACCTTTCAAAGATTCTTGAAATCGTGTCCGCGCTCGAACCATACGCTTCGCCGTGCTTGCTCGAAGCTCATAGCTCGAAGCGCGCGGCTAAACCAGCACTCTCGCTTCGGGCTTCTGCGCCTCGTGCGGGTGCTTCTCGCCGCGATAAACCTTCAGTTTGCTGAACATCTGCTTGCCCAATTTTGACTTGGGAAGCATGCGTGAAACCGCGTCTTCGATGATCAGCTCCGGCTTGCGATCGAAGCGCTTGCGAAAATCTTCCGTTCGCAGGCCGCCGGGGTATCCCGTGTAGCGGTGATACGCCTTCTGCTCTGACTTCATGCCCGTCGTCTTCACCTTTTCGGCGTTGATGACGATCACGTGATCACCGGTATCGAGAAACGTCGTGTACTTGGGGCTTTCTTTCCCCATCAGGATGCGGGCGACCTGCGAGGCCAACCGGCCGAGGGTCTGCCCCGAGGCATCCACGACATACCACTTGCGCGCAATTTCCCCCTCTTTGGGGAAATAGGTAGACATCAGAACTCTCCCAGATTTTTAAAAAAGCGCTATGAAGACCGCTGAGTGCCAC
>Ga0126371_10004033_pt1 | contig 12921 bp, 10 predicted proteins | sample PanSoiMetaPlot_4_FD_110145 | JGI IMG/M metagenome (GOLD analysis project Ga0126371, IMG submission 110145) | Tropical forest soil microbial communities from Panama - MetaG Plot_4 | ecosystem: Environmental > Terrestrial > Soil > Tropical forest > Bulk soil | place: Panama | collected 2016-02-17
GATGATGTGATCGGAGGAGAGGTCGAGTACTACAACGATTACACGGGAGTGCGTCTCGCCATAGCCGAATTCAATAATGATCACACTGAACGAAAGCTATCACCCCTATACTATCTCCGGGACTCGATGGAACCGGCAGAGTGGCACCCTCACATGTGGTCATTCCACGCCTTTGATCACCCGCAGTACATGCAGTTTGTCGGCGAAGAAAACCAGCAGCTTCCAATTTAACCATTAAACCAACGTCGTCCAGACTTGCTCAGCCAAGCCGGGTGGAACGTTGTAGAGCCTCGGGTACTTTTGTCGCTTTAACGGCCAATTACGCGGGTTTGGGGACAGGCTAGGTATCGCCGTGATGTTGTTGGCGCAACAGTGCGCCGTGAAAGGCGCTGGTCTTCAGCGGGTGCCACTCCCGCCCGGAAACTGGTTCGCTCCACGGAGACCAGACGCAACACGGGAAGGCCCAGCGATCGTCATTAGATAAGGATCAACCGGTAGCTCGTGAGAGAGGATCGGGCCGTGTGGGTGGCGGAGAAGTTCGCAGTACCGATGAAACCGGGCATTTCCAGTGGAGGGAAGGGACCTCAGTTAAAGACGGACGCTCGAAGCGACACAGGACATTGGGGATTGACGATGAGTCTAGCCACCCCGAGTTGTGTTCAGAAGTTACAGATGGCGTCACATGCCTAGTTCCTCGGGCGTGTGTCTTTTCCGAGAGCCGGATGCGGGAAATCCGCCTGGGTTTCGGTTCCTGATCCTTCTCGGCACCTCAAGTGATGTGATCCAAGAGCTTGCTTGGTCGGCAGTTCAATGCCTTAGCAATTTTCACGATGTTTTCGAGGCTGATATTCCGCTCGCCATGCTCGACACTTCCCATGAACGTTCTGTGAACCCCAGCGTGATCTGCAAGGGCCTCCTGCGAGATTCCTCGCGCTAGGCGCAGTTCCCTCACTCTCTGACCAAACAACTTTTTTGGATCAGATTGCACGTCATAATTTTGCGTATTGACGCATTAAAGTCTACAGCATTAGAATATCCACTGTTTAAGTAGCACACCGATGATGCCTTCTGCTCACGAGCGTTTGGTTTTTTTCAATGCTCGAACATTCAACCTAGTGGTCACGCCTTCTGGAGCGTTTACCGGGACGGTCGGAAGCCGCAGAGCGCATCGAGGCTTGGAGGTGGGAATCCAACGCGAGCCGTCCTCACCGGGCTCTGGGGGAGCGCACGCCACACGAATTTGCAAATGCCGGAGACTAACTCTCGATTTGGTACAGAAAACGGGGTCCGATCAATCAACCGAGGACTAAATTGAGACTGGTACAGCGAACGGGGGCACTTCAGGTAAACTATTTCTCAGGTGTGTGGCGAAATTCGGCGAAGTGCCTGTGGTATTTCATGACGCTGCGAACACTCGAATACAGTTGCCTGGTTGGAAGCATTGCGCTGATCGGCACCGACCGCATTGATCTACTGGGCGGAACGGGCTCATTCAGGCTGCCACCCTTTCTGGTTCTGGCGGCGCTGGGCGTCTTCCTTCGTCTCGTCATCATTGCGCCCGAACGGGGGCCTTTTATTTTCACGACGCCGCCTGTGCGGCGTCAAATGCCTTTTCTGGTTGTGTTGGTCGTATTTTTGTTCCTTTCTTCCATTTCGACGATCTTCGGGCTGGATCCTTCTCGCGGGCTGATGCAGCTTACCGAAGTGGTGCTGGTCTCGGTTCTGGGCTATTGCGTCGCCGTACAGATAATCTCACATCCTACCGGTGAGAAGTTGATTTTACGGGCAGTATCTCTCGGTCTGATTGTGCACCTGGTTTTCTGTATTGGACAATGCATCGCCTGGGCCTATGGAATCGCACCGCAAGACGTCGACTCGGGAACCGGTTCGGGGATAGCAATGCTGTTCGCACCATCGAGTTCTTTTTTTTGGTTCCCGCGCCTCTCCGGTTCCGCAATTGATCCGAACGGTGCAGGATTTATCCTCGTCATGTACCTCGTACTGCTTGATGCGTTTGTTCCCAAATCACGTTACACCCGCGTGCTTCGTTTTGCGATTGCAATCTTTGTATTGGTGACCTTGTCGAGATCTGCCCTGCTGTGTTGGCTCGCGTACTTAGTTTTCTCCCAGGCGTTTTGGAGACAATTAACCTTTCGGCGAACTGTGCCATGGTTAGTTGTACCGACGGTATTGTGTTCGCTCCTCTGGGTCACATACAAGAATGAGATCATGGATTTGGTGGAATTGTGGCAGGTTTCAGACATGATTTCTGCACGGCTCTCAACTGACGAAGGCAGTTCCGGAGGAGATCACGTACAGCTAATACAACGGGGTCTTGAGACGTGGTCGAGTTCAACGCGGACGATGATCGCGGGAATCGGACTCGGAGCGGAGCCGAGAGTCTTAAGTGACTTTTTTGGGGATGACAAACACGGCAATTTCCACTGCCTTTACGTGACGGTTCTCGCTGGTCTCGGATTGCCCGCGTTCATCGTTCTGATGATAATGTTTGGATATCCCATCGTAGGAAGAGAGGGTGCCACACCGGGAATCGCTGCCCTCGCCACGTTTAGTCTGCCCTATCAGGCTCATACATCCCCAATGTTCTGGCTTATTCTTGCCGTTCTCTGGGCATTCAAGCCGAAGCTACGACCTGAGCCCGGCGTCGCAGTGGGGATGCGCTAATCCCGACACAGAATTTGCCAGCTATCCCGCTCGGCTTAGACCGTTATAGTTGCGGCAACGATAATTTTGTTCTCGTTGTGGGTGGATTTTAAGCAGCTCTGGCGCTGACGATTCCGACCGCACGCACAAGTTGGTTTAAATCGTTGAGGACGCGCTGGTACAAGCGGTCCAACTGAGATCGTTTTTCGTGTTGGAGTTTCGGGTCACTCCGGAAGGGGCAGAGCAGGCCGGCGGTGAGTGGGGCATAAATGCGTTCAAAGAGTTTGAGGAAGAGGAGACAAACAGAGTAGCCGCAGGCTAGGAGGCAGTATTTTCGAGAATGCGGAAGTTTTTCGACGAGATTCTTGGCTCGCAGCTTGGAGAGGTCATAGCGCAGTGAGGCGAGGGTATAGTCGGCAGGAGTGCAAGCCAGCGCGTCGGCCGCGTAAGGATGCAGTTCTGCGGTGGTGAAGGTGGATCCGGCGGCGATATGGGCGAAACGAACCAAGGCATGCATGAGTGCTAGTAGGCGAGGATGATCGAGTTGTAGGCCGGGCACGCGCCGGCCGTTAGCCAGTCGAGTGGGTTCGGTGAGTCTCCGCAGTTGCCCGCTATCGAGGAAGGTTTCCAAAATGTCCTGCTGAATATCCAGGTAGTTTTCATTGATGGCCGAGAGCCTCTGGCGCAGTTGGGGCAGGTTTTCCACGGCGTTCTTAACTCCATAATCGTTGACATTGTTGGTGGCGGCTTCGGTTCGCAGAATGCGGTGATCACGGACGTACTGCTTGATGAAGCCGTGGCCGTAATGGCTACGGATGACGGGATTGGGCAGGTGCATATCCTCGATTTCGGTTTGTAGCTTGCCGCGGTGGCGGCTGGTGACCTTACGTCCGAAGATGACGGTGATCTTGTCGGGGGCAGCCGATGGTGCGATTGGCATCCAGAAGACGTTCACCTAACTCATCTAGTGCCGTGCGGCGGGAAAAGATCAGGTTGTGGCAGTATTCGATCTGGGCGAAGAATAGTCGATGCTGACAACCTGAGTGCTTGCGCTCTTGCTGGGTAAAAAACGGAGTGAAGGCGGCGAGCCATTTCTGTCCGCAGGCCAGCAGGTCTTTGGCGGTGAGTGAATCAGCCAATTCTTGCAAGCGCTGGAAGTTGCTGCACTTCAGGAAGGCATTGGAGCACTTTGTGAATCCAATGCTTTCCTTCTCCAGTCGGTTGGCCAACCAGTGGTGCTGATTCAGGCACACGCGAGCTGAGAAGGGATGGTACGGACACATTCGGACGAACATCTTTCCCCAGTGCGAATCGTTCACGTAGAAGTTGTAGTTAACGACCCACCGCTGGCCATTTGCAAATGCCAGCGATTTTCCTTGTTGTTGCCGATGGCGACCATGGTCCGTGCTGGCTCGCGGGCTTTAACGACAGCGACAATCTGATCCGGCTGCGCCCCGCGGAAGTAGGGTCCCACGAACTCGTCTCTTCGCCCCTTAGAGGGGCTTCGATGATGGGAGCGTGCCATATTTCCGAACGGTTCTTGACCCAGCCGTGGAACTGATCGGCAATGTCGGTCAGCACCTTGCGGCTGACCGGAAACTGATTGCGGTAGCTGTTAAAAAAGCCAATTACCCGTTCGGGTTGTTGAAAGGGCTGAATCAAACCGTTCAGCAGGATGCGATCGAAGCAGGCGTAATGGGATCGGATATGATTCTTGTGGTGCTCGCAGAATGCGTTCATGAGCCATCTCCTTGTCGTGAGAAACAGAGAGATTAACTCCTGAATGCTTCTCGAGCACAATGGAGTACCAGCTAATCGCTGATCAGCCATGTAGCCACTCATCCATTCACCCGTTGCACTGAGGAATGGGATATCAAGGGCGCAGCCCTTGGCTAGTTAGAAACAAAACTTCTGGACGGGAGCTGTACCTAGTGCCTCTTAATACTGGCGGTCCGCGAATTAACCGAAGAAGGAAGCGACTGTTCGTTTATGTATGGCCAAGCAACGCCTGTACTCCCGCAGCGGTGCGTGCCCAAGAGAACTGGGATGCTCGGGCAATTCCCCTCTCTCGAAGCTGCTCGCGCAGCGAAGTATCAGACATAATTTGCTGAATTGCGTCTACGATCTGCTGCACCGACGATGGATCAACTAGCAGGGTGGCGTCTCCCGCGATCTCAGGCATGGCGCTGACGTTTGAGGTGACAACCGGAGTACCGCAGGCCATGGCTTCCACGACTGGCAGAGCAAAGCCTTCATACAAGGATGGAAAAATCAAGGCTCTTGCACCGCGGTATAGAGCTGGGAGCTTGGATTCTGGCACCAAGCCTGCGAAATCAATCCGCTCTCTGACCTGCAAATGTTCTATAAGTCGCAAAAGATCCTCGATAGGTTCCCCTGTAAAGACGAGGTGCATGCGAGGATCGATAGCGGCTTTGGCAAACGCTTCCACAACGCGGAATTCGTTCTTGTGCCGCTTGCGATTACTCACGCAGAGCACATAGGGAAACGGAAGTCCGTACAAGTCTCCTTCGGGCCGATAAGCAGCGTCAACGCCGCACCCTACATCCACCACCTTCTCCGGCAAGACTCCAGACCATTCGACGATCTGACTGCGGGTGAACTCCGAGACCGTGAGAATCTTAGCAGCACGATGGCAGGCTTGCTTCATGATAGTTGTGTAATACAGCCTGATCGCCAGGCTGCTGTTCTCTGGGCAGAAGATGTGGCTGAGGTCATGAATCGTGAATACGAAAGGAGACTTACAGTACAGGGGGGTGTTGTAGCCGGGAGAGAAGAAAAGATCATCGCGAGTCAGCTTGTCCAAGGCTCGCGCCAAACGCCAGGTATCGAAGGGTGCGGCTGGATGCGATGTCAGCCGAACGGGGCGATAATCGAGACCCGCCAGGACGTGCCGGGCGAAACGACCAATCCCGTGGTCTCCGATCCAACGCTGATCTGCGCAAATCATCGCGAGGCAAACGGGCGGGATGCACTCACGAGACCAAAGCTCATCTCCTCACGCCCTGGCCCCTATTCATATGCTGCTTCAATTGAGTGGAGAGCCCGATTAGTATACGATATGACGTTTTGGATATAGTAGATATTACCAAGTTCCCAGCCCATGGTTCTCGCCTCCAGAAACTCCAAAACCCAAGCCGTATTGGAATCTCGGCCTGGTGGCACTTGCTAATCAATCAGAAACGAATGCGTCCGCAAATCAAATGGCCAAGCTTGCGGGTTGTGCTCATTGCTGCAGCATTGCTGCGCCTTGCGTCGTTAGCGCTCATACGTAGTTTCCTCCATCCTCAAACGTGGGAATTCGGACCGCTCGCGGAAAATATTGTGAAGGGTCTCGGCTACTCGGATCTGATGCGGAATGGAACTTACCAGCCGTCGATCTACATGCCCCCCGCGTATCCCTACTTTCTGGCGATCTTCTATCGAATCGGAGGGGAACGGCCAGTTACGTTCCTGGTTGTTGCGTTGATCCAAGCAGGCCTGGGAGTTCTGTTGGTTTATTTGGTTTACCGTCTGGCGCTGATCTTACTGGGAAAGCCTGAGGCTATTGTGTCTGCCTGCCTGGTCGCGATTTATCCCACACAGGTTTACATGTGCAACGAGTTTCATCCCATTAATATTTACATCGTTCTGGAAGCGGCGACCGTTTTCTTCCTAGTGCGTTATCTGGAGCTTTCCGCATCGTGGAGGGACCTGAGCCTAGCCGGGATATCCGCAGGGATCTTGATGTCTTTCCGTGGAGAGACACCTGCTCTGATACTGCTGTATGCGGCAATCCTTCTGCTGCGTGCTGGACTGAAAGGTGCGAAACCGGCGTTGGTATTTCTTCTCATCGCGTTCGCATGCCTGGCCCCGTGGACGATCCGGAATTATCGGGTTTTTGGCAGGATTGTACCTGTGTGCGCCTCCGGCGGTCTTAATCTGTGGATCGGGAACAATCCGATTGCTACAGGAGATGATCGTTACCGCGTGGCAGACATTGTCCGCAGTGACTTCTTGACGGGCGAGGTATCGCCAGATGAGTTCGAGCAACTGCCGGCCGAGGTGAAGCAGGCATTCAGCCGAATTCCAATCGACCCGAACTCGCAGATTGCAAAAGATGAAGTGCTCAAACATCTAGCGATTAGCTTCATGCGCATCCATCCCAAGGAGGAAGCGATACTGTCGCTGAAAAAGAGCTTCGCATTTTTTGTGTTCGACCCCCAACATGAGAAAGGCAGTCAATTAATGTATTGGCTGCCATCGATCTTGCTGTCACTCTTGGCTCTATGGGGGGCCGTTTTGCGCAGGAAAAGACTCCTGGGGCAGGATCTGCTGCTGCTCGCTTCGATCCTGTTTGCATTCGCCGTGGGTATTGTGGTCTTTGTCCTTCCTCGCTACAAGATCGTTGTCGATCCGTTCATCGTGATTTTCGCTGCCACTGCATTGTGCGGGCTGACTGGAACTGGGAGGCCCTCCAGGGAGTCGCTGACTTCAGCCGTCCATTCTGCCGGCCCAAGTCGATCATGAATCGCAAAACGGGCTAGGCTTGCAGTTCGCGACAGGGCGTTTGCTCATTTCAATCGACCCGCACGAAGTTGAAGCGAGCATATGTATGCGGTCAAGCCTCCATTCAGGTCAGGCCATTATTACTTTCCTCAGTTCGGCCATCCGCGATGGGCAGTCGACCCCGTCGTCGCGGTCAATGCGTAATTGTGATTGTCAGGACTGCTGTGTAGCTAATCGCTCCTGAGCCGCTCGTTGACGCCGTGGCCGTAACGGTGCTGGTTGCTGCAGGCGTGCCGCCATTTCCTCCCACCCTGTCTTGCTCAGACAATCCGGATCAGCAAGACCAGAAACAGAAGCCCCAAGACGAACGCCGCCATCACGTCCAAGGACAACGACAGTTAAAGTCACAAGGAAAGAAACATCCAAAAAGCCATGCCGAAGTTGACAACCATCACAATTACCCTCTGAAACAGGAGACTGCCATGATTGCGGGAGGCCAAGGGGAAAGGGGCCCGGCATCGCAGATTCTTAGCCCTGCAAATCTCTATTTCAGCTACGAAAGTCATTCTGTGCGTCGAGTCACACTTAGGCATCCAGAATAAATGTTGCCCGGACGCTAGGTTATGTGGACCCTCTTATTTTCCTCCGGATGAAAAATTAGTTACGCGAAGTAAGGACGTGCTCTGCGTTTCTCCAACCCAGATCCATAATGCGTGAAAATAGCCGCGTTGGCTTGCAGCATGAAAACGGGTCTTTTTGGCTCACTTCTGTGGTCTACGAGATGGTCGCCGTTGAAATCTCCCGCCGAGAGGGCCGTCTCAGTCGTCTGGGTTGGCCCAATGTTGTAAGAAGCTCCTAATGCAAACCAGCCATCCCCGTTGCTTAGGTAAACAAGAGCGGCGCTATTGAATATTCCGATTACATCCGCTTTTCCATCGCTATTCAGATCGGCACCCATAATACTTGTCAGGGTGTAGTTGGTAGGAACACTGCAAACCGATCCATTGCGACCCCCGTTCTAGAACAAAACCTTGACACCTCTCGACCCGCGAATTATAAAACTATTCGCTGTCCCAGCTCTTGGTTTTCAATCACGGCAAATGGTCCTTTTGAGAAATCGGCACCGCGGCACGATCATCAGTTTTCTATCGGTAAGTATGATGCTCGCCACTGCCGCTTGTGGAGGCTCTAGGCAACTCCCCAGAGGCGCTGTTGGCAACATCGGCAAAGTCAATTATTCGCCGTCTGTAATCGAGACCCAAGGAATACGGTATTTTTGGTGGTGTAGTTCAGGCGTCAATCCGGCTGATCATTCTCAGAATACAGACGCCATTTATTACCAATCGGTGAACGTCAAATCCCTTCAAACTAATGGCCCACCCGTCTTGGTTCTGGCGGAAACTCCCGGGGCGTGGGATTCAGCGTACACATGCAACGCAAAGGTGATTGGCGGTAAATTCGCGAATCCTCTCGGCGACGGGCAAACTTACAGCTACGCGATGTATTACGTGGGCACATCCTGCGTTTGCGGGACCAACAACAGCATCGGCGTCGCATTTTCTAATGATGGCATCCAATGGAGTAAGTATCCATCGCCCGTCATCCGGCCCTCTTCATCGCAGGGCTACGGTGTAGCTCAACCAGCCCTTTACTATGATGCTCAAAACTCGTTATTGCACATTTATTACGAAGACTATAATCCAGCCGCAACCCATATTGCAGCTGTTTCGAGTGATGGTGTGCATTTCACAGTGCAAGGCATCCTCGCCACCAACGGGCTAAATTCGGACAATCCCGACCCCAGTTGGGGTGATATGGCCTATGAACCAAACGCAGGCGAGTGGTACGCCCTTTTCAATCGCCCACTTCGACCGACGTCGTCCACTGGAGGAGTACAGGAGCGCGGACAGTATGGCATTGAGCTGTACAAAATTCCTAACGACTCGCTCTTGACAGGGGGCTCGTGGCAACATTTGTCCACGATGGACACGAATGGTACTGGCTTCGAGTCGAATTTTATCGCTGCATTAGTGCACGATCCGTATGGCAACATCAATTTAGGCCCAGGAGGAAAGATCGGAATATACGCGTCGATCTCGTATCCGCCAGCCAGTTGGAACGCAACACCAACGCAAGCAGCGGATTCGGCGACCATTGCAAGATTTATCTTGTTCCCGATGGAGTGGGTTCCAAGCACCGAACCGACGGTCCCTCTTAACCGTTACTCGAACGGAAGCGTGCACGAAGTGACGACAGGTTGGGTTAGTCCAAATGGAGGCTTCCAACGAGAATCGACTCTTGGCCATCTTTACTCGACTCAGTTCCAGGACGCTGTGGTCCGATTCTATTCATGCAAAAGAGAGAGCTTTGACTACTTTGTATCACTCGACGTTGATTGCGAGGGTCAAAGGATGCTTGGTACTAACGGTTACGCATATCCGCGACCCGTCTCGGGACTGAACTTAGCGCCTCTTTATCGTTGCAGCAGCGGTCACGATCATTTTGTCAGCAAGGATCCCAAGTGCGAGGGGCAGAACACTGATATGCTCTTGGGATACGTCCTTCCTTGAATCTCGCAACCCTAACTAAAGGATTGATCCCGTGGCGTCTTCCATCCAAGTGGCTGGCGCGTGTGTCACGCGCATTCGCTCTGCTTTTCACTGCTCGCCTGAAGAAATCTTCCACAACGCCTTAAGCAATGAAATTCATACCTAACAGGCTGAATGCCTTCTCGTAACATCTGAGGCTCTGATTAGGAGTATTTTTAGCCGCCCGCTAAGGCACTACGACAGCCAGAGCTGCGGCAGTAATGGCCAATTGTGACGCGATCTGGCTCCAGTCACGCAATCCACGTACGAACGCACCGGTAGGAAGCTTGTAAGGCACAATGATTTCGTCGCCCGGATAGAGCCGCAGATGCTCGAATTTGGCGCCAGTGAAAAGCCCATTCACATTGTTCGCCGCTACGACAACTCCGTTCGCCCGCAGTACGAAGGCGTGGCCTAGATCCGACTGAGGTTTTCCCTTCCCTGCCATCTCCAGGTAAGCTCCACTGTTGGTATGCGAGTCGAAGATAAAAGAGCCGGGGTTATACACATTTCCTACGACCGAAACCGTCGACGGAGTGTGCGGGATGATCAAACGGTCATTGTCTTCCATCACCATGTTGGGAAAATCCGTTAGCTTCTTGTCACTGGGCTTCACCGGCAGTGCGACGCGGCCACTAGCACGCACAGCGCGAAGCTGCGCAACAATTCCCTCCTGCAACTGTGCCAGACCCTGGGCATCTCCTCCCGTTGCAGTTGCGGCTATAGCCAGTGCCGACTGGCGCACTTGTACCTCCATAGTGCGCACGAGTTGATCCAAGCTGTTCTGTTGTTCAATTCGCGCCGATTCGCGCAACAACTGCGATCCGTATACGTAAGCGTTCGGCGTCAGCCCGCCCGCACGATCCAGCACTGAGTGCAGGGTTTCATTTACCTCGAGCTTATAGACACCCGGACGCCTTACCTCGCCCTCGATGACGATGTAACGAGAGCGTTCGCCCTGCGGGAGACTGATGTCCCTCTGTGAAAAAATAGTGACAATGTCGCCGGCCTGTAGTTCAAGGTTGCTAGCGTCATCATGTTCGAGAATCGCTTTTCGCGGGCTCATCCAGATCAGCTTTGAGCTGAGATCGGTAGAATTGACACGCTGAATGATTGCGTAGTCCCAGTTGATCTCTGGGGCGTAGCGTCGGAGATCTGCAGTCAGATTCGTCGCCGTACGATGTGTCGTGGCAATCTCTTGGTGCATTTCTGCAGCTTCGCTATTGCCTATCAGCGCGCCCTGGTCAGGTGTACCAGACGCGGTTTCGGAAGGCACCTGCTGACCCGGCGCACATGGAACGTAAATGACACCCGACGACTCTGAATTGGTTGCAGCGGTTCCACCATTCTCAGTTGCCACAGATCCCTGCGTCGCAGAAGCGGCATTGGTGGCAGATTGCTGTGCGTTCGCAGGACTCGACGTATTCGCCGGGGTGCTGGGCAGGCAGCGCACGATTTTTTGGAGATTCGGGCCGATCGGGTATTCGGTAGCTTGCCCGTTCCCGATGGCAGCGCGATCGAGCCAGTAGCGCCGGGTCAATAGGGCATCCGCATTCGGAATCAGGTCGCGAACACGCATTCCCGGCTTCCACGGGTATCGTCCTGGATTCGCAACGTTTCCTCTCAGCGTGACAGTATCTTGAAAGCTGGGAATGATCGAAAAGACTCGAACGATATCTCCATCCTGAAGCGGCATCGGTCGGGATGAGTCGTCATAGGGAAATTCCAGCGTCTTTCGCGACTGGTGATCAACTAGACGCTCAATCGTAATCCTTCCCGTGTCGGCCAGACTGCTCATACCGCCTGCAATTTCAATCAAATCGCTGAGCGTGGAAGTTCCTTTCAACTCATAGATCGCCGGTGTATTCACTGAACCAGAAATGGCAGCTAAAGGACCGACCGGCGGAATATAAAGAACATCGCCGGGTTGCAGGTGAACATCCTTGGATTTGTCTCCTTTGATCAGTAGGTCGTAGAAATCGAAATCAGTGATGCTCGCTCCATCTCGACGCACTTGAATATGCCGCAAAGATCCTTGGGGCGAAGGACCGCCAGACGCGAAAATTGCGTTTATCAAGGTACTCAAGGAGCTGATCGTATAGGTTCCCGGATAGCGCGCGTTACCCACTACCAGCACCTGGATCGAACGCAGCCGTCCGACCGTTGCAGTAAGATTGAAATTCCGGAATATTTTCGCAACTTCGTTCGTGAGGAACTGCTCCAGTTCGCTGTAGTGCACACCCGCCACGGCGACTTGCCCCACGCGCGGGATATAGATTTGTCCAGCACGATCAACAGTCGCGCGTAGATTCGCTTCCAGCTGCCCCCAAATCCTGATCTGAAGCTGATCCCCGGGCCCGACGATGTAGTCGCTGGGAACTTGTAAGAGATCTAGCGGGGCAAAGGTACTGGGCGGCTGTTCGAACAACGATTGCCCAAATAGAGGCAAAGGTCGACCCGCGGAATCCGCTACCATTTGCTGAAACTCCGTTTGCGGAAATGGAGCTCCTGGTTTCGCAATCTGCGAAGGATTTGGTGGATTGGTTCCCGCTGGGTATTGATACTGGTTGACGTCGTAGGGAGCCTTTAATTGCGGCACGCCCTCGCCCGGTGCCACTGACACCGATGGCCGCGAAGCTCCGGATGTCTGATTTTGTAGCGTCAAGCACTCCGGGCTTGAAGCTTGGAACGGATCTGAGCAGTCCACTCCGATATTCGGCGAGACTCCGCTCTGGCCAACGGAGGTATTGTTGGACTGCGAGAGACTTGGTACCGCGAGAATTAAGACTAAACACCCGAGTAGACGGAATTCTCTCATCATCGATTCAGCACACCACAAGGCTTTGAGAACCAAGTAGCTCGAAATCTTATCAATTCAGAAATCGTGCGGCGACGTTGGGCAATTGTCGTAACTTCTTCCCCGCCGGAAACATCGCACGATTCTTCTTCGAAGTCACGATATGACTCCGCCATCGAGAGTGGCGCAAAACAGCTGTGGACTTCACGAGGAACTCAGTCGCCACCCTGGGGACTTGTGATTCCAGTCAAGCGATCGCCGCCATGATCCTGATGAACGGCTCCGGGCTTTCGGTGCTGGCTCCCGCGCACCAGATATTTCGATAATGTCAGAAAGCCCTTGACGTTGCGCTGGAACTCACGCCGA
>Ga0126371_10004034_pt1 | contig 12921 bp, 8 predicted proteins | sample PanSoiMetaPlot_4_FD_110145 | JGI IMG/M metagenome (GOLD analysis project Ga0126371, IMG submission 110145) | Tropical forest soil microbial communities from Panama - MetaG Plot_4 | ecosystem: Environmental > Terrestrial > Soil > Tropical forest > Bulk soil | place: Panama | collected 2016-02-17
TCGCCCCAGCCGACCGCCATGCTGGGGTCCGGGTTGTGCGCATTCTTCCGAGAGTTGTCATACCAGGCCACCGCCTGTAACTCCGTGCCCGCTTTCAGAAATCGCGGCTGAGCCAGACGGTAGCTCATCTGCCAGTGAAAATCGTAGTTGACGCGAAGCAGAGGCTCGATTTCGTAAATCGGCTTGCCCGCCGAATCCTTCGTCCAGTGAATGTTGTTGTATTCGAAACGCTTTCCGCGCAAATGCATGTGCGGCATGAACCCGAGCAGGGTGGCATCATTCGGTAAAGTTCCGCGAGCCTCGACGCGAAAATCGGGGTCGCCTGGTGGAATCAAAAAGTGATCGTTGGTGAGCTGCAAGGTCAAAACACGCTCGGCCGGCGCGTGCCGGGAGAAAACCACCCCGACGCTAGTTCGATCGCGCCCGGGATGGCCGCTGGTGGTGTAATGCATTTGAAAGACCAGGTCCGAGCCTGCGGGAATGAACTTGGCCATGTTCGCGGGCCATTCGTCGGGCGAACTGCCGGGCGCATAAACGAGCAGGATATCACTATCGGTCCAATGCGCGCCGCGGCGGTCGTCCGGATCGCTCAAGCTAGAGGCGGTGAACGGAACCCCCACGGGTGCGTGGCGCAGCCATGGCGAATCCGGGGGGCGTATATAGACCACGGCGTGGTGCACGTTCGGACGCAACTGCGGCAGAACCTCAGACATTTGCACCCAGCGGTCTTCCGCGAAATGTGTGGGCACAATTTCGTAGGTGTAGGGAACGTCACCGCTCGCGGGAAGGGACGCCGCCTGCGGCATGGAGAAAACCAAGTCCGGCTCCGGAATGCTCCAGCTTTCCGCCCAATGCCGGGGCGGCGGCGCATCTTCTTTGTCGCCTGCCGGCGCGTTGGCTTCTGACCATGCCGCCAGAGTGGCGATTTCCGCGGCGCTCAGCGAGGGATCGTCCGAAAACTTGCCGATCTGGGGATCGGCAAACCATGGCGGCATCGTTTTTTGCTCCACGGCGCTGCGTATCGCGCCGGCGAAAGGCCGGGTCTGTTCGTATGATTCGAACGGCATGGGGGCAATGGAGCCGACGCGGTGGCAACTTTGGCAGTGTTGCTCGAGGATCGGAAGAACGTCACGATAAAACGTGGGCGAGGCGGCGTTCGGCTGCGCGGGGAAACTCGGGAGCGGCAAACTTAGCCCCAGCGAGCTTAGGCTCGCTGCCAGCAGGGCCAAGATGGGCCCTTCGATGGCGAAGCGAAGCCGGCCAACGTTGCGCATGGTCGATTTCATTAGATGCGTTACGCGTGTACGGCACTTCCTTGAGCCGCGCAGTTCGGCGAGGGGTACACCCTTGACCGGGATCGCTCCGCGAATCCGAAGAGCTCGTCCGGCTTTCGAAAGAGCCAACCTTCGCACGTCGATTCTATTTGAGGCCGATGGCTCTATCTCCTATAATGTTAAGTTTATCTAACGACTCAGGGGATCATTGGATGGCTGGAGCAAGAGACAGAAGCACGCTGACGAAGCGCATACTGTTCGGTGTAGCGGGTGTGGTGCTCGGTGGCAGCATGCTGCTGTACCTGGTTCCGCAAGGGCCTGCGACCGGAGAAGTTTCCACCGACACCGTGGCCAAGGTTGGAGATCAGTCCGTCACGGTGAACGACATCCGCCAGCAGCTCAACCAGATTGAGCGCAACAATCAAGTTCCGAAGCAGTTGGAGAGTTTCTACGCGCAGCAAATTCTGCAGAACCTGGTTTTTCAAAGGGAGCTGGAGTACGAAGCCAAGCGCCTGGGAATCACCGTTTCCGACCAGGAACGCGCCGACCGCATCCGCCTGTATCTCCCGATGGCTTTTAGCGGCGGGTCCTTTATCGGAATGGATCAATACACCGCCCTGGTCCAACAGCGCTTCCAGCTCACCGTTGCCGCTTTCGAAGAACTGATCCGGCAAGGGCTGTTGGAGGAGAAATTCAGGAAGCTGGTGACGGATGGCATCAGCGTCGGTCCCGCAGAGCTCCAGGACGAGTACCGCTACAAGAACGAAAAGATAAGGCTCGATTATGTGCTGATCAAGCCGGAGGATCTGGAAGCCAAGATCACACCGACGGACGCGGAAATCAAGGCGGAGTACGAGAAAAACAAGTCGAAGTACCAGGTGCCGGAACGGCGCTCGGTGCGCTACGCCCTCCTGGACAGCAACCAGCTTCGGCAAACCATCCAGGTTCCCGAGGAAGTGCTCAAGAAACAGTATCTGGACAATATCCAGCAGTATGGGGTGCCCAATCAGGTTCACGTCCAGCACATTCTCTTCAAGACCGTGGGTCAGACCGACGCGGAAGTGGCGGAGACCAAGAAGAAAGCCGAGGATGTTCTAAAGCAGGCTCGCAAAGGGGCAAAGTTCGACGAGCTGGCCAAGAAATACTCAGAAGACCCCGGCTCCAAGGACAAGGGAGGGGATTTGGGGTGGATCCGCCAGGGGCAGACGGTCCCTGAATTTGAGAAAGAGGCGTTTTCGCTGGCCCCCGGCCAAATCTCCGATCTGGTGAGGACACAGTACGGCTTTCACATTATCAAAGCCCTCGAGAAGCAAACGGCCCACACCAAGCCCTTCGACGAGGTCAAGGATTCGCTTCGCACGCAAGCACTGCTCAATCAGGCGGAAAAGCAGGCGACCGATACTGTTGACCAACTTTCCAGGGCGATTCGTCAGTCGAGCAGAACCCCCTTGGACGACCTAGCCAAGCAATATCACTTGTCACTCGGCGAAACCCGGCCGGTAAGCGCCAGCGACCCGCTTCTTGAGTTGGCCAACTCGCAGGACGTCAAGGATGAGATGTTTCGTTTGCGCCCGGGCGAGCTGAGCATGCCCATTCGCACCGACCGCGGCTACGTGGTGCTTGCCTTGAAGGCCTCCGTGCCCGCTCATCAGGGTACGTTCGAAGAAGTGCGGGACCGCGTGACGAGCGACTTCAAGAAAGAACAGTCGGTCACCCAGGCCAGGAGTATGGCGGATGAATTGGCGCGGCGGGCGAAGGCGGGCGAGAAGTTCGCCGCCGCCGCCAAAGCCCTGGGGTTGGACGCGAAAACCAGCGATTCCATCTCGCGGGACGGGTCCATCTCCGGCGCGGCGAGCGGGAAGCAGCTCAGCCAAGCCTTCAGCTTGAGGCAAGGGGATGTTGGCGCGCCTCTGAGCCTGGGACAGAACTGGTTGGTCTATCGGCTTGCGGAGAAAGTCGAGGCCGATCCGGCCAATTTTGAAGCGCAGAAGAAGCAGTTGACAGAACAATTGCTGCAGTCGAAACGCGAAATGGCCTTCGAAGCCTTTCGGTCGACCTTATCCGAGCGCCTAGTAAAGGAAGGCAAGCTGAAATTGATGCCTGACAAGCTGAAGACGTTCGGCAGCTTGACCTAGTTTTAAATTAAACAAAATAAAAGACTTAGACAAGATTAGCCGCCCCCTTGCCTTTCTCGTCGCACCTCGCTAGTCTATTGGTGGTCTTCATCCGGGTTCGGTTTTAGCCTTGGTTGTCTCGAAAAGAACTGATCGCGTTTTCGACCACATTTGGACTCCGGCGCAATTTTCAGAGTCATCCAACGCATGACTCCCGAGATCGGTGAAACTTCAATGTCTACTCGGATTACCACCTCGCGGAATGAATATCGCTGCAGTATGGAACGCAATCAGTCAGGAAAGTATTGCGTCCGCCTCCGGGTGTACTACCCCCGGCATGCCTGGACGCTGAACGTCTACTTTCTGGCTGGGTCTTTTGACCGGGCCATGAAGAAGCTTGAGGAAGCCCTGGATTTCCTGCAAAGGCAAGAGGACAAGCTGTGGTTCTGGGGCGTCGACCGGGCCGAAGACATGGGCTTTTCTGCGGAATTTCTGAAACAAGCGGGAATGAAGCTGGACCGCAGAACGGAGTTTCCCAAGAGGGCGACCAGCGTCACGCTGGCTCCAGAGCGGGAAGTTCCTGCATCGATCCTGGGACCGATGCGGCGGGGATTAGCCGAAGCCGTGGATGTTGTTCGGGCTGCCGCTGCGGGAGACTGACGCCTCCTCGGCCCTCGACGTAAGTGGCCGCTTTTTGAAAGTGTTACCTTCCCGCCTTTGCTCCTGCCGAGCTCGCCGCTTCGCGGATCAATACCGGAAACCGCGGAAAAGCAAAGTTTCCCGATACGTCGTCAATGACGTTCACCTGGCATAAGTAAAGCCCCGGCTTGAGGGCCTCGAGCGGCACGTCAATCTGCAACACCACGGCCTTGCGCTCGGGAGCAGCCACTTCGTTGGTAACCACGGGCTTGGATTCGTAGACCTTCACTCCCCCGCGGAGAAACTCGATGCTGGTCAATACGCGGACGCTGTCCCGCGGCGCCTTCGCTTTTGCGGCCTCCGGCTCGGTCGCTGGGGCGGGGGGATTCTTGCCCTTCGCGGCCTCGTAAACCTCATACTGCAGATAGAGGTGCTGGTCGGCGGTGAAGACATGAGTAATGTTCGGGACCGTCTCCATCTGGTCCCGAACGAGGGGATTGGCCCCGGTTTTCTTGCCGCCGACAGGGGTGCGGAGGCTGCTGAGAACCACGGAGCTCATCTTCAACGGCGCTTTGCGAAGATCCGGGATCTGCACATCCATTTCAAAGGCGCCCATCCGTCCGGTTTGGTTCTCGCGCACAACGAATTTCAGGTGATAACTGCCCGGAGCCAGGACAAATCCGGTGTTGTACTGGACGTTCTTGCGGCGCACCTGGCGCGTGCTGTCGACGGCCAGCTTCACGGTGTCCCGCAGGCGGCCGACGGGGAATTTGCCGCCCTCGAGCACCTGCCCGATGATGTCGATGGTCGCACTGTCTTTCTCTTTTTCGGTGACAAAGGGAATCTGCGATCCCGGGATGACCAGAGAAACGGCCAGGTAATAGTGGGAATCGTCCTCGCGGAAATACGCCGCGCCGGCGTAAAGCGGGACGTCCACCTGGGAGAGTTGCGCGGCCAGTTCGTCCTCGAGTTGCTGCTCGCGGTCGGCTTTGTTCAAATGCTCGAAATCGCGGTCCGCGTAATACCCGGAGCGGTAGTCCAGCCTCAGATCCGCCCGGTTCACCTGAACTTTCAGGTGGCGATATCTGCCGTCTTTTGCCGGGTTGTTGCTTACGAAGCCCAGAACGTAGTACGCCGAAGTGTCCTTCTGCACCTGAGAAAAGACTCCGCTAAAGTCGTTCGAATCAAAAAAGGATTTGCCGCCAGTGTCGGAGGAAAGCGTCGCGAGCGTTTCCTGAGAGGCGGCGTTATTGTTCAAATCGTTCAAAACTGCTTGCCCAGAATATGCCGACTGCCCGTGCAGGCTGGCCGATTGCGCTTCGCCGCCCGGGGGAAATGCTGCGAGCCCGCGGAGGTCCATCGAATAGATGGACACGTTGGCCTTGACCGCCGCCGCGGTGGCGGCGCGCAGCGCCGTTTGATTGTCCATGCCGGACTGGCTGATGCCGTTGCTAAAGTAGACGAGGCTTTTCTTTTGCGAGAGCTTGCCGAGCGCCTGCATGATGGATTCGAGCGCCAGGAGTTTCCTGTCGGCACTAAAAGTGTTGTAGTCGGTATCATCCGCGGCGAACGAACCGCCGGTTTCTGCCGTTCCTTCGGCGCTGCCGGTGCTGCCGTTATCGAATCCCTGGCCCTCCCCGGAGGTGTAGGAGGCCAGCACCGACGATAGCTTTTCCTTGTTGTCGGTAAAATCCAGATCGACGTGCAGATTCGTGGCCAGCGATACCAGCGCAACCAGATCAGCCGGCTGCATTTTGGTGGAAACGAAGCTCTTTGCCGCGTCCACGGCGCGATCGATTTGCTCCGGATCCATGGCCGAAAAGTCGAAGAAGAAAAGCATTAACCGCCGGTCGCGTGCATCGAGCAACGCCGGCCCTTTTTGGGGAGCTCGCAGAAGGTTCCCTCCGGGAGTCGAGCCGGAAACCGTGGCTTCCGCGGGTCGAGCGGTCAGACCCTCGTCCACATTCTCGAAGTCAAATGTGGAGATGGCCTGTTTCTTCCCGTCCTCCAGCAGCGTGAAGTCTTCTTTCTTCAAATCCCGGATAAGATTTCCTTTTTTGTCCCGCGCGACTACGTTCACCAGCACCAGTTCAGTGGTTACGCTGATGCGGCTCGGAGCGGAGGGCATCTGCGGGGCTTGCCTGGCGCCGAGCGGTGGGGCCGTTTCGAAAAGCAGGCCAGCCATGAGGAACGCCGCAAGATCTTTCTTTATTCGGTCCATGGTCATGGCCCCTCAGAAGCGGAAGCGCGCGGTCAGGGTTATGCGCCGCATGCTGCCTGTGCCGGTGACTTCGCCAAAGGCCAGGGAATTCACCACGGTATTGATGGACGTAAAATGGACGTTGTTGAAAACGTTCGTGGCGGACACGCGCAGGTCCAAGGCCCGGGACTCCTTGACGGTAATGGTCTTGTTGATCGCCATATCCAGGGTTAGCTGCCCGGGCCCTTCAATAGTGTTTCGCCCGGCGTCTCCATAGGGCGAGACGCTGGGGTTTACGCAGGTGGGGCTGGGTGCGCAAAACGCGGCGGTATTGAACCATTCAAGCGTCGTGGGATTGCCGACCCCGACACTCTGACCTGCTACCGCGTTGGCGCGGAGCGAGCCGCTTACGCCGCGGTTGACGTCCAGTCCACCGCCGAGCACGCGGGGCGTAAAGTAAAGCCCCGAACCAACGGTAAAATCGCCGCTCCATTGCCAGGCGCCAAAGATGTGGCTCCAAGCTCCCTTGGGAGAAAAGCGGCGGTTTTCTCCAATCGGCAAATCGTAAATCCAGTTGCCTGTAAACTTGTGCCGCTGGTCGAAGCTGGAAAGCCCGCGGTCGGCGGAAAGGTCGAAGGGATCTTGCGCCACCACGGTGCCGCCGCCGCCAATCGAAGAGGCGTCGTCAATTGACTTGGAATAGACGTACTGCGCAGCGAGACCGATCCCTTTGGCCATGCGCTTGCGAATGCGCACCGAACCAGCGTGGAGGATCGAATTGCCCTCCGAAGATTCGTAGATAAAAGGCTGGTTTCCCGCGACGACCAAGGCGCGCTCGGTATCCAGGCGCGTGCCCTTCGCTCCGTTGTAGCCAGTGTTCATGATCCAACCGCCCGGGAGCTCGCGCTGAATGTCCAGGTTCCAGATTTGCACGTAGCCTAGGCGATAGTTGGGATTGACCGCGAAATTGTTGGTCACCGTACCGGATTGCGCCCCTGGAAAGCCGTTGGCCAGCGTCAGCGGGCTTCCGCCGACGAGCCCGGTGACGTCGGTAGTGTTGGTGGCGGTATTGGCGAACGGCGGCTGAAACGCGAAATTCTGAATAATCGTGCCGTACTGCGCCAGGTTGTAGTTGATGCCGTACCCGGCGCGTACTACGGTCTTTTTTTGTGGCTTCCAGGCGATGCCTACACGAGGCGCCCAATCGTTGCGATCGGGATTGACCAAAGAAGCGGGAAAGACTCCGTTGTAGGGCCCGGATTGCCCAGCGAGAACAGGCACGGCGGCGGTAAATCCCGGCGCGACGTCCAGGTTTGCGATGCGGTTATTCGCTTCCGTGTACGGGCCGTTGTATTCATACCGCAGCCCGAAGTTGAAAGACAGGTTCGACCGGAATCGCCAGTCATCCTGGGCAAAGAAATCGTAAGAGTTTGCGCGGAAATCATAGGCATTGGTTCCGTATTGCAGCGACGTTTGCTGCGGAAAGCCCAGAAGGAAATCGGCGAAGTCGTATCCCGTGTCCGCCACCGCGCACGGCTGGGTCCCCGGGCAAGATGCCGTGCCTGCCGCCGCGTATTGCGACGTCGCGAATCCCGTAAACACGAAGCTGCCTTGCGCGTTTCTGGCGGAATGGAAGCTTTGCAGGATGCGGCGGTAGTCTCCGCCGAATCGCCAATTGTGCTTTGCGTGGTTCCAGGAAAGCGTGTCGGAAAGCGTGTAAGTCTGGTCCAGTTCGCGGCGCGGCGTTGGGTCAGCGAAGCCGCCAAAGGAGGTGAAGCTGATTCCCGGCAGGCCCCAGTTGAACGGATCCGTGGAAACCCCGGTGATGCCCGCGAGCCCGGCCACGTTTGTGACGTTCGAATATAGATTCGTGGTCGAAACATGGTTGTGGTTGTAATTCACCCGAAAAATGTTGGCGGCCCGCCCTCGGCCGTAAACCCATCCCGCGCTCGCGTTCAGCCCTTGCGTGCTGTTGCCGCCGGCCAAAGCGGGAAACGGATTCACAATGTCGCTCGAGCTGCGCGCCCAGTTCAGCCCGAAATTAATATTGCTGTGCGCATGCCGGCCGCCGCCACCCCCTTCCATTCCACCGGGTCCTCCAAAAACTACGCGGCCCCCGCCAAGCCCTGGCGTCGCGCCAAAATTGTGGACCAGACGGAACGAGACGGCATCGGAGCTGCTGGTTGCCGAAGTCACATAATGAAAATTCTGGCCGAAAGCGTTCGTAGGGATATTGGGGAGCGGAATGTAATTCAGCAACGTTTCAGCCGAGCTGTCAATCAGGGATGGGTCGAGCACATTGGGACTTCCGTTGAATTGATAGGGCTGCCCGGTTTGCGGATTGAAGAGTTGGACCGGGTGACCGTCGTTGTAGGTGGCCCGGCCGAAGTCGCCCGAGCGCTCCGCTTGGGTCGGCACGGTCGAGAACGCGTCATAGGGGTTGCTGCCTCGGGAGCCGTTCCACCCGCCAAAGAAGAACCACTTGTTGCCGCCGTTGAAAACCTTGGGAATGTTCAGGGGACCGCCGACGTTCGCCCCGAAGTGCGCCTGATTGTAGGAAGCTTGCGCTGTTGGAACACCTGTCAATGAAAAAGGCCGCGCGTCCAGTACAGAGTTGTCATCGGTATAGTACAGCACGCCGTGGGGTTGATTGATGTTGAAGCCGCGCGGCATGCGCCCGATCATGACGATTCCAGGCCCTCCCCATCCGCCCCCGCCAGGAGGCGGGCCAAAAGCGCCGCCTTCCCGCTGCATACGATCGCGAAATTCCTGGATGCGCTGCTGCAGCTCTTCTTCGTTGCCCATGCCGAAATCCTGCGTGCGCCCCTGCGCGCCGCTCACGCTGACCGATTCCGTGGGCCCTTCCGCTCCCGCTCCGTTCAAGGGCAGGCTTGAGATGTCCCCGTTGTTCGGGCTGCTGTTCCCGTTTGCTCCACCAAAGGCGCCATTTCCGCCCGCGAGCGAAGAAAGCGTGCTTTCCATCGCTAGGCTTTGGAAGCCTCGCCCCGCTAGAGCCATCGCCGCGATGCCGTTATTGGACGGCTCCTTCTGGCGGGACGCCAGAATCAGTTCGGCGTCGACCTTGGCCGCAGGATTCTCCGGATTCAGCACCACTTCCTCGGTGAACGCGGCGAAACCCATGAACTCGACGCGAACGACATATCTGCCCCGTCCGAGTCCGGTGAGGGTGAACTTACCCTCCGAGTTTGTTGCCGACACATATTTTTTGCCCGTCAACGTGTTTGCCGCCGTGACACTAACTCCCGGCAGGGGCGTTTTGCCGCTGTGCGCGGAACCGGCAATTTCAAACGTGACTGGCGCTTCGGTCGCCGCAGCTTGTTGTGCGGAAGCGGGAACAGGGGCGGGCGCGGCCTCTTGGGTCGGTAGCGGAGGCGTTGTCTGTTGAGCGCGCAAATGGAGCGGTAACAGGATCGCCGTCAAGATCGCCGTCAAGCCGAAAATGAATATGCCGCGCCGGATGAACATCCCTTCGAAGACTCCCCGGAGGATCTACCGCTCGGGCGGATTGGGTTTGGAAGCTGACGGAGGTTTGGAGGCTCCCGGCGCCATGCCCATTTCCTGCATGCGTTTCCATTGCTCGGGCCCGATGACCATCACCATCTTCGGCACGAACGTGTTGTTTTGCACGCCGCCGCGCACAAAAACGTGATCTCCAACCTGAATATCCGCCATGGTCACGCTCTCGCGCCCCTTGCGCAGTGAAGTCTCTTCGTTTAGCTCGAGCGTTTGCGTCACGTTGTCCGGGCGCAGCACGGTGATCTTCGGAGCATCCACAGACTTGATTTCGCCAAAAACGAAGTCTTTTCCAAGCTCGCCTCCGCCTATGGTCATCATGATGCCGCCGCCGGGACCGCCCATTCCGGGACCCCCTGGGCCGTTCCCGGTGCGCCCGGCAACCGCCAACGCAGTTAGGTCCTGATCCCCGCTGCCTTCGGTGCGGATAAATACCGTGTCGCCAACCTTGAAGTCTTGGAGCTTCGCGCTTTGCCGGTCTTTGCGGTATTCGGTCTTGTCCGTAAGCTTGACGGTGACGGTGGCCCCATCCATCCTAGCCAGCTCGAGCGCGCCGTCTTTGATCGCGGTGATCTTGCCAACCACGCCTAGTCCGCTTCCTTCTTGCGGACCTGGCCTGCGCTCTGTTCCCTTGGGAGAACCTTGCTGTGACGGTGGCGGAGTCGCGGGGTCCTGCGGCAAAACTGGGGTGGCCCCGAGTAAGAGCAACAAACTCAACCGCAAGGATGGCTTCATTCGCATAGGGGGCTTTCTCCTTGCAAACTTCTCATCTGGAAAGACGCACCTGCCAGGACAAAAGTAACCGCGTCCAAACCGGGCGCGGCTCGAAAAAATGGTCCTTTTTTCTTTCCTGCCGGGCCGCCGCAAAGTTCCCGGTCGAGGAGGCCGTGGATAGCCCGCGTCGCGGGCGAGGGCGGAATCGTGCGAAAGTTCCCCTTGGCCGGCTACTTCTCGCGGAGGATCACCTCGCCCTGGCCCACAAGCTGGTCATTGAGCCACAGGCGGTATTTGTAAGTCGCGGCTTTGCTGCCGGGACGCGGCGGCCCGCTGAGCAGGCGGACTCCCGAGGGCGCCTGAAAAACGTTCGAAGAAAAGGGACAGCGGTTCACGTCAAACTCGATACGCAAGTTTCCCGCGTCGGAAATCCAGGAAACCTGGTCGCCGGGATCCAAGACCACGGTTTGCGGAATCAGTCCAACCAGCACAGGGCGTTCTGCCATTTTTTTTGCGCTTCATCCGGATGGCCGCATCCGGACGTTGCTCCTCGAAGGTCGAACCCGGGAGTGACAATAGCATATTCTGTCGGCCATTTCTGACGGGGTTTGTCAGCGCAAACCCCGGGGTGAGGGAAAAAACGCTGCCTTTTCACAACCCAACTGTCCGTCAGGACATCTTAACTCCTGTAACCCGTGCTTTAGTTGTGCTTGACCCCATTGCGAGTGCAACCGTAGACTGAATTCGTTACGCCGTTGTTCATTTGAGGCGCGAAGTTCTGGCTGGATCTCGGCGTTTGCGGAATGACGCGATTCAATTGCGCCTTTATTTCCACGCGGAGGTTTCTGCCGGATGGCTTCGATTCCACGATATTTAACTATCCCGCTGCCCAATGGCTCGCGGATTTCGATTCTTCACTCCCTGCCTTTTTTTCTCGTGCATCTCGCGGCGTTACTGATTTTCTTCCTTCCGTTTCATTGGTATTACTTGGTGACCTGCCTGGCGCTGCTGGTGGTGCGCATGTTTTTCGTCACTGCCGGCTATCACCGTTATTTTTCGCACCGCTCGTTTAAGACCAGCCGCGCCTTCCAGTTCATCATCGCATTCATGGCCATGTCTTCCTCGCAAAAAGGTGTGCTCTGGTGGGCGGCGCATCACCGCCACCATCACCGCTTTTCCGACCAGGAATTGGACCTGCATTCCCCGACGCTGTTTGGCTTTTTCTGGTCCCACATCGGATGGATTCTTTCCGACAAGTACAATGATACGCGGATGGATTACATCGGCGACTTTGCGAAATTCCCCGAGCTGCGCTGGCTGAACAAATATCACATGGTGCCGCCAGCGGCGCTCGGCGCGCTGCTATGGCTGATTGGCGGCTGGCCGTTGTTTGTCTGGGCTTTCTGTCTCGGCACCGTACTGCTCTGGCACGACACCTTCACCATCAATTCGCTCTCGCATCTTTTCGGTTCGCGCCGCTACCAGACCAGCGACACTAGCCGCAACAATTGGCTGCTCGCCTTGCTCACGCTCGGCGAAGGCTGGCACAACAATCATCATCACTATATGGCTTCCGCACGCCAGGGTTTCTACTGGTGGGAGATTGACGTCACCTATTACACGCTGAAATTCATGTCTTGGCTTGGCATCGTGTGGGAACTCCGCAAAGTCCCCGCCCACATCCTCGATCCACAGCCCGCCGCCGCGTGATCTTCCTACTCACGGGCGGCCTGTAGAAGCGGAACTGCGGGCCGGGTCGTTTTGCTATCTTGCAGGCTGGCCTCCGCGTCTAGCGTGTGTGAGTCTCACACTCCCGGTACCTCATCGGCCGGGGTTTCGCATTTGACGTTCGGACCCCTTGGGACTTGATTACTGGCGCGATTCGAGACAGTTTGCGGGAAAGGACCCCGGTCCTTGGTTTTTTCGCGCTGCAAGAGGGGGAGACCGGCCAGCGCGGTCTTGGCCCGGATGGGCAGTATCTAACGCCGGATGCTCAGCTCCACGTCTGGTTCATAGCCTTCCTCTTGAACGGTCTGCTTGGCCGCGGAACGAAGCGTTTGTTCGTCCGCATCCTTTGGCGCCTTGCAGTGGCGGCGAATCACTTCTTCGCCAGTCACGATCCGCACCAGCCAGTTGGATTTCGAAGCGTCCCAGGAAATTTCCACTCGGTCGGCATGCATCGCTTTCCTCCATGCACAATTATCCAGGATTCTACTCCATGAATCTGCCGGAATAAACATGGCTTAAATCCGACACGCCATGTGGCGACTCGGCAAGAGCGGCGAGCCCTGATTGCCCTGGGAGGGTCCGGACGCCCCAGAAGGCAGCCGCGCTTGGTCGAACCCTCGGTGATCGCACACGAGCTTGCCTGTCCGGTCGGAGGCATGCTGGGAATTCACAGGCACATGCTGTCGCGAAGCGCAGTCGGCGGCCGTGACCGGCATCA
>Ga0126371_10004035_pt1 | contig 12920 bp, 10 predicted proteins | sample PanSoiMetaPlot_4_FD_110145 | JGI IMG/M metagenome (GOLD analysis project Ga0126371, IMG submission 110145) | Tropical forest soil microbial communities from Panama - MetaG Plot_4 | ecosystem: Environmental > Terrestrial > Soil > Tropical forest > Bulk soil | place: Panama | collected 2016-02-17
ACGATCTCGACCAAATCGGCCGGGCCGCCATCACTGCCTCGATCGGCTTGTACGCAGCGGAGTTTCATCGATTACCTCGGCATCCTTGCGGCATTCAATCCCGGCCGTCATGGGTTCCTGTGACCGGCCACGGAAAAAGCGCCGCTTGGCCTCACTAGGCGTCACCTTTCTAAGAGGCAACGAACGCCTCGGCTCGTGCGCATGGACTGCCACGCACAATTAAGGAACGGACATGTCCGGCAAGCGACTGAATTTAGAAAGAGATGACTACCGCGCGGGACTGGAGCTAAATCGGCCACAATCCCGGTCGAGCGTCAAGGTCGCTTGCCTGGGGTGCGAATTGTGTCTGTCGTAGAAGTTCATGCCGACTCTTCTCCAGCATCCCTGATCGTACGCGCACGTAGCGAACAACGCAATGGTTGGCCCTTAAACGGGGAAAAGACGACATCGAACGGCAGGGGAGCCGAAGCGAACAGCCATTAGGCCCATCTGGCGGTTCGCTTCGGCAGACGACTACACGAGCTGCTGTTTTTCTCCGGAGGAAAATTGCATGGCCAGTTCGCGGATGCGGCGGAGGTCGAGCTTCCCGGTGCCCAGATGAGGGAGTTCTTCGACAAAAAAGAATTGATTGGCGCGCGGCGTCCACAGATTGGGCAGCCCAGCTTGCGGGAGTTTGTCGAGAATAGCCTGCAACTCCTGCTGCTCGAGGAGGTGCAGGACAACCAGCCGCTCGCCTTTCTTTTCGTCCGGCACTCCGGTTACGACGAACGTTTGCTCGGTCAATCCGGCAATTTCGTGCAGCCGTTCTTCGATCTTTACGTGGGGAACCATCTCGCCGCCAATTTTGCTGAAGCGGCTGAGCCGGTCGGTGATGATGAGAAAGCCGTCTTCGTCCTCTGCGGCGATATCGCCCGTGATGTACCAGCCTTCGCGCAGCACCTCTTCGGTCTTCTCGGGCTTGCCGAGATAGCCCTGCATCACGTTGGGCCCACGCACAATCAACAGGCCGGGCCTGCCCGGAGGGGCAATTTCATTTGTTTCAGGATCGACGATGCGAACGCTGATTCCAGGAAGCGGTTGGCCAATGGAGCCGCGTTTGGCGCCGAGTTGACGAAAACCGGGCGCGCGAAAATCTCTCGTGTTGACGGCAACAACTGGCGAGCACTCAGTTGCGCCGTAGCCTTCCAACGGGCGGATGCCGAAGCGGTCTTCGAAGGCGAGCGCGACCCGCTCGGGCAACTTTTCGGCCCCGACAAGCACGAATTCGAGGCTGCCAAAATCTTCGGGCGAACACCGGCGCATGTAGGCTTGCAGGAACGTGGGCGTGGCCATGAGGAACGTGACGCGATAATCGCGCACGAGTTCGCCAACGGCAGCTAGATCGAGCGGGCTCGGGTGGTACACGACGCTCACGCCTAGAACCGGCGGAAGCCAGAGAGTCACCGTGAATCCGAAGGAATGGAAAAATGGCAGAACGCCGAGCAGTGTGTCGCCGCGGTCGAAACTGAAGGTTTGACCCATCTGCTCGATGTTTGAGGCGATGTTGTAATGCGTGAGCATTACGCCTTTCGGATCGCCCGTGCTGCCACTGGAAAAGATGATGGTGGCAAGCTCGTCGAGAGTTCGGCTTGCGCCGCCACCGAGAATTCGCTCCAAAAGAGAGGCGGGCAGACACCACCACAGAAGTGCCTTGAACCGCTCGGCGAAGGCATGTCCGGCCGCGACTTCTTCGATGAGGACGACCCTTCCAGGCACTTTCAGCGGAATTTTATCCAGGAGCAACTTGGTTGTGACCACCGTTTCGAGTTTGCATTGGGCCGTGCAGGAAGCAAAGGCTTCATCCGATGATGTATAGTTCAGATTGACCGGGACCTTACCCGACAGCGCAGCAGCGAGATTCACGAGCGCGCCGGGAATGGAGGGCGGCAGCAAAATGCCCACCATTTCCTGACCCGCCCAGGTGGCGCGCAAGCGGCGTGCGAGAAAGATCGCGCTAAGCAAGACGGCGGCCCAATTCATGCGTGGGCGGCGCTTGTCTCCCATCGCAAAACGAAACGGATGGCGATGGGCTGTGTGGATAAGCGAGCGATGCAGAGTGCGCAGGCGGGTGCGGCGATGCGCGAAAGCTTCGGTTTGCAATTCCTGCACGGCGCGGCGGACTTGGAAAGGCGAAGCCGTCGGCCGCAACGGCTTGCCAAAACTGACGGTGACCGGATAGGGAACCTTTCGGGGGAGCTTCCACAGGAAACGGCCGCGTTCGAAACTGAAGATGCTGCCCCACACACCTTCGAGATTCGCGGGCACGATGGGCGCGTCAATGCCCTTCATGATTCGTTCCATGCCGCGGCGAAAAGGAAGCAAATGTCCGATTCGGGTGATCTGGCCTTCGGCGAAGATGCAGACCACTTCGCCATTCTTGATCGCGCTAGTGGCCTCGCGCAGCGAATGGATCATGTCGCGCGGCCGCTGCTCGGAGGAGATAGGGATCACGCGAATCATTTTCGCGAAGGGTTTTACCCAGGGTCGGTCGTAGATGCCGCGATACATCAGAAAACGGATCGGGCGATCGGTCGATGCGATCAGCAAGTTGGCATCGACAAACGACATGTGATTGCAGACGAAAAGCGCACCGCCGTATTCCGGAATGTTTTCGCGGCCCTCGACGCGGATGCGGTAGACCGTATGCGTGGCGAGCCAGAGTACGAATCGCAACAGCGAGTCAGGAAGCAGGTAAACCGAATAGGCTGTGATGACCAGCGTCAGGACTGCCCCATCGACAAACATGGCGCGGGGCGATTGACCGAGGAAGTCTGCAAACAACCAATAAGCCGCAGATGAAAAGAGGATTCCGACCCAAGAAACCAGATTTGCCGCGGCGATCACGCCACCCTTTTGTTCCGGCCTCGGGCGATGCTGAATGAGCGCGCCGACAGGCACGGCAAACAATCCGCCGAAGAAGCCGAGTAGTCCCAGATGCGTTCCTACGAGCCCGAGCGAAGCCGTGGGCAACGACAGCCATAGGCTGAAAACCGCCATGCCGATGGCGCCAAACGGTATTAGCCCGTACTCAATCTTTCCACCAGACAGATATCCGGCGGCGAGACTGCCCAGCCCAATTCCGATGGCGATCGCGGCCTGCAAATAGCTGGTATGGCGATCGTCGGCGTGGAGCACATCGTGGCCGTAAATTACGATGACCGTCTGGAGCAGGGCAGCGAGGAAAAAAAGATAGGTATTGCCGAGAACGGCCCAGCCGAGCAGGCGGTCGGCAGCGACCGTTTTCATCTGCGAAATGAAATCGCCGAGCGGATTCCAGCGGAACTGCCGGCTCCGGTCGGCGGCAGGCAGGCGGGAGATTCCCAGACTCATCAGCAGACCGAGGCACGAGCAGCCCAAGAGGATGAAGCCCGCGATGGTTTCGCGGCCGTGGTATTCATCGGCGAGAAAACCTGCCGCCGCGACACCGGCGATTCCGGAAAGGAACGTGCCGAATTCGATGATACCGTTGCCCCAGGAGAGCTTCGGTCCGGGAAGCAACTCAGGCAACAGCCCGTACTTCGATGGGCCAAACAGAGCGCCTTCCGTGCTCATCAGAAAAACCCCCGCGCACTGCATGGGCAGATTCCGCAGCGCAAGGCTGGCAATGAAAAACGCCATGATCACGAATTCGAAGAGTTTAGTGCCGATGGTGACGCTGCGCTTGCTGAAGCGGTCGGCAAGATAGCCTCCCGCCATGGAAAAAAGAATGAATGGGATCGCGAATGCCGCGTTCACCATGGGAACCAGACGATCGCGCTCCGCGCTCGGGAGGTTCATTCCGATGACGATGTAGATGACCAGAAATTTCAGACCGTTGTCGTTGAAGCCGGTCTGGAACTGCGTGAGGATCAGGCTCCAGAAGCCACGCCGCCAGTCGCGAGGGGGTTCACCATCGCGCGGCCGAGCATCACTCGCTCGCGGGCCCTGCGCCCCCGATGGCGGGTAGGTTGTTTCCTCGTTAGCGGCCAATTTTTCCTTCCTAAACGAGCTGTCGACCCCTTAAGCAGAGGGTCGGCCACGCCCGCCGCGCTCCGTTTGTTGTCCCCACTTAGATTTCTGCACCGCGCACGGTCACCTTAGGAACCTAGTGGCTGAGCCCCGACCTTCCGCCTGTTTCGCGGGATCGGCAGCTGAACCTCTATTTCAGCAGCAGCGAAGCACAAAGCGCAGCCCTCCTCTCGCAATGGCCTGACCCGACCTGGATGACACCTGAGCCACGGAACTCAAAAAAAGCTGCGTTGAGTTGCCTACCGGTTCTTATCGGGGATCAAGGACAGGCTAACAAAATTTGGAAAATGCTAGTGGAAAAAGTTCTGTAGACATTCGCAGGATTTCACCCTGCAAGGTGTCGAGAGGAGAGAACGGAAACTCTGTGCGAGTCGGCGGAAGTGAAAGATCCCGCTCGGCAACCGAGGTTGCCATCTCGCTCCGCTGGGAAGGACGTCGAAGCGCGCACCGAGACGCTAGGCCACAACGCGCCGAGATGACTTCGAGGAGGAAGCGGCTGTGGGCCGAGCGGGTGTAGGCACGGGGGGGTCGCGCTTGGGATATTTGGTGGCCACGTAATCGTTGACGAGGGCCTGAAATGCGGAAGAAAGTTCATCGTAGGTGCCTTCCAGAGTGGTGAACTTTTGCCCGTCGATGTACACGGGGCAGCGCGGAGCTTCGCCCGTGCCGGGCAGGCTGATGCCGATATTGGCAGCCTTGGATTCGCCCGGGCCATTGACGATGCAGCCCATCACAGCAAGCCTCAATTGCTCGACGCCTTCGTAGGCGCCTTTCCATTCCGGCATCTTTTCGCGAATGTAACCCTGGATACTCTCGGCCAGTTCCTGAAACGTGGAACTGGTGGTCCGCCCACAGCCGGGACATGCGGTGACACTGGGCGCGAAAGTGCGCAGGCCGAGCGACTGCAGAAGTTCGCAGGCGGCGTACACTTCCTCCCGACGATCGCCACCCGGACGCGGCGTGAGTGAAACGCGAATCGTGTCCCCGATGCCTTCCGCGAGCAGAATCCCCATCGAAGCCGAGGACCAGACCAGGCCTTTCGCTCCCATGCCGGCTTCGGTAAGGCCGAGGTGAAGCGGCTGCTCGGTTTTCTTCGCCAGTTCGCGATAGATTTCGAGGAGATCGCGCGGCCGCGAGACTTTGCAGGAAATGATGATCTGATCCTTGCCAAGGCCGGTTTCAAGCGCCAGGTCGGTAGACTCGAGCGCCGAAACGACCATACACTCATTAATGATTTCCTCCGACGTTTTGCCCAGCTCTTGGTCTGTGTTCTCCTGCATTTTGCGCATGACCAGCTCTTGATTAAGAGAACCCCCATTCACACCGATGCGCACGGGCTTGCCGTTATCGCGGGCCACTTTGCAAATTGTAGCGAACTGCTCGTCGCGCCGCTGGCCGTGGCCGACATTGCCGGGATTAATACGGTATTTGTCGAGGGCGCGGGCGCAATCGGGGTATTTTGTCAGCAGAACGTGTCCGTTATAGTGGAAGTCGCCAATGATGGGCACGTCGCAGCCCGCGTCAAGCAGCCGTTTCTTGATTTCAGGCACCGCCTGAGCGGCTTCCGGTATATTCACGGTGACGCGAACGAGTTCGGAGCCGGCCTGTGCCAGTTCGAGACACTGTCCGACGGTGGACGCAGCGTCGGCGGTATCGGTATTGGTCATGGACTGAACGACAATGGCCGCGCCGCCCCCAACCTGGACTTTGCCGACCCTTACGCCCACTGTTTTGTGTCGATTTTGCATGGAGTTCGTTTACGCCGCTATTGTAACGCACATAACGAGGGTAAAAAAACGCGCAGGTAGTCACTAATGACGCGCTCTGTAGAGGTGAAAGACAAATTCCTCTGCCGTCCGGGAGCAGGCCTGCCTCGGAGCGACAAGGTATGGTGGCCTCGAGTTAGGCGTTGGCGCGATGATGATGCGCCGTCGGTTGTGCCGGCTTGGCGCCGCGCGCCGTCGGAACAATGGTAGCCATCTTGCGAATCATGGCCAAGACGAGTTTTTTGTCATCGTCAGAAAGGCTGGTTGAGTAGCGCTTGATCTCAGCCAAGAAGCGAATCTCTTCGTCAGAGAGTTCACCGAGAATCTTGCGCGTTTCGCGATCCTGCGGCGTATCCGTGCCAGGGAAAAAGTCGGCGAGATTGATTTCCATCGCCTCAGCGATTTTCGCTAGGGTTTCAAGCGAAGGCACGGTATGGCCGTTCTCGACCCGAGATAAGTAGCAGCGCAACAGGCCAGTGCGACGCTCGATATCACCCTGCGAGAGACCGCGGTCGCTTCGGTAAGAACGGATGACTTCCCCGATGTTCACCTTCGGTTTTTCTTTAGGCATAGCTTTACATCCTCGAGGGTAACGTTCGGTGCAACGGGCCGTATCTTACGAGTTACCTTCCAACAGGCACAAGGACAAATCGAGAGGGATGTTTCCTGGGAGGAAACTGTCGGACTAACCAAAAAGCAGATCTTCTCGTTCGCCAAAGAGCCGGGAATGACACCGACGGCAAACTAAACAGACCAATCCGCTAGTTCGATCGCACAGGCAGAGGCGCCGAGACGTCCTGCTGAAGCCTGAATTCGAGCAAAGTTTCGCTGGGCACGCGGACCATCTCTCCGTGGGTCGAGACTTGTACCGCCGTTCCCGCGCCTGCGCCGACGACGCCGCCGATGGCTGCGCCTTTCCCACCGCCGGCGATAGCGCCAATAATCGTGCCCACCACAGCTCCTCCGCCAATCCGCTCGGCGCTCTGCTTACCTCGGCCCTTGCCAGCGACATCGTAATCGGTACTGTCCAGAGGAACGATTCTGTCGCCGATGCGGATTCCGGTGAGCTCGAGAGTCAGTTCGGGCGCGCCCGAGATTTTTCCAGCTTGCTTGGCCTGGGTGAGTTTACCGTAGGCGTCAGCGCCACGCGGTGCAACCACTGTATCGCCCACGACTAAGGCGCTTTCAAGGCTGGCGTGAAATGTATCCCCGATCTTGTTTTGCTTCGAATCGACGCTGTCGATCATGCGAATGAAAACCGTCGTGCCAGCCGGAATGGTGGCGTATTGGCCCGGAGCGGCCGGAGCTCCAGAGCTAGACACAGGGGGAGTGGCCTGTGGCGGTTGAGCAGGCGCGGTGGCCGGAGTTGCCTCCTGCTCCCTGGGAGCCACAGGTGCAGCGGGAGTTGCAGGCCCGCCGGGCGGGGCCTCGGTCGCCTGTGGGGGTCGCGCGGGCGGCTGGTCCTGAGGGGTATTCGATGCACTTGAGGCATCGCCTTGATCGCTGAAGCCTATGTTGAGAACATCCTGAGTCGCGTAGGTCATCTCCTGGCCGCCTACTTGAAAGCGGATGTTCTTGACGGAACCGGCTATGAACTTGCCCTGGACGATCTGTCCGCTGCGCAGCTCGAGAGTGTCTGCCAGAAGCACTTGGCTGACCAGCAAGCCTGCGGGCAATAGAGCGAGAAGGTAAGCAGAGATCGAAAGCTTGCTGCTGATGCCCGCGATTTTCGCAATGCGCATTTTCATGACCCGTCTCCCCGGCACACACTGTGCTTGCGCTACTTGCTTTTGATGCCGTAGCGGGCAAAACCGGTTTTCGACAGCGAGAATACTGCAAACCGCGGAAGGATGCACGAGTCAGCGATCAGTCGACCGTTTGCGGAATAGACACGGGATCAGCCGGGTCAGCGCGCTTGCCTGCTCGCTTATTCGAATAAAGAGCGTCGTCAGCGCGTTTGAGGAACTCTTCGGCGCTTTCGCCAGGCCGGTAGTCAGTCCAACCGCGGGAGAAGCGGCATTGGATTTTGGCGGCTTCATATTCGACCTCAAGCCCCTCGATGCGTCCGATCACGCGCCCGATTTCTTCGCTGCGGCATTCTGGGAGGAGGGCCATGAATTCGTCACCGCCAAGCCGAACGGCCAGATCGGAGCCGCGAATCGCCCTTTGCAGGCGTTCTGCAAAATGTCTCAGTACCAAATCGCCTGCGGCGTGGCCGAGTTTGTCGTTGGTTTGCTTCAGGCCGTCGAGGTCGATTAAAAGAAGGGTTAGAGGACGATGATAACGCAAGGCTCGGCTGATCTCTTCGTTAAGCCGCTGCTCGCCTGAGCGTCGATTGTAAAGACCCGTCAGCGGATCGAGCGCCGCCAGTTTGTAGACTTCGTTGGTGAGGTCCTGAACCTTTTCGATGGACTGAAACTGGTCGGCCAGCTGGTTTCGCATGCGCATGATCGTGTGTTGCTGGTAGACCAGATACACACTGAAGATCAGCACAAAACCCACCAGGGAGCGCACAGCTTGATTCAAATAGAACGAGTACGTGCCCTGCTCCCTGTTCAGGAGAGCCGGGAATGCAAACGAGGCAACCGCGATCGTTAGCAGCACCAGGACGAGAACAGCTGACGACCAGAGCCACCACTGGCGCCGGTCGAGGCTGCGCAAGTCTTCGCGAAACGTGGCCGGCGGCTCGCCTGGGCATTCCTGGGAGGGTTTCCTTTCCAGCATGATGGGCTCACATTCCCCCGGCTCTCTACTTATTACAGCGAAGGGTTAGCAATCTCCATACGTATATTCCGCAAGGTTCCATTCTCGTTAGCTGTCCCGGGAAACCTGGCACTGGCAGATGTGCCCCAATGATTCGCAAACTCTAAATCGTTTAGTTTTTAGTCATTAGTACGAGGGCGCTTGGTGCTCTGAGCGTCGGCATATTGCAGCATGCTTGCCGGGGGGCAGCACTAGGCTACCCGGCAAAGCAGCGACGGATTTTCGTGTCAAAGCTTGGGAGAAAAACGATGAAAAAGACGGGTCTGGGTGTGGTTCTGTGTGCCCTCACGTTAGCGCTGGCGTTTGCATCGGCGCCCTCGGATATGCCCTTTCCGCCACCGCGCGGAGGTCTGTCACCCGTCTCGGATATGCCATTTCCACCACCTTCCCGAACTGCAGACATGCCGTTCCCACCCCCATCGCGCGTCGCCTAGGCGGGGACGAGTCTAAGGCGCCATCACGCTCTGACCAGTACGCAGCCCGAGAGCTGGAAACTAGACATTGGCTCTCGGGTTTTGTGTTATGGTCGAAATTGAGTCACCCCTTCAATTCATGTTGCACTGGTTGATTTCGGCCTCGGGCGGCCTTTTGGAGATTCTTCTGGTGGTGCGGGGAGGGAAAATGCGCCTTCTCGCGAGGTACCGCTTTTTCTATTCCTATCTGGCCTCCGTCGTCCTCGTTTCAATCGTCATGTTCCGCGCCTTGGCGGTTGGCGCCAATTCGGCACTCTATCGCGACTTGTATTGGCCCTTACAGTTCGTGACCCTTGTCACCGGTTACGGCATCCTTCTAGAAATCATGAATCATGTCCTCAGGCCTTATCCCGGTGCGGACCGATTCGCACGGATTAGCGGTCTGGCTGCGTTCGCAGCAATCTTTTGCTTTGCTTTGATAGCGCCGCGAATCATGCCGCACTGGTCGGGCGGAACAGTGATTGAATTTGAGCGCGATATGCGATGTGTGCAGGCAATTTTCATCTCTGGGCTTCTGGCGGTGATCTTTTACTACCTTATCCCCCTCGGCCGGAATATGAAGGGCATGATGGTGGGTTATGGACTGTACATTGTTACAAGTCTGGTGAGTCTCGCCGTACGTTCCTATGCCGGCACCTCATTCGATAAAATCTGGGAGATCGTTCAACCGCTGTCTTTCGACCTTTCGCTCTTGATTTGGCTCGTGGCACTATGGTCCTATTGCCCGAACCCTGTTCCGGACCATACGATCGATTTGGAGCAGGACTACGAAGCACTGGTTGCCAGGACAAAGAGCCTTATGGACGCAATCCGAGCGCACATAGGAAAGGCGGCAAGAGCTTGATTTCATTGATCTTCTTTCTGTGCATCGGAGCGCTGCTGTTCTTCTGCCTGTTCTTTCTGGCGCGGCGGAACCCGCAGACGGAAGGAAGCTCGACTGCTCTTGTCGACGCTCGGCAAGCGTTGAACACGCTGCAAACTGGACTGCTACCCGTCGGGCTGGTTCAGAGGGTTTTCGCGAAGGAGGATTGGGACTACGTCCGCTCGGAAACGCCTCGGTCCATCCACGAGCTCTTTATGGATGAACGTAAGGGCATTGCCGTTTTATGGCTACGCCAAGTCGCGGAACAAATTGGCAATCTAAGGCGCTTTCACCGGGGTGCGGCAAGGCACTATGCGAAGCTCAATCCACGGGTGGAACTGCAACTGGCCGTGTCCTTCGCTGCTCTGACGGGCGCCTGCAGGGCGCTGCAAGTTCTCGTTTACCTCGGCGGACCTTACGTCGCGCCGCACATGGTGGGGGCGGTGGCCAACGCGGCGGCCCGGGCCTGCCGGATGTCCGAGGAATCGATTGCTTTCCTAAACGCAGCGCGGATGGGCGTATTGGCGGTCCAGCGTTCGCATCTCGCCGCACGGTAGGGAGGTCCAGGTGACGCCAGCTACAAGACGAATGGATGTCGAACAGGCCGCCAGAGATCTTCGGAACCGTACTCTATCTGATATACCGCGGTCACTCGACCGGCTGATCTATCTGGCTTCCATGCGCGACTACAATACGGGGCTCTACTACCACGACGGGCTAGCTTCTCGATTTACCCAGGAAATCGCGTGCGAAGCGCTCGCCAACTGCCACCGGGAAGCCTTTGCCCAGCTGCTGGGCTGCTCTCTGCGAGAGTTAGTAGGACAGATCGAAGGCTATATCGAGTCGACCCACACGAGTCCCCGCGATTTTGTGGCTGCCTGGAAGAAGCTTGAACCTTACCGAGTAGCCGTACCTGTGGAAACCGATCCGGTTACTGCGCAACTGCTCTTCTCTAGTTTCAAGATCGCCTTGGCAATCTTGGAAGCTCGTCTGCCTTCGGCTCCGACGCGACCAAACGCATAGCCATTCCGGTAACTTGCCCGACTATCTCGGCTTCCGAGGGATAGGCGAACTGGCGGATCGTGCATCCGGAAAGCGGATGAGGGACCAAGGTCAACTGCGATCCGCGTATCTCACACCAAGAGCAGGCATAACCATCCCTCAATTCTATGAAATAGATGGGCCGGTCATATTCGGTGCGCCAGTCCGTGGTTTGGATGCGAATCGATTGACTCTCGATCTGCACAAATGTGCCGGGACGCAACAGGGGATACATCGTGTAATCCTGCGTCCCGATGTAGCCGTATTGGCAGTGGCGAACGTCGAGCTTTTGGATAAGAGCAACGGGAATCTCGCCCCACACCTCGACCATGCGCGAGATCAGGCTCGTCGTCTCCAAGTTGAAGCTCTTGTCGAACCGCACGGGGAAGGTCACAGATTTCTCGGAGTCCGTTGTTTCAAATGCCGTCAAGTGCGTGTGTTGAAGAGGAAGCGCCAGCTGATAACGGGATGTCGCATTCAGGTCGATGCCAAAGACAGCCAACAGCTCATTGAACCTGGTGCGGTAAATGACGCTCAGGCTGTAGAGCTTATAGATGCTGGGAATGGAGTTCTTGTTCTCAAGTTGTGTCAGCCACGCGTTGGATATGTAGAACTCCTCATTCTGGCGATCCTCTGCGATCATTCGGCTGAATTCTTCGACTTCTCGAGTGGTTATCCCGAGACGACTACGAAGCTCCTTGAGTTGCTCCCCTGGACGCATGAGTGCCCCGTGTCAAAGTCATTCTGGTACATCGAGATGGAAACGGCAGGACCGCCGCTCCACGGCATCACCATATCGGTTTTCACTCGCGGAATCAACTGATTTGGCTGTGCTTGCCATTCGGTACCAAGAACTCAATGCACCAAGCCTAAGATGGTTACAGTACCATCGCGCTTACATTTGTAAGCAGATTACAGTAAATCACCTAAAACAATCAGATCTCCTAACTAGCCCGTTAGGGGTGGTTGCCCCGGGGGACGTTTCCCTTCTGGTGTCACTGCTGTCCGGCCGCTCTGGCGCGAGCGCACGAAGTGTGCCACGCTCGGGGCAGTCCGTTTCGGGGTTTGGGACCCTGAACACTTGGTGAATCGACGGCTCGTCATATGTCACACAGTGAACGCCGTACCGTGCCGCGTTACAGCTTCATCGCCGCAGCCGAGATTGTCGAACCTGCCAGCGGTGTGCGCATGGCGGGAAGAATCTCTGAAATCAGCCGCAAGGGTTGCTACGTCGACCTGTTGAATACACTGCCGACGGGCACAGCAATCCAAGTCAACATCTTGCGCGACCAGGGCGCCTTCACTTGCAACGGCCGAATTATCTATGCGCAAGACGGCATGGGAATGGGCGTTGCCTTTGTTGACCTGCCCAGCGATCAACTGAAGATTCTGGATGAGTGGCTGGCTGAATTTCAATAGTACCCTCGCCAGAAATTCGCCCTAGGTTTTCGGCTTCGTCACTGCTCCTTGCCTAGCGAGCTGTCCAATCCCGTGGGGCCGAGTTCAAAGGCCAAAAATCGGGAGCGGGCCGGGCAAACTCAACTGCCACCTGCGAGAGTCCTGCGTGGGGAGGTCCCAAATAGGCTACGCGGACTTCGCAGCGCCCCTGGTTGGCTGGATTGGTGAGCATCAGTTGTTGCCCTAACGCGACTTTCGTTGCCAGCATCAGGAGGGCGCCGTGCGCACTGACCGTGACGGTAAACGTCTCTTCAAGAAAGGCGCGATGATCGGCGGATTCGCCGCTCACGAGTATTGGCAGGTCCATGAATATGCGCTCACTCCGCCGCTGCCCGGCTTGACTCAAGCGTGACCTCTCCGCCGCTCTCTTACTATCGCCCATCCCCACATAACTGCACTGCGCAATTCCCTGGCAGCTACGTGGAAGTAAACCTGTCCTTGCCCGCCTGGGCCCACTGGCCCGACTTGCCCGACTTGCCGGTCCTGGCGTTTTCTGTGAGTTACCGGTAG
>Ga0126371_10004037_pt1 | contig 12917 bp, 8 predicted proteins | sample PanSoiMetaPlot_4_FD_110145 | JGI IMG/M metagenome (GOLD analysis project Ga0126371, IMG submission 110145) | Tropical forest soil microbial communities from Panama - MetaG Plot_4 | ecosystem: Environmental > Terrestrial > Soil > Tropical forest > Bulk soil | place: Panama | collected 2016-02-17
ACTTGATCAGGTTCGCGCTCATGTCCGCAAGGCAGTGGCCGACACCGCCGACGTCATCAAGATTTTCGCCTCGAAGAGCATTCGCGAGGGCGGCGGGCAGACGCTCAGCGATGATCAGATCAACGCCGCCTGCAGCGAAGCCCAGGCCCTGCGCAAGCGCGTCTGGGTGCATGCGCATGCGGCTTCCGCAGTGCGTGCTGCGGCACTTGCCGGCTGCACCACCGTCACCCATGGGTCGCAGATTACCGACGCCGAGGCCGACCTAATGGCGGCGCGCGGCACCTATTTCGAGCCCCAGACCGGCCTCATCCTGCAGAACTACCTTGAGAACAAGGCGCGCTACATCGGTATCGGCAACTACAACGAGGCCGGCTTCAAGTTCATGGAGGAGGGCATTCCGCTCAACGACGCCATGTTCAAGATGGCGCTCCGCCACAAGGACCTCAAGATCACCATGGGTACCGACGCCGTGGCCGGTGCTCACGGACACAACGCCAATGAAATTGTCCACCGCGTCCAGGTGGACGGTCAAGGCGCCATGGATGCCATCGTCGCGGCAACCTCGCTCAATGCCGAGGCGATGGGCCTTGAGGGCAGGATCGGCACGCTCGCGCCCGGCATGGAAGCCGACCTGATTGCCGTCGATGGCAATCCGGTGAACGACATTACGGCACTACAGCGGGTCGTGTTCGTGATGAAGGGCGGCGCGGTCTATCGCAACGTGGCTGGCCAGTGATGCATGTCGCCTGCGCCATCATTGGCGTTTAATGCCCTTGCCCTGCACCGCGGCGGTGCTAAGGCCCGCCCCAAGCGCGGTGCGGCGTGTAGTCATGGCTGTTTCTCCGCGGGAAGCACCTGTAGAGAGGCGAAGCTAAGCGTGTCCACTCTACAGGTGGTTTCAAGTCGATCGAAATCCGCTGTCGTAAGCGCCGAGGCACGGCGAAGTCTGCTTCTGCGGTCGCGCATGTGACCGACGGTTATTTCCCGGTGAGGTTCAGTATGGCATGGATGATCAGCCGGCTTTTCATCACGCACGTTCCATTGTCAAATCCCATCTTGGCGCAAACGTCCATGTAGGCGACCCACTGATTTCTGCACTCTCCTATAAGTCCGAAGTCGGAGTCCCTCGCGCCATGGACATATCGTCCGCTCCTGGATTTCGCGTACAAGCACTCTCTGTACTCATTTTCGATAGTGTCCTTCGATAATTGACTTTTCGCTGGTGAGATCGGCGTCAACAAAATCACAGCGGACACCAATACCAAGAGACGCACGCGCCCCCGGCTTGCGCGTTTGCGCAAGGCACCAGAGCGCGCGCGAACTCTAGTCGTGATGATCGTGTTTGTGATCGTGTTCGTGATGATCGTGCCCACCATGATCGTGCCCGTGATGGTGGAGATGTCCGTGCCCGTGTTCATGCTCGTGGGCATGATGATGCAGCCGTTCCCTCGGCCGCGGCCCACGCGGGTCCTCGCTGAACACCAGCGACTTGATCGTGACCGGAACGGTGTTTGACGGCATGCGGATGCGGCCGAGATCGATGTAATCGAAGTCCATCAGCACAACACCGTCGATGACCAGGATCTCGCTCGCAACGTCCAGCTCCTCACGCAGGATGGCGCCCAAAGTCTGCGCCACATCGCCATCGAGCATGATGTAGATCGCCTGACGCCTGGCGATGCGCTCGGCGAGGCTGCGGCGGATGCCTTCCGCAAAACCGGCGAGGCGCTCGTAGGACGGTGCGCCTCGCCAGCGCAGCGCCAGCGCCACTTCGCGGTCAGCGTCAACGTCAAACGCCACGAGATGCCGGCTGATCGCCGCCGCGACCGCATCGGGATCGATCGCATCGGAAGGCAAATAATCGGGCTGCAGCACCTGGAGATTGCGCCGGGGCAACAGGGCGCCCGGCGCCGATATGTAGCTGGTGTTGCCCGACAACTGAACCGAGTATTCCGATGCGCCGAGCGCCGTCGCCCGGATGCACTCGCCCGCCGGCAAAAGCGGCCAGGGCAGCGCCCCGGCGTCGATGCGCCGGCGGATGGCGCAGCCGAGCCTTCTCCCGAGGTCGCCGAAATCGCGGTCCTCGCGGCCGTAAACATACTCGCCGACGCCGCCGGAGAACATGATCCCGTCGAGCCGGCCGAAATCCGCAATCGGATCGGTGAGGTAGAGATGGGCGATATCATACGGCAGCGGGCGTGTTGCGAGCGCGGCGATGAGCGTATCCGCCATCTTCTCGGCAACGATATCAAGGTCGGGCGCGTGCGCCACGTCGCCACGGCTCCACGCAAAGCCGGCGCGCTTCGCGTGGTATTTCCCGGCCGGATCGAGGCGGACGATGAGGCCGTTGCCGTCTACCACCTGAAGCCGGCCGCCGATATGCACGGCGGCGGTCGCCATGACCTTGCCGTGCTCCACCACCGCGAGCTTGGTGGTGCCGCCGCCGATGTCGATGTTGAGGATGCGCTTGTGATCAGCGTTCGACGCCGTGGCGGCGCCGGAGCCATAAGCGGCCAACATCGATTCCATGTGATGGCCCGCCGTTGCGCAGACGAAATCGCCGCCCTTTTCCGCCACGATGGCGGCGATCGCCTTGGCGTTCTCGCGCCGCAGGGCTTCGCCGGTAAGAATGACGGCGCCGGTATCGATGCCGGCAGGATCGATACCGGCGGCGTTGTAGGCATCGTCGATGATGGCGCCGAGCTTGGCCTCGTCGATATGTTCCTCGCTGCGATACGGGGTGAGGGCGACGGCCGACTGGAACAGCGTCTCGCGCGATACCACGTAGTAGCGGCTCGACAGATCCTCGCCCAGCCGGCGCAGATTGACGCGCGAAAAGATCACCTGCGTTCCGGACGAGCCGATGTCGATGCCGACCGTCATAAGCGAGACATGGTCGGCAATCCAGATCGGGTTTTCCTCCAACCGGCCTTCGTCCGGGAAGTCGTGGTCGTGATCCGCATAGCCGTCGTGGGTATGTGCAAGGTCGAGGCCATAGACATGATCGGCGAGCGTGTGGCTGCCTTTGGTTTTGGGCCCCTCGGCATCCGTCATCAGGCAAAACTCCAAATCAGCGCTTGCCATAGCACGCGCTATGCACTTATTCATTAAACATCATACTCAAGAGATCATACCAACCGGAGGGCTTCCAATGCATCGTAACGCCGTGCGCACTGCCACCGCTTTCCTCGCCTTTGCACCTACGGTTGCGTCTGCTCATCCGGGCCATGACGGCGCCGGCCTCATTCATGGCTTCCTGCATCCGCTGGGCGGTGTCGATCATATCATCGCCATGGTGGCGGTCGGCCTGTTGGCGGCGCGACTCGGGGGACGGGCACTGTGGCTGGTACCGGTAAGCTTTGTCGTCACCATGGCGGGCGCCGGCCTCGCCGGCATTGCGGGCGCCGGCTTGCCCTATGTGGAAACCGGCATTGCGTTTTCGGTCGTGGTGCTTGGCGCGGTCGCGGTGTTTCGCGTGGCGATGCCGGTCGCGGCTGCGATGGGGCTGGTGGCATTCTTTGCAGTCTTCCACGGCTATGCCCACGGTATCGAGATGCCCGAGACGGCATCGGGCCTTGCCTACGGGGCGGGCTTCGTCGTGGCTACCGTACTGTTGCACGGCATCGGTATTGGGCTCGGTCTGCTCGTCGCCAGGGAGCGTCTGCGCGTAGCCTCGAACTAGAATCACCGCGTGCGCATTGCGCCAAGGAATGCGGCGGAGGTGCCCATCGACTATGTCAACCCGCCTTGCCACCGCTGAAACCGCGGGCCTCAGCGAAAAGCGCTCCCGCCGCGGAGGACGCCGACCGCGACGGCAGGTCCGCAAGCTCGCCCTACGCCCAGGGCGGCGGCACGATGTGCGGCCGGATGGAGCTAAGCGTCATTCGGGATAGCCGTACCAGATGCAAGGCCGGTCCCGCATGACGGTGCGCTCCAGGAGAGCTACATCACCGTGCTGCATGCGGACCGCCTGTGTGTCATGCTATTCCGGATAGTTGATGAAAATCTGATCCAGCGTCGGGTTTAATGCAGTAACTTCGGATCGCTCGACAAGAGGGTTTTCCCCTTCAGTTTTCTAAATCCTCTGCAGACGCCTGCTGATTCGGCGCGAACTGCGCCTCCAGCTTGCAGCCGCCGTGAACTCCTGCGAGTGCCCCGCCACGCCAATCCGCAACCTTGCCGATGAATGCCGGAGGACTGCGTGCTTCTTCGTCTTTCCAGAAGACCTTGAGCCGCCGCGCCGGGTCGCGAGGATACAGAATGGTTGCCGACTGCGCTTCCTCTTCTACGCCAGTGCGGGTCTCCTCAAAGGTGACATTTGAGGCGCCGAACGTCGCCACCAATTTGTCGTGACTCGTGTCCGCGGCGAAGGGGCCATCGCAGGTCACTGCACCGGGCGGCTCAATCCGGCCGACCGACACGGGACAAAGGCGCCGGCTCCATAGGAATGCATGCGGACGTCGCGATCATGATTGCGATCGTCATTCCTGGGACAAAGCGGCCCACACTCTCCCCCCTTGTCTTGATCCTCGCGCCACCGACAGGACGGGTCGCAGGCAGATTAGCGCAGGCGCAATCTCCGATCCTACGCTCCACACGGCACTTAAAAAGGAGAACCCGACCTACGCCGCGGAGGACGCCGGCAGCGGCGGCAGGTCCGCAAGCTCCGCCTCGTAGGCCGCACCCATCTTCGGCTCGAGGCCATTCTTCGCCAGCGCCTCCGCAAACGTGCGGCGGATTTCCGGCGCCTCGTCTGCATAGTCGATCTGGTCACCGCCGATACGGCGGCTGATCCACGCTTTGGGCACGCCCTGGGCGTTGCGGATCGACACCCCCTCGTGCTTGAAGGCGAGATAGCGCGCCGGCGTCGTGCCGGTGTTGAAATGCTGGTGCAGCCACATGTTGGGCGGCACGATCATCGAGCCGACCTGCCATTCGTAGCGGCGCGGTACATCGCCCTCCGGCCACATCAGCGAATAGCCCTCGCCCGACAGAATGATCACGTGCGCACCTGAGCCGTGGCAGTGCGCCTTCTTGTAGGTGCCGATCGGGAATTGGGAGATGTGGCTGTTCATCGAACCCTTGGCCATGTTGAAGCGGATATGGCCACCGCCGGCGCCGCGCTCCTTGGCCGAAATCAGCGGCAGATTGACGGCGTCGGCGACGAAATTGGTCTGCAGCAGGAGGCCCTTCTGCTCGCCCTTGGCGCTGAAATAATCGGGCTCGCCGTTGAAGCGGCCACGGAAGTCGTGCCTGGTGCCGAACACGAAGTCGATATCTTCATAGAGATTGATCACGGGCGGCGCATTTGTCACCGCCACGTAACGGGCGGGTTCGCGGCCCGAGCCGTTGAAGTGCTGGTGCCAGGTATTGAGCGGAATCGCAAACAGTGCGCCAGCCTTCCACTCGAAGGTGATGCGGCTGCCCGCATCGTTCCACACCGTGGTCGAACCGCGACCGTCTAAAACCAGAATCATTTCTTCGAACAGTTGGCGCTGCGGCTCCAACTTTCCCGCCGGCGCAATCTCGCACACGTAGCAATCGTTCGAGGTCCGCGACGCTTCGTGGTTGATGAAGACGCCCTTGCCGCCCCGCCGTACCCAGGGCTTCAGTTCGACGGTGTGAAGGCTTGGTACGTAATGGGCGCTGATAATGTCGAGACCTTCGGCGCGAACCCAGCGCGTATAAGGCGTATCCTTTTCGGTCGCGAACTTCTTCGCCAGTTCCTCTGAAACGATGGCGGTCTCTGCCATGCCGGACTCCAGACATTGATGGTGGCCTTCCGGGCCCCCGGGAGGATGGGTTGAGGGCCGCGAAACCCATCGTGGGCCGCGCCCCGGAGAGTCGCCGACGATGGGTTTCGCCGCGCTCAGCCGATCCTACATCATTCGCCTTGAGAAAGTCGCCACATGCAGGTGGTGTAACAGGTATAGAATTGCTATTTGAGCCCTTCCTACCTTCCCCCGCGTGCTCAGGGCTATCGCATGTGGCACGGTGCCTTTTCGCCCCTCTCCCCTTGCCGGGACAGGTCGGGGTGAGGTGACGTTGCCGGCACTCGCGGGGCGCGGGACCGACAGGGAGGACACTGTCATGGCTTCAACCCCTGCCGCCGAGACACCAGAGAAAACGCCCGCACCCCCCGCCTTTGTCTGGGGCGTATCCACATCCAGCTACCAGATCGAAGGGGCCGCCAAGGAGGACGGCCGGGCACCCAGCATCTGGGATACCTACTGCAGCCAGACCGGGCGGATCGCCAACGGCGACACCGGCGACGTCGCCTGCGATCACTATCATCGCTATAGGGAAGATATCGGCTTGATGGGCGAGCTCGGCGTCGCGGCCTATCGGTTTTCCGTGGCGTGGCCGCGGGTGTTGCCGCAGGGGCGTGGCGCCGTTAACGAGGGCGGGCTGGCGTTTTACGACCGCCTCATCGACGCCCTGATCGCCGCCGGAATCGAGCCGTGGCTGTGCCTTTATCATTGGGATCTGCCGCAGGCGCTGGACGACCTTGGCGGCTGGACGAGTAGGGACTGTGCCGGATGGTTCGCCGACTATGCGGCGCTCATCGCACGTCGTTTCGGCGACCGGGTCAAACGTTTTGCAACCTTCAACGAGCCTTCGGTGTTTTCACTCCTGGGTTACTGCATCGGCGGGCAGGCCCCCGGAATTGTCAATCATACCATGCTGTTGCGGACGATCCATCACGTGAACCTCGCCCATGGAGCCGCCATCGACGTGCTGCGGGCCCACGTGAGAGAGGCCTCGCTCGGCATTGTTCACAATCACCAACCGTGTCTGCCGGCCAGCGACGCTCCACAAGACGCCGCGGCGGCACAAAAACTCGGCGCGTACTGGAATGGCGCGTTCCCGGATCCGCAGTTGCTGGCCCATTATCCGCCATTGCTTGCCGATGTCATCGCGCCCCACCAGCAACCGGGTGATCTCGCCCGCATCTGCCGCCCGATCGACTGGTTCGGGCTCAACCACTACTCGCCGCTCTATGTGCAGGCGTTCGATGGCAACCCGCTTGGCGTCGGATTTGGCCCGGTTCCGCCCGGCGTGCCCCGCACCTCGATAGGATGGCCGGTGCAGCCGGAGGCATTCCGCGAGACACTGTTGGCGATCCACAAGCGCTATGGACTGCCGGTCTATGTGTTGGAGAACGGTACTGCGAACGCCGACGAAATAGGCCCGGACGGCAACGTCACGGATCAATCACGAGTCGATTTTCTCAAGGCCTATACGATGGCGATGTTTGAAGCGATGAGGGCCGGCGCCGACGTGCGCGGTTATTTCATCTGGTCGCTGCTCGACAATTTCGAATGGGGCTCGGGATACAGCCAGCGGTTCGGCATCACATATGTGGACTACTCGACGCAGCAGCGCATCCCGAAAGCGTCGTTCCATTGGTACGCGGGGCTGATCAAGGCCTCCAGGCCGGCGCCCGCCCCAGGTGGCGGCGCGGGGCAGTAACCTCCGCGGGATCAAAAGAACTCATGGATGCTCAAAGCGAAACCTCGCGGGTTACCGAATCGCCGCCTTTGCGGGCGGTGAAACCATTGTGAATCAATCGTCGGAAACGAGACACTAGACGTGGCCTGCGAACCAACCTTGCTCGGCGATATCGGCGGGACGAACGCGCGTTTCGCCGTGCTCGCGGAAGATACCCTCGGGCCGATCGATCACCTGCCGGTTGCTCACTATCGATCCATGATCGATGCGATCCACGGCTACCTCAACGGCCGCCAAGACCGCAACCCTATTGGCGCCGCGATTCTTGGCGTTGCCGCTCCGGTCGACGGCGGGCGTTCCGTCCTCGTCAACAGTCAATGGGTCGTCGACGCCGCTGAACTGCGAGCGGCGTTCGGATTCGGATCGATCAGCGTCATTAACGACTTCGAGGCGATCGCCTACGCCCTGCCGCATTTGAGCGAGCGCGACGTGAAGCCGCTTGGCGGAGGCAAGCAGGCATTTGCAGAGTCGATGGCGGTGATCGGACCTGGCACCGGATTGGGCATGGCAGGAGTTGTCCACCGGGGGGACCGCATGACGATCGTCCCTACCGAGGGCGGGCACGCCACATTGCCGGGCACGACGGTCCGGGAGGACGCTGTCATTGCTCACCTGCGTGAAAAATTCGACCATGTCTCCGCCGAACGTGCGCTGTCGGGGCCGGGGCTCGAAAATCTCCACGCCGCCATCGCGGCCATCGATGGCATCGCCGTTTCGAGCCAGACGGCCGCAGAGATTACTCAACAGGCTCTCGATCGCAGCTGTCCGGTCAGTGTGGCCGCAGTCGACATGTTCTGTGCCATGCTGGGTACGGTTGCCGGCGATCTTGCACTGATGTTTCGCGCCCGCGGCGGTGTCTATATCGGCGGGGGTATTGTGCCTCGCATTGTTGACCTTCTGGCACAGTCGGGATTCCGGGCGCGCTTCAGCGCGAAGGGACGTTTCCAGGCATACCTTGAGAATGTTCCGACTGCCGTCATCGTCAACCCCGACGCAGCGTTCCTGGGGCTCAAATCGCTTGCCTTAGGCTAGAACGGGCCTCAATGGATTGCGATCATTTGCAGAGTGGCAAAGGCGCATCGCGGAGAGCGGTGCTGCTGGGCACGGACCGTTGTGCGCCTTCGCCCATGCTGTTCAACCCCGCCGCTCGACCGCGTAGGCGAAGCCGCGCCGGGCCACTGCGTCATGTCATCTGCTGCAGCAAGGCGACTTTACCCACCTACGGCGCCTCCATATTATCCCGACCCACCAGCGTGACAGCGCCGTGCTCAAGCCTGGCTCTCGGCCCGTTTTTCTTGGCGCAGCGCCCCCTCCGTCTCCGTCCCGGCATGCGGAGGAGGGTAGGAAGGGAGCCCTTCGTGGCTGCCTTCGACCTGATCGAGGGCCAACAGCAACAGGGCTACGCGATTGGTCGCCGCCCGCCAGTCCGAGAATCTTTGAAAGTTGTCCACCAGCCAATTGAACGCCATCTGCAGGGTGACGAACGCCGCCGATGCCTGGGTGAGTTCGCCGAGGGTCATGGTGCCGGCGAGGTATTTCGGCGCGCACAGGACCCATGCGAACACCGGGGCCAGCAGCAAATCCATCTGCGAGACCAGGGTGGTCCGCATCAGCTGCCAGCATATTTGGCGCCACCGTTCGAGCACTTGACGCAGCGCCAGCCACACCGGGCTGCGCTGCGCGAGTTCCTCCCCGGCGCGAGGGGTATGTTCACCTGATTCACGAACCTTCGAAGCGGCCGCCAGCATCTCGGCTTCGGCTTGATTTTCGCTCTGGATGATGGCGGGCAACCTGCGGCCGATGACCAACGTCGCGCTTGTAAACGAGAACGAAAAGAGGCCGACGCCCAGCACCAGATAGCCGGGTATTGTCAGCTGGTGCACGCCTACAGAAATCGTCAGGCTGCCGCCTATCGTCCACAGCACGCCCGTGAACACTGCGGCGGTAGTGAAGGCAGAAAAAAGCCCGATGGCCATGTCGACAGGTGCGTCGGTTGCGATCCGGGCGTCGACGCAAATGCGATATTCCGCGTTCTGGTGATCACCGGTCACAAATTTCAGGGCTCGATAGCGATCGTCCTTGAGCCATAGCGCCAGCAGACGCTTCGTGAGCCACTCGCGCCATTTGCGCTGGGTTGTCATGCGGGCCCAGACGGACCCAACCGAGAGCAAGATGCTCAATGCCGCAAGCGGTGCAAAAAGCCAGGCCTCGTCCCACAGCCGGGCAGCATCGCGCCGCTCCAACGCATTGAAGAAATCACGATTCCAGTAATTGAGCCGGTACTGTACGGCGATCTGGGCAAGCGCGATCGCCACCAGTGCGACCGTCAGGGCCCAGCTCACGCTCGCGTGTTTTCGCTCCCAAAATCCGGACGCGCAGGCCCAGAACCGCCAAAACAGCGGCCCCCCCTGCGATGTGTCGCTTTGTTGCATTCGACCCGTTCCCGCGATGGCGACGGGCCTATTCTAGCCGGGTTGAAGCGGATTGGGGCATGCGAAACATCTTTAGGAGTCATGACCGGCATAAGCGTCGACAAGTCCCGGCCACGACCGGGAGGGAACAGTGCAAGAAGACCGGACGCGCCGCGGCGCCCGGAATGGCATAGCACATGACGCGAATTTCGAGATTGCTCGACTGCAGCGGTCCCCGGTCAGTTGACCCATCTCCCGGGTCGTGGCCAGGCTTGTCCCGGCCACCTCCATTCTGCTTACCCGGGTGCGCTAACACTCGGCTCGCCGGACAAGCCTGGCGACGAAAGCGTCGGGCGATTCCAAAACGATCGAAATCCGGCTTAGGAACTCACCTCGGCGTTTCGGGCTTGACTAGACCGTCACCGTTCCGTAATCCCCGCCCCGGGACACCCCTCCCCACCGGGGGGCGCCTATCTGGAAGGATAGAGACATGAGCGTGATGCCGAGCGTGCGGCCGCGGGTGCCGCATTTTTCATCCGGTCCCTGTGCCAAACGTCCGGGCTGGAGCCTAGAAACCCTGGCAGATGCAGCGCTCGGACGCTCGCACCGTGCCAAGGTCGGCAAATCGAAGCTCAAGCGCGCCATCGATCTCACCCGTGAAGTCCTGGAAGTGCCGGCCGATTACCGGATCGGCATCGTACCGGCCTCCGACACCGGCGCCGTTGAGATGGCGCTGTGGTCTTTGCTTGGCGCCCGGGGCGTCACCATGCTGGCCTGGGAATCGTTCGGCGAGGGCTGGGTGACCGACGTCCAAAAGGAGCTCAAGCTCACCGACGTTAGGCTGCTCAAATCCGCCTACGGCGAATTGCCCGACCTCAAGGCTGTCGATTGGTCGACCGACGTGGTCTTCACCTGGAACGGCACCACTTCCGGCGTTCGCGTGCCGAATGGCGAGTGGATTGCGGCGGACCGTCAAGGATTGGCGATCTGCGACGCGACATCGGCGGCGTTCGCGCAGCCGCTCGATTGGGTGAAGCTCGATGTGGCAACTTTCTCGTGGCAAAAAGTGCTGGGCGGCGAGGCGGCGCACGGCATGCTGATCCTTTCGCCGCGCGCAGTTGCGCGGCTTGAGAGCTACAAGCCGCCATGGCCGCTGCCGAAAATCTTCCGCCTCACCAAGGGCAGCAAACTCAACGAGGGCATCTTCGAAGGCGAGACCATCAATACGCCGTCGATGCTGTGCGTCGAGGACTATCTTGATGCTCTGCAATGGGCGAAATCGATCGGCGGATTGAAGGCCCTGATGGCCCGCGCCGACGCCAACGCGAAAGCGGTTGCCGCCTGGGTGGAGCGTACGCCGTGGCTGGATTTTCTTGCCCGCGATCCGGCGATCCGCTCCAACACTTCGGTTTGTCTGAAGGTGGTCGATCCGGCGGTGACAGCGCTTTCTGTGGACGCGCAGTCCGCTTTCGCCAAGGCACTCGCGGGTGCCGTCGAAAAGGAAGGCGCCGGCTACGACATCGCCCATTATCGCGATGCGCCGCCCGGATTGCGCATCTGGTGTGGCGCCAGTGTTGAGGCATCAGATGTCGAGATACTGACGCAGTGGCTCGACTGGGCCTTCGCGAAAACCAAGGACGCGCTGCCCAAGGCGGCGTGACTCTCCTTCTCCCTCCCCCCGCTGGGGGAGCGGAGCCAACGCATAGCTTCCTTCCGCAGCAATAAAATCGACAGGCAACACCATGACTCCTCGCGTTCTCATCTCCGATGCCCTTTCGCCGGCGGCCGTTGAGATTTTCAAGGACCGCGGCGTTGACGTCGATTTCCAGCCCAATCTCGGCAAGGACAAGGACAAGCTCGCTGCCATTGTCGGCAAGTTCGACGGTCTCGCGGTGCGTTCCGCCACCAAGGTATCGCCGAAAATCCTCGAACGCGCCGACCACCTCAAGGTGATCGGACGAGCCGGCATCGGGGTCGATAACATCGACATCGCGTCCGCGACCGCCAAGGGCATCATCGTTATGAACACCCCGTTCGGCAACTCGATCACCACCGCTGAGCACGCCATCACGTTGATGCTGTCGCTTGCCCGACAGATACCCCAGGCCGACGCTTCGACGCAGGCCGGCAAATGGGAAAAGAACAAATTCATGGGCGTCGAAATCACCGGCAAGACGCTCGGCATCATCGGCTGCGGCAATATCGGCTCGATCGTTGCGGACCGTGCGATCGGGCTGAGGATGAAGGTGATCGCCTATGACCCGTTCCTGTCTCCAGAGCGGGCAATCGCGCTCGGCGTCGAAAAGGTCGAACTGGCCGATCTCATCCGGCGCGCCGATTTCATCACGCTGCATACCCCCCTGACCGACAAGACCCGCAACATCCTCAGCGCCGAGGCGCTCGCTGCGACCCGCAAGGGCGTGCGCATCGTCAATTGCGCGCGCGGCGGTCTCGTGGACGAAGAGGCGCTGCGGGCATCGCTTGATTCGGGCCAGGTGGCGGGCGCGGCCTTCGACGTATTCACTGAGGAGCCGGCGACCGCCAATCCGCTGTTCGGCCACCCCAACGTGGTGTGCACACCCCATCTCGGCGCCGCCACCATGGAGGCGCAGGAGAACGTGGCGCTGCAAATCGCCGAGCAGATGTCCGACTATCTGCTGCGTGGCGCCATCGCCAATGCGGTGAACTTCCCCTCCATCACGGCCGAAGAGGCGCCGCAGCTGCGGCCGTTCATTATGCTGGCCGAAAAGCTCGGTTCGTTCGCCGGACAGCTCACCGAGACCGGCATATCCAAGGTGCAGATCGCCTGCGAAGGCGCGGTCGCCAAGATGAACACGCGCGCGATCACCTGCGCCGCCATAGCAGGCCTGCTGCGTCCGATACTGGAGGGCGTCAACGTCGTGTCGGCGCCCGTCATTGCCAAGGAGCGCGGCATCGCGGTCGAGGAGATCAAGCGGGAAGGCGAATGCGATTACGAGAGCCTCGTCACCGTGA
>Ga0126371_10004038_pt1 | contig 12916 bp, 5 predicted proteins | sample PanSoiMetaPlot_4_FD_110145 | JGI IMG/M metagenome (GOLD analysis project Ga0126371, IMG submission 110145) | Tropical forest soil microbial communities from Panama - MetaG Plot_4 | ecosystem: Environmental > Terrestrial > Soil > Tropical forest > Bulk soil | place: Panama | collected 2016-02-17
ATTTTGGTAAACAACAATTCCGCATCAGCGACGGAAATCGTTTCCGGAGCCGTGCAAGATCATGATCGCGGCCTGATTGTTGGTGAGACCACCTTCGGCAAAGGCCTGGTGCAGACGGTCACTCCGCTCAGCGAAAATACCGGGCTGGCCTTAACCACCGCGCGCTACTACACGCCAAGCGGGCGACTCATTCAGCGCGATTACAAGTCCGTTTCTCTCTACGAATATCACTACGAACGCAAAGTGCCAGAACATCCGACCGAGCTGCGGCTGACCGACAGCGGACGGCAGGTCACCGGCGGCGGCGGAATCACTCCCGACATCGTCGTAGATTCCCCGAAGCTCACCAAGTTCCAGCAAATCCTGTTTCGCGATGACGTGCTCTTCCCTGCCGAAACGGGTGTCGGCGGGTTCACGCGTTATTTCCTGGGGACCAAGCCGACGGTCACAAAAGACTTCGAAGTCGATGACAACGTGATGCGTGTGTTCCGCGAATATCTCAGCAAGCACAACGTCCGCTATACCGAACCGGAAATGGCGGAAAACATGGACTGGATCAAGCGCAAGGTGAAGCAGGAAGTCTTCATGTCCGTGTTCAACATGCAGGAGGGATTCAAAGTCCTGCTCGAGGGCGATCCGCAAGTGCAGAAGGCTGTCGAAGCCGTTCCGCAGGCGCGTGCGCTTTATCAGAACGCCCACAAAATCATGGCCCAGCGCATGGGCGGCTCAAACGATCAACCGTAAAGGCCCTACAACTTTCCTTAAGGTTTGAATCTACAAGTCTCGACCATTATTTTCTGCTGGTCTCATTCCGAACCGCGGTTTTGCGGAGTGCGGGATCGCCCGTACTTAGAGCCTGTCGGAACAGCTCCAATGAGGCGATGCCGATGCGTGCGGACAAAATGTAGTACAAGTAGCAATAGCCGAATAGCGAGAACGGTCGGAATGCCGCTGTCTTGCATGGGGTTGGGCGCAACCGTGTCGGGATTGCAAGCAACTTGTGTGATAAAGTGTGGAGAATTTCCAAGCTTGTGAACTTGAACGGCAACCAGACACCGAAACGGTGACTGTGGCTCCGCAGTTGCTCTCTTAAAGATGACTATGCCTACGGCCGCGGAAGAGAAGTCTGGAATGGCTTAGTGCTTTTTATTCCTTCACCCTCGACAATAGTGTAAATCGCGTCTGCGGGCAGATCACGGAGGAGTTCTGTGTTTCCATTGGGCCAGCGCACTTCGACTGTTTCTATTTTTGCAGCGCCGCCCAGGCCAAAATGCAGCCGCAAGTCATTCTGGGATAGATAACTGGATCCGCCCTTGACTTCGTCGAGAGACTTTAGATTCCCAGCGGTAACAGTAATTCGCGCTCCGATTGCGGCGCGGTTGCTCTTCTTGCCGATCAGCCTAAAGAGCACGCGGTGATTGGAGTTCTGGGTTCGGTTGAGAAGCAACGTCGGAGGTTCTCCCACGTTGAGGATCACAATGTCAACCAATCCGTCGGTATTGACATCACCAAATGCGACGCCGCGCCGGCATACCAACGGGATGCGATTGAGCCCCGCACTCTCCGAAATGTCGGCGAAAGTGCCATCGCGCTGATTTCGGAACAGCTGCATGGGCTGACGATATTTCCCACCGGGTGTAGCGTCCACCTGTGGATAAACATGCCCGCTTGCAACGAAGATGTCCTGCCAGCCGCTGTTATCAAAATCGACGAAACCAGTGCCCCACTTCACATACGGATAGCTGGGCTGGCCGGTTTTGGAAGCCCATCCGGCGTCGGTAAATTCTTGGGCACCCACGTTTCGGTACAAATTGTTAGGTTGGTCCGCGAAATTTGTCACGTACAGGCTGAGGCGACCCCGGTGATCGTAGTCGCCAAAGTCGACTCCCATTGAGCCTAACTCTTGCCCGTCGACGCTCAGTGCTGTTCCCGAAAGCAGACCTACTTCTTCAAAAGTGCCGTTGTGTCGATTGTGGTAAAGGAAGTTCGGCCCTGCATCATTGGCTACGTAAAGATCCGGCCAGCCGTCATTGTCATAATCTCCCCAAACCACCCCAAGGCCATAGCGATGTTTCGGATCGTCCACGCCCGCCTTTTTGGAGACTTCTTCAAACGTACCGTCGCCTTTATTGTGATAGAGCAAATCGCTTTCGCCTTCCATACCCCATGGTCCACACTGAACCAAGATTCCCTTAAACCGGCAAAATTTCTCGTTGCTTCCAAATTCCGGGAGTTTGTTAATGTCCAGGTGGACGTAGCGTGCAACGAACAGATCCGCATTGCCGTCGCGGTCATAGTCGGCCCAAGCAGCTCCGGTCATGTAACCATCACCTCGGACACCGGCTTTGTCGGTGACATCTTCGAACTTGCAGTTCCCGAGGCCGCGATAGAGCGCGCTGCCGCCAAAGCCAGTCACGAACATATCCAGAATTCCATCATTATCGAAGTCCGCAACAGCGATGCCCATGCCCCAGCCCTGCCGGGTCAGACCCGCCGCTTTTGTGATGTCGGTGAATTTCAGATCGGCGCCCTGGCGGTAGAGCGTAACGAGCGGATCGCCGCCCGCACGATAGCGCTCCACCGTGGAACCATTAACCACTGCAATCGCGAGTTTTCCGGTGCCATCGCAATCGATCCAGGCTGCACCGCCACTCATCGATTCAATGATGTAGTGCTGGTCGCTACTGGCGATGTGTGGCACGTTCAATCCGGCTTGTTTCGAGATGTCTTCGAAGACCACGGTGGAAGAGACGCCCGCCGCCGACTTTTCTTGCCCAGAAGGCAGGGACACAAGTCCGGCCGCCGTGAGCCAAACAGTAAACAAGCAGGTAAAAAGTTTTCGACCGACGGCTTCGCACGGCTCCATGAACATACCGAGCTACCCTTCACTGGAACAACAAATTGATCGCCCTCTGAACTCGTACCGAATATAATACGGGTGATATTGGCATAAACGGATACAAATGTTTAGGAGAATGGCGTTCTTTTGCTCTGCGGGGCTGGCTGCACTATTCCCCTGCCCGATGCCCGCACAAATGACCCAGAGCGCATCGGACTCGCCAGCGGTAGTTCGTGCCACAACGCGTCTCGTACAGGTAGATGTCGTAGTCACCGACGCTTCCGGCCACCTGGTCAAGGATCTCTCGGAAAGCGATTTTTCGATTACAGAAAATGGCAAGTCGCAGAAGATCGCCTTTTTTTCTTTTCTGGGCAAACAAACGTCCGGCGAAACCAAGCAGCGCGGCGCACAGCTTCCTCCCCATGTGACCACAAACCGCCCAGAATGGCGTCCATTAGCGGGACCGCCTATCGTGCTGCTTCTCGATGGGATCAACACTCAGGTTGAGAACCAGTTACAAGTGCGAAAGCAAATGCTCGCGTTCCTCGCGGAGCACTTTGATCCCTCGATGCGCGTGGCTGTTTTCGCGATGGGTAACGAGCTAACGGTGCTGCAAGATTTCACCTCCGACTCAACGCTCCTGCAGCGTGCTATGGAAAAGTACCGCTCCCAAGCTGCGGCAGCTGGTCGACAAGGTTCGACTGATTTGAACTTGCCACCGCCAACAGGCGATGCTGGGCCCAGCTCCTCCCGCGCAGCTGTACAACCGGGCGCGGGCGCCGCGGACGGAGGGACAGATCGCTCCCTTGCGAATATCGCCTATGCCTTAGCGCGCTTTGAGAAAGAAACGACTGCGAGCACGCTAGAACTGCGTATTGGACACACCGTTGATGCCTTAGGAGCTATCGCGCGTTATCTATCAGGCTTTCCTGGAAGAAAGGTAATCGTCTGGTTTTCCGGATCCTTTCCTTTTAATCTTTCCATCGTTGACGCTCCCGATCAGGATGTTTATCGAAGCTATGGTGAACAGATTCACCGCGCTACAAATCTCCTGTCCGATGCACAAGTCGCGGTTTATACCGTTGATGCCCGAGGATTGACAGGGACTTCTCTTGCCGACCCCAGCCAAACTGGCCGCGATGCGAATGGCCGAATGCAGCTCACCGTAAATGACCACATGCTTGCAAACGAAACGGAAACGTTTGGCCGGTTCAACGAAGAAGACAGTCTGACCAAGTTCGCACAAGAAACCGGAGGCCGCGCATTTCTCAACACAAACGATTTAAGTCAGGCGATTACCGCGGGAATCGAAGACAGCGCGGCTTCTTATGTGGTGGGCTACTATCCTGACCAAAAAAAATGGGATGGAAGCTTTCGGAACATAAAGGTGAAAGTCAGCCGCAATGGTCTGTCGGTTCGGCATCGCCGCGGATACTACGCTATGGACCCGGAGAAGTGGCGTCGCGGCAATTCTGCCAACGATATGAAGGTCGCGCTGGCTCAAGGTTCGGTGGATTCGACTTCGGTCCTCTTTTATGTGCGGGCCTTGCCTCCCGCCGCCGACAGCGAAGTTCGAGTAGAGTTTCTGGTGGATCCCCATACGGTCAGCTTTGAAACGACATCCGAAGGCCAACATTACTGCAATCTTGAATTTCAAGTGCAAGCGTTCGGAGATGATGGAAAACAAATTGCCGCGGAGATCCAGCAAGCCGAGGCACCGTTGAAGCCGGAAACGTATGAGCGCATACGGAACTCGGGGCTGCCAATGCCTGTTTCGATCAAGCTTCCCGCTGGAACGTATTCGCTCCACCTCGGCGTTCGTGACAACCGCACCGGGCTCTTCGGAACGGCCGAGCTTCCTGTAACCGTCGGCGCGCGCAGCAAATAATTGAAGATTCGCAACGCCCTCGGAAAACCGGCACTCTCAGAATGAACCTGTCGGCGAGCCGCCGGGTTTGTTCGCCTTCGCGTCTTTCAATTGCTGAAATTTTTGTAACGCCTTGTCCGCTTCTTCGGGACGGCCTGCGCGGCGATACGCCAGGCTCAGCTGATAATAACCGTAAGCCTGTGAGGGCTGAAGTTGCAGCGCTGTTTCCAGTTGATCGATCGCCCCGGCTGTGTCACCCGTTTCCAACAAGGCCTTGCCAAGCTGATAGTGCCCGTCGGCGCTTTGTGGCTTCTGCTTGAGTACATCCTTCAAAAGTGGAATCGCATCGAGAGGCCGATTTTGCTGCAGCTTAATATAGGCGATCTGATATTCACTCGCGACAGCTTCGTGATCCCGGGAAAGTTCGCGGCTGAATTCCTCGACGGCTTCGTCCAGTTTCCCTTGTTTAAAATAGACCATTCCTAAAGCGTAGTGTGCTTGCGCGAGCTGTGGGTCAAGAGCCAATGCTCGCTGCAGTTCACGGAGGGCCTCGTCAAACCGTGATTGGTCAGAGTACGCTTGGGCAATGATCAGATGCAATTCAGGTGAATTGTCATTCCTCTCTAAAAGTGTTGACAAGATTTCCTTGCCAGCGCTGGCATCCCCGCTGCGTATGAGAGCCACACCAGCGCTGTACCGCACACCGGGATTGTCCGGCAGTTCGTCCAGAATCGGCCGGAATGTCTCGGCGCTTTTGGCGAACTGATCGGTCATGTAGTAACTGACACCAAGCATTTGTCTCAGCGTGACATCTTTTGGGTTTCTCGCAAGCTCGCGTGCCAAAGGTTCGGTTGCCTGCGCGTAGTGCTGCGCCCGAAACGCGGCTATTCCCCAATTGCGATCCAATCGCTCTATCAGCGGGTTCCAGTGCGCTGCTTGGGTGAATTCCTCGGTGGCTGCCGCGAAGCGCTCGGCCCGTGCATCGATCACCCCTAAGTTGTGATATGCCTCGCCGAGCAGTGCCGAAAGATTCCGGATATATTCGCGCTGCCGCTCACTGAACGAATATTCCCTCTGCGGCGCAGTCTCGAGAACCTGCTGCAACTCATTGGAGGTAATCGCCGGCGCGACTTTTCCTCCACGCTGCGGCGTGCCGGATCGGACCTTCTTTGCCTCTGCCATTTCCTTATCTGCTTCGTCCTTGTGACCAAGCCTGCCTAGCGCTTCCGCTAACCGTTCGTGCAATTCAGCCGTATCCGGATCAGTTCCTTCAGAACCAACCGTTGCTTCTCTGAGAACTTTTACTCCCAGCTCGTTGTCGCCCAACTGGAGGTCGGCCTTGCCAAGGGCGAGCCTGGCCTCCAGACTCTCTGGGCGTGCGGCAACCGCCTGAGTCAGCCACTGCTGGGCTTCCCGAGCTTTGCCATGGCGAGCCTCTATGAGGCCCAGATAGTAGAGGCTGGTGTAATCCTTGGCATCGAGAGCCAACTCCGAATTGAAAAGCTCGTGAGCTTCCTGATCATGCTCCGGCCCTTGCAAGAATCGCGTCATTCCGAGCGCGGCATGAACGTTGTGTTTGTGCGGTTCGAGTTGAATCGCCTTGGCAAAGTGCACCGTGGCTCGATCCAGATAGCCGGTCTCCCTGTAAGCAATGCCGATCAGCACCCAGATGCCGGCGTCCGGCTTGGACGTGGCGAGCATTTCGTCGAATATCACATTCGCTGGGACGGGCTTTTTTAGTTCCAAGTCTGTTAGCGCCAGCATGTAGCCAATGTCGAAATTTGGCTGCAGCTGTAACGCCGTTTCAAATCGTTCGGCCGCCTTCGCGTAGTCGGCCTGCATGAAGTAAACCTTGCCAGCGAAGACCAGCGCTCGCACGTCTGAAGGGTTCTGCCTCACCGCATCTTCGATAATTGCTTTGGCTGGCTCGATATCGCCAGCTTGATATCGCGCAAGAGCCAAGTCGATTCGCGCCGGTGCGTTGGTGGCATCCATCTTGATCGCTTGCGAGAGGAGTTCCGCAGCATCCGACCATTCCTGGCGCTCAAGGTGCAAATTCCCCATTTGCTGCAGCGCATACCCGATAGCGGCCCTGTATTCTCCGGCCGCTTTGTCGTAATCGCTGGCGATTTGAAAAGTCTGCGCAGCCTCATAGTGTTGCTCTGCCGGATTGATCGCACGCTGAGTTTTGGGCCGCTCCTGCCCTAACGCTGAACAAACTGCGACCGCGAAAAACCCCGCGAACCACAACACGCGATGCAGCATCCTGCGACGGTTCACGCGAACGTTCATGGCCGCGGGGCTCCCTCCGGCGGCGCCGGTGTCGTCACCTGCTTTCTTTCGGCATCTTCCTGTTGCCTGAGGACGCTATACTTTTCCATTTCTTGCTTTCCTAAGTTGCTCAGACCCAAGCGACCGTAGGCCAGTCCGAGTTGGTAGTGATATTGCGAAACCGACGGAACGTCCTTTACTGCCTGTTCCAGCAGCGGCCGTGCCAAGTCAGCCTTGCCCATTTGCAGATACAGGGTCCCGAGTTCCTCCCCGGCCATCGTGTACGACGGGCTGCTGCGAAGGAGGCCTTCTAGTTCCTGTTGCGCCGCTTCAACGCTTCCCTCGTGCCGGGCGATCACCGCTAAATAGTAATGGGCATCTGGCGAGTCCGGCTTCAGAGCCAGGCACGCCCGTAACGCCTGCTTCGCGTCGTCCATTTTGCCGATCTTGTACTTAATGATTCCCAGAAGCATTTGACTATTCGCGTCATTGGGCCGGGCCTGCACCAGCTTTTGCCCGATGGGCTCAGCTTCCTCGCCTTGGTCATTCTCTACGAGCGTGTAGGCAAGAACGTACTGATTGTCCGGATTATCCGGGTCCACGGTCTCCAGGCGCCTGGCTGCCGCGACCGCTCTACTCTTGTGCCCTGTTCTCAGCAGTGCCAGGCTTAACTTCTGCAAAACCTCCGCGCGGTTCGGTTCAGCTTCGTCCGCTCTGCGCAAATAGTTAATCATCTCTTCCCATTGATTCTGCTGAGCCGCCAGTTGTGCTGCATCCATAAGCAGATCGTAAGCTTTCGGGTTCACCTTGAGCGCGTTCAAAAGCAGGTTATGCGCTTCCTGAGGTCTGCCTTGGGCAAGCCTTACGCGCGCCAGAGTGTGCAGATACTCGGCGGACAGTCTGGCGGGTTTGGTTTCTTCCATCAGGTGCGCCGCATCCTGGACATATCCATGATGGAGCAGGGTCGTCGCAAACTCATGGACCACCTCGGGGTGCTGCCGGCCAATCTTCAGCACCGCCGGTATGAGACCTCCCGCCTTATTCGGCTGGCTGGTAGAGAAGTAGTCGTCCGCCAAGACCGGCAAAAGCTTTGCCGGACGGCTACTGGAAGGAAGGCGCTCCGCCGCGGCAATCGATTTCTCGAATTCATGTGCTTGCTGATACAGAAAGGCCAAGCTTTCGTTCGCCGACCGGTCGCCTGATGCAGCCGCAAGAACTCCCTCAAAGGATTGGATCGCCTCTGCCCCCCTTCCTTGCGCCTGATATAGTTCGCCAAGCCCCCGAAGGGCGGTCACATCGTTCGGCGCCAGGGCCAGCACGCGGCGGTAAAGCGCTTCTGCCTCCGGGCCGCGTTGTTGGAGTAGCCTGACCTGAGCCATCAAATCCAAAGCCTTCAAGTCGTCGGGCGTCTGGGTCAAAATCGCCCACAGCTGCTGTTCTGCTTCGTCCAGCCTGTGCCTGGCAATCAGCACAGGCACTGGATCGGTTGTGCGCGCCTGAGTCTTCGGCGCGCCTGCAGCAGACATCGTGCAGACCATCAGAAAAAGAGCGCGAAACAGCCGACGCAAACAGGAGAAACCTGCTGTCTTCCCGCGATCCCGTCCTAGCCTCATGCCCTTATCCTACAGTATTTGCAAGCCTGAGCGGCTTCAACAAAAACGCCGGACCCGAGTTCTCGGGCCCGGCGGTGGGGTGTTACAGGGTTGTATGACTTCAGCCGTGTAAAGGTTTCTCAGAAATAGAGCTTCAGAGCGTACTGCAGTTCTCGATTGCCGCTCTGGCTGGTGAACTGAGCCTTGCCGAAGTTGTTGTTAACCATACTTCCGCCCGAGAGGGCAACGCAGGTCGTGGGTGTCGCCTTGCAGTTGTTCCCTTGGGCGTCCACTGGATTTGCACCGGTCCACAGCACTGAGAGGTTCTGCCCATTGAACCGGAACTGAGGATGGTTGAACACGTTGAACATTTCCATGCGGAACTGCACGCGCTTCTTGCTGTCTCCCGGACCCACATGCCAGTTCTTTACGACGGAGAAGTCCACGTTATCGATCGGCGGTCCGGCGCACTGCCCGGGGCCAGTATTGGAGAAAGTGCCCAGCTTATATCCGTCCCAGGTAAACGCGAGCGGATTAAGCCATTGATCCCTTGGGCCACTGCTCAAGTGACAGGGCTGGCTGAGCACGCGCAACGGCCTTCCAGTGAACTGACCATTAGTCCCGCTGCCGGTCGGATCGCCTATTCCGGTGTTTCCCGAAATCGTGAGAGCATTGCCGCTGGCGTAGTTGACGATGGTGTTGGTTTCCCACCCGCCGACCACCTGTCGGACCAAGAAACCCGACTTTAACAACAGGGGCATGTTGTAGTTTAGAGTCGCGCTTAGCACATGCCTGCGGTCGAAGTCCACAGGCCCACGGTTGACGCGGTGGTTGGTATTGTCGCCAAAAACTGTGCCGGTTCCGACATATCCGAGTGTTGTGTCACCCAGATTCTTAGAGAAAGTGTACGCAATCTGCATCATCGAATTGTTCGTGAACTTGTTCGTGAACATGGACTGCAGCGAATGGTAGATGGAGTCGCCGGTGTGGCTCCATATCGTCATTTGCCCGAACGAGTTAAACGGATAGGGCCGCAGCGAGTTGGTGCTTCCTCCCGTAACAGCTAGCTGCGCAGCTTGCAGACGGTCCACCGCGGGGATCTGGTTGGCATCATAAGCATTCTGCAAGTGAATGCCACGATTGGCCACCCAGCCGACCTCCCACTTGGCATTTCTCCACAACTGCGTTTCCGTGGTCAGGTTCCACTGCCAGCTATTGGACTGTTTGTGGCTCGGATCGAGTCCTTGATGGGGTGAACCGCCCAAGGACACGCCAAAGGCGCAGCCGGAGGTTACGCAGGCATTCTGGTTGCCGGGATCATTCGCCGCGAACGTGGTAATAGGCCCATCGAGCGTTCTTACCGCGCCGGTGCTGACACCGTAGGGCGTATTGTTCGAACGCATGCTGATCGCCAGCAAGCGATCGCGTGAGTAGAACTGTCCCACACCGGCACGGATGGCAAACCTTCCGGTTCCGAACACGTCCCACGCGACGCCCAGGCGTGGCGCAAAATTGTGATTGTTGTTGTTCACAAGCGAGCGGTTGCTGAAGTGAGGAGGAGTAACCACAGACCCCAACGAAGAGCAAAGATCCGGTCCGCCTTGGGCCAGGACCATTCCTCGGCAAGGATCACTCGCGGGAGCGCTGCCTTCCGCAGCGTAGACGGCCGGAGAAAATCCCGCCAGTTTATTGTCATCCAGATAGGGCGCGCGAATGATTGACCAGCGCACGCCGTAGTTAAAGGTGACGCGCCGGCTGATCTTCCACGCATCGCCAGCGTAGGTTTCGTAGTCGCGCCAACGTACCAAAGCCATGTTGTTGTGTTGGGCTTCATCGTAACCAAAGGTCATGCCGCGGAGAAGATAGTCGGCGTAGTAGTTTCCAGTGCCGATGCCGCAGCCCGCGCCCCAGCCTCCACCACAGAAGTTAGGCGCCGTCCAACCTGGTCCCTTGTAATCCACGGCTGGGCCGTTGGCGTCTCCGCCGTTCCAGTATTCGCCGCCTTCGTCGCCAACGGTTTCATCTTTGGCATTTCGGCTGTAAAGGAAGCCGAGTTTGAAAGTGTGGGTCCTGGCAATCTTGGAAAAATCGTCTTTCCAAACAAAAAGGTCCTGGCGATTCTTCCACGGTCCCTGGATGCCTAACAGACCCGAGGGGGAACTGCACCAGCAAGTTGGCTCCGGTACGTTCTGCCCGGCATTCTTGTCAGAATATGGGAATAGCCGAGGCATGGCAGTATTAATGGCTCCGTTCAGAGAGGGCTGATCGCCGGCTTGGGTGATGAAAATGCGGTTCCCCGACCAGGAAAACTGGAAATCGTTGACGGCGGTCTGTCCGATCGTTGTCGTGATCTTGCCCAGGGCACTCTTTCCCGGTTGATTCCACGTATCCGACAGGGCAGGAAAGTCGCTGTCTCCCCACAAGCCCGCCGCTTCGTCGGCGTGCAAGAAGTTGAGCCAGGAGTCCTGTGTGAAGCGAACCGTCAGAGTGTTGCGCTTGGAGATGTTGTAGTCGCCGCGGATGCTCTCTTCCCGCCAATTCATGGGAATATTAACTTGTGATATCCAGTTGTCTGCTCCCGCTGCCGGGTTCGGAATATTCGGTGCAGGAAGAACAGCCAAATAAGCCTGACCAGCAGGACTTAGACGATTAGACGGAATAATCCCTCCGGGGAAGGGCTGCCCGGTTTCTGGGTCCACAGGGGCCGGGCCGCACGTTGGTGAAGAGAAGTTGCCGTTTAGTTCATTGGCCGTGGGTACGCAGTGATGCTGCACTCGCCCCCGGCGCTCGCGGTTCCACTCTTCCGACCAGAAGAAGAAGATTTTCTGTTTCTTGATCGGGCCGCCGAACGTGTAGCCGAAGTCGTTGCGCTCCAGACTCTGCTTATTGCAGCCCGGCTGGCCTGAGCACTCGCCCAGGAAGAAGTCCTCGGCGTTCAACGCTGCGTTGCGGCCAAAATAATAGAGGTCGCCGTGATACTGGTTACTCCCGCCCATGGTGACCACGTTAATCTGCGCGCCGGATGCCCCGCCGAATTCCGGCCCGTAGCTATTGCGCTGGATCTTGAACTCTTCAATGCCGTCAATCGAGGGGTAGATCAGAATGGTTCGCTGCGAACCGATGTCGTTGTTTCCAACACCGTCCACGGTCCACTGGTTCCCGACTGATGGGGAACCGCTGAACGAGATATCCACTCCGGCGAAGAGCCCCTTGTTCTTGTTGTCGAAGCTCTCGGCTACTGAAGCGCCGGGCACCAGCGTCGTTAGTTGGACGAAGTTGCGCCCGTTGACCGGAATCTCGCGTATCTGCTGTCCTTCCATAGTATTGGACACATCACCGGTCGAAGTGTTCACGGTGATGGCCGACGCCTCCACAACCACGGTCTCCGACGCTGCGCCTACTTCCATTTTCACCGTGAGGCTGGTCACGTCTGCAACGTGCAAGTCCACGCGGGGTTGCGTATATTTCTTGAATCCCGCCTTGGTGATTGTCACTTCGTACGTTCCTTCGCTGATCTCAGGGAATGAGAAGGTTCCTTGATCGCTAGTCGTGGTGTCGCGCGAAGCACCGGTATTCACGTTCTTCACGTTTACCGCTGCTCCGACGATGGCCGCTCCAGACGCGTCCGTCACCAACCCCGTTATGGTGCCTGTCGTTTTCTGCCCAAAGGCAGGCGCCGCTGCCAGTAATAGAATGACAAAAAGACCTGTCCATCCTCGCACTCGCATAGTTCTCTCCTGAAGACACAACTTTGGCGTGAAAGATTTTTCAGAAAGGACCGACCCAACTTACCACTCATAAATCTGACCAACTCAAATCACGCGCACCAGCCGACCGTGCACTAGTGCTTTTGTATTAGCGGCTCTATATAGCGGTAGCGCGATCGATGTCAAGCACAAAATGCTTATTCTTGCAGAAAAACCGCAACCTCCGAACGTAAACGTTTACGGCTTAATCAACTGGACACGGTCTCCGGCCAACGGCATCAACGGGGTCGCGCCTGCTTATTAATTTAAGACCGAAACTACGAAGTGGGCGTGCGATTCCAGGAACGGCTACCTGAGCGTACCACTGATGGTTCACGGGGATCGAAGGGCGTGAACCAGAATCATCCAGCTCGAAGTCGTGTACAGTGGGCGGATGACTGAGCGATACACGCACTCTTCGCCCGAAAAAACTCAGGGCAACAAGGGGAAGTGGGGATTCCCCATTGTCCCAAACTTGCCGCTCGCAACTCCATGATGTATAGTCGCTTAACTGGCTGAAACGATGGGCGAGTAGCTCAGCTGGGAGAGCGCCTCGTTCGCAACGAGGAGGCCGGGGGTTCGAATCCCCTCTCGTCCACCA
>Ga0126371_10004039_pt1 | contig 12914 bp, 7 predicted proteins | sample PanSoiMetaPlot_4_FD_110145 | JGI IMG/M metagenome (GOLD analysis project Ga0126371, IMG submission 110145) | Tropical forest soil microbial communities from Panama - MetaG Plot_4 | ecosystem: Environmental > Terrestrial > Soil > Tropical forest > Bulk soil | place: Panama | collected 2016-02-17
AAGACACGCTCGTAGCATTGGACGCGCTCCGCGGCATCAACGTTGGCCAGCCAAGCGCACACGCACGCTGGCTCGATGCGCTTGCTCCGGTCGAGGGCGAGTCGGTGGTTCAGGTAGGTGCAGGCACGGGATACTACACCGCGCTGCTCGGTCATCTTGTGGGACCCGCCGGAAGAGTCAACGCGTATGAAATCGAACAAGACCTCGCGGCACGCGCCCGCGGCAACTTGAAAGACCTAACTCAGGTCGAGGTCCATCCACGGACCGGCATAACCGATGACTTGCCAAAGGCGGATGCCGTTTACGTCAATGCCGGCATTACCCAACCAAGCTGGACGTGGCTGGATGCTCTACGGCCGAACGGGCGGCTTGTCTTTCCGCTTCATGCGGTCGGCTCCATCGGGGGCATGCTCCTGATCAAGCGACCTGTCCACGGTCCGAGTTGGCCCGCCAAGTTTCTGTCCGCTGCGGCCTTCATATCGTGCACAGGACCGCAGGACGACGATGCGGGACGACGTTTGAACGCTGCCTTCACGGGCGGCGGAGCCAATGCTGTTCGATCATTTAGAACCGATGACGACATAGATCAGACATGCTGGTTCAGAGGAGACGGGTGGTGGCTCTCGACTGCCGGCGCTGAGCATCCATCGGTTGAGCCTTAGGTGGGATGTCGGCTTGTGGCCCAGGCTGTGTGAAAAGTTTCTCACACAGCCAGGGCCCGATCCGGTCTTTCCTGCAGGTCAGCTCTTGCGCCGCTTTCGGGTAGAGCCCGCCGGCGGTGTGCCCAAAAGACCTCCGCTTCGTTGTACTGTGAAGACGGAGAAGACCAAACTCTTCGGTAGGGGAGCCATGCAACCAACAATCACCATGACCGACACGCCCGAGCCTTATGTGCGGAAGGCTATCGTCGGACCGTTGATCGATTTCAACAACAGTCGGGCCAGTCAGCCCGAAGATTATCGACCACTGGTAGTTGTCCTATCGAATCCAGCTACGAGCGAAGTTTTGGGCGGCCTGTGGGGTGAAACGAACTTCGCCCACTTGCATGTAGATCTCTTATTCGTCCCTGAAACGTTGCGGGGCAAGGGTCTCGGACGACAAATGCTGCTTCAGGCGGAGCAAGAAGCGATTGCCCGTGGCTGTCGAGGGGCATGGTTGGATACGTACAGCTTTCAGGCGCGCGGATTCTACGAGCGTCTGGGATACGCTGTATTTGGAATCCTGGACGATTACCCGCCGGGCCAGAAACGTATCTTTCTGCACAAAGTCTTGGTCGCACAGAACGACGCCCAAGCTGGAAAGACTGGCTAGGCAGCGCGTATTTCAAGGCTGTCAGGTAGACAGAATACCAACCCACGACCGGTCTTGGCCCAATCTGCGACATGCCATGATGTCCGCTCCATGTCGGCTATCGGAGGGAAAGCCCCCCAACGACCATTTCCGTGCGGATGAGAGGCTATCAAAATGAGACGGCCTCTCGTTCTCTCGTAGTGACGTTACTGTCTATTGGGCGACGCCATCAACCGCAAAGGTACGGAACTTCGCATACTTCTCGCCAATCTGCCGCGCTTCTTTGAACGCCGGTAAATTACGATAGGCTTGATACTGCTCGATGTTGTCCCAGACCTGAACCGTGACGCGCTTTGGCGCCTCTCCTTCAAATGCAGTCACCTTTCCGGCGCCAGCCCCTGCTACTCCGCCTAGCGCCACGAATCGACCGCCAGACGCTTTGATGAGGGCCTGAGCTTTCGGGGCATAATCCTTGCCGTAAGCGTCCGGATTCGTCACATCAATTTCGGTCACGACATAAACAGGCGCTTTGGCCTGGGCATGCAGTCCATTGACGGCGGTAGCTCCGATAGCAGCGCCGGCGAGCATTGCCAATGCTACTGTGTAGTAGGTTTTCATGTTTTTCTCCCTGGTGGTGTTTGCGAGTGAGGTGGATAGATGCAGCTCGGGAGGTCGATTTGACTTAGCTCAAAACGGGCGCCTCATCGCGCACCGCCCTTTGATGTCCGGAGGTCGGGGGAGATGCACTGATCTGTAGTTCACAAGTCGTCAGCTTCCGGCCCGCGCGGAAGAAACCGTCATTAAAGGCCCGCGCTACGCGCCGGGAGCGGACAGCAGCGGCATCACGTCCACGGCGTCGCAAGGAAAGATCGTGAAGTGCGGATGGCCTTCGAACATCTTCGCGGCGGCTTCATGCGAAGGCGCGCGCACGACGACGAAAACGGTCAGCTCATTTACAACGTCCGCGACTCCATCGCGCGACGTGCGCTTGGTTTTGCCTAGCGGCCCGCCCGCATAGACAACGGCGTCCTGATGCTTCTCGTCCCAGGCTTTCAAGGCCGCGAGCCCTTCCTCGTCCTTCGCCCGCCGTTCGTCATCGGACATCGCATACCAGGCCTGCCAGCGCGGACTCGTCTTATTGCTCAGGAAGACCGCGAGGTAGGTGTCTTTCGTGCTCATGCGAGAGCCTTTCTTTGACGCTTTCGCGGGGAGTGGAGAATTTCGATCCCTCCACGCTACCACACCTTGTCGGGAACGGCGGCGCTGGATCGTCCTTGGGACGAAGAAGGAGAAACCCAATGACCATCACCATCACCGCCTTTGCGCGGTCGCCCGATCGCGGCAAGGGGCTGGCGCGGGACATGCGCGTTCGCTGGGCGCTCGAAGAAGTGGGCCAGCCTTATGACGTTCGTCTGCTTTCGTTCGGTGCGATGAAGGAGCCCGCGCATCTTGCACTTCATCCTTTCGGGCAGATTCCGACCTATGAAGAGGACGATTTGGCCCTGTTCGAGTCGGGGGCGATCGTGTTCCATATCGCAGAGCGCCATGCGGGTCTGCTGCCGGACGATGCGAACGCTCGGGCGCGCGCGATCGCATGGATGTTCGCCGCGCTGAGCACGGTGGAGCCGCCAATTGCCGATCGCGACGTCGTCACTTACGCGGAGCGCGACAAGAGCTGGCGCGAGGAGCGCATGCGCATGCTCGAGGATCGCATCCGTGTACGGCTTGGCGAACTTTCCGCTCGTCTTGGGGACGCTGATTGGCTCAATGGCGCCTTCAGCGCGGCCGACCTTCTGATGGTGCATGTCTTGCAAAGGTTGAAAGGGTCGGGGATCCTGGACGAATTTCCGAACCTCTCCGCCTACATTGCCCGCGCCGAAGCGCGGCCGGCTTACAAGCGCGCTTTCGACGCTCAATTGGCGGTTTTCACCGGCAAGCCACCGACCGGCTGATAAATGTTTAAATGTCCGATCTGGGTCGATATTGTTGCAAAAGTCGCCGCAAAGGTTCTGTGAAATAGGAATCGGCAACAATCGGAGCGGCAGAATATTTGAATCAATCTTGCGCCTGCGTGCCGGAGCTTGAATCAATCTTGCGCGGTCAGATGAGCAAAATCTTTTTGCAACAATATCGGTCAAAAGCGGCTAAGCCCAAAGTGAGTAGAGAGGACCATAAGGCGGATCCTCTCCTCTCCAAATTTTAAGGCGGTGGCCCCAGTCTTCATCCCTGCGGACCGAAATGCGCAACGCAAAAGTCGAGCTTCTGGCAATTGGAGCACACGAAAGCAAAAAAGGTCAGTCTGGTATCGACTCCTGCTCCGATGTTCCGACTCCCGCTCTCTTGAAGCGAAAGAACCGCGATCCATTGCATGACCTGCCCGGGCAATGAAGGAACAGGTCTGGAGTCAGAATTACGGCACGATCGAAGGACCCTAGGTGATCGAAGGCCTGTCGGCGGACCTGGCTCGCAAGCGTGAGCTTACCGGGCCGCACGGTCTCCAGAAATTCCGCAAAGGAATCGGAGTCGTTTCCGCCTCGGAGGCGGGCGCCGGGAAGGAGTCTTTCCCGGCGGCAGCGTCGTCATCCACCGTTCGCAGAGGCGCGTCCTCACCGAGCCTTCGTTTGGTCAACCGACTTGCCGCCCTCTCCCGCAAGCGGCAACGAGGACCCTGGATTGTTATCTGACCAGATCGCCCAAGAGGCCCGCCGCCACCGTGAGCTTCGACACCGTCAGCCCGGAATGGGCGATGTCCTGCAATTGCGCGCGGATGCGCTCGACCTCGGCGCGGCGCGGCGTGATCCAGGCCTCGACCGCGCCAGCGCCTGCCATGCCGTTGCCGGCCATGGCCGCGGTGACGCGCCGCTCGGCGTCGCCGATCTGGTCCAGCGCCCGCTCGAGCGCCAGGCGGTCGAAATGATCCGAAATTTTGATCGCACGCGCCGCCTCGGCAATGCGGTCGAGGCGGAAGAAGGATTCGGCCGCGAAATAGGTGGCCGCCACGGCGGCCATCGGCTGGCCGGTGCGATCCGCCACGTTGACGATGTCGGGCGCGGCCAGGAGCGCCGGGAGATTGGCGAAGCGGCGCGCCAGCGTCTCGCTCAGGCCTTGCTGCGCGAACTCCTTCTCGCGTGCCGCCCGCGCCGCCGCGGCCTCGGCGGTGAGCACCTGCGCGAGGCTCAGCTCGACCGCCGCGATGCCTTGCCCGTAATGCGCCACGCTGGCGGCGAGCCCCCGCGACAGATCGACGTTGCGCAGGAACCACACCAGGCGATCGTGCAGCAAGTCCTGGACGGCGCCGTAGAGAGCGCGCTGCAGCCGCTCGGGAATCCTGTTGTCGAGCGCATCGATCTCGGCGTTGAGGGCGGTCATCCCGTAGCTGTCGCGCACCGCCGCGAAGGCCGCGGCAATGCGCGCCGCGGGCGCGCCGGTCTGATCCTCGATGCGGACCGCGAATGCGGGCCCGCCGCGGTTGATGATGGAGTTGGCGAGTTGTGTGGCGATGATCTCCCGCCGCAGCCGATGGCGCTGCGGCGCATCCGGGAAGCGCTTGACCAGGGCGGGCGGAAAATAGCGGTCGAGCTCGCGGCCGAAATAAGGATCGTCCGGGACATTCGATTCGATGAGCTCGCCGTAGAGCGAGAGTTTGGCATAGGCGAGCAGCACCGCAAGCTCCGGGCGCGTCAGCGGCTGCGCTCGGCGCGAGCGCTCGGCGATCTCGGTGTCGTCGGGCAGGAACTCGACCGCGCGGTCGAGCAGGCCGCGCTGCTCGAGGCTCTGCATCAGGCGCTGCTGGAAACCAAGATCGGCGAGCCCGCGCCGCTGCGTGAGCGAGAGCGACAGCGACTGCTGGTAGTTATTGCGCAGCACCAAAGCCGCCACGTCCTCGGTCATCTCCTTGAGCAGCGCATCGCGCGCCTCGCGTGTCAGCCTGCCGTCGCGCAGCGCCGGCATCAGCGCGATCTTGATGTTGACCTCGACGTCGGAGGTGTTGACGCCCGCCGAGTTGTCGATGGCGTCCGTGTTGAGGCGCACGCCCTTGAGCGCCGCCTCGACGCGGCCGCGCTGGGTCATGCCCAGATTGGCCCCCTCGCCGATCACTTTGCCCGCGAGCTCGGCGGCGGTCACCCGCACGGCGTCGTTCGCGCGATCGCCGACCGCATCGTCGGTCTCGGTGCTCGCGCGCACATAGGTGCCGATGCCGCCGAACCAGAGCAGGTCGACCGGCATCTTGAGGATGGCACTGATCAATTGCGGCGGGCTGACCTTCTGGTTCGCGATCCCGATCAGCTGGCGCGCCTGCGGCGAGAGCGTGATCTCCTTCAGGCTGCGCGAGAAGACGCCGCCGCCTGCGGAGAGAAGCGACTTGTCGTAATCCTGCCAGCTCGAGCGCGCCAGCGCGAAGAGGCGCGCGCGCTCCACAAAGCTCTTCGCGGCATCGGGCTCCGGGTCGATGAAAATGTCGCGGTGGTCGAAGGCCGCGACCAGGCGGATCGTGGGCGCGCGCAGCATACCGTTGCCGAACACGTCGCCCGACATGTCGCCGACGCCGACCACGCTGAACGGCGTCTTGCCGATGTCGATGTCCATCTCGCGGAAATGCCGCTTGACCGATTCCCAGGCGCCACGCGCCGTGATCCCCATCTGCTTGTGGTCGTAGCCAGCCGAGCCGCCCGACGCGAAGGCATCGCTCAGCCAGAAGCCGTGCTGATCGGCGATCGCATTGGCGATGTCGGAGAAGGTCGCGGTGCCCTTGTCGGCCGCGACCACCAGGTACGGATCGTCGCCATCGTGGCGCACCACATTGGGGGGCGGGATCACCTCGGCGTCACCCAGATTGTCGGTGAGGTCGAGGAGCGTCGACATGAAGAGCTTGTAGACCTCGGTGCCCTCCTGCTGAGCGGCTTCGCGCGGTCCCTTGGGCAAGAGCTTGGGCACGAAGCCGCCCTTGGCGCCGACCGGCACGATGACGGCGTTCTTGACCTGCTGCGCCTTGACCAGGCCGAGAATCTCGGTGCGGAAATCCTGCGGCCGGTCCGACCAGCGGATGCCGCCGCGCGCGACCTTGCCGAAGCGCAGATGCGCGGCTTCCAGACGCGGCGAATAGAGGAACACCTCGTAGAGCGGCTTCGGCAGCGGCACGCCCTCGAGCCTGCGGCCCGCGAACTTGATGGCGATGATCGACTTGACGTCCCCATCGGTGTTGATCTGATAGAAATTGGTGCGCTCGGCCGCGCGCACCGCGTTGACGAAGCGGCGCAGGATGCGGTCCTCGTCGAGGCTCTCGACCGCCTGCAGGCTCGTCTCGATGCCCCCCACGATCTCCGCCTCGCGGGCGGCGCGCTTTGTCACGGCGTCGAGGTGCGGATCGAAGCGGGCGTGGAACAGGCGCATGATCGCGGCCGCGATGCCGGCATGCTTGGCGAGCGTTGCCCACATATAGTCCTGCGAATAGGGCACGAGGATTTGCCGCAGATAGCGTGAGACGGCGCGCAGCAGCGCCACCTCCCGCCACATCAGCCCGGCTGCAAGCACCAAGGCATTGTAGCCATCGCTTTCGGCTGCGCCGCTCATCACCGCCATGAATGCCGACTCGAGCGGCCGCTTGCTCGCCGCGAGGTCGACAGTACCGCCGCCGGCGCGCTCGAGCACCATGTCGTGGAACCAGATGTCTCTTTCTCTCTCAGCCCCGAAAGCGATCCGATGCGTGCCTTCGTCGACCACCCGGAAGCCCATGTTCTCCAGCACCGGGACGCGGTTCGAGAGCGGGATCGGGTGCGCGCAGCTCCACACCTTGAGGCCGATCGAGGCCTCGCCGTCGCGGCGGTGGAAGTCGACGCCGAGCGGCCGCGCGGACGACAATCCCTCCATAACACGGATGTCGTCGACGGCGCTCGCCGGCGAATAGGTCTCGCGATAGCCTTCCGAGAACGCGTTTCGGTAACGCGCTGCGAGCGCGCGCGCCTTGACGGGCGGATGGACCGCGGCAAGCGCCTCGATGAGACCATCCATCCAGGTGTGCACGATGCCGGCGACGGCTTCCTCGAGCGTGGCGCGGCTCGGATCGGCGGGCGCTCCGTTGCCTGCCCCGATGATGAAATGCACCCGCACCAGCGGGCCTTCCAGAAAGTATGGATGGAAGGCGCTGACGTGGCCCTGGTAGGCGTTCGCCAGGTAACCGCCGATCGCCCGGCGCACTTCGCTGTCGTAGCGGTCGCGCGGCACGAAGACGAAGACGGAGACGAAGCGGTCGAAGCGGTCGCGCCGCGGCAGCACGCGCACGCGCGGGCGCTCGTCGAGCTGTAGAATGGCGAGCGCGAAGCCGTAGAGCATCCCGACATCGATCTGGAACAGCTCGTCGCGCGGATAAGTCTCCAGCACATTGACCAGCGCCTTGCCGGAATGTCCGTCCGGATCGAAGCCGGCGCGGTTGAGCACCGCGTCGACCTTGCGGCGCAGATACGGGATGGAGCGGGTCGAGCGCGTATAGGCGGTCGAGGTGAACAGCCCGATGATGCGGATCTCCCCGGCGAGACCGCCGTCGGGGCCGAACCGCTTGATCCCGATATAGTCCATGTAGACGCGGCGGTGCACGCGCGAGCGCAGCGCCGATTTGGTGACGAACATGAGCCGCGGCTCGTTCAGGAATTTTCTGATCTCCGGCGTGATGATCACCTGCTGGGCGCCGCGCCGCACCACCCGCCGCTCGCGCTCGCGCAGCACCCCGAGCCCGGTCTCGAATTGCGGCTCGAGCATGAGCACGTCGCCGTCGTCGCTGACCCGGTAGTGGCGGATGCCCATGAAGGTGAAATTGTTGGCGACGAGCCATTCCAGGAACTGCACCGCCTCGGCGACCTCCTCGACGGGCAGCGGCGGCGGGTTGTGCCTGATCTCGGCGATGATCTCCCCGAGATGGCTCAGCATCGGCCGCCAATCCTGCACGCAAACGCGGACGTCGGCGAGCACCTGCCCGAGCGCGGTGACGATCGCGGTTCGCTCGACGGCATCGTCGATGCGCGCGAGGTGGATGTGGATGAAGCTCTCCTTCTGGATGTCCGGGCGCTTGACGTCGGTGAGGCGGCCGTCGGCGTCGCGCGCGACCGCAAAGACCGGGTGGACCGCGAGCCGCACCTCGACGCCGCGGTCGGCGAGCTCGGCCATGACCGAGTCGACCAGGAACGGCATGTCGTCATTGATGATCTCGAGAACCGAGATGTCCTTGAGCCGATCGGTGGTGGACTCGGGCGCCGCGAGCCGGATTTTTGGCGTGCCCGGCGTCCGCGTCGCCATCAGCGACCAGGCGCGCGCCGCCAGCGCCGCGATCTCGGAAGCTTGGTATGAGAGGAAATCTTCCGGCACGGCGCGCGAGAACAGCGCGACCATGAAGCTCTTGGGAATATCGGGAGAGCGGCCCGGCAAGGCCGCCGCGGCGTCGATCAGGGCCGTAACCGCCTGACTGCCTTCAGCGCCCGGACCGGGGTCGACCGCCATGCGTCCATTCCTCCAAAATTAAATTCGCGGGTGTGTACCACGACAAGGTCGCGCACACACATCGGCAGTTGCTAAGAATTGAACAGCATTTGAGGGGACCGGAGGTTAGGGTCCGCGACCGGAGGGAGGGTTCCGTGCGAAAGCCGACAAAAACCGTCGCCGAGCGGCAGCAGGGCGCGCACAAGCGTGCGCCCGCGCGCCACGACGCCGAGGTCATGGCGCTGAGGCTCAAGCCGGCCAAGCTCAGCCCGCCGATGGCGGACTTCTTCGCGCAGAGCGAGGCCAAGCTCGGCTTCGTGCCCAATGTGCTTCGGGCCTTCAGCTTCGACATGGGGAAGCTCGAGGCGTTCGTGGCCTATCGCAACGACCTCATGCTCGGCCCCTCCGGCCTCTCGACGCTCGAGCGCGAGATGATCGCCACCGTGGTGTCGGCGCAGAACCGCTGCTTCTATTGCATCACGGTGCATGGGGCCTCGGTGCGGCAGCTCGCGGGCGATCCGCTCCTGGGCGAGATGATGGCCATGAACTACCGGGCGGTGCGGCTCACCAAGCGGCAGCGCGCGATGCTCGATTTCGCCGTCAAGCTCACGGTCGAGCCGTGGGCGATCGAAGACGGCGACCGCGTGCGCCTCACCGCCGCCGGCTTCTCGGAGCGCGACATCTGGGACATCGCCGCGGTCGCGAGCTTCTACAACATGACCAACCGCCTTGCTTCGGCCACCGACATGCGCCCGAACGAGGGCTACCACGCAATGGCGAGGTGAGAGTGACGCAGCAACGCGGCGGATGCTTTGGTGGAACCGGCGGCGCAGCCGCGATCACCCGCATCCCTCCCCCACTAGGGGGGAGGGCGTTCGTGCTGCGCGGCCTCGTGCTTCTTCTGCTCCTCGCATTCGGCTTGGCGAACACAGCCCAAGCCCAAACCCCTTCCCCACATGGCGCGGTCGTGGCGCAAGAGAAGCGCGCCGCAGAGATCGGCCTCGACATTCTCAAGCGCGGCGGCAATGCGGTCGATGCGGCGGTGGCGACCGGCTTCGCCATGGCGGTGACCTATCCGCGTGCCGGCAATCTCGGCGGCGGCGGCTATATGGTGATCCATCTCGCCCAACCCGATGCCGACGTGGCGATCGACTACCGGGAGACGGCGCCGGCGGCCGCCACCCGCGACATGTTCTTGGACGACAACGGTGCGGCCGATCCCCGCAAGTCGCGCGATTCGGCGCTTGCCATCGGGGTGCCGGGCACTGTCGCGGGCCTCGCGCTCGCGCAAGCGCGCTACGGCTCGGGCAAGCTCACCTTGGCGCAGCTGATCGCGCCCGCCATCCGGCTCGCCCGCGACGGCTTTCCGGTCGAGGACGACATCGCCGAATCGCTGCCGAGCACCGCGCGGCGGCTCGCGCGCTGGCCGTCCGCGGCCAAAATCTTCCTCACCGGCGACGGCGCGCTCGCCCCGGGCGAGCGCCTGGTGCAGAGCGATCTCGCGGCGACGCTCGAGGCGATCGGGCGCTCCGGGCCGCGTGCGTTCTACGACGGCCCGATCGCCGACAAGCTCGTCGCCGCGGTGCGGTCCGCAGGCGGCATCTGGACCGCCGACGACCTCAAGAGCTACCGGCCGCTGGTGCGCGAGCCCGTGCGCGGGCGCTATCGCGGCCATGACATCGTCTCCATGCCGCCGTCATCCTCGGGCGGCGTGGTGCTGATCGAGATGCTCAACATCCTGGAAGGCTACGCGGGCGAGCTCGCCGTCGACTCGCCGCAGCGGCTGCACCTGCTGGCCGAGGCGATGCAACGCGCCTATGCGGATCGCGCCGCCTATCTGGGCGATTCCGCAGGCACGACGGCGCCGCTCGCGCGCCTCATGTCGAAGCCCTATGCGCGGCGCCTGCGCGCCACCATCGATCCGGTCCGCGCGACACCCGCGGCTGATATCCACCCGGGCGGCGGCGCCACCCACGAGGGTGAGAACACGACGCACTTCTCCGTGGTAGACCGCTTCGGCAACGCGGTGTCCAACACCTACACGCTCAACTTCAGCTATGGGGTCGGCCTGGTGGCCGAGGGCACCGGGGTCCTGCTCAACAACGAGCTCGACGACTTCGCCGCCAAGCCCGGCGCGCCCAATGCGTATGGGCTCACGGGCGGCGATGCCAATGCGCCGGGGCCGGGCAAGCGGCCGCTCTCCTCGATGACGCCCACGATCGTGCTCAAGCACGGACGGCCGTTCCTGGTCACCGGCTCGCCGGGCGGCAGCCGCATCATCACGGCGGTGCTGCAGATCATCAACAATGTGATCGACCGCAAGCTCGCCATTGGGCAGGCCGTGGCGGCCCCGCGCATCCACGACCAGTGGTCGCCCGATGAGCTGGTGGTTGAGCGGGGTGTGGCGCCCGATGTCATCGAATCGCTCGGGACGCTCGGCCATCACGTCAGGGAGGACTTGGCGCGCACGTCGGCCAACTCCATCCTGGTGACACCGCGGGGCGTAGCGGGCGCCGCTGATCCGCGCACGCGCGGCGCCTATTCGGCGGGATATTAAAATGAAGAACCCCCGCTGCTTGCCGGGAAGCGCAGCGGGGGTCCAATCAAGACGTCCTGCAAGCAGGACATGAATCTAGTACCCCAGCGCTGCATCGCAGCAAAGATCAAGTTTTAGCCGCCGAGAAGGCGAAAAAACCTTTATTTTCAGTCTATTTGATCAAGACTTCGGCACCTCCGGCCGCTTGCGATGCAAAAATTTGCAGCCCTGAGGCGCCTTGCTACTTCTGGCTCTCCTTGAAATACCGCAGGTCGGGAGGCTTCTGGCCCTTCTTCACCGGCATCAGGTAGCCGTCGGCGCTGAGGTAATAGCCCTCCTTGCCGATGACCACGTGCTGATTGTTCTCGCTGCATTCATTCTCGTAGTAGATGACGTTCTGCTCAGCCACCCGCAGGTAGCGCTTGTCGACCGTCCAGGGCCGGGTCAAGGCGTGGTCGTAGGTGGTGATCACGTTGTGCAGGACGTTGCGGTCGGCCTTGTCGAGCGCGATGCGCTCGTTGACCACGGTCTCGTTGTCGGGATGCATCGGGATGCCGCTCGATTCGAAGGTGCGCGGACCCTTGAGATTGCGGGTCTCGACCTCGAGCGCGGTGTAGCGGCCGCCCGCGTCCGGATCGGTCCATTTGCCGATGGAGTAGCCGTTGAACGAAGGCTCCTCATTGGTGGGCCAGCCGCGGCCGTCGGTGAAGATGCGGCGCGGCAGATTGTTCTCGAACATGATGTAGGTGATCTTCGGCATGATCACGATCTCGATCGGCCAGATCACCGACATGATGCGCGGCATGCCGTTGGGCAGGCAGCTGTAGCGCGCGTCATCGCCCTGGCCGCCGAGTTGCTGGTCGCGCAGGCTCGCCTCGAGCGAGGCCTGGAACTCCGGCTTGAGCGGCGCCTGCTGGGGGAGCCCGACCGGCTTGGTCTGATCCCACTGTACCGTGACGCCGTTTGGTCGGCGCCACTGCCCGGCGAAGTCCGGATATTTAGATTCGTCGAAGGCTTGCGCGGGAACGGCGGCGAGTGCCGCCGCGAGCGCCATGAGGGTGAGCGAGCTTGGTGGCGGCATGCTTTCCTCCCGAACTTCATTTTTTGCCTGAACACAAGCCTATCACGCTGGCTCATTCAGAGGGACGCGATGGCCTCTCACTCCTTCTCCCCATACGAGTCGGGCTTTGCCCGACTTCGCCACTAGGCATTGCCGAAGCCGGATATATCCGACTTCGGCTCGAGAAGGGCGGGATGAGGGGGCCGGCCGTCGCGATACGAAAATGCCGTGGCCCCGCCCCCTCCCTCGCACGGGACAATTGCTCTCACACAATCTCCTCACCCCCCGGGCGCGCCCTGTGTGTTCACGTAGAGCGAATAGAGGGAGTGGCTCGCCGCCATGAACAGGCGGTTGCGGTAGCGTCCGCCGAAGCAAACATTGGCGGCGCGCTCGGGCAGCGAGATAGCGCCGATGCGCATGCCCTCCGGGTTGAACACCGCGACCCCGTTGATGTTGGGTCCGGTGCCCCAGCCGCACCACAGATTGCCGTCGACATCGCAACGGAAGCCGTCCGCATTGGCGCCGTCCTCACAGGTCACGAATGTGCGGACATTGGCGAGC